>Ga0315268_10000486_pt1 | contig 46797 bp, 37 predicted proteins | sample C1_top_MG_FD_204535 | JGI IMG/M metagenome (GOLD analysis project Ga0315268, IMG submission 204535) | Sediment microbial communities from Yellowstone Lake, YNP, Wyoming, USA - C1_top | ecosystem: Environmental > Aquatic > Freshwater > Lake > Sediment | place: USA: Wyoming | collected 2017-08-01 | reverse complement strand
AAACTGTTGACAAGGGGTTGCGCGGGCCTTAAAAAGGGCGCACTAATAACTTTTGTGAAAGCGACCCTCGCTGGCCGGAAGCCTTGCGAGAAACGGAGAGGTGAAGGTTCTCTCTCTGTCGGTCTGCGTCCTGCGTGTGCCCAGGACCGGGCGGGTGAGGACCGCCCCTTTCCAGCGGTCGGTGGCCAACTGTGTGGCGTGACCAGCGGGTGGACCAGGCAAAGGCGTGCGCCGCCGGCCACCGGCGGCCGGGCGCTGGCATTCACCCTGATCGAGTTGCTGGTTGTCATCGCAATAATCGGCGTCCTGACCAGTCTGCTCTTGCCGGTGCTTGGGAAGGCCAAAGCCAAAGCCGCGTCTGCCGCGTGTCTCGGCAACCTCAGGCAACTGCAAGCCTGCTGGCAAATGTACGTTGAGGATGACCAGGGAATGCTGCCAGGCAATAGCGCCATCTACTTGTTGGGCATCTGGCGCGGCGAGAGCAACTCCTGGACCGGGCCGCACAACGCCCGCGAAAGCGCCGAGGCGCTCAAACTGGGTTGTCTGTGGCCCTACACGCAGGCGGTCAAGCTCCATCGGTGTCCCGGCGACCACAGCCGCAATTCCCGGACCTACGGCATGAACGGCAACTTGGGAGGGCGAACCCAGGAAGTCCAGACCGTCATCATCCGGGCCTCGGACATCCCCGACGTGACTCGGCTGTTCGTGTTCGCGGACGAAAACGAGTTCAGTGTTGACGACGGGCACTTTTTGGTCTGGCCATACCCGGATGACCGCTGGGTCAACATGCCCACCGACCGGCACAGTCGGGGCGGGGTTTTCAGCTTCCCGGATGGGCATGCTGAGGGCTGGCACTGGCGCGCTCCAAAGAGCTGGACGAATCTCCGAGATTACTGGAAGCCTGTCGAAAGCGCGGGTGACCTCACCGACCTACGCCGACTCCAGGCAGCAGCCCTTCTCGTCGCGAACTACGTCAGGCAACCATGAAACGCGTACTCTTGGTGTTCGTCACGCTGGCCGCATGCCCGCACGTTGTCCACGGCGCGGCCAGCGATAGTACCAACGGCGTCACGAGCATCGGCTTCAAGGCCTACCTTGAAAAGCCGCCGTTCATCGAGGATATGTTGGTCAAACGAATACAGATGCGTCCTCGGGGCGTATCCTATTACAGACTCCGCTGGGCCAGCCTGTCCCAGTATATCGTGCAGATGAGTCAGACACTTGAGGGTGCATTGAGCCCGTTGTCCCCGACGAATCGTGCAACTCTCTACGGGCGCAACCGCGGCCGGTATTTCTTTGCCATTCCCATACCAGAATCTGTGAACTTGCAGCAGTGGGAAGACAAAGGCATCCCCTCGGAGCAGAGCAATATCATCCAAGTGGCCGCAACCACCTGTCTGGACAAGCCCTTGGAGGCCGCCACCATGGGCCTGTACCTTGCTGAACCGGGTGCGATAGAGTTTAACGGTGATGATTTCCACTATGAGTACCACTATGCACCGGAGAAGGTTGATATAAAGGGCTCCATAACCTGGGAGCGGGGCCAACAACGGCCCTGTGGGGTCAGATTGGTGATCCGCACCCCATCGAACGCCCCGGGCGCAGTCCGCTTAATCGGCTTCGAATACGGCGATCAAGACGTCCCCAATGGGCTACCTACCGCCTTCCACGTGCGGCTGATTCCGCCCGGTCGCGGAGTCGCGGATTTGGAGTCGTTCTATATCTACCGCCTCCGGCTGTCGCCCACCCCGCTGCCGGACGAATTGTTCGATCCAAAGCAATACATATGGGCGGGGCCCGAGGAGCGCTGGACGGTGGTCAACGGGAAGCTGAGCCGGTGGACGGGCAAGGCTTGGGCAGCGATCTCGCCGAGTCCGTACGACGTGGAGCGGCGGCAGAACGTGCTTGGTATAGTGTACGCCATCTTGGCTGCGGCCGCCGTCCTCGGCTCAGCCGCCCTCATATCCAAGGCCGTTAAGAGGGAACATATGGGGAGGACCAACATCAAGAGGAAGGATAGCCTATCATGAAGAGAGTAATAAGCAGGACACGAGCGGTCATCGCTCTTGCGGCGGTGCTGGCTCTCGGGACCCCGATTGCCTCCGCCACGCCGGTCACGAACTCCTGGAAGGTAACGATGACTCAATGTCCCGGGTCGTGCACCGGCAGTAGATATTGTGAGTGGTGTCAGAAAAGTTATCCTGGCACGGTTCAGAGCAGGGGTGCATGGATAATCCACTATGCTTGTTATAAACCGGATTCGGGCAAGCGCTATTGGCAGTGGTACGACGACTGGTATTGTTCCATAACGTGCAATTCCTGGGACAGCAGTTGCGGGATGTGGCTAGGACAATGGACCGAGTATCCCCAGGCTCATCAATATGTCTGGGGAGAGTCCACCCCCTGCACCGTGGATCCTCCGCAGTGAGCTTATGGCAGGGGGCCGGCCCACGCAGGGCGGGGGATGGTGGAGGGTGGTGCGTGGCATTCTGCTTGGCGCCACCTTCAGTGTGCTTCTGGGGACAGCCGTCCTGAAGATTCTCGCCTTGGCGGGCGGCGATTACCGCTTCGCCGGGGAGGACGAACTTCTACGGCTTCCACGACGGTGGATTCTCTTTTGTGCGGCAGCAGGGGAATTGGCCGCGTTCGGCTTCTATTGCGCCGTGAGGAGCCATCTGTGTCAGGCAGCGCTGCTGATTGCCATAGGTGTGCAATTTGTTTTGTATCACGCCGGTCTGCTCGCCTTGGGAGCGGCGCGTGTGCCATGTGGTTGTCTGGGACCGCTGACCTTCTGGCTGCACCTGCCGGCTGCTGCGGGCACACGGCTTGCTCAGGAGATGGCCACCGGAATCCTATTGGTTGGGTCCTTGGTATTCGCGGTGGAGTATAGACGTGCCCGGTGAACGCCGACGCCACAACGCGCCGAGCCTCGGCCGTCCTCGGGTGGCTTGGTGCCCTGCTACTCTTCTCTTTTGGGTATGTGCATCAGGAGCAGTTTGTGTTCGAGACGCCGGTTTCGCGCCTGGACCTGCTCTACGCAATAACCGACCAGAAAACGTTGGCAATCGACCGCTGGGCTGAGAACACAGGGGACAAGGCGGAAGTTAGCGGGCACTTTTACAGCGACAAGGCTCCGGGGACAGCAACCGTGGCCTTGGCCCCGTTCGCGGCAGCTAGGCTTGGGCTGCGCGTGGCAGGCGGGGATGTGGATTCGCAAGACGCCTGGCGAGCGCTGAGTTGGATCACCTGCTTCGCGGCCCTGGGGGTCCCGGCTGCCTTGGGCATGATGGCACTCTTCGCGTGGCTTAGAAAACACGTCCCCCAGCGTGTCGCCCTTGTGACCGTCCTGGCACTTGCGGTCGGGGGCATGACTCTGCCTCATGCGACGGCCCTATGGAGCCATGCCTTGGTCATCGGACTGGTTAGCCTGGCTGTCTGGGCGCTCGAGGTTTTTGGCGGGCCGACAGGGAAGAGGAGGACGGCTCTCGCTGGGTTCTGCTTGGGTTTGGCCGTAGCCAGCGAATACACCGCAGGGCTGGTAGGTATGTCCCTGGCGGTTTATGCCCTGCTGTGGCGCAAGGGGCATAGGGTCGCCTTCCTGGCGGCTGCTATTCCGCCGCTTCTGCTCATCCCGCTCTACAGTTGGGCGACCGTAGGGACCCCGTTCAGTTTGCCGTACAGTTACACGGCGTCTTACCCGGCAATGAGGCAAGGCATCTACGCGATCAAATGGCCGGACATCGGAACAATGGGCAAATTGCTCTTCAGCTCGCAGCGGGGACTATTCTTCTGGTCCCCATTCCTCCTCATGGCCATTGTTGGATGGTGGCAAGTGGCCGAAACCAAACCCCGCGCTCTTTGGCTTACCTATAGCGTCCCAATGGTGATGGTAATCGTCATTTCCGGGCGGACCTGGGATTGGGAAGCTGGCCAATGCCTCGGACCGCGCTACCTGGCGCCGATCCTGCCCTTGCTGGCACTGCCGTGCGCCTTTGGTGTGGAACGGTTTAAGCGCGTGGGGGTGGCGTTAGCGGCAGTCTCGATTATCCTCACTACCCTGGCCACCTTAACCAACGCCGTCCCGCCTAAGTGGTACGAAAACCCGCTGGTCCAGCTCCACTGGCGCAGGTTGATCGAAGGCCGGTTTTCGCCTAATCTTGGGATCATGTGGGGCCTTCCACCGTACGCTTCCGTGGCCTTGTTCTATCTCATTCTGGCACTCGGCATCTGGTGGGTCTGGCGGCAGGCGAGGCGGTTGGACGCCGCAAGGCCCGTTGCCAACCATGCGGCTTCATCGGCTGAGCCCCCCGGCGAGCTGCCACCGTAGTTCGGTTGGAGCCGGCGTGAAAGACCTCTGCGTTGCCGTCCCGGTCCTTAACGAGGAGCGCGACTTGCGCAAGTCGGTCCCTTTGTTGCACGGCTTTCTGAGCCGCCAGACGCAGTGGCTCTGGGAGGTCGTGATCGCCGACAACGGTTCGACGGACGGCACTCTCGCGATTGCGAAGGAGCTTGGGGCCGCGCTGCGCAACGTCCGCGCGTGGCACACCGACGTCAAAGGCCGCGGCGGTGCGCTGCGCCAAGTCTGGCTGGAGGCCGAAGCAAAGGTGCTCGCCTATATGGATGTTGACCTGTCGGCGGACCTGGCGTACCTGCCGCCGCTGGTCCAGGCGGTGCGGAGCGGCGGCTATGACCTGGCGGTGGGGTCGCGGCTCTTGCGACCGGGGTTGGTGCGGCGCGGCCTTAAGCGCGAGGCCCTGAGCCGCGGCTACAATTGGCTGCTGCGGCTAGCCCTTGGCGTCCACTTCAGCGACGCGCAATGCGGCTTCAAAACCATTTCTTGCGCGGCGGTCCGCGCCCTCGTGCCACTCGTGGAGGACAACGGGTGGTTTTTCGACACGGAGCTGCTGGTGCTCGCCGAGCGGCAGGGCTACCGCATCCTCGACCTCCCGGTCGCCTGGAAGGACGACCCAGACACCCGCGTGCGCCTCTGGAGCGCAGCAATTGCCGACGTCAAGGGCCTGATTCGTCTCAGACGGAAGCTGGGCCGAGGCTCGCCTCCGTCAAATGCCCGTCTCGCCTGAGCCGCGCCGACAATCTCCGCATTCTCTGCGCCCACCGCGGTCTTTGCGGTTGACCTTCGGCGCGCAGCTTGGCAGGAATACCGCAGCGCAAATCGCAAATCCCAAATCGCGAGCCTCAAATCGGGAACCTCAACTCTCAACTCTCAACTCTCAACTCTCACTTCCCATAGCCTCCCATGCTTGCCCGCGTTGACTGGCTCATCCTCTTGGTCTATTTGGCGGCGACGCTGGGGATTGGCTATTGGTCAACGCGGCGGGCCAAGCGGACTTCGCGCGATTTCTTCGTCGCCCAGCGGGCGCTGCCGTGGTGGGTCATCGGCTTTACGATGGTTGGCGCCAGCATCAGCGCTGAGCAGATGCTCGGGGAAGTCGGCTACGGCTTGGACCTTGGCTTGGTCGTGTCGAACTGGGACGTGGCGGTGTTCCCGTCGCTGGCGCTGATGGTCTTGGTGTTCCTGCCCATCTACCTGGGCAGCGGCGTGACGACCATTCCAGAGTACTTGGAAAAACGCTACGACCGCACCACCCGGCTCTTGTTCGGCGGTTACACCGTGTTCAACAACGCCTGCGTGACGCTGGTGATGGTGCTGGCGCTGGGCGCCGTCGCGCTCAAGTACTTTCTCGGCCTGGACCCACTCTGGGGCGTCGCCTGCCTCGCCCTCTTCACTGGCCTCTATACAGTGGCCGGCGGCATGACGGCCGTGGCCTGGACCGACACCTTCCAATGCCTGCTGTTGCTGGCCGGCGGGTTGACGGTGTTCGGCGCCGGCCTGGCACACGTGCCCGGCGGCTGGGACGGACTGCTGAGCCGCATGTCCGAACCGCACTTGGTCCGCGGCCTCAACGACCCTTGCCTGCCCTGGCCGGGCCTGCTCCTGTTGGCCTTTTCCACCAACGTCTGGTACTGCTGCACCAACCAGTTCTACGTCCAATCGTGCCTGGGGGCCAAGGACGCCTGGCACGGCCAGATGGGCGTGTTGCTGACCGCCGTGCTCGGCCCGGTGCTCACGCTTTGCTGCGCGTTTCCCGGCTACATCGCCCACGACCTGCTCAAAGGCGGCTTGCTTCCGCCGCTGCCGGCGGGGGCTGGCGGCGGGCACGACGCCAACGCAACGCTGCCCCATCTGGTCAACCACTTGCTGGGCCCGGGAGTCCGGGGCCTCGTCGTGACCGGCGTGGTCGCTGCCATCATGTCCTCGGTCAGCTCCATCGTGAACGCCACTGCCAGCGTGTTCACGGTGGACATCTACCAGCGGTGGTGGCGGCCAGCGGCGACGGAGGCCCGGCTGGTGCGGGTCGGTCGCGTGGCGGGCGCGCTGACCCTGGCAGTGGCGGCGCCACTCAGCCTGGTGGCGATCAATTACCGCTACATCTTCATCTATTCGCAAAACGCCTGGTGCATATTGGCGATCCCCATCATGCTGGTCTTCACGCTGGGCATGCTTTGGAAACGCGCCACCGCCAAGGCGGCCATCATCACCTTCCTCTTCGTGCTCCCGTTTGTGGCGGTCCCGTTTGTGCTGGGCGACAACTCCTGGCTCACCGTGCCGCTGGTGGGTGTCAAGATGCACCTGTTCACCTTCGCGTTTTGTTTGTGGTTGGTCGCGGGGGTGGTCATGGTCAGCGCCAGTCTCCTGACGGCGGCGCCAGACCCAGCGGCCATCGCAGCTTGCGTGTGGCGGCGGCGCTCGCGGCTTGGCGCCTCGCCGGAGGCAGGTCGCGTTCAGGCACCCGCGGCCCTCCCGTGGTATCGGCGCATCGGTTTCTGGTGCGCCCTGATGGGGCTGCTCTACCTGGCCATCTACGCGCGGTTCTGGTAGGGGGATGCTCCTTTCAGGCGCGCTGCCAAAGGCTCTCCGGGGTCTGGCTTTGGGCTGCTTCCCCGGCCTCGGCAGTCAACTCCCGCGCCACGACTTGCCCGCCCAACGCCCGCTCCAGGTCACGGGTGGCGTCCAGGCATTGGCGCCCCTTGATGCCCCGCACCTCCAGGCGCACTTGACCGTCACGCTCGATGATTAGGTCAATCTCCTCAATTGCCATCGTGGGGCTTTGGTTTTTTGGTTGCCGATTTGGGGAGCCGGGCAAGTGCGCCGGCTTGCTCACGCCATGCGGCGCAGGACCAGGTGGATGCGCCCGTCCTTGAGCGTTTCTTCGGCGGCGACGGAAAAGCCCTGAGCCTGCAAGCTGGCCGTGGCGGCATGATAGGCGTAACGCTGCGTGACCTGCTGCAAAAAAGTCTCCTGGTTCACGCCCCGGACGCTGGCCCAATCAGCCACGCACTGATAGGTCTCGCCCACCTTGCGGAAGCCGATGCTGTAGTGCTTGTTCTTCGTCCGGACGCAAATCTCGACGGGGATGCGGTTGCCCGAGTAGTCACGGACCTCGGCTTGTCCTTCGGTGTAGCGGTAGCCGAGGTCGCGCAAGGCGTGCCGGAGGTGCTCCGCCTCGGCGAGTTGCGTCTTCACGGTCGTAAAGTGTGACATGGCACTGCGAACTGGGCGCCTACCCTATCACAGTCTCCCGCGGCGTGCAAAGGAAGCTTTGCCTTCGCCGGGGAGCGCCCGGGGCAAAATCAAAGAGGCGCCGTCCCGGCCAGAAAAATGACTGGACCCGCAAAATGGAGCTTGCCTTTTGCCGCCGTCGTGTGCGAACTTGCGCGCGCCGTTGGGCCATGAAGACCGTTCTGCTGATTGATGACGATCAAGTCGTTCGCGCCGCCTGGTCCCGGGCTTGCCGGGGTGCCGGGTGGACGGTCCTGGAAGCCGACGACGGCGATGCGGGTTTGGCGCAAGCGTTGCGCCATCAGCCCTCAGTGATCGTGTGCGACCTTTTCATGCCGCGGTACAACGGCGTCAAACTGGTGCGCGCGGTGCGGAGCCACGCCCAACGGCTGGGGCGGCCGTTGATCATCATGACCAGCGTGAGCAGCTACGAGACCGACCGCAAGAATGCTCTGGAGGCTGGCGCCGATGAATACTTGGTCAAGCCCCTCCGCGCCAATGTGTTGTTGGAGCATTTGGCCCGGGCGCAACGGGCTGAATCGCCCGCGGCTCCCGGCAGCGGCGCCACCGGCGGCCAGGTCCCCCCCGAACCAACCCGGCTGCGGTTCTGGGGCGTGCGCGGCTCAATCGCATCGCCGGGCGCCGGCACAGTCCTCTACGGCGGCAACACCGCTTGCGTCGAGCTGCGCAGCGACGGCGAACTGATTGTGCTGGATGCGGGCACCGGCATTCGCCCGCTGGGCTTGGCGTTGGTCAAGGAATTCGACCAACGCCCCATTTACCTGACCGTCCTGATCTCGCACACGCATTGGGACCACATTCAGGGCCTGCCGTTTTTTGTCCCGGCCTACGACTCCAAGAACCTGATCCGCATCCTCGGCTACGAAGGCGCGCGGCGCGGGCTGGAGATCACGCTCACGGCCCAGATGGAAAGCCCCTATTTCCCGGTGGGTTTGGAACAGCTGCCGGGCAACATCACCGTCGAGGAATTGCGCGAGATGAAGTTTTCGGTGGGCCAGGTGCGAGTCCAGGCGGCCTTCTTTAACCACCCCGGCAACTGCACCGGCTACCGCCTCTTGACCAGCGGGGGGTCTATCGCCTACCTGCCCGACATGGAGCCGCAGCGTCCCGCTGGCAAAACCGACGCGGAGGTCCGGGCCGACCCTGAGCTGGTGCTGTTCGCCGAGCGCGAGAAGAACAAGCTTATTGAATTCATCCGCGGCGCTCAGGTGCTCATCATGGATGCACAGTACTCCGCCGAGGAATACAAAACCCATGCGGGCTGGGGTCACAGCAGCGTGGACCAGACCGTGGCGCTGGCGGTGGAGGCCAACGTCAAACGGCTATTCCTTTTCCACCACGATCCGACTCATGACGACGCCGAGGTTTCCCGGATGGTTGAAGCCGGCCGCCAGTTGGCCGCTCAGCGCGGCAGCCAATTGGTCGTGGACGCGGCCCAGGAGGGCCTGGAAGTGGTACTGGAGAAGGCGGCTGAGCTAAGACCAAGCGCGGGCTGAGATTCCCTTCCCATTTTTGGGACGACGCAATCCCACTAGCGCACATGCCGCTGGCTGGTTGGCAAGGGCACCGCCAAGCCCGGTGCGCCTCGCTGCGCCCGCGTTCCACTTCGCCCGGCGCGCCTGCACGTTTGTCGGATCTCCTTTGCCCACAAGGGCTTGGGATAGCGCGCCCGCGAATCGCGGGAGTGGTCTTAGGTTCAGACAACCGAGGGGCTGGCCGCGGTTATTCCCCCTGGCACGCTTCATGCGAAAACCGTATCTGCCGCTGCTGCCCTCCGCGGCGGGCGCGAAGGCCGGAACTAACGGCGAGGCTGGGGCTGGCGCCGTTACCTCGCCCCCTGACGCGCTGTGGAACAGAGGATTAGAGAAGAGGCATTACGAAAGGGTTGAGACAACTTGAAAGGCGCCGGGGGTAACCACGCCGGCGCCGCCAAGCGCGTTACTCGCCCGTTACCACTCGTCACCTATCACCAGTCACCCTCATGAACGACCTTCGCTTCGCCATTCGATTACTGGCCAAGAATCCCGGCTTCACCGCGGTGGCGGTGCTGACCCTGGCTTTAGGCATCGGCGCCAACAGCGCGCTGTTCAGTGTGGTTTATGCGGTGTTGATCAAGCCCCTGCCCTATCCGGAACCGGAACGGCTCGTCCAGGTGCAATCCACCATCTCGGCGCCGGGCAAACCGGCGTTCACGTTTCCAGAATGGGCCTACCCGCGGTTTGAGTTGCTGCGGGATCAGAACCGAGCCTTTGCGCAGGTGGTTGCCTGCGCCAGCGGCGAGGTGACGGTGACCGATGGGGGCGACCCCGAGCGGCTGAAGACCGAGCAGGTTTCCGCCGGTTACTTCGCGTTGCTGGGCTTGCGGCCAGCGCGGGGACGGTTTTTTGTGGCCGAAGAAGACCAACGGGCTCGCAGCCAGCCGGTGGCGGTCATCAGCGATGGTCTCTGGCGGCGGCGGTTTGGCGCCGAGCCGGGCGTGTTGGGCAAAGTGATCCGGGCCAACAAGGTGGCGCTGACGATTGTGGGAGTCATGCCGCGGGGCTTTGGCGGGCAGTCGGGTTCAGCCGAGCTGTGGGTGCCGATCACGATGGTGCCGGCGCTGGATGGCGATCCTGATCGGCTCAACAGGCCGGGGACCATGTGGCACAGAGTTTTGGCGCGGTTAAGTCCGGGCACCAGCCTGGCGGGCGCGCAGGCCGCCCTTGCCGCCGTGGAAAAGCAAATCGAAGCCGTGTATCCCCCCAGGAAAGACGCTGGGACCTGGAACCTCAAAGTGGTTCCGCTCCAGGCGGCCTTGACCGACCCGGACATCAGCCGTTCCCTGCGCGTGCTGATGGCCGCGGTCGGCTTTGTGTTGCTCATCGCCTGCGTCAACGTCGGCAATCTGCTCTTCGCCCGGGCGGCCTCGCGCGAAGGCGAAATCGCCGTGCGGCTGGCCTTGGGGGCGACGCGCGGGCGGTTGGTTCGCCAGTTGCTCCTCGAGAGCCTGGTCTTGGCGGCCGTGGCTGGCGCGCTGGCGCTGATACTGGCGCGGTGGAGCGTGGATCTGTTGGCGGCTTTTCAGCCGGTGGACAATTACTCGTTCTTTTCGGCCAACACGATCCTGCCGGAGTTTGGCGCCATCAGGCTCACCCCCGCTGTGTTAGTCTTCAATTTCATTGTGGCGCTGGGGTGTGCCTTGCTGTGCGGGTTGCTGCCTGCCTGGCAGGCGACCCGCAAGCCGCTCAATCCGGCCTGCCACCGGGCGTCGGGCTCGCCAGCCGGGGAGTGGGGCGGGCTTCGGCTGCTGGGCGGGCGGAGCGCGTTGGTGGTGGGCGAAACGGCGCTGGCCTTGGTGCTGCTGATCGGGGCTGGCCTGATGGTGCATAGCTTCGCCCGCCTGACCAGAACCAAGATCGGCTTTGATCCCGCTAACCTGTTGACCCTTCGCTTGGACAAGCCGCGGGGGCTGTCGGGGGAGGCGGGGACGGTTTTCATCCAACAGGTCCTGGAGCGAGTGGGCGCGCTGCCAGGCGTCGAATCGGCCTGCTTGGCCAACGCGACGCCGCTCTCCGGGACCTTTGATCGGAGCGTTGCCTTGGCGAAGCCATCCGGCCCGGACGGAGGCCGGGGCGAATTCCCGGTCGGCATTCATCACGCCAGCGCGGGCTATCTGGGCACTTTGCGTGTGTCCTTGCTCCGCGGTCGTTGGTTGAGCGAGCAGGACCGCGGCGGGGGCAAGAAGGTCGCCGTCATCAACGAAACCGCGGCGCGCCGCCACTGGCCGGCGCAGGACCCCATCGGCCAAAAGCTCGATCTCAGTCTGGCCATTGCGCCCGAATACGCCGACGTGGAGATCGTGGGTGTGGTTGGCGATCTGAAATACGACAAGATGGACGCCGAGATTGGGGCGGACGTCTATCTGTCGTATCAGCAGGCTGACTATCCCGGTTACTACTTGACTTTGCGGACCACTGTGGAGCCGCTCCAGACAGTCGGGGCCGTGCGGCAAGTGGTGGCCGGGCTGGACCCCAGCTTGCCGCTCTACGACGTGATGACCATGCGCCAACGCATTGCCAATTCCCTCTCGCGCATGGAGTTCAATACGTTGCTGCTGACGGGCTTTGCGCTGCTGGCGGTGGTGTTGGCCACTATCGGCGTTTACGGGTTGGTCGCGTACTCGGTGGGGCAACGGACGCGCGAGATTGGCATTCGCATGGCGCTCGGCGCGCGGGTCAGCGGCATCATGCAACTGGTCCTTTGGCAAGGCCTGCGGCTCGTGCTGGTGGGGAGCCTGATCGGACTGGCGGCGGCACTGGGCTTGACGCGCTTCCTGCGGAGCCTCCTCTACGAAGTCAAACCTGCCGATCCGCTGACCTTCGCCAGCGTGACCCTCCTGCTGGGGCTGGCGGCGCTCTTGGCCTGCTGGGTGCCAGCCCGCCGCGCGGCGCGCACCGACCCGGTGGCGGCGCTACGCTACGAATGAAACCATTTGGGCTTTTAGATTGGCGATTGGCGATCGGAAGCCAGCCGCGCGCCCCCTCACGCTGACGCTCTCCCCCAAGGGGGAGAGCGGGAGGCTCAGCTATCAACTCTCAACCATCAACCTCAACTTTCAGCGATATGAATGACCTTCGTTTTGCCTTTCGGATGCTGGGCAGGAATCCTGGCTTCACCACCGTGGCCGTGTTGTCGCTGGCGCTGGGCATCGGCGCCAACACCGCCATCTTCTCGCTCGTGAACGCCATCCTGCTGCGCTCGCTGCCCGTGCCCAATCCCCATGAGCTACGCGTGCTGCAATGGTCCGGCGCCGACACGAAAACCGGCATCATCACGGGAGCGACGTGGGACGACGGCCCCGGTCGCTTTGGACTCGATTCCTTTTCCTACCCAGTGTTTCGCGCCCTGCGCGAAAACTGCGCCTCACAGGCCGACGTTTTTGGGTATGCCACGCTCGACCGCGCCACCGTCCGGGCGCGGCACGAGGCGTTCGTCGCCGAGGGCATGATGGTCTCAGACAACTTCTTCTCTGGGCTTGGCGCCCGTCCACTGGTGGGCCGGCTGATTGGCCCCGAAGACGAACAAGCTGGAGCCGCGCCCCCCGTCGTCATCTCCTATCGGCTGTGGGAGCGCCAGTTCGATCTGGATCCCGCCGTGGTCGGCCAATCGGTCATGCTCAACGGTTACAGCTTCCTGGTGGCCGGCGTGCTGCCGCGTGGGTTCCCCGGAATACGGCCGGGCTCCAAAAGGGAGTTCTATGTTTCCATGTCGGCGCAACCGCAACTGATGCCCGACTGGTCGCGCACGGCGCCAGACCGGTGGTGGGTGCCGCTCATGGCCCGGCTCAAACCGGGTGTGAGCGACCGGCAGTTCCAGGCTGCCCTCGACGTTGCGTTCGCCCGCGAGACGGAAACGATCATGAAGCAGCCCAAAGTCCGGATGATGGATGGCCGCGCCGGCGTCGGCTGGGACCGTGACATGCTCCGCAAACCGCTGCTGTTGCTGCTGGGCATTGTCGGCACGGTCCTGCTGGTGGCCTGCGCCAACGTCGCCGGTCTGTCGCTGGCGCGCGGCGCCGTGCGGCAACATGAGCTTGCGGTGCGGGCCGCCATCGGGGCCGGGCGGTGGCGGCTCATGCGGCAGTCGCTGGCGGAGAGCACGCTGCTGGCGCTGGTGGGCGGTGGTTTGGGCATCCTGCTCGCGCACTGGGGCAAAAACGTGGTTTCGCGGCTGCTGGCTGGCTCTGCGGAGGGGCTGCACTACGACACGCGGCTTGATCTGACCGTGCTGGGCTTCACTCTGGGCGCGGCCTTCGCTGCCGCGCTGTTGTCCGGCCTGTTGCCGGCGTTGCGGGCTGCCAGCGTGCATCCCGTCTCCGGGCTGAAAGCCGAGGCCGCGGCGCCGCGCTTGCGAATGGGCAAGCTTCTGGTGACCGCGCAGGTGGCGCTTTCCTTGCTGCTGTTGACCGGGGCGGGGCTTTACGCGCGCACCCTGGTTAATCTGGTGCGCATCAACGCCGGTTTTGCCACCGAAAACCTGTTGTTGTTCAATCTCGATACCGGCAACGCCGGCTACCGGGGAGCCAGGACCACAGCGTTCTATGACCGTGTCCAGCAGTCCTTGACGGCAATCCCGGGTGTGCGGTCGGTAGCGCTGACTCAGCTTCCGCTCTTGGCAGGTGGGATGTGTGGCAGCATGTTCACGCTTCAGGGGCATGCCGTTGACGGGAAACAGGACCAGTTCGCCTATTGGCTGACCGTGAGTGAAACGTTCTTCGGCACGATGGGCATCCCGGTGCTGCTCGGGCGCGAACTGCGCGCCAGCGACGCCGAGGGCGCGCCCAAGGTGGTCGTGGTAAACGAGACCTTCGTGCGCAAGTGCTTCGCCGGCGAGAATCCGCTCGGCCAGACGCTCAAGACCGGCGGCAGCGATTGGCAGATCGTCGGCGTCTGCCGGGACGCAAAGTACAGTGACATCAAGGCCGAGGCGCCGCCGACGGTCTATTTCCCCTTCCGACAAAATGGGATTGACTCCGCCTATTTTGCCGTGCGCACGGTGTTGCCGCCGATGGCCGTCGTCACGGCGGCGCGCAAGGCGGTGGCGGCGATAGATCCCAATGTCCCGCTGTCTGAAATCGCCACCCAAGAGCAAGTGCGGGATCGGAGAATCGCGCACGAGTGGATGTTTGCCACACTGTGCAGCGGGCTAGCGACGCTGGCCGTGTTGCTCTCTTGCATCGGGCTATACGGTCTGATGGCCTACAACGTGGCGCGGCGCACCGGCGAGATTGGCATCCGCATGGCGCTGGGCGCGACCCGGCGGAACATCGCCGGACCGATCCTGGGCGAGGCAATTCTGCTGGCCGGCATTGGGGTGTCGGTTGGAGTGCCAGCGGCGCTCGCGCTCACGCGAGTGATCAAAAGCCAGCTTTACGGCGTTGCCCCTACGGACCCCGTCACGTTCGTCGGCGCCGGCGTCTTGCTGGCCGCAGTTGCGCTTCTGGCCGCTTGGCTGCCCGCCCGCCGCGCGGCCAGAGTTGATCCGGTGCAGGCGCTGAGGTGCGAGTGAGGGTAGGGCGGAGCTGCTGCTCCGCCCATTGTTTGGGCGGCGCGGCAGCGCCGCCCTACCGCTCGCCGCGCATTATCGGCTCAGCCTACTCGAGCCGTTTGACGCGGATGTTCTTGTAGCGGACGACGCTCTTGGGGTCGTGGGCCTGGAGGGCAAAGGTGCCCTCATCGAGCTTGCGCGTGTAATCCGGCCGCGGTTGCGCGCCCGGCGGCTCGGTGTATTCGAGCACAATCTTGCCGTTGACCTTCACGGTGACCTTGTTGCCCTTAACGATGATGTGCTGGGTCCACCATTCATTATCCTTGGCGGGGGAGTCCGCCACGTTCACCACGTCGTAGAGGCTGCCGGTCTTTTTCCAGTCGCTGTGGCTGACGTTGACCTGGGACTCAAAACCGTATTTGGGCCAGCCACCCTCCTGGTACTTTGTGTGGAAGTAGATGCCGCCGTTGGCGCCCGGCTCAGTCATCACGTCCACCTTGAGTTCGAAGTTCTTGAACGGCTTGGGGTCGCCAACGTAGAACAAATGGCAGGTGGGGCCCCGCGTCACGAACGCGCCGTCTTCGATCTTCCAAGTGCCCGCGTTTTGCGTGGCTGGTTTCCAGCCCTCAAAGGTCTTGCCGTCACAGATGGAGACGAACCCCTCTTCCGATTCCGCCGCCCAAGCGGGAAGCGTGACCACCGCCAGGAGTGCAATGCTGTTGAGCAACAAGCTCTTCATGGCGGCAGCTTAGGGAAATGCCCGCCGGCTGCCAAGCGTTTTTATGGTGGGAACGGCGGAGCGTGGGCGGCACGGAGCGCGGCTTCTCATTGACACCCCACCTCTCAGTGGGGTGCAAGCGTACCGGTGCCGCGCCCGAACCGTTTTCAACGGTTTCCGCCGTCGCAGGAGAGTTTGACTGCACGCAGAGGATAGGGGAAACGGTTGAGACGGTTGGTGCCAACCCACCCCGTTCTGCACCCCACTGAAGTGGGGTGTCAATGAGAAACCAATTCCCCCTATCCTTGTCTCGTCCGTCTCTGTCCGCGGCTCAAGAACATGCTCCAGCGAGCGCCGCCGCCCTAGAGCGTCCAGCCTTGGCGATTCCGGCGTCTGACGAACTGGATAGCTTGCGGGCAGTTGGGCGACTTCATCTGCGGCCCGTTCCAGTCCATCCGCGTGCCCACGCCCACGCGCATGGCGACGCAGCCCAGCAGGATGATCTCGGTCAGATACGCCGCGATGTCGAAGTTGGAATAAGCAGGGGTGCCGTCGCGCATCATGCGGAACCATTCCTCGTTGTGGCCGGGTGAGCGCGGAATGGTCTGGGGCACCGCCTTCACGGCGTCGTGGTCCTTGCCCGCCTTGTACTCCTTCTCGTCGCCGACCATGACGTAGAATTCGGAGCCGTAGTCGTCCGGCGAGAAGAGCTTGCCCTTGTCGCCGATGAGCAGGCAACCGCTGCCGGGCAACTCCCCGCGCATTTCAGCAATCTCCTTGGTGCGGTCCGGGCTGGGGCGGAGGAGCTTGACGGACTTGTCGCCCGGGTTGCCGTCGTACCACCAAAACTTGAGCGGCACCATGCCCGCGCGGGCGGGAAACTCGAAGCGAATCCGGGAGGTCTTCGGATAGGTCTCCTTGAACATCTGGGAGGTTTCCTCGCACTCGACGACGGTGGGGAAGCCGAGGTTGAGGGCGCGGAAGGGCATGTTGACGGTGTGGCAGGCCATGTCGCCCAGCGCGCCCGTGCCGAAGTCGTACCACCCGCGCCAGGCGAAGGGGTGATAGACCTCCTTCTTGAATGGGCGCATGGGGGCCGGGCCGATCCAGAGGTCCCAGTCCAGGTGCGGCGGAACCGGGTCTTCGCCGGGCGGCCGGTCAATGCCCTGGGGCCAGATGGGGCGATTTGACCAGACGTGCAATTCGCGCACCGGGCCGATGACGCCGGCCTGGATGACTTCGACGGCGCGCCGCAATCCGCTGCCGGCGCTACCTTGGTTGCCCATCTGGGTCGCTACCTTTTTGCTCTTGGACAAGTCGCGCATCAGCCGCACCTCATACACCGTCTGGACCAGCGGCTTCTGGCAATAGACGTGTTTGCCCATCCGCATCGCCATCGCGCTGGCCACGCCGTGCACGTGGTCGGGCGTCGAAACCGTTACCGCGTCAATGGACTTGTCCATCTCGGTGAGCATTTTGCGGAAGTCGCGGTACAGCTTGGCCTGGGGGTACTTCTTCGCCTTGCCATTGAGCGTGTTCTCGTCCACGTCGCAGAGGGCCACGATGGTCCCGCCGCAACGGGCCGAATCGTCCGTATCGCTGTCGCCTTTGCCGCCGACGCCAATGCAGGCGACGCCGATTCTGTCGTTGGCGCCCAGCACCCGGCCCACATAAGGGAATGCCGTCGTGCTGATGGCGGCGATCGTGCTGGCGCGCAGGAACTGGCGCCGGCTCGTCTGACTCGACACGTTGGCGTTGTCTTCGCCCTGGAGGATTGAGGTTGCTTCCATATTACTTTCGGTTTTTTACGTTTGCTGATCCGCTCTTCTGGCTTTTGATGCGCAAAACGCGCAAATCATTCAAAGAGGGTCAGGCAAAAGGCGGTGGGAAGTCAAGCGCGGCTTTTGGGGCCATGAACGGCGCCCATCTGAGACCCTGGCTTGCCAAGGGGCTTGGACTTGCGGCATCTTTGGCGGCGTGATTATGAACGCAACCGGCCATCCTGTCTCCCGCAGCGGGCGGTTCGCCGGCGTCCCCGGCGAAGACGCCGCCCAATTCACCGAGTCCATCTCCTTTGACTGCCGGCTCTGGCGCGACGACATCCTCGGCTCGCTGGCCCACGCGGCCATGCTGCAAAAGGCCGGCCTGCTCACCAAGGCTGAGCTGAGGGACATCCGCCGCGCGTTCGATGAGATCGCCGGGGAAATCGAGGCGGGCCGGTTCACCTGGCAGACCGCCCGCGAGGACGTGCACATGAACCTCGAGGCGGAACTGACCCGGCGCGTGCCCGCCGGCGCCAAGCTCCACACGGGCCGCTCGCGCAACGACCAGGTGGCCCTGGACGTGCGCATGTGGCTCCGCGATGAAATCGTCTATCTGAGACACGAGTTGCGTTTGCTCCAGCGCGCCCTGGTTGAATTGGGGGACAAGAACTTTGGCGTGGTTATTCCGGGCTACACGCATTTGCAGCGGGCGCAGCCGGTGCTGTTGGCCCACCACTTGCTGGCCTACGTGGAAATGTTCGCGCGCGACCAGGAGCGGCTGAGAGACTGCTTCTGCCGGGTCAACGTCTGCCCGCTGGGCAGTGGCGCGCTGGCCGGCTCGACGCTGCCGTTGGACCGCGCCATGGTGGCCCGCTGGCTTTGCTTCGTGGACGCCAAAGGCAAGCCGCGCCTGAGCCAGAACTCAATGGACGCCGTGTCCGACCGAGATTTCGCGGTTGAGTTCTGCGCGGCGGCGGCGCTGTTGGCGGTGCACTTGTCGCGCCTGGCCGAGGATGTGGTTCTGTGGGCCAGCGCGGAGTTCAATTTCATCACGCTGGCCGAGGCCTACACCACCGGTTCGTCGCTCATGCCGCAAAAGAAGAACCCCGACGTGGCCGAGTTGGCGCGGGGCAAGAGCGGGCGAGTGATTGGCAACCTGGTGGCGCTGCTGACCTTGTTGAAGGGGCTGCCCATGACCTATAACCGCGATTTGCAGGAAGACAAGGAGCGCCTCTTCGACACCGCCGACACCGTCCGCGCCTGCGTGCGGATCATGGCCGCGATGCTCAGCCACACGACGGTCAATGCCGCGGCTTGCGCCAAAGCCGCGAGCGACCCCGCGCTGCTGGCGACTGACTTGGCCGAATACCTGGTGGGGCGCGGCGTGCCGTTTCGCCAGGCGCACTGCCTGGTCGGCTCGGTGGTGGCGCTGGCCGAGGGCTTGGGCAAGCCCCTGAACCAGCTCACCCTCGGCGAGCTGCAGGGGGTGGACAAACGCTTCGAGGCGGGGGCGCTGGGGGTGTTTGATTTGGCGCAAAGTCTGGCGCGGCGGAATCTGCCGGGCGGGCCGGGCCGGCGCGAGGTCAGGCGGCAGTTGACGCGGTGGAAACGGCTGCTGGCGGAGGCGCCGCCCGGGGGCTCATCCGCGAAGGCTGGGCGAGAGCCGCGGGCCCGCGTTAAGCATTGACACCATATAGTTGCGGGCGCAAGCTACAAACCTGATGAGCGAACAGGAATTCCTGGCGGCCCTCACCGGCCACGCCTCCGACTTCAAGCTGGCGCTCGAAGCCCTGCGCGCCACGGGCCAGCCGTTCTGCCTCATGGGCGGACTGGCGGTGAACCACTATGTCGAGCCGGTCGTGACGCTGGACGCGGATTTCGCCATCGTGGCGGCGACGGGCCTGGTCGAGGCCTTGGGCGCGCGCGGCTTCGAGGTCCAAGAGCGTCCCCACTCCATCAACGCCCAGCTTCCGGGCAGCCGGCTTCGCCTCCAAATCAGCATGGACTCCCGCTATGCCACCTTCCCCGCGCGCGCCGTGCCCGGCAAAGTCCTGGGCTTCGACGTGCCTGTGGCTGGCCTGGAGGACCTGGTGCAGGGAAAGCTCTGGGCCGCGACTGACGCGGCTCGACGCGCTTCCAAACGCGCCAAGGACGAAGCGGACCTCGTCCGCCTTTGCGAGTCGCATCCCCGGGTCATCGCGCTGATTCCCCCAGGTCTCATTCCCAAAGTGGACGAGTTGCGCGCGAAGGCGTGAGCCGCCATTCGTCAGCTTGTCATTGTCCAATTCATTATTCCAACCAGCCCCGGTGGCCTCCGGGTTTTCGTTTATGATTCCACTTTCGCCGCCGGCCTGCCGCGGCTACATTCCTCCCGGCGATTGAGCCTGAGCAATGGTTAGCCATGCATGTGACGTTGACGAGAGAACTCGAGCAGTTCGTGAAGGAGAAGGTGCGCACCGGACGTTACACCGATGAAAGCGAAGTCGTGCGCGAGGCATTGCGGAAGCTGGAACGGGACGATTACGAATCCCCGGCCTTGGAGGCAGCCCTGCTGGAGGGGGTGCGCAGCCCCCACCGCGCGTATTCCAAAGCTGTGCTGGACGGCATTCGCCTGGGCGCCAGGGCGGCGAAGTGAAAGCGGGCGCTTCCATATCTGGCCGGGCAGGAATGGATCTGACCGACCAGTACCACTGGTATCTGGACAACGCCGGCTCGGAAGTCGCCGAGCGGTTCCTCGCGGCGTTTGACGAGGCGCTGGAGCGGTTGGCACAGATACCTACCCTGGGGCATCCGCTGCGATTTCGGGCGGCGGAACTCCGCGGAATGCGGTCGCTGGCGGTTGGCGGCGGCTTTGGTTCCCATCTGATTTTCTACCGAATCGTTGGAGACGGAGTAAGCGTGGAGCGGGTGATGCACGGGGCGCGCGACTTGGAAAGGCGGCTGGTGGAGCCGCCGGAGGGATTGCCGGACGGACAATCAGCGTGAGCCGGCATGGCGGAGCGCCCGCGTGCGTTGACACTATAGTCGCGGGCGCAGCACACGAACCTGATGAGCGAACAGGAATTCCTGGCCGCCCTCACGGGCCACGGCTCCGACCTCAAGCTGGCGCTCGAATCGGTGAGCCGCCATTAGTCAACTTGTCATGCTTTTCCACGCGCCTTGACAGGCGGCTAGCCCTTCGCCGACACTCCCCCGCCTATGTCGGAACCGAAAGTCAACGTGCAGATGGAGAAGATCGTGGCGCTGTGCAAGCGGCGTGGATTCATTTTCCAGTCCTCGGAAATCTACGGGGGCATCAACGGTTTTTGGGACTACGGGCCGCTGGGGGCCGAGCTGAAGCGCAACGTCAAGGATTTCTGGTGGCGCGCGATGACCCAGCGGGACGACGTGGTGGGCCTGGATGCCAGCATCATCATGCACCCGCGCGTCTGGGAGGCCAGCGGCCACACCACGACCTTCAATGACCCGATGGTGGATTGCCTGCTGACCAAGAAACGGTTCCGCGCCGACCAGATCGAACCGATGAGCGGCGATGCCTACTTCTGGTCGGGCGCGCGCGACGAACAGACCGGGCGCGAGATCCGTGAGCCTTACTCGGCGCTCATCCCGACGGGCAAGCACGCCGATTCCGCCCGCAAATTGGCGCGGCACTTCTACCAACAGCGCGGCCTGAGCGAACCGGCGCTGCTGGAGGAGCGGATGGAGGCGGTCGTTGATTCCACCCGCTACAACCCGGAGAACGGCAGCCTGGTGACCGAGCCGCGCCAGTTCAACCTGATGCTCAAGACCTGGGTCGGCCCCGTGCAGAGTGACGAGGACGTCGCCTACCTCCGCCCCGAAACCGCCCAGGCCATCTTCGCCCAGTTCAAAACCATCCTGGAAGTCTCCCGGCAAAAGGTCCCCTTCGGCATTTGCCAGATTGGCAAGGCCTTCCGCAACGAGATCAACCCGCGCAATTTCACCTTTCGCTCGCGCGAATTCGAGCAGATGGAACTGGAGTTCTTCATCAAGCCCGACGACGTCGCCCAGGCCGAGTTGGGCGCCCCGCCCGAGCCGTGCGACTTGGCCACGCCACTGCCCAACTGGGGGTGGAAAGAGTGGCTGCACTATTGGGTCGAAGAACGGGTGAAGTGGTACGAGGCCATTGGCCTGGGCCGCGACACCTTGGAGCTGTACTGGCAAAAAAGGGAGGAACTGGCTCATTACGCCCGCGCTTGCGTGGACATCCAGTTCAAGTTCCCTTTTGGCGCCCAGGAATTGGAGGGCATCGCCGCCCGGGGCGACTACGATCTGGCCCGGCACCAGGAATTCAGCGGCAAGTCCATGGAATACTTCGACGAGGAAGCCCGGGCGCGCTACATCCCGCACGTGATCGAACCCAGCGCCGGGGTTGACCGCACCGTGCTGGCCTTGATCTGCCAGGCCTACGCTGAGGACGAAGTGCCGGACGAAAAGGGCAAGCCCGAAGCGCGCGTTCTCATGCGCTTCCATCCGCGCATCGCGCCGGTCAAAGTGGGCGTGTTCCCGCTGCTCAAGAACCGGCCCGAACTGGTCAAGAAAGCCCGCGAAGTCCGCCAGCGGCTCCGCCCGCACCTGGCCGTGTTCTACGATGAAGCCGGGGCCATCGGCCGCCGTTACCGCCGCCAGGATGAGGCCGGCACGCCTTTTGGCGTCACCATTGACTTCGACACGCTCGGCGAAAGCGGCCCGGCCCTCAAGGACACCGTGACTGTGCGCGACCGCGACACCACCAAGCAGGACCGGGTCAAGATTGACGAACTGCTGCCCCTGCTGCTGGAAAAGGTGAGCTAGAGAAGAGGATTGGGCCGTAGCGGGCCGACTCCACAAACGATGGAAACGGGACGGGTGAGGCGAGGCGCGAAGCGTTTGGAGTGCGTGGAGCTTGCTCCCGCTTTCAATCGCCGTGGGCCCAAAAGCGCCGGCAAGCCGCCGCACTCCAAACGCTTCGCGCGGTTGGCGGCCAGTCTCGTCATGAAAGGAGCCACGGCTTACAAACTCAGCCGGGACTTGTGCGGCAGCGTGACGGGAGCGCCTGCCGACCTGGCGCGGAACAAGGCGCATCTGCAAGGCTTTGGCTCATGCAACCGGTGATAGCCTTTGGTGGACCGTTGAGAACCAGCCGGACCAGCGAACTTCGCTCTATGATCGGAGCCACGGACAACCGCGGATTGAACAGGGATTCTTCTCCAATGCCACCAGAGGACGATGCCGATATCTTGGTGCCGGCCAGCGTCCGCGCAAAAATGGCTGAGGAGTTCTATGGCGACGAACCCGCCTTGGAGGTTCATCCGCAACGCCTCGGCGACCAGCTCAAGCGCAAAGTCAAGGTGCTGGAAGTTGCGCCGGGGGCCGTTTTGCGGTAGCCTCTGGTCCATGACAGCAGGCGCCATGCGCGGGCGGGGGGCGGCGTTCAATCCGCCCAATCGCTTCGCGCACACCGCCCGGCAACAGGACCCCGATTGGGACCCGGCACAGGAGCCGGCCCCCGCCACGCAATTCCTGCGCGATTCCTCCGCCTCCATCATTACCTGCAACGACAGCCCGGACATCGGGTATGCGGCCAGTCTTAACCCGTATCGGGGCTGCGAACACGGCTGCGCCTACTGTTACGCCCGCCCCACGCACGAGTATCTGGGCTTCTCGGCCGGGCTGGACTTCGAGACGAAGATCATGGTCAAGGAGGACGCGCCGGAACTGTTGCGCCGTGAGCTGTCCTCGCCCAAATGGACGCCGCAGACCCTCGCCCTGAGCGGGGTGACCGATCCCTATCAACCGGTGGAGCGCAAATTGCAGCTCACCCGCCGCTGCCTGCAGGTGTTGGCGGAATTCCGCAATCCCGTCAGCATCGTCACCAAAAACCACTTGGTGACACGCGACTGCGACTTGCTCAAGGAACTGGCGGCGCATCAGGCGGCGGCCGTTTCCCTTTCCATCACCTCGCTGGACGGCGAACTGGTCCGGCAGTTGGAGCCGCGCACTTCGCAACCACGGCTCCGCTTGGCGGCGGTCGAGGCCCTGGCCCAGGCGGGCATCCCGGTGGGCGTGCTGGTGGCGCCGGTCGTGCCGGCGCTCACCGACCACGAAATCCCGGCCATCCTGGGCGCGGCAGCCAAGGCCGGCGCTCGCTGGGCCGGGATGCAGCTCGTGCGCCTGCCCTTCGCCGTGGCCCCGCTCTTTGAGCAATGGCTGGCCGACCACGCCCCGCTCAAAAAGGACAAAGTGCTGGGCCGCATCCGGGCCGTGCGCGGCGGGAAGCTGAACGACTCGCGCTTTTTCACCCGCTTCACCGGTGAAGGCCCGTGGGCCAGGCAGGTGGCCGCGCTCTTTGAGGTAGCCTGCCGGCGGGCGGGCCTGCAACGCGATTGGCCCGCGCTCTCCACCGCGGCATTCCGGCGGCCCACCGGCGCGCAGATGGAGCTGTTCGGCCGCTAACCGTGGGCAGGTGATTGGCGCGGCGGCTGCTTCCAAGAAATGGGCGCGCGATCCCCTGGTTGAATCGCTCGACTTCTCCGGTCTAAGCGAGTGAGAATCGCGCGGTTCCAAGTATGACTTGGTTGCCAATAGTCGAACGAGAGATGCGTGTCGCGGCCCGCCGAAGCATCACTTATTGGCTTCGTTTCTGGGTCGTTTTGCTCGGCCTTGCCTTGGCGGTTTGCCTGTTTTTGGCAATGTTGCGCGAGCCGCAGTCGGAAGTCGGCCGGGTAGTCTTTGTGGGGTTGGCGGCGGTGGCTTTCGTGTATGCGGTTTTTGCTGGGGTCTTTGTGACCTCCAATTGCCTGAGCGAGGAGAAGCGAGAAGAGACGATCGGGTTGCTGTTCCTGACCGACCTCAAAGGGCACGACGTTGTGCTGGGGAAACTGGCGGCGACCTCGCTGCACGCTATCTACGGGATGGTGGCCATCGTGCCGCTGCTGGCGCTGCCGCTGCTGCTGGGCGGTCTGAAGCTGCAGTTGGTCGGCCGGATGGTCATGGTGCTGCTGAACACGCTGTTTTGGTCGCTGACCGCGGGGCTGCTGACGTCGGCGCTGAGCAAGCAGTTGTTTCGGTCACTGGTCGCCGCCGCGGGGTTGATCATCCTGGCCGCGGTGGTGCTGCCTTTGCTGGCATGGGTCATGCTTGAGCCTTGGACTCCCCGGGCGGCGGCGGCGGTCATGGACAGCCCGGGTGGCTACCTGATCTTCGCTAGTCCCGCGACGTCCTTCTATCTCACCGCGGCCTCGGTTTGGACGAATGCGATTCCCGCCAGGTTCTTGTGGAGGTCGCTGGCGCTGGTGCACGGAACCGCGTGGTCGTTCCTGGTCCTGACTTGCCTGGTGTTGCCCAGGGCCTGGAGCAGCAGTGGCCTGCTGGCCCGCCAACGCTGGCTGGAACGGTGGCAGCGCTGGCGCATGGGCCGGCCCGAGCGAGTGCGGGCGAGCCGGCGGCGCTGGCTGGAGGCCAATCCCGCCGCTTGGCTGCTGGCGCGCTACCGTCACAAGCCCCTGAACGTCTGGGTGGGATTGAGCGTTTTTATCGCGCTGTGGGTGGCCGGATACGTGACGTGGCCAAGGGATTGGGCTGATCCAAGCGCCCTCACCCTTGCCGGGCTGGCGCTGAACGGATTCTTGAAAACCTGGATCGCGCTGGAAGCCAGCGTCTGCTTTGGACAAGAACGCCGCAACGGGGCGCTGGAGCTGGTCTTGACCACGCCGCTGAGCGTGGAGCGGATTCTGCGCGGCTATCAGCGGGGCCTGCGGCGCCAGTTCTTCTGGCCCATGATCGCGGTGCTGGGGCTGGATTTGTTGCTGTTGGGCGGTGTATTCGTTGCGCAGTGGCATGACCGTGGCGTCTCATTCCCCGAGGTGTTTTCGAGGGGGTGGCCCTACCACAACGCCCGATTCGTGTGGTTCATGGTCCTGCTTTGCGCGGCGGGGATGTGGGTGCTGGTGCTCGATTTCTATGCCTTGTGCTGGTTCGGGATGTGGCAGGGGCTTAAGGCGCGGAATTATCCCCTGGCGCTGCTGCGCACGGTGGGACAGGTGCTGTGGCTGCCTTGGGCGGTCGTGCTCCTCACGGTCTTGGGGGTGGCGATGGTCGAGCAGTTCCACCTGTTTCGCTTGCCGAATCTTGGATGGGGGGAGTACTGGTTTTTGGGTTACTCATGGTTTGTGGCCACGCTCATCAGCGTCTTGCACTGGTGGTGGGGGCGGCGGCACTTGCGGCGGCGATTCGCGGCTTACGCCGCCTGTCCGTACGGACGTCCGTCAGGCTTCGGCCCTAGTCGGCGGCCTGCTCAGGCTGGGAGAAATCGGCGTTGGTCTTGAAAGACGAACCACCGCGGCCAAAGGTCTGACTTGAATTACCGCCGAGAGCACCGTCTGGGCTTTTGGATGCCTTCCATCTCGGAGGAAATGGGAATCGACCGACCGGGGATCCGCCCCACGCGCCCTTCGCTGCGGGTGTCCGTGTCTGCGTCCAGATATCTGGATTGCTTCGGCTGCCCTGCTGCGCTAGCAATGGGCGGCGATGCAACTGAGGGGTGAGCAAGCCGCGCCGGGAAATCAGCCGGGCGTGCCCAGGGGCAGCGGCGGCTGGTTCCGCTGGGTCATTTGCGGGCTGCTGTTCCTGGCCACCACGATCAACTACATTGACCGGCAGGTCATCGGCGTGCTGAAGGTGACCTTGCAGGAGAAGTTCAACTGGAGCGAGATTGATTACAGCAACGTCGTCTTCTGCTTCCAACTGGCCTACGCCTTTGGTTACGCGCTGGGCGGGCGCGTGATGGACTTGATCGGGCTGCGGCTGGGCTATTTGCTGGCGGTTTTGGGCTGGAGCTTGGCGGCGATGGGGCACGGGCTGGCGCACCGGGTGGTGGATTTCTGTGCCGCGCGGTTTGGCCTGGGTCTGGCCGAAGGGGGCAACTTCCCGGCGGCGATCAAAGCCGTCAGCGAATGGTTTCCGCGGAAAGAACGCGCGCTGGCGACCGGCATCTTCAACGCCGGGAGCAACGTGGGGGCGGTGATTACGCCGCTGGTGGCGCCGTGGCTGACGTTGCGTTTCGGGTGGCAGGCGGCGTTCGTGGCCACAGGTTCGCTGGGGCTGCTTTGGCTGGCGGCGTGGTGGTGGCTCTACCGGACGCCGGGGCGGCATCCGCGAGTCTCCCCGGCCGAACTAGCCTACATCCAAAGCGACCCGCCTGACCCGCCGGTGAAGATTCCGTGGCTGGAGCTGCTGGGCCACCGGCAGACCTGGGCCTTTGTGGCCGGCATGTTCATGTCTGCCCCGATCTGGTGGTTTTACTTGTACTGGATACCGGACTTCCTGCACAAGCGGCACGGCTTGGACTTGATCCACTTGGGGCCGCCGCTGGTGGTGATCTACCTCATGACCGACGTGGGCAGCATTGGCGGGGGGTGGTTGTCATCGCATTTGCTCAAACGCGGCTGGAGCGTGAACGCGGCGCGCAAGACGGCCTTGCTGGCGTGCGCGTTGTGCGTCGCGCCAATCTGCCTGGCCTCATGGGTCTCCGGTCTTTGGGCGGCGGTGTTCCTGGTGGGGCTGGCGGCGTCGGCGCACCAAGGCTTTTCGGCCAACCTCTACACGCTGGTGTCAGACACCGTCCCGCGCCAGGCGGTCAGTTCGGTGGTCGGCATCGGCGGCATGGCCGGGTCCATTGGCGGCATGCTGATCGCCAAGCTCACCGGCTACGTGCTGGAATGGACGCACAACTACTTCCTCCTGTTCGCGCTGGCCGCATCGGCTTACCTCATCGCCCTGCTGGTGATCCACCTGCTGCTGCCGCGGCTTGAGCCAATAGAGCTGAACCGAAAATGACGGTTAGGTGCATGTGCGCGAAGCGTCCTGGACTGCGGCAGTCCCCTGCCGCTTTTCTGACGGGGCCGCGGGGAAAGCGCCAGAGGACTGGCGCACTCCAAGGCGCTTCGCGCAAGCCGGCACATGTCTCATTTTCATCGTTTGTGGCGCCGCGTGCGGCATGAAGTCTGACCCAAAAATGGAGTTCACCGACAGATTAACTCAGCGCGGCTCAGCCACAACCGAAGCCGAAGAATTTGCACAGCTTGCGCAAACTGTTAGCCATAATAGTACGGATGCAACAGCGATTGTGCCGGAGCGGGGAATTCAATCCGCGCGCACGTTGACAGTTGAGACCGGCGGCGGAATGAATTCCGCACACGTAAGAAACGCAAGCCAGCATCATCGCACAACGCCAATGACATTCCCGGTCTTCTCGTCGTACGCGCATCAGTGGCGCGCGGAGGAATCTGTCGTTTATCCTTCATCCTATGCTTCCGCCGTTCGGCTTGACCGGAGGCCTGCGCGCGCCTACGATCCGGCGCGTCGCATGAGACGGTTTGCGTGGAGTTTGTGGCTGGTCTTGAGCTTGGCGGCTGGGGCGCGGGCTGAAACGGTGATGGTCAACGGCGTGGTCGCCATTGTCAATGACGTGGTGATCACTTGGAACGACGTGCAGCAGTACATCGCGGCGGCGATGGAGGTGCTGGAGCGGACCTACTACAACCAGCCGGCGGTGTTGCAGCAGCGGCTCCAGCAGGCCCGCCGGGAGGGCGTGGAGCAACTGGTCGAACGCAAGCTCATTCTCCACGAGTTCAAGACCGCTGGCTACAACCTCCCCGAATCCCTCATCGAGGACCGCGTCAAGGCGCGCATCCGCGAGCATTACGGCGACCGGCTGACCTTGACCAAAAGCCTCCAGGCCGAAGGCATCACCTACGAGACGTTCAAACAGCACATCCGCGAGGATTTCATCGTCTCGGCCATGCGCGCCAGGAACATCGCCCAGGAAATCCTTGTCTCGCCCCACAAGATCGAGAAGTACTACGCGGACAACCTGGACAAGTTCAAGCTGGAGGACCAAGTGAAGCTGCGCATGATCGTGCTCACCAGGCCGGCCGAGGCGCCGCCCGACACCGCCCGGAAGCTGGCCCAGGAGATTCTCGCCAAGCTGGAGGAGGGGGCGCCGTTTGCGGAGATGGCCGGTGTGTACTCGGAGGGGTCGCAACGCGCGCAAGGTGGGGACTGGGGCTGGGTGGAGCGGTCGGTCCTGCGCAAGGAACTGGCCGGGGTGGCTTTTTCGCTCAAGCCCGGCCAGCGCAGCGGGGTCATCGAAACCAAGGAAGCCTGCTACCTGATGCTGGTCGAAGCCGTCCGGGCCAATCACACCCAAACCCTGGGCGAAGTCCGCGATGAGATCGAGCGGACGTTGGTGGCCGAGGAGCGCGCCCGCCTGAGCAAGCAGTGGATTGACAAACTCAAGGCGAAGTCGTTTGTGCGCTATTTCTGAAGTGATGCGTGATACCTGATACGTGAACGGGCAAGAACGTTATCAAGTTGTCAAGTTATCAGGTTCTCAAGTTGGACGGCAGAGCAAGCGGCGACGGCCCGAACCTGATAACTTGATAACCTGATAACCTGAAAACTTTCATCGTGGGCACGCCATACGTCTGTCCCCCGAACCCATGTCTGCCTGGATCGGCATTTGCTTAGGCGACATCACGGGCATCGGCCCGGAGGTAACGCTCAAGGCCTTGGCGGCCGAGGCGGGCGCCGGTGACACCCGTTGGCTGATCATCGGCGACGCGGCCTGCCTGGAGCCGCTCAACGCCCGCCTGCAACTACCCTTGTTGCCATTCTCGGACTACACCGCGGCGGGGCGGTTCTTTGTGTACCAGCCGCCCGGCGAGCCGCTGCCGGGCGGGCTGGGGCCGGGTGCGCCGGCGGCGGCAGCCGCCGCGCTGCGTTGGCTGACCGAAGGCGCCAAGCGGTGTTTGCGGCAGGAGCTGGCCGCCTTGGTGACTGCTCCGGTGAACAAAGAGGCCATTATCCGGTCGGGGACGGCCTTTGTTGGCCAGACGGAATTCCTCTCAGAACTGGCGGGAACGACCCGGACAGCGATGATGCTGCTGGGTCAGGACGAGCGCGGGCGGTGGTTGCGGGTGGTGCTGGCCACGACGCACCTGCCGCTAAGGCTAGTGGCGGCGCAGCTCACGGTGGAGAAGGTGCAACTGGCCATCGAACTGGCCGCTGTGGCCTGTCACCGACTCGGGCTGCCACGGGCCCGGGTGGGCGTCTGCGGCCTCAACCCGCACGCCGGCGAAGGGGGCGAGTTCGGAACCGAGGAACGCTCCATCATCAGCCCGGCAGTGGGGGCGGCTCGCGCGCAGGGCTTGGATGCCGTCGGCCCGGTGGCGGCAGACGCGCTGTTCTATCAAGCCTTTCGAGGCGATTTCGACGTGGTCGTGGCGATGTACCACGATCAAGGGCTGGCGCCACTCAAAATGGTGGCCTTCGAGACCGGGGTGAATTGGACGCTGGGCTTGCCCTTCGTCCGTACCTCGCCTGACCACGGCACCGCCTACGACCTGGCGGGCCAGGATCGGGCCAACCCGGCCAGCATGCTGGCCGCCCTGCGGCTGGCCAAGCGGCTGGCCCACCGCTAAGATATTCCCTTTTGGACGCCCGGCGGGTGATCCGTTGATGGAGCTTAAGACAGGAACCATCATGAGCTCACCAAATATGCCGCAATCTCGCAAGTTGAGTCGAAATCAACTGAGGAAGGGATTTGGGTTGTTCTTGCATTACTATCTTTCGGCTTTCAGTTATCTCCTGTTCCACCGTTCCCTCCAACAAATCTTCACCAACGAGCCATTCAAGCGATGGTCTCGCGTCTCCCAGAACGCTCATTTCGCAACGACCATGACGGCATTCCGGATTCTTAACGAGTTTTTCCGAAAACCGTGTCCGCGTCGGAAATCGAAGCGTCGAGAGCAAGAGGACATACGAGCACATCATTTCGGCTTCTGCTCTCGAGGCCAGTTCATGTCGCAGCGGGAGATTGACCGTCTCAGCTTTACTTTCATGCACCTGTCGTATCGCGCGATTCGCCTGCGCCGCGTGCATTGGAACACGCATGACTGGTACGAACGTCTTGCACGGCGCGCAATCCCGTTCCTTACCTTTGTCCGCGATCATCACTTCCCGCGGTCCCCCAAGGCGCGTACAGGCATCGATGACTATGTGACCATGACGCACAGTTTTTTGGCATATGCTCGAAAGATGGCAGCGTTGGAACTGGCCACTAACAGCGCGCTGGGGCCGACCGGAGCCCCGCCTCTTGTGCGTTAGGCCGCGGGCCAATGTGATTCTCTCGATCGCAGCGGTGCCCACGAGCCGATCGAAGAAGAAGAGGGCGGACTTGGTGCAGGAGCCGCTTGAGACCTGGCTTTACCTGTCGGCCAGGGGCTGATACGAAATTGCTTTTTTGACGGCCGGCGGGTGAAGCAACTCACGTGGGCCGGTTACTGGTCACTGGAGAGGAAGCCTCTTAACCACGTCTGTCGGTCCTCTGAGAGCCGCCAGGAACCGCGCTCCACCCGGAAGACTATAAGCTCATCCTGCGGTGCCAAGTGCTGGAGGAAACTGGTTGTGTGGTCGCTCGTGCTCTTGTCGCTCAGGAATAGGATCAGCCGCTCATCAAGACGGATGCCGTGAGCGAGCTTTTCGATCTCAGAGCACAGGCCGGGGTACGACTCCATGGTCCGGCCTCCTTTGAAATAGAAAATAGCGATTAGCTTTAATTGGAAATGCCCCCCCTGCCAAACGTCCACTGACACGAAATTGCTTTTTGACGGTCGGCGGGTGAGGTTTGTCATGTTCAAGGTTACCAGAGAGTTTGAAGGTTTGGGTACTGCTGGATCTTAAGGTCGGAAGTAATGAGGACTAAACCGCGGGCCAGCGCCGTGGCCACCAGGAGCCTGTCGAATGGATCGGCATGGATGCGCGCCAGTTGAGTTGAGGCGATCGCTGCTGGCGCATCAATCGCAAGCAATTCGCAACCATGGTGCGCGATCATCGCTGGAAACCAAACAGCCACTGGCGCCGGCAGGATCAGCTTGCCTTTGGCGCACTTCAAGGCGATCTCCCACCCGGTGACGGCTGAGACCAAGATCGAGTTCTCCCAAGACGCCAAAGCGGCCCGTGCGGCTGGGGACAGGTTGCCGCCACCGGCGCAAAGCCATAGGAATGGCGCTGTGTCAACCAGCAAGTTCACCGGCATTCCTCCGGCCACTCATCGGACTGCAATGGTTCGGTCGGGTCGTAACGGATTTCGATCCGGCTTAGCACCGGATGCGGCGTCAAGCGATTAGCGACCCTGGGCTTGGTCAGCTCGGCCACCGGTTTGCCATCGCGGCAGATCATGACCTCCTCGTCCGGCTGTTGGAGGGCCTCGACGAGTTCAGAGAGCCGCGCCCGGGCTTCGTCCATCGTAACGGTAATCATAACTGATAGGAAATTGCTGTTTTTGACGCTCGGCGGATAAGAAAGCACTGCTTTTGCCGTTTTGCGATTCTCGACCGTTTTGCCCCTCGGCAGTCAGGCTACCCTGGATGGCGACCACACTTCACCGCGATACGCCCTACTCATAATCCAGCGGCGCCTCCGTATCCTCCGCAATCATGTCAGCGTTGTCACGATACAGCGCCTCCGCTTGGCGGGCTTGGCTCCGCAAAATGCGCCGCCGCTGGGCTGGCGGCAATCGCATCAGCTCGCCGGCGCTCAAGCCTGGCGAATCCGAGAGCTCGCGAATGAAGGCCAAGACCGCTTGCGCCTGGTATTCGGGGAGCCCTTTCACCCTCTCCGCAACTAACTCGACTGCGCTCACGGCCCCAGGATACCACGGCGCGCCGGATGAATCAAGGCCGCAGACGGTCGGCGTGAATAAGGGCGTTCCGGTGCGCCAACTATTGACTGACCAGAAAACGGCGGCTGGGTGCGTGCGCGCGAAGCGTCTTGGACTGCGGCAGTCCGTTGCCGCTTTCGCGACCAGTGCGCCGGCCAAAGCTCCAGAGGACTGGCGCACTCCACGACGCTTCGCGCTCCAGGCAGCCCCATCCCACTTTCATCGTTTGTGGTGCCGCGTGCGGCATGATGTCTGATAGGAAATTGCTTTTGCGACGCGCGGCGGGTGACAAATCGCCCCGGTGGTGGTAAAAAGCGGCGGTCAAAACGAACGACGCGAGAAATGAAAAGAGTCCTCTGCGCAATCGCTCTCTGGCTCGCGGCCCTGGCCCCCGCCAGCGCCGGCGAGATTTCGTATCCCACCCTGGCGCTGGGCGCGCCGGCGCCAGACTTCAACCTGCCCGGCGTGGATGGGCGCGCGCACGCGCTCAAGGACTTCGCGGCGGCCCCGGTGCTGGTGGTCGTTTTCACCTGCAATCATTGCCCCACGGCGCAGTATTACGAGGAGCGCCTCAAACAACTGGCCGCCGACTACTCCCCGAAAGGCGTCGCGGTGGTCGCCATCTCGCCCAACGATCCGCGGTCGGTGCGGTTGGATGAGTTGGGTTGGAGCGACCTGGGCGATTCATTTGAGGAAATGAAGCTCCGGGCCAAGGAGCGGCAGTTCAATTTCCCTTATCTTTACGACGGGGAGAGCGAGAGCGTGGCGCGGGCTTACGGGCCGGTGGCCACGCCGCACGCCTTCGTGTTCGACGCCGCGCGCAAGCTCCGCTACGTGGGGCGGCTCGACGACTCCGAGCGGCCGCAAGGGGTCAAAACCAGCTACGTCCGCGACGCCGTGGAAGCGTTGCTGGCGGGCAAAGAACCGCCCGTGACCCAAACCAGGGCCGTTGGTTGCTCGGTCAAATGGGGCGGCAAGGCCGCCTCGGTGAAGGCGTACCTCGACAAGCTGGCCGCTGAGCCGGTGACCTTGACGCCGGCCGACGCCGGCACGCTCCAGACGCTCCGCAAGAACCCCTCCGGCAAGTTCCGGCTGGTGGCCTTCTGGGCGAGCGGGTCCGCGCCGTGCGTGGCGGGGTTCCACGAGTTTGTCACCATCAATCGGATGTACCGCCACCGCGATTTCGAATTGGTCACGGTGTCCGTCAACCAGCCGGGCGAAAACGAAAGCGTGCTGGAGTTCTTGCGCAAGCAGCAGGCCGCGAATCGCAACCTGATCATCGCCGTCACGGAGCGAGAGAAGCTGATCAAGGCGTTTGACCCCGCCTGGGATGGGACGGTGCCCTACACAGTGCTCATCTCCCCCGAAGGGGATATTGTCGCCCGCCAGTCAGGGAGCATTGAGCCGCTGCCGCTGCGCCGCGCCATCGTCAAGGCCATGAACGAGCGCAAACCGTGGTGACACGGTTTTGGCCGCGTTTCAGCCGGGTCAGTCGGGCGCTGAACGCAGTTTCAGCGCCAGACGCCAAGGCGCACGCGGCACCACAAGCCATGAAAGCGGGACTGGGGCGGCCGCGTGGAGCGCGAAGCGTTTGGAGTGCGGGAGCTTGCTCCCGCTTTCTGTAGCGATGGGGGCTAAAAGCGCCGGCAAGCCGCCGCACTCCAAACGCTTCGCGCAGTCGGGGCGGGCGAGCGCTTTCTAGTCAGGAACTCTTTCTCGGCGTCTTAGCGTTTCTGCGTCTTTCCATTTACATTTTCGCGGGGGCGGCAGGCAGTTTCTCGCGCGCCAGCAGCCGGCGCTTCCACTCCAGCCCAGCACTGAACCCGCCCAAGCGGCCACCGGCGCCCAGCACGCGGTGACAGGGGATCAGCACGGGGATCGGATTGGCGCCACAAGCTCGGCCCACCGCGCGCGCGGCCCGCGGGCGCCCGATGGCGGCTGCGATTTGCCCGTAAGTCCGCGTCCGGCCCCACGGGATGCCGGCCAGGGCCGCCCACACCCGGCGCTCAAAAGCAGTGCCAACCGACAGGTCCAAAGGGGGCAGCTCTTGGGGCGCCTTGCCGGCGAGCGCCTCCGCCAGCGCCCGGGCCGTGACCGCGCGCCACCGGGCCAGCGGGGCGGGCAACGGAGCACGGTGGGGATTAAGATTAGCGTCGGGTTGCGGCGACCGGTGCGCGCGACGCGGAATTGGCGCGGCCTTCGGAAATTCAAGTCCCGCCAGGCCGGTCGCTGAAAAGCGCGCGGTGAACGTGCCCTCAGTAGTGGCGATGGGAACGAGGTGAGAGTTCATCGGTGGCGGAAGTAAATCCAGACGGTGCCCCAAATAATGAGGATGATCAGCAACAAGATGGCCAGACAGCGGTTGCGGGCGACCCGTTTTTCATACCGCAAAGGCCGGAGTCCATCGAGGCCGCCGGCGGCGAGGTAGCTGGCCAGCTTCGGGTTGGCCGCCGGCGCGCGGCGCCGCCGGCGGCGCCAGCGGCGGAGGGGGCCGAATAGGTCGTGTTTGCGCAGGCCCTCTTCGTTGTAGTGGGCGGGCGCAACCCCCGGCTCGGCGGCCTCGGCGAGACTCGGCTGGGTGACGGGCTCGAAGCCGGGTTGGCTGGGAGGAGGCGGGGCGGCTGGCGCGCTCTGGGTGTGGGGCAGCGCCGTGGAGCGCAGCTTGGGCTGGGCTTGTTCGGCTTCGATGCGCTCGTGGAGTTGCTGGATTTGGCTCCGGAGGGCCGCGATCCGGGCTTGGAGCGCGCGCTCACGCTCAACAAGGGGATCTTGGGGTTTGCGGAGAAGCGCCATCGTGGGAACGTTGCCAAACAACTCCAGAACCTTCCGTTCACCGCCGGTAAAGGATAATCACCAGCGCCCCGAAAGCCAGTAGCAACGCCAAGACCAGCGGCCAGGCAAACGCCAACCCCAGCCGGGCCAACTCCCACAGGCTGCGTTGGGCGAGCCAGTCGGCGGCGGGGCGAGGCGCCGCCGGCCCGCCCTCAGGCACGTTCAACACGGCCCATTTGAGCCGGGCCGCGTTCCATTCCATGCGCGCGTTCTCCACCACCGTCAGCGCGCGAGTTATCTCGGCGCTCAAGTTTTCGGTGGTCCAGGTTTCCTCGTTGATCGCTTGGACGTTGGCGAGCGCCTCGTTGAAGGCAGCCAGGGTCTTGGCCATTTGGTCGGCGTCGCGCCGGGCCTCGAACTCGGCTTTCTCCAGCAGCCCGATGCCGCGGGTGAGATTCTGGAGCATTTCCTCCCGGCCAGTGCGCAGCTCATGCCGCCGGCGGCGGTCTTCTTCCAGCGCCACGCGCTCCTGTTCCAGGGCCTCCTGGGCGCGCCGCAGGTCCGCGATCCGCTGCTGGGTCTGGCTTAGCCGCGCCTCCAGTTCCTCGTGCGTCGGCGGGCGCGAGGCTGTGGAAGGCGGGGTGGAGGCTGCGAGTGACGCCGCGCGCTGGGGCTGGCCCGCTGGCAGGTCGCGATCTACGAAATCCGTGTCGTCGAACACGCTCATGCCGGGACTCTAGCAGGGCCACGCCCTCTGTAAAGAGGATCAGGGAGAATGCGCCGGCGCCTTGACCTCCGCCCTCCTATCCGACGGGCTCAAGCACAACGCCAAACGGTGCCCCGCACCGTTGGTGACTGCAAAGCCGGCGTGGACGCCGGCGCTCCGCACCTACCACCCGGGGTCCGGCCGCACGGCGGCTTTGAGACCTTTGGGCGCCACAATGTAGAGCGGGCTTTCGCCCAGCGGCACAGGCAGGCTCTTGGTGCGCACGGCATCGTACTCCACGAAGCGCCGGGTCCCGTAAAGGTCGTAGAAAGTCAGCCCGCGCTCGGTGTTGTTGACACGGATGTAGGCATACGGCTTGGTGCTCCAGGCCACCATCAAGTCTTGGGCTTGCTCATCGTCGGTGAAAACCGCCGCATACACCTCCGGCCCAAAGGCGTCGTTGCGCACCCACCGCTTGCCCTCCAGCATCCGGGTCATCCAGGCAAAAGCGTAATAGGCGTATTTGGGCGTCAGATCATGCCGCATCAGGCCCACCATGTCCGCCTGATCGAACTGGCGCGTCCCGCCGTCTTTGAGCGTCCACCAGAACATCTTCTGGACCTGCTGAGAAGCCAGGGCCAGCACGTGGAACCGCACCGCCAAGTCGGCCTGGCGAAGCTCGGACGTGCCGTAGGGATGAATGTGGCTGTTCCAGCAGATCTCGGTGACCCACAGCGGTTTGGGCGGGCCGAATTTGGCGAGCACTTTGAGCAGTTCCCCGGTTTGTTCGACGAAGCTCATTTTGACCAATGGATAGTCGGGGGTCAGATCGTGCCGGTGCCAGCTTTTGACGTATTGGTCAAGCTCCCACCAATCGTGTGGTTCCTCTGGCGCCGACGGCGGGCGGTAGGGATGAAAACAGGCAACGTCGAAACAGTCGTAAGGCACCAGCTTGAGGATCTTCTCCGCCCAGAGCGCGTCGCAGAAGGCCATGTTGAGGCCGAGCACCTTGGCGTTGGGATTGGCTTCGTGGATGGCCTTGCCCGCGCCGGCCAGCAACTGCGCGTATTGCTCGGGGGTGCCTTGCCAGAAGCCGCCGTTGGGCTCGTTCCAGATTTGCCAGAAGTCCACTCTGCCGGCGAAGTGTCGGGCCGCGGCCCCGGCGAAAGCGCCGTAGGCCTGCGCTCCGGCAGGTGTGCGCGGATCGTGGAAGGCCGGCGCGTAGGCCAGGTTGCCGAAGAGCAGCAGGCCGTGCCGGCGCGCCAAGGCTTCGAGCCGGTCGTAAGGCGCCCAATCATACTCCCCCGGTTTGCGCTCCACCTGCCGCCACGTGAAGTCCTGGCGTCCCCATTTGATGCCGGCCATTTGCATGGCCTGCAGCCGGTTGGTCAAGTCTGGCGCTTCGGGGCCGACGGCCATGTTGATGCCGAAGGGCGAGTCGGGCCGCAGCGCGTCGGCGTAAGGGTGCGTCGGCAACGTGACGCGGAAGTTGGATTCGGCGAAAGTGCTGCTCTCCGAGGCGTTGAGGTGGGCGCCAGGGCCAAGCCAGATGACGGCCCAAACGAGCAAGCGGAAATGGATTGTCTGCATGGTTGCGAACTGCGGCCGAGGTTACACGAAGGCAGCCGGATTGCACGCGCGAAGCGTTTGGGGTGCGGGCGGCCTGCTGGCGCCGCCTTGGGTGCCGGATGGTCCAAAAGCGCCGGCGAGCCGCCGCACTGGTCGCAAAAGCGGCAGTGCCGGCAAGCCGGCACAGTCCAAGACGCTTCGCGCGCAGGCACCCAGCGGCCATTCTCGGGTCAGCATTTCGCCTCTGTGTTCTCGGTGTCCTCGGTGGCATTTTCGGGCCAGATTGTGCCGCTGGTCCGACGTGGTTTCTTCGCAAACCCCATTTTCATCCTTTGTGGCGCCGCACCGCGGCACGTGGGCCGACCCATTACACTTGACGCCCCCGTGGCCTTGCAGAATTGTCATGCCCGTGCATACGTTGCCGTCCAGCGATTCCCCAAAGCTCCTGGAGACGATCTACGCTGGGAAGACGGTGTGGTTGTCGGGCCACACCGGCTTCAAAGGGGCATGGCTGGCCCACTGGCTGCGGCAGCTCGGGGCCAAGGTGCACGGGTTCGCGCTGGCGCCGGCCACCACGCCCGCGCTCTTCGATCAGCTTGGCCTGGCCCAGCGGCTCCAGCACCAGGTGGCGGATCTGCGCGACGCCCCCGCCGTGAAGGCATCCATCCGGGCGGCGCAGCCGGACTTCGTTTTTCATCTCGCCGCCCAGGCCATTCTGCGGGAGTCGTACGACCAGCCAGTGGAGACATGGACGACCAACGTGCTGGGCACAATCCACGTGCTGGAAGCCTTGCGCGAGCTCAACAAGCCCTGCGCCGCCGTGCTGGTGACCACCGATAAGTGCTACGAGAACCGCGAGTGGGTGCACGGCTACCGGGAGGAAGACCCGCTGGGCGGCTTCGACCCTTATTCCTCAAGCAAGGCCAGCGCCGAAATCGCCATCGCTTCGTGGCGCCGGTCATTCTTCGCCGGGCATCCGGTCCGGCTTGCCAGCGCGCGGGCCGGCAACGTCATCGGCGGCGGCGATTGGGCCAAGGACCGCCTCGTGCCCGACTGCATCCGGGCGTTGCAGCAGGGCCGGGCAATTCCGGTCCGCAACCCGGGGGCCACGCGTCCGTGGCAACACGTGCTGGAGCCGTTGAGCGGCTACTTGTGGCTGGCGGCCGTGCTGAGCCAGCCCGCCTTGCGACCGCACGATAGAGACCTGTTTGCGTCGGCGTTCAACTTTGGCCCCGGCCTGGAGTCAAATCGCACCGTGGCCGAGTTGGTGGCGGAAGTGCTGAAGCACTGGCCTGGCCGCTGGGAGCATAAGGGCGACCCCAACGCGCTGCACGAAGCGGGGCTGCTCAAGCTGGCGACCGACAGGGCCTTCCACCTGCTGGGCTGGCAACCGGTCTGGGACTTTGAGCAGGCCGTGGCCGCCACGGTGGCCTGGTATCGCCAAGCCTGCGGCGCGACCGGACCGGATGCCGCGGCCTTGCCACTGCGCGAACTGGCCTCTCTCCAGATCCGCGAATACGAAACCGCCGCGCGCCGCGCTGGCCTGCCGTGGGCGGCGCCGGCAGGAAGTGGCGCGTGACCGGCGCCGTGGTCGCTGTGGTTGGTCGGGTCGAACTCTCATTTAACCGGAAAGACCGCAAAGAAAAGAGAGCGCATCAATCTATGTGTTCTGTGCGCTCTTTGTGGTTCATCATCCCTCCACCAGAGCTCCCATTTAACCGCAAAGACTGGAAAGACCGCAAAGAAAAGAGACCCCGTCAATCTTTGTGGACCGCTGTCTGTCAAAATCACGCGTCCTGGCGAGGATTTATGGTTGCGGGTCTGCCGCGCTGTGTTCTTTGCGCTCCTTGTGGTTCATCTTCCGAGAAACGAGAGTAACGAAGAAACGAGACTGGATCGGTTCCCACAGGCTTGAGCTGCTGCCCGTTTGTAGAATCCTCTCGCGCGCCCGATATGGGGCGGCGCGGCAGCGCCGCCCTACCGTGGAGTGCGCGCTTCACCTGGCTCCCGCGCGCCCGTTTCGCCCGGCGCCAGGTGCAACCCCACCCGGAGCGAGCGCCGCAGTTCGTCGGCCACGCGATTGAGTTTCACGTCCACTTTGAAGCCCACCGCCTGCGCCGACCCGACCAAAATGCTGAAAGCCGTCTTGCCCGGCACTTCCAATTGCTCGGCCAAGTGGAGGATGACTGAGCCTTCCTTGTCCATCAGGGCGCCGTCGGCCAGCGCCACGTCGGCTAGGCGGGAGAGGATGAACGTCTTGTCGTTGGCGTCGCCCAGCTCGTTGACTTTGGCAATGGCTTCGGGCAAGCGGCGCTCGATTTCCAGGCGGTCGGCCAGGATTTCTTGGTCGGGTTCGTCGGTGAAGTAGTGGTGGAGGATTTCGATGAGGATTTTGATTTCGTGGTCGCTGATTTCACCGTCGGTGCTGAGGACTTCGACGCCGGCCAGGGCGACGACTTTCATGATCGCCTGGTGGAGCGGCTTGGCGGGGTAGCGCCGCGTCAACTGCATCAGTTCGTCCACGCCGTCCTCAAGTTGGTCATCGGTGAGCGCCGGCTCGCTGGCCGGGAAGCCGCAGGGGGCCGCCTTGGCGGAGCGGGCGAACAGCTCGAGGGCCTTGAGCCGGATGGGCAGCAGCGGGTGCGAGGCAAAGGTCGCCTGCATGAGTTCGGGCTGGCCCTTGATGGCGTCAATCTGCGCCAGCAGCGCGTCAATGTTGAGGGTCACGTTGCGCTCGCTCAGGCCAAAGGCGGCCTTCATCAACCCCCTGGCGGCGGCGCGCAAATCGCGGCAGGCCAACAGCCCCACGCGGTCGGCGCTGACCTCGGCCTTCTTGCGCCAGCGCAAGAACAGGCTCTCGCCCAGCGGCGGCAGCACGGTGGCCGCCGGGTTGTTGGCGTCGCGCGAGATCAGGGCGTTGAGGCGGTTGTTCTTGAAGAGGAAATGGCCCAGCTCGTGGCCGAGCACTGAGGCCAGCTCGGCGTCTTCGAGCCGTTCGAGCGCGGCAGCGGTAATGCCCACCAGCGAATGGGTCTTGTCCTCGCGCACGTCCAGGACCGCCATCGCGTTGATGCTCTCGTCGCGGAGACAGAAGATCTCCGCCTCCGCTTCCAGGCAGAGCGCTTCGCAAACGCCCTGGAAAATCCCATAGATGCGGGGCGAGAGCCGCTGCGTGAGCAGAATGCCCTCGGCCAGCAACTTGCTGCGGATGCTCTCCTCCTGCTGGCGGCGGTTCTCCTCATAAGCGTCGAGGTAATCGCTTACGCGATAGGTCTCGAACAACTCTTTCACGTCGGCGGCGTCGCCGCGGTAGCGGATGGTTTCCCAGTCAATCGTTCGCATGAGCTGGCGTTGTGGTCAGTAAAACTTGCGCGCCTTGGTTGGGGCCGGCAGCGCGCGCCAGGCCGCGCGCCCGCAGCCGGTCTCACAACCGCCGATTTGTAGCCGCTGCTCAATCCGAACACCAGCCAAAAAGGCCCGCCCGGGGCGCCACAAGGAATGAAAACGGGACCGGCGGTGGCTGGCGCGAAGCGTTTGGAGTGCGGGAGCTTGCTCCCGCTTTCTTAGGCCCCCGACCGTCCAAAAGCGCCGGCAAGCCGGCGCACTCCAAACGCTTCGCGCGGTCGGAGCCGCTCAGCATTCTCGACTCAGCGGACCTCGGCGCGGACCGGCAGCAGGAGCCGGATGGTCGTGCCGCGGCCGGACTTGGAGGTCAGCCGCAGTTTGCCGCGGTGGGCCTCCACGACCCGGCCGACAATGGGCAGGCCCAGGCCGGCGCCCTTGGGTTTGGTGGTGCTCAGCAGCGAGCTGAAAGCGCGCCGGCGGCGCTCCTCAGTCATGCCGTGGCCAGTGTCGCGGAACTCAATGGCCACATGGGTCGGCGCCGGGCTGGCGCGGGGCAGGCGCACCGGGCGCGTGGTGAGGGTCAGTTTGCCGCCGTCGGGCATCGCCTCAACCGCGTTGAGCGTGAGGTTCAGGAAAGCCTGGGCCAGTTGGGTGGCATCGGCCAGCAGCGGGGGGAGTTTGGGCGCCAGGCGCCGCACCAACCGAACGTTGTGCTGGCTGAGCTTGTGGCGGGTCAGCAGGCCCAGCTCGTCCAACAACTGGTTCACGTCCACCGGCGTGAGCTTGGGTTCAGCGCTGCGGGCGAAGTCGAGCACCCGTTCGACGATGCGGTTCAGATGGCACATTTTCTCGCTGATGACCTGGGCGTCTTTGGCGCGGGCGTCGCCCGGCGGGAAGCTCAGTTCCAGCGAGTGAAACAACATCTGCATGACGGTGAGCGGGTTGCGGATTTCGTGGGCCACCTCGGCCGCCAGCAGGCCCAAGGCCGAGAGTTGCTCGTTGCGGCGGAGCTGTTCCTCCACGTCCACCACTCGTTCGTAGAGCCGGGCCTTTTCGATGGCCAAGGCCGACAACTCCGCCAGGGCCGCCAGCGCGCGGGTTTCTTCGTTGGAAAAACGGTGCGGCTCGCCCGTATAGACACATAGGGCGCCCAGCGCCTCCTGGCCGAAGACCAACGGCACGCTCAGCAGCGAGACCAAGCCCTCCTGCCGGGCGACCTCGACCTGCTGGTAGCGGCTGGACACCTGCACGTTGTCAACTTGCAGCGGTTTGCGGCGGCGGACCACGGTTCCCAGCAAGCTGTCAGCCACGCTCAGGCGGGGTTTGGCGAGGTAGGCCGGTCCGGCGCCCCAACTGGCCCGCAGCTCGAGCCACTCGCGCGCGTCGTCCAGCAGCAACAACGAGCAAAGTTTGCCGCCCATGAGCGAACAGGCCTCGCGGGTGATCGCCGCCAACACCTCGTCCAGGTTCAGCGTGGAGTTGATGCTCTGGCTGACATTGACCAGGGCCTCAAACAGCCGCAGCCGCCGGCGCAACTGCTCGTAGAGCCAGGTGTGGACAATCACTTCGGCGGCCTGCGCGGCGAGTTCCGCCAACAACTCCTGGTCATCGGCGCTGAAAGCCTGCGGCCGGTCGGCGTCCACGTTAAGCACGCCGCGCACTTCGCCATTGACTTCCAACGGCACGGCCAACTCCGAGCGCACCTGGGGGCGCACCATGATGTAGCGGGCGTCCTGGCTCACCTCGCCGACCCGCGCCGCCTGGCCCGTCTGCGCCACCCAGCCAGTGATGCCCTCGCCGACGCGGAGCTTGAGCGCGGCGGCATTCGGCGGCAGGCCGTGTGCAGCGTGGATTTCCAAAAACCCGTTGGTGGGGTTGACAAGGACGACGGAACCGCTGGTGGCGCGGGTTACGCGCACCGCTTCGCGGACGATGAGCTGGAGCGCCTCTTGCGGCTCCAGCGTCGAGTGGATAACCCGGCTCACTTGGCAAAGCAGGTCCAACCGCTCGCAGCGCGCGCGCAGTTCGCGTAACTCCGTTTGATGGGCCGGCTCGTTGGTCACCGGCTCAAGTCAAGCACAGGGGGAGCGGCAAGGCAAAAGCCAAAACGTGAGGCGTGAAGCGCGAAACGTGAACTCCTCCCGAGACTCCCGAACCTTTTTCACGTTTCACGTTTCACGTCTCCTTTTCACGCGGCGCCCATTGACTGCCGGCGCAAATGAGGTATGGTTGCGCCACGGATATGAGCGAACGTTCTGCCATGCCTGAGTTGGACCAAGCGGAGGCTGCGGCTGCCTCTCCCAAACCGCTCCTTGCCTGGAGCGGGCTGCTGCTGTTGTTGATGTCGCTGGCGGCGGTGCTGCTGGCGGGCTGCAATGGCGGCGGCGGGGGCGGCTGAGGCCATTGATCAGGGCCCTTGGCGGGCCCAGTTCAGTGTGGAATGCGGAGTGCGGAAGGCGGAGTGCCGGGTGCGGTTGATGGCTGAGGGTTGCGCATCGAGCATCCCCTCTCCCCCTTGGGGGAGAGGGCCAGGGTGAGGGGGTCGAGTAGTGGCGAGTGCAGAGTGCAGAATTACTGGCCAGCCGCCTACATCCGCCGCTGCGCAGAGGGGAATAAGAGTCAGGAGACAGGAATCAGGGGACAGGAGTCAGAATCACGATTCACGTTTCACGCCCCATGCTCAGCCATCGTTATGAGTTCACCGCTCCCGATGCGGCGCGGGCCGTGGCGCTGCCGCTGATCCCGGTGGCCATCTTCGCATTGGCGATGCACCTGGGGGCGGCGCTCCGGCTGCTGCCGGCCCCACGCCCGGCCTACGACGTTGATCGCACCGTGCTCCTGCACCAAGCCTGCGCCAGCCTGTCCAGGCACAACGCCGACCTGTTGCTGCTGGGAGATTCCGCCTGTCTGATGGATGTCAACGCCGCGCGGCTGGGCCAGTTGCTGGGACGCCGGGCATTGAACCTGAGCACGCTCAGCTACCTGAGCCTGCCGGGCCAGGGTCGGCTGCTCCGGGAATACGTTGCGGCCAATCCCGGCCAATTGCGGACGGTGGTGCTGCTGCTGCACCCAGGCACGTTGCGGCTCCAAGCCCAGCCGGCCGACTACGATGAGTTGCTGGCCGATGGCCTGGCTGGCCGCGACTCCTTCCAGACCGCTACGGGCCAAGGCCGGCTCAACCGCTGGCTGGGCTTGGAGGTCTTTCGCGGCCGGCTGCTGAGCCGGTTCCTGCCCTTCCCGCTCCCTGGCCAATACGGATTGGCGTACGGCTTTACCACTGAGCTGTGGCGCCGCTTGGATGAGGGGCAGGGCAGCGCCACGGACCCACACCGCTTCGACTTTTCTTCTGCTCGTGCTAGCGCGGAGTTCCGGCTGGCCAGGCAATTCGAGGCGCAAAGCCGCCAATTCCGCAACTGCGTGCCGCCCGGGGTGAAGCTCGTGGTCGGCCTGACCCCCGTGCCGCAGTCATTTGCGCAACAAAACCACGCGCCAACCTGCCAACTCATGCTTGAGCAGTTGGCGGGCTGGCTTGCCGCCGACGCCGTCCTCACCAACCTGCCGACGACGCTTCCGGACGAACTGTTCGCCTCCGTCACCCACCTGAGCGCGCGCGGCGCCGACCGATTCACCGAGTTGCTCGCCCGGTCGGCGGCGCTACGTTAGGAGCGCCGGGGAAATCCTCGGGCATCCCGGGTCGGAATTGACTCGGCAGGGCGCGCACTCCGCGGCGCGCCGGCTTCCGTCTGGGCCGCAGCCTGCGGCGCGCAGAGGACTGCGCGCCTGGCCGTTCCGTGGATGGCCACATGTCAGACAATCGGCCAGTCAAAGGGATGCCCCGTCAGCGATTCCATTTGCGGTTCGTAATAGACTCTTGCTTGTGCCGTACGCTTTCGCCTTCCTCCGTGCCGCAACCTCAAGCAGCACAGGCCAGTTGCCGCAGACCATGACAGCTTCCCAGACTATTCCCGCGTTTTCAGTCAAAAGCCGCTTCAGTACGGAATTCTGCGAGCAGGCAACGGCTTCAGCCTGCGGGAGCTGTTCAGGGTTCCTTTCTTTGTTGCCTTCGTTTCCGCCAGTTGGGTTTCGCGCAGGCATGACAAAGAATTGAGGCGACTTCTGCGCGCAGCGGTGGCAGGTTGTGGGCCATGCAACAATGTTTGCTCGGCGAGGAATAACTGAGACGCAAGGGCTGCACCCGTGAGCATCCCGGAACTGATAGCTGTCTGTCAGCGAGAGAAACCCCTCGCTTTTCTAGTCGTGGGCGGTCAGGCGGTAATTGCCCACGGCTACGCGCGATTCACCTACGACCTTGACCTGCTGGTCCGGCGCTCAGAGCGGGACGCCTGGGTGCGCAAACTGGCCAATCTGGGCTATACGGTTTTCAGGGAGCATACCACCTTTGTCCAGATGTCTCCGTCAGGGGCGGGGACCGAACTGGACCTGATGTTGGTGAGTGATCAGACTTTCGCCGGTCTGTGGGCTGCGGCCTGCTCCACTCTCTTGGCGGGGGTGGAGGTGAAGATACCGTCGCTGAAGCACCTGATCGCCCTGAAGCTCCATGTCCTCAAGCAAGGCTTGGCACACCGGACGGTCAGGGACCTGGACGACGTAATCATGTTGGTTCTAAAGAATGGGCTCGACATTCGCACTGGCGAGTGGCGAGACTTGTTCAGCCGCTATGGAACCACCGAACTCTATGAGCAAGTCCTCCGGGCAACCGGCCAAGGTTGAGTCCCCGGGTCCACCCGAATGGCCCGACTTGCCTGGCGATCGGGACTTTATCGCGTACCCCCCCTCGGTTCCGCTGGACGATGCGCTCGTCCTAAACGAGCAAGCCAAGGCCTGGTTCCCACGGAGCATGCCCACGCCCGAAGAACGCCTGGCAACCAAGTGTCGGGTGGAGTTCGTGCTGTGACACTCGCTGACGATGCGCCTCCGGGCGGGTACGCCGACGAGGCGGTCCCGGGCTTTGAGCCGGGCCTCGTCGTGGAGGTTGCGGGCGGTTGAGGGTTGAGGGGTAGGGCCGCGCGGGCCGCCAGTTGTGAGGCGGCGCGTCGGAGTCGCTTGGGAAGCTCGGCTTCCCGGGCGCAATGGAGCGCGGAATTCATTCCGCACTGCTTTCACTAAATCGGCTTGGAAATTGCTGCCTATTCGTGCTAAAGATCGCGCAGCGATGATTTGGTTAGGCAATGAGGCCGCCCGAGGCAAGCAACCGGCTTGGGCCGGGCAGGTCCGACGGCGGCTGGCGCCCACGCTGGCCGGCTTGGGCCTGATGGCTGCGCTGTCCTCGGTCCAGGCCGCGGTGGTGATCAACGAGATTCACCATTCCCCGGATGTCAAGACCGAACCGGTCGAGTTCATCGAGCTCTACAACGCTGGGACAAACCTGGTGGACCTCTCAGGGTGGGCGTTCAGCGAAGGCGTGAGTTTTCTATTTCCCGCAGGGACCCAGTTGGCGGCTGGGGGCTACTTGGACGTGGCCCAGAATCCGGCGGCCCTCAGGGCCAAGTTCGGCGTCAACTCGCTCGGCCCCTGGGAAGGCAAGCTTGATGGCCACGGGGAGAAGCTCACCCTGCGCAATGCCGCCGGGCAAATTGAGGATGAAGTGGACTACAAGCTCGGCTTTCCATGGCCGACCGTGGGCGAGCCGCCAGGCAATTCGATTGAACTGGTCAACCCGGACCTCGACAACAACCTGGGCGGCAGTTGGCGAGCGTCCGCTTCAACGGGGACTGCCCCCGGAAGCCTGTCATTGGTGCAGTCGGGCCAGGAATGGAGATACTTCCGGGGTCGAGGCGAGGCTTCTAGTCCAACCAACGCCTGGCGCAACCTGGATTTCGATGATTCCGCTTGGGAATCGGGCACCGCCCCGATCGGCTACGGGGAGGACTTGCTGAGCACCACGCTGGAGGACATGCGCTACAATTACACGACGGTGTATTTCCGCAAGACCTTCGAAGTGGCCGATCCGGCGGAGATCAGCAGCCTGCAATTGGAGGCGCTTTACGACGATGGCTTCATCGTCTGGATCAACGCGACCAACGTGCTGAGCCAAAACGTGCCGGGAGTCGAACTGCCCGCCGACGCCACCGCCATCATCGCCAGGGAGTCATACAGCTACGAGCTTTTCAACTTGCCCCCGCCCGGCGGTTACCTGCGTCCTGGCCTGAACGTCATCGCCGTTCAAGGACTCAACAGCTCGCTCGGCAGCAGCAGCGACTTCTTCATGGACTTCCGCTTGACCGCCAAGACCGGCGCCACCGGCCAAGGACCAACGCCCGGCGCGCGGAACTCGGTTTTCAGCCTCAAGCTGCCCCCGCACATCCGCCAAGTTGAGCACCATCCCCAACAGCCCGCCACTGGACAGTCCGTTAGAATGACCGCCAAGATCACCGACCCAGACGGCGTGGCCAGCGTGACGCTCCTCTACCAAGTGGTCGAGCCAGGCAGCTACATCGAGTTGTCTAATCCGGCCTACCAGACCAATTGGGTTGCCGTGCCCATGAACGACAAGGGCCAGGACGGTGATGAAGTGACCGGCGATGACGTGTTCACGGTGGAATTGCCCGGCGCAAT
>Ga0315268_10000485_pt1 | contig 46862 bp, 36 predicted proteins | sample C1_top_MG_FD_204535 | JGI IMG/M metagenome (GOLD analysis project Ga0315268, IMG submission 204535) | Sediment microbial communities from Yellowstone Lake, YNP, Wyoming, USA - C1_top | ecosystem: Environmental > Aquatic > Freshwater > Lake > Sediment | place: USA: Wyoming | collected 2017-08-01 | reverse complement strand
GGATTCTTATCATCAATCGTCCTCCGGGTCACGGCGGCATAGATGCCCTGAATTGGGTCGATCGGGGCCACCGGCCAGTCCGACCCGAATGCAACCCGAGCGCCTTTTTCGAGGAGCGAGCGAAACGCATAGGTTGTCCGGGCGCGCTCCAGGCCAATCTTATCTTCCGCCCAGCGTCCATCGTCGATAGCGTGGTAGGGCTGCATGGATGCCATCACGCCCAGCTCACCGAACCTCGCGATATCGGAAGGCCGGAGGTGCTGGGCATGCTCGATCCGGAACCTCCTGTCGCGCGGACCGTCTTGAGCCGAGGCTCTCTCATAGATGTCTAGGATGATGCTATTCGCTCGGTCACCGATGGCATGGATGGCCACTTGAAGGCCCGCCCTATCTGCGGCAAGGACTCTCTGTTCCATGATTCCCTCAGGAAACATCTGCGCGTGCAACAGGCCTTTGGTCTTGGGATTGTCCGTGTACGGCTCAAAGAAATAAGCCGTCGCCGAGCCTAGCGAGCCATCGGCGAATCCTTTCAGCCCGGCCAGCTTCAGAAAGTCGTTCCCAAATGGCGATTTGATCTTGAGCCTGGACAGGGCGTCAACTTCAGTGACGGGAATATAGACGGAAAGCCGCACAGACAATTGATTTCTGCGGAGGAGCTCCTGGTAAGCCTCGAAGCTCGAAGGATCGGACATATCCTGGACTGAAGTCACCCCAAGCTCGGCGGCGTGCTTCATGGCCGCTTGGGCAGCCTTGAGGTTTTGCTCGAGGGTTGGCGTTGGTATTCGGTCGTAAATAAGGTCCATGGCCGCATCTTTCAGGATTCCCGTCGGCTCGCCGGTGGCAGGGTCCCGGACAATTTCTCCGCCCGGCGGCACCGGAGTGCTCTTTGTCACTCCGCCAGCTTTGAGGGCGAGGCTGTTAGCGAGGATCATATGACCGTCCAGCCGGTTGACGCAGACCGGGTTATCGGGAGTGACCGCGTCGATCCATTCCTTCCTGGGCAACTCGGGCGGGCTGAACCGCGTCTGGTCCCATTCGCCGTTCAGGATCCACTCCCCTTTCGACAGAGACCGGGCCTTGGCCGCGATCCGGGAAACGAACTCCTCTTTGGAGGCTGCGTCCCGGAGCTGGATGCTCGTCAAGGAAAATCCGCCGTTCAGAAAATGGACGTGGCTATCGATGAACCCCGGCACGACGAACCCTCCCTTGGCGTCGATCGTTTCTGTGTCCCTGCCCGCCATTTTTTTTATCGAGACATTGGTCCCGACGGCGAGGATGTTTCCGTTTTGGATGGCCACGGCCTCGGCCCAGGGCTGCCCGGAATTCCCGGTCCAGATTTTGGCGTTGACAAGAATCCGATCAGCCATTTTCCCTCCCCGACAGGCACTGAGAGTCAATAACGATAAGACGCATAGGCCTGCCGCCGCTGCGCGTTGTCTCATGATGACCTCCTCGGCCAACATTCATAGCGAATATTTTTCCAGGTCTTTGGGCAGGAGGATTCGGCCACGGAAATTCTGCCGGAGCTCCTCCTCAATCTCGGCCAGCGGGAATTCGACCTCACCGAAAAAATGACATGGAATGAGAGTCTTGACGCCGGCGTCATCGGCCAGGCGTCCCAGTTGGAGCGAATTCGTGTGCATCGAGTTGAGAACCGGATATTGAATGAAGAAGCGGGACGGTGAGCTGCAATCATGGCACAGGTAATCGAGCCGCCCCGACGTCTTGACGGGCGACGAAACCGCCGGGGTATCTCCGGAGTAAAGAAATTCCAGGCCGCCTTGGAAATGAAAATGAAAAGCGAGCGATGACGTATGGTGGGCGACCGGTCGGGCGGTGATGTCGGCGAGGGGAGCCAGAGAAACGTCGCTCCCGGGACGAATGGCCCAGAATTCAGCTTGGGTTTTGAATTTTTTTTGCCGCAGGCCGAAGAGATCCAAGAGACGAGAACAAAATTCGATCGATTCCTCTGAGCCACAGATCCGGATCAGGCCCTCCTGGAGCATGAGGCTGTGAAAGACCGCCGGCAGACCGTAAATGTGGTCCGGATGAATGTGCGTGACGAGAATCGCTGCGATATTTTTTGGGTCCAAGTTGAGCTTCTGGACTTTCTGCAGGGCGCTTCCCGGACAGTCAACCAGGATGATTTTTTGTCCATCGTTGAAGAGAAAAGAAGTGTTGTCCCGTTCGGCCGTGGACATCGCTCCTCCCGTCCCCAGAAATCCAATTTCGACCACGCTGCATGTCTCCAAAGATTCTTTATAAATAATTTCCCGCCTTAAATCAACCGCGGATGCCGTAACGAATCACGAGGCAGGGAGCGAAGCGACCGTTGGAAGGGAACCCTAGGCAAGGGTTTCCTTCCAAGAGTATCCCCCCTATAGATACATCGCCTAATGCTCCTTGGAAGGAAGGCAGCGAGCGGAGCGAGCGTTGGAAGGAAACCCTAGGCAAGGGTTTCCTTCCAAGAGTATCCAAGAGTATCCGGTTGACAGTTTTAGCCACTTCGGATAAAAAATGAATATGAACGCTCAGAAACTTCAAGTTTCTTCGCCCGGACGCATCTGTCTCTTCGGTGAGCACCAGGACTATCTGGGCTTGGCCATCATCGCCGCCGCCGTCGATTTGCGGATCACGATCAGCGGCAGGCGACGGTCTGATAAAAAATTCGTCATCGAACTTCCTGACATCGGCGAAAGAGAGGAATTTTCCAGCGATCAGGAAATTCCCTATGCCAAAAAAAGAGATTATCTCAAGAGCGCCGTCAACATTCACCGGCGGCAGGGCCTGCCTTTGACCGGCTGGGACTGTCTTGTCCGAGGGACCATTCCCATCAACGCCGGGACTTCGAGTTCCTCCGCCCTCGTTGTCGCCTGGAACAAATTTCTCCTAGAAGCCGCGGGCGACGAACGCGCCAAGATCCCCGAAGAGATCGCCGAGTTGGGCTACCTGACCGAAGTCGCCGAGTTCAAAGAGCCGGGCGGGAGAATGGATCACTATACGTCTGCTTTGGGGGGAGCCGTCTGGATCCAGTTCGACGAGCCGATGAAGCTCAAACGCCTGGAGAATCCGCTTCAGACATTCGTCCTGGCCAACTCGCGCGAAAAGAAAGATACTACGGGCACACTCGGATTCATTAAAAGCCATGTCCTCGAAGGAGTCGCCCGGATCAGGGGTCATATTCCCGGCTTCAACCTCAAAAGTCCGATGACGCAGGATGTGCTCGCGGAAATCGAACGCCTGGAAGCCGACGATCGGCGGCTGCTCCATGGATCCTTAATGACGCGAGACCTGACCCGTGAAGGCGTGGAGCTCTTCCAAGCCCGGCCATTCGACCATCAAAAGTTCGGAGCTCTGCTGACCGCGCAGCACACGATTCTGCGGGACAATCTCCGGATCTCGACGCCGAAAATCGAACGGATGATGCACGCCGCTCTTGACGCCGGGGCGTTCGGTGCTAAAATAAACGGCTCGGGGGGCGGCGGCTGCATGTTCGCCTACGCGCCGGTCGACCCCGACAAGGTCGCTGCGGCCGTGGAGCGGGAGGGCGGCCAGCCCTTCATCGTTCGGGTCGACGAAGGGGTACGGAGAGAAGTCTAACCAGGAGGAGAGGGCATGATCGATGCCACGCAAATCCGAAAAGGAATGATCATAAAGATGAGCGACGGCCAGCTCTACCGGGTTCAGGAAATGCAGCTTATCACTCCCGGCCGGTGGAAGGCCATGGTCCAGACGAAGCTCCGCAGCCTTAAGGACAACACCGTCCGGGATTACCGGTTTCGCTCCGAAGAACGGGTCGAGCAGGCGTTCATGGACCAGGTGGAGATGGAATTCCTCTACCAGAGCGGCGACGATTATGTGTTCATGAATCACACGACGTACGATCAAGTATCGCTGACGGCCGAGGTCATCGGCGATGCCGTCAAATATCTCATCCCAAACGTTATCTTCACGATCGAAAATTTCGAAGGGAAACCGGTCAGCGTCGTGCCCCCGATTACGATCGACCTCATGGTTGCTCACACCGAGCCATTTTTGAAAGGCGCCACGGCCTCGGCTTCCTACAAGCCGGCCACGCTCGAGAACGGCCTCGTCGTCACCGTCCCGCCGTTCATCAAGGAAGGGGATGTGGTCAGGGTCGACACGCGCGAAGATAAATACCTGGAGCGGGTCAAGAACGCTTAAAAGATCTGCCTGAAAACGCCGATATTCCCGTAGCTATCCTTGACCAGGATCGTGATCAGGTTGTCGGTGTTTGGACCGAGGGGGATTCTGAATTTAAAGCTTTCCTGCTTCGAATCGCAGATGCCGTCTTCGGGAAAGCTGACATGCCAGTCTTCCGGCCGGACGAGATAGCGGGCCTCTTTAATGGTCGAGAAAGAATCTTCGGCCAGGAACGTCACGACCAGCTCGTTTTTGTCTTTGACGGCCTGAAAATTTTTTATAGTCGGCGCTAAATTGTCGATGACAAAAGGCGGACTGACCCTCTCGGTGAGTTTAGCCAAGTCCGACGGGTTGGACGGGCTGTCGGAAGCGACAAGCCTCAGGAAATAGGTTCCGTCCGGGAAGTTCTGCGTTTGAAAAGCATAAATCGTATCGGCCCATTTCTCATCGAGCAACCGCCAGGACGTCTCGCCCTCTTGCTTCAAGAAGATTGAGTAGGACAAGGTGTCGTCATTCTCATCGGCCGCTTCCCAGCTCACTGTCTGGTAGCCTTTTCGCTCAACCTTCTTGGCGAGGATAACGAATTTCGGCTCGTCTTTTTTTGCCGCCGGATCCGGGTTTCTTCTTTCCAAGCCCGATATGATTTCCTCTTGTTCGGGCGGCTTCAGATACACCTCGTTCGGCCCAAGCAGTTCCAGCTTCGTCACAACGGGGGCGACGTTGATCTGAAGATAAGCAACCAAAACCTTGGTGAGCAGCGGTGATGTTTTCCCGGATTGAGCTTTGAACAAGATCTTGAACTGCAGATAGCGCGCCTTGGGGCTCAGGACCTGTTCCCCGTCCCTTTTTTGATAGGGAGGTGACCAGTCGCTCCACGTTAGGCTCGGCTCGAAAGTATTGCCGCTCCGCGTCTGGAATTGAAGGAGTGCCCCTGTCGGAATCTCCGCTTCCCAGCCAATCTTTCCCCAACTCGATAAGACCTTGGCGTCCATGACAGGGCTCAGATATTCGCCGCTCAGCCGCTGCTCGGGATAGAGAAGGCCGAGATGGGAGGGATTATTAGCGAGCATATAGATCTTCGTCTCGACGAAAAGAATTTCATAGATCTGTTCGGAGGCCTTCTGGAGCACCAGCGCTGCTTTCTCATCCCTGTCCAGCGTGTACAGGCGTCCCTTGGGTCCGGTTCCAAAATAGATCTTTTTCTCGGCCGCGCTCCAGAGGAGGCAGTAGATGAGTTCTTCCCCCGATGACCAGAGCCTCTTGCTCATCCCGTCAGGGGCAATCTTGAAAAGCGCACTGGGCTCTTTTTGCCCCGCACCCGGAGGTCCCGGAATCCGTGGCGCTGCGGCCTGCGTTTGGGGAGCGGCTGCCGAGACCGTGATGGCTACTTCCGTATCGCGGGCAGGAGCGGCCACCGACAGTTCTTCTTTTTTCCCTTTGGTCGCCGTTCCTCCAGCCGCAGCATAAATATTGCCGTCACCATCAATGGCCAGACTCCGCACTTCCTCAAATGGCGACTCAAAAGCGACGGCCGCCCGCCCCGCCCGGTTGATCCGATAGATTAGTCCATTCCCCGCGCTCCCGGCCAAGATGTCCCCGTTGCGATCGAGTTTGAGGCACAGGATATGATTCTCCTCGGCCTTGAGAATCCGCTTTCCCGTGCCTTGGCTAGTGATCTCGTATATGCCGCCGCTCTCCCCGACCGCGGCCAGCAGCGTGCCGTCGTCTCTGAAGAGAAGGTCCCAAATGTATTTTTCCTGGGGGTCGAAAAAAACGGCTTCCTTGCCCGGGCCGGCAATTTTATAAACCTTGCCGTTGGGCGCGGTCGCCGCGTAGAGAACGCCTTTTTGATCTAGGGCCAGGCAGGTTACATCCATCTCCGCCGCTTGAAAATAGATCTCGGCCTTGCCTTCTTTCGTGATTCTATAGACCTTTCCGCCGTGTCCGGTTCCAAGATACGTGACACCGTCCGGCCCGGGCAGAAGGGAGAGATAGAACTCTTCCGTCGGGCCTTCGATCTTTTCCTCCCGGGGAGAAAGGGACAGCCATCCCTCGGCCGATACCGAGACGCCGTCGAACTTGCCGCGTAGGAAGTCCTCATAGCTGCGGACCGTCCATTTCTGAGGAAGGGCGGCCCAAGCGATCGAGGCCATGAGAAAAAAATAGACCGCTGTGCAGAGAATCGATTTTTTCATGCGCTCTCTCCTGCCCATGATTTTTCCCGACGAGGCCAGCCGTCCTCTCTCCGGGCCGTTAATTTCGAATCTTGATGGGAATGATGGCCATCCCCTTAAAAATATAAGGAACCGGCAATTGGTATTCCATCAGCGTCGAATTTGTGAGTTCCGTGGGTGAGGACGAAGCGGCCCTCGGCGAAGAGAACATGGACTTCATGGTCGGCGGCAGGTTGGGCAGTTCCTCGCCCTTGAGGAAAAGCCCGGGCTTGGCGGCGATTACTTTAAAATAGATCCGGCTGTTCTTCCTCAGGTTATTCAGAATCCGAACCAACTGGCCCAGGTTTCTCGGGACGAATCCCGAAGTCCGATACTGGCTCATCTCCACCTGGCGCATGGACGCGGCATCGGCGACGACCAGTTGGAATTCCGAACCCGCCGGCAAGTGCGGTGCAAGAAACCCAACTTCTTCATCGACACTCTCTCCGCGGAAGGACCGGTAATAGACTTTGACCTCGATCGTCTCCCCGGGAGAAGCCTCGTATTTATCCAGCCAAACCCTTTCCAGGGTCGCCAGCTTCGCCTGCTCCAGGGTTCGGATGTTCAAATCAATACTGAAAACGCCGATGTCTTTGAACTCATTGTTCATGAGCAAATAGATCACCGCCGTCAGAAGCCCCGACAGGTCCTGGGCCGCGGCGTCGAAATTCCCGGAATACAAATCCTCCAAACGGACACTCTGGTTGTTATCCAGATAAATCGTGCCGTCTACGGCGAGCGACTGGTCGCCGGAAGAGCGGCCCTCGCTCCCGAGCAGCGATGTGATGGCCAGGTTGACCAGAAGAGCGCTTAAAATTTTATCGGGGATGACGTTGAATGTGAATTCCTTGACGTCCTCAGTTTCTCCCCGCAATTTGACATTGACCGGAATCATCTTGGGCATCCGCCCGATCAGTCCGAGGGCGCCCGGACGGCGATCTTGGATGAACGATCCGACCAGTTCCCCCGTTGCCGCCATTTTGAATGAGCTGTCGAGGGCGGGGACGACGGTCAGGATTTTTGCCCGGGCCATGCCGTATTCCACAGAACCCAGGTTGTACATAGGATGACCGAAGGCCAAGATTTTGTTTCCATCCGCATAGGTGACTGTCCCGAGAGCGGACATGTCCAAATCCCCGCTGACGAGCTGGATGGCCACCGGCTCTCCCTCCTTGAGGGTCACGGGCGGACCGGGCGACTTTTCGACGACTTGTCCGGCCTGGCCCGAAAGAACGGGGGCAAAGCCCATCTGGGAAAAAAAAGGCCTGACTTTTTCAAAGACGCGCGAAGAGAATCCGCCCAAGTGCAGAGGAATCTTAAGGAACTGGCAGGTCTGCCCGCCGGCCACAAAATCCTGGGGCAGGGAAAAACTGTCTTTCCAGAGCCGGAAAAGGTCGGCGATGCCCATGGAAGGCGTCAGAGAAATCCCGGACGCTAAGGGTGAAGAAGATTTCTTTTTTTCGGCGGAAATGGCCAGCATCTCTCCAATGGGGGTGATCCCGGTAATCGCCTCCTTGGCGTAGGGAAAGCTAAAGGCCACGGCGCCGATGAGCCTGCCTCCGATATAAACCGGACTTCCGCTCATGCCCGCAATCACGCCGGTCGTTTCCAGGTTTTTCCCGCGAAGCTTGGCCAGGATGACATTCCGCTTCGGCTCGTAATTGTAGAGAACGCCCAGAATCTCGACGTCGAACTCCTCGACTTTACTCTCTTCAAAGACCGTCCGGCCTTTTCCCGTTTGTCCCGGCTTGATCTTGTCCAGAGGCAGGATGTCGGTTTGCGCCGCCGCGGAACTGAGGAGGCAGGCCAGGAGGGCTGCGCAGAACAGGAGCCGGGAATTCTTTTTCAAGTTGATCAGGCGATGATGCCCAGGGCTTTTCCGCTCTGCTGGAAGCATTCGAGGACAAAATCCAGCTCTTCGTCCGAATGGGTCGCCGAGTAGCTTGTCCGGATCAGCGACTGCCCCTTGGGAACGGCGGGATAAATGACGGGGTTGGCAAAAATCCCGTATTCTCTCAGGGACTTCCAGAGCATGAACGCCTTGTCATCATCGTAGATCATCAGAGGGATGATCGGCGTGACGCTCGGCCCCGTGTCATAGCCCATCGCCCGGAAGGAGGATTTCATCTTATCCGTGATCTTCCACAGGCGCGCCCGGCGCTCCGGCTCGGTCTCGATGATATCCAGCGTAGCCAGGACGGTGGCCACCGAAGCGGGGGTGATGCTGGCGCTGAAGATCAGCGACCGGGCAAAGTGCTTGATATAGGAAATGACTTTGCCAGAGCCGGCGACAAAGCCGCCCAAAGAGGCGAACGACTTGCTAAACGTTCCCATAACAACGTCGACTTCATTTTCGACGCCGAAGTGTTCACTCGTGCCGCGGCCGTTGGTCCCCATGACTCCGATGCCGTGGGCGTCATCGACCATGACCCTGGCTTTGTGCTTTTTGGCCAGGGAGACGATCTCGGGCAGGTTGGCCACATCCCCTTCCATGCTGAACACGCCGTCGACGACAATCAGTTTTCCTTGATTGCCATCCAAAGAACGCAGGATCCTGTCCAGGTCGGCCATGTCATTGTGCTTGTACTTGTAGACGTCCCCGAAGGAGAGCCGGCAGGCATCGACGATGCTGGCATGCACCATACGGTCGCAGACGACCGCGTCTCCCTTGCCGACGAGAGTGGAAATGATCCCCTGGTTCGTCTGGAAGCCGGTGCTGAAGGTCTGGGCCGCTTCCTTTTTCATGAACTTGGCCAGCCGCTCTTCCAGCTCGACATGGATATCCAGCGTGCCGTTGAGAAAACGGGAGCCGCAGGTAGCGACCCCATAGCGGTCGATGGCAGCCTGAGCCGCCTGCTTAACCTTGGGATGATCCAGCAATCCCAGGTAGTTGTTTGAACCAACCATGATCATGTCCTTCGTCCGGACTTTGACTTTGTTGCCCAGGACTTCGTGGATCGGCGTAAAATACGGATAGAGGTCGGCCGCCATCACCTCTTCGGCCCTCGTGAAATTGAAGCATTTATCAAAAAGGTCCATGCACGCCTCCTGCGCGAAGAAATTCTATCCGGCCTGGCTCTCGTCCAACGTTTGACCGGGCCGGCCGGTTTTCATAGAATGAATATTCGATGAGGGTTCTCGTTACCGGCGGAACGGGATTTATCGGAAGCCATTTGGTCGAGCTCCTAATCGACCGGGGCGCCGAAATCTTCGCTCTTGTCCGCGACCCGAACAAACCCAGGTACCTGAAAGGACTCCCCGTACGGATTCTCCGCGGAGACTTGTTCTCAGTCCCGGCACTTCCGTCCAACCTGGATTGCGTCTTTCACCTCGCGGGCCTGACAAAAACGGTTAAATCAGCGGACTATTATACAGTAAACGCTCTCGGCACGGCAAGTTTTTTCGCGACATTGCGCCAGCGCAAGGCTCATCCGAAAATCGTATACCTCTCTTCCATGGCTGCCGCCGGACCCTCCGACGGCGGTCACGGCCGAAAGGAAGACGAACCACCGGCCCCCATTTCAGACTACGGTAAAAGCAAACTTCGCGGTGAAAACGCCGCTTTGGCTCTGCGAGACCAATTCCAGGTGACGGTCATTCGAGTCGGAGCCGTCTACGGCCCCAGGGATGAAGATTTCCTGAGCTATTTCAAATTCGCCCGCCGCAGCATTCTCCTGTCATTCGGGTTGCAGCCCAGGCTAATGAGCATCTGTTACGTCAAAGACCTGGTCCGCGGGCTTGCCCTGGCGGCCCAGCAGGTCCTCCCCAACGGGGAAATTTTCAACCTGGGAGATCCGATTCCCTATAGCTTCGAAGATATCGGACGGGTGGCTGCGCGGTTGCTAGGAAAGCACGCCAGGAAGGTTGCTATTCCGCTGTGGGGGGTCTATTTGGCCGCCCTAGCTTCGGATTGCCTCTCGATCGTCACAGGCCGGCCCGGGCCCGTCACTCTCAAGAAATTTCCTGAACTTGTTCAATCGGGGTGGGTGGGCGATTTGGAGAAATCTTTCCGGATGCTGGGCTTCAAAACTAGCTACTCCCTGGAAGAGGGCTTGCGGGAAACGCTCGGTTGGTATCAAGCTAACGGCTGGCTCTAGTCCTGTTTCTTGACGGCCGCGATCCGCGTATAGTAGGTCGCCGAAAACCGGGCCGATCTTTTCAAACACCAGCCATCCTTTTTGGAACGGGCGAAATACTTGACTTTTCCTTCAAGGGCATGAAGTCCTCGCTTCGCCTTGGGACTCACTGTGAAAGGAATGGCGACGGGCTTTTTCAAATTGAGGTATTCTTCCCCGTTCTCCTCCAAGACTTCGATATTCAGGTCCGATGCCGTGAAAAAGTTCTTGGGGAAGACGAGCTCTTCGCCGGGGCCGAATTCAATAATGAGGGAGGGTTGGGGGCTGATGCTGAAGCCTTGCTTGACACTGATTTTCAGGATCACACGCCCTTCCTCGCCCCGCGCCGGCCGCAGCGGACTGATGCTGCACTCGACCTTGACCGGCTCCTCTTGCGAAAAAAGCCTGACCGCCAGAAGAGACGCGAAAACAGTCAAGACGCCCACGGCCAAAAGGCAGCCCGACCGGAGGGAAATTTTATTCATCCTGAGCCAGTTTAAGCACGCCTCCAACCGGAAGTCAAGAGGACACTCTTGGAAAGGAAACCCTTGCTTAGGGTTTCCTTCCAACGCTCGCTTCGTTCGCTGCCATCCTTCCCAGGAGCATCAGGCGATGTATCTTTAGGAGGGAGATGAAGATTTTTTCCACCCAGAAAAATAGCTTTATTTTTTTGGGGCAGTCGTTTATAATCGATCAACCGAGGACGACTGTATGAGTCCAAGAACCGTCATCACCGGAATCGGCCACTACGTCCCGCCGCGAATCGTCACCAACTTCGACCTCGAAAAAAAGATGAACACTTCGGACGAATGGATCCGGCAGAGGTCCGGAATCTCGGAACGTCACTATGCGGACGACGGAGTGGGCAGCTCGGACCTGGGCTATGAGGCCGCCCTGAAGGCTATCGAGGATGCTCGCATCGACAAGACCGCCATCGATTTCATCATCGCGGCGACACTCTCTCCCGACCACTATTTTCCCGGCATCGGCGTCATGATTCAAGCCAAACTCGGTCTTCCAGAGATCGGGGCCCTTGACATCAGGAATCAATGCAGCGGCTTCATTTATGCCCTGTCCGTGGCCGACCAGTACGTCCGCTCCGGGACCTATAAGAAGATCCTCCTCTGCGCCGCCGAAGTCCACTCGCACAGCATGGATTATTCGGACGAAGGCCGCGACATGGCCGTCCTTTTTGGAGACGGCGGGGCCGCTCTCATTCTCGAGCCCGCGAGCGGCGACGACGGCCGCGGCATTCTTTCGACCCATCTGTATGCCGACGGCCGATTCGTCCAGGACCTTTGGATGGAAAATCCGAGCTCTAAAAAGAGACCCACATTTTCCTCCGAGATGTTCCAAAAGAATCAATTCTTCCCGCGGATGGACGGAAAGAATGTTTTCAAGAATGCTTCGGAACGGATGCCGGAAGCTGTGGAGACCGCTCTCCGCCAGAACAATCTGAAGATTGAGGACGTCGACCTGCTCATTCCTCATCAGGCCAACGACCGGATTTCGCAGATGGTGGCCAGGAAACTCCAGATTCCATTGGAAAAAGTCGCTCGCAATATTGACCGCTTTGGCAATACGACGGCGGCTTCGATTCCCATCGCTCTGGATGAAGCCGTTAAAAGCGGAAGGATCAATAGGGGCGATCTCGTTGTCCTGACGGCCTTCGGGTCCGGATATACCTGGGCATCCGCAGCGATCCGTTGGTGAGAGCCCCGGTTTGCGTCACCCACCCGTTTTATGCTAGGATTTTCATGGAAGAGGTGAACTTATAGACCGAGAGAAGAGGGTTGGATTGAAAGATGCCTGAACATCCCGATGACAAGAGGAGGAGGTCATGAGGAAAAGGATTATTGTGGTCGTTCTGGGTGCTTTTCTTTTTCTGGGATTCGGCTGGTTGTTGTCCCAGCAGAATCCGGAAGATGCAAAGTTCACCAAGACAATGGAATCGTATCTGGATGAATACTGGAAATTCTACCCGACGGCGGGGACCATGGTCGGCTATACCAAGTACAACGACAGGTTAGAAGACCTCAGCGAATCTGCCGTTGAAAAACGAGGCCTAGCTCTCGACGGCTACAACAAAGAGTTCGTCACCAAGATCATCAAGGATAAGCTCAGCCCGGACTTTCAGATCGACCGGGATTTGCTGATGGATGCCATCGACTTTGAGCTGCTCAGGCTGGATAACCTAGTCCCCCAGCAGTATAACCCGGTTTTCTATAACGATATCATCTTAAACTGCATGCGCAGCCTGCTCGTCCGGGAATTCGGTCCGATTGAAGCCCGGCTGAAGAGCGCCACGGAAAGGGCCAAACAATTGCCGGGTTTTCTTAGACAGGCCAAAGAGAATTTGAAAACACCGCCCAAGGAATATACCGAAGCGGCCATCAAGCAGTTTTCGGCGATCGCAGATTTCTACAAGAATGAAATTCCCAAGATCATCGAGACGGTTTCGGGCGATGTCAAAACGAGATTCCAGGCCGAGTTGGAGAAGGTCATTCCCGCCCTTTGGGACTATCAGAGGTTTCTTCAGGGCGACCTTCTCGGCAAATCAACAGGCAACTTCCGACTGGGCGCCGACGCCCATACCAGGCTTTTGCGCCTGACCTGCCAAGGCAATCTGCCAATGCAGGACATTTTGGCTATCGCCAAGGCGGATTCCGTTAACATCCGGAACGAAATGGGCTTGATCGCCATGCCCTTTTACAGGATCATGTACCCGAACCAGAACATGGAACAGCTCTCGGTCCAGTACAAGGACAAAGTCGACCAACTCAGAACGATATTCATCAAGGGCGTTTTGGACAAAATTAAGGTCGAACATGCCACCAAAGAGAACTACCTCGACCGCATCAGAGCCTCGGTAGATGACATCAAGGCATTTCTAACCCAGTCCAAGATACTCGACGTTCCCGAAGAAAACCTCGCCGTTATCGCGACGCCGGCTGCCTCCCGCGGAATGTTATGGGTCCGGCTTCTCTCGCCCTATCCCTACGAGCCGTCGGGGCGATACGCTGCTCAGATTCACCCGGTTCCCGATGATTGGCCCAACGACCAGGTCCAGAGTTTTCTGGAAGAATACAATAACTATATGCTGACCATGTGGACGATCGAGAAGGTCTATCCAGGCCCGTTTTTCCCCGCTGCCTTGACCCGGAAGAACCCATCCCTGCTTCGCCGGCTCTACCCCAACGAACCGCTTATCAAAGGTTGGCCTATCTATGCGGAAGACATGTTCATTTATGCCGGCTTCGGCAACTATGACCTGAAACTGCGCCTGAATGAACTCAAACTGAAGCTCAGGGCTGTCATCGATTTCCAGCTCGAAATCAGCGTCCATCAGTTCGGGCTGGCCAAGGAGGAAGCCATCCGGCTCATGACAATCACCGGCCTCCAGACGCCGGCTGAAGCGGAAAGAAAATGGAACCAAATCGTGCTCAACCCGGGCGAAGCAGCCTACTCCTACATCGGCTATCAGGAGATCCTGGATATGGAAAAAGACTATAAAAAGCTGAACGGCGATGCCTTCAGCCAAAAGGAATTCCTGAAGAAGTTGGTGAGCTACGGGGCGATCCCACCGCGTGCTCTAAAGCCCAAGCTTTCCCAATAGACGAAGGGACTACATCCCCCTTGGTTCTTCCTCTTTAGAGAGGTGGAACGAAGGGGGATTTTTTTCTTGAATTGGCGGACGCATGTCGCCCCCAAACACAAAGCGCAGCCCGATTTTCTTGGTTGATTCCCATGCCCATCTGGACATGGACGATTTCGATGAGGACAGGGACGAGGTCATCCGCCGGGCACATGAGGCGGGTATCGGAGCCATCCTCTGCCCGATGGACGTCACCAGCCTGAAAAGTATCCAAACGACGCTCGAACTGACTTCCCGGCATCCTTTCCTGTTCGCCGCGGCGGGGATCCATCCCCATCAAGCCAAGCTCTTCAGTCGCGATTATCTCTTGCGGATCAAGGAATTCGCCAAGGCCGGCAATATCCTGGCCATCGGGGAAATCGGGCTTGATTTTCACTACGATTATTCCACTCCTGAGGAGCAACGGGAAGCCTTCCGGGCCCAGCTAGCCCTGGCCAGGGATTTGCGGCTCCCCGCCATCATCCACAGCCGGAAGGCCGGCCCCGAGATCGCCTCAGCCATCCAGCAGGAATACGTCTTGAGCGGCGGCGTGCTCCACTGTTTCACAGAAGATTGGGAATTCGCGAAGACCATGCTGGATTGGAATTTTTGCATCTCCTTTTCCGGCATTCTGACGTTTCCCAACGCCGAGCCGCTCAGAGACATCGCCCGGAAGCTGCCCTTATCGGCGATTCTCATCGAAACGGATTCTCCCTATTTGGCGCCGGTCCCCTTCCGGGGGATTAAAAAGAGGAATGAACCTTCTCTGGTCATCGAAACGGCCAGAGTGTTGGCCGATCTCAAGAAAATCTCCCTGGCGGAGGTCGCCCTGGCCACGGCCCAGAATTTCTACAGAATTTTCCGTATTCCTCAACAAAGAAAACCCGGACGGGATTGATCCGGGCCGGTCCGGACTCTGTCATCCATTGAAAAATCAAATGTTCAATGCTAAGATAGGCAGGCTATGGCTGAAGCACATTCGTTCGATATCGTCTCCAAGATAGATTTTCAAGAAGTCGCCAACGCCGTTCATACCGCCCTGAAAGAAGTTCGGAATCGCTTTGACTTCAAACACAGCCGGGCCGATATCCTCATCGATCAAGAAAGATTGACGCTCATCGCCGAGGATGACTTCAAACTCAAAAGCCTGAAAGACGTCCTCGAGGAAAAGATGGCCAAGCGCCGCATCCCTCTCAAGGCTGTCCTCTTTCAAAGAATCGAGGCCGGCCCCAACCGGACTGTTAAACAGGAGGTCCATTTTCAAGTGGGCATTCCGCAGGAAAAAGCCCGGGACATCGTCAAGCTGATCAAACAGACCAAGGTCAAGGCCCAAGCCGCTATCCAGGCCGACCACGTCCGGGTATCCTCGGCGAAAATTGACGTCCTGCAGGACATCATTGGATTTCTCAAATCCCAAAACCTGGGCATCCATATCCAATTCGACAACTACCGATGACAAGCTCCTTCGCACAGCATCGAAACCTCGACGGGCTCTACCAGACAATCCAGGAAGAAATCAGGCTGGTCGAAGAATCGCTCAGAGACATCGGCCGTTCGTCGAACCCTCTGATCGCCGAAGTTAACGCTTATCTGGCCGAGCAGGGGGGAAAACGGATCCGGCCCGCCCTCCTCATTCTCTGTTCCAAGCTGGCCGGCTACGCCGGCCATGATCACATTTTCTGGTCGGCATTGATTGAGGTCATCCATACCGCCAGCTTGGTCCACGACGATATCATCGATAATGCCGCTTTCCGGCGCGGCCAGGATACCGTCCATGCCAGATGGGGCCCCAACATAACTGTTTTACTGGGCGATTTTCTTTATATCCAATCCATCGCTCTTGCCCTGAAGCGGAAAAACTACCAAATTATCGATATTATAGCCGAAGCGACATCCCAGATGATCGAAGGAGAACTCCTCGAATTCTACATGAGCGGACAGACGGATATCGCTGAAGATCGTTACTTGGATATTCTGGATAAAAAAACGGCCTCCCTTTTTTCCGCTTCTTGCGAGATTGGAGGGCTGTTGGGCAAGACCTCGCCCGGCGGTGGAGAGAAACTCCGGGAATTCGGCCGGAATCTCGGCTTGTCATTCCAGATCATCGATGACTTGTTGGACTATATCGGAGATCCCTCGACCCTGGGCAAGCCGGTCCTGTCCGACTTACAGGAAGGACGGATCACGCTGCCCCTCATCTATTCTCTAGCCCGCGCTTCAGATGCCGATCGCTCCGAGCTCGTCCGGATCATTCAACAGCGGCCCGTCGAAAAAGCCTCCATTGAAAACGTCCTAGCCATCGTCCGCGGCAATGGCGCCCTCGATTACGCCTTCCGCAAGGCCGCCGCATATTCGGAGCAGGCCAAGAGTCTGCTCGCGGCATTCCCGCCTTCCGATTTCCGGGCGGCTTTGGCGCTTGCGGCCGACTTCGTCCTACAGAGAAAAAAGTAACGTGCTGGAAATTGAGGTCAAGGTCAAAGTCGAGGACTTGCGCCCCTATCGAGAACAACTCATCGCCCTGGGGGCCGAGATCGTAGCCGAGCGTGCCCTCGAGCAAAATATCCTTTACGACTTCCGCCCGCCCAAGCTGGCCGGGAAAAAACAGGCCCTCCGGCTTCGAACCGTCCGTAAAAAGGCTTTCCTGACTTTCAAAGGGACTCCGGTTAAATCCAGAAAATTCAAAGTCCGGGAGGAGTTTGAAACCGAGGTGAAAGCCTGGAAACAAGCTCAAAAGATCCTTAGGGCCTTGGGCCTCGTCCCCGCGTTTAGCTACACCAAACACCGGACGGTCTTCCGGAGAGGTCGCCTGAAGATCTGCCTGGACGAGACGCCGATCGGGTCGTACCTCGAATTCGAGGGAGCGCGTGAAGAAATCGCCAAATTCGCCCGGACCTTGCGGATCCCCAAATCCGCTTGGATCAAGACGGACTACGTCGAGCTCTTGAAAAAGTCTGGGAAAAAAGTGTGACCCGCGTCCGAGAACTATTCTTCTTCTTTTTCGATATCGCCGGCTTCCCCGGGGATTTCTTCCTCTGAACCTTCAGCCTCTTCTTCATGTTCGGCTTCATCGCCGGGAACGTCTTCCTCGCTGGCTATCCCGCCGCCGGCGTCATCGAATTCGTCGCCGCCCGCGTCTACGGCCAAGACCTGCTCTTCCGATTCGATCTCATCCTCTTTTTTGGACTGAAGGATTTCGTAATCGACGGCCCCTTCCTGGATTTCGAGCTGGGCCAGGCGGATGGGATTCCGGGATCTGGACCGGACTTTGGGCTTGGCCCCTTTGAGAAGCTGTTTGGCCCTTTTGGCAGCCAATATCACAAACCGGAACTTGCTGTCGATCTTGCCATAACGGTCTACCAGGTGTTTTCTCCTCGTCTTGGAAATCGAATCGACCCCTTACTTTAGCAAAAAAGGGCGGAAAATTCAACTAATTTTCCTATTGTCTTTTCCCTTCGATTTCCCTAAGATGGAAGGGCGGCAAAATCGCCATGGATAAGGACCCCGGGCACAGCCTTTCAGATCGACTCTCGCACCGAAAATCTCTCCAAAAACTGGAGATCGAAGACGGAGAGCCGAGGCCCCGTCTGTGGAAGCGACTCATCTCCCGGCTCCGTCCCTCCTCGGATGCCGGCCGCTCCGGACAGCCTTGGATCAAAGGACAGGCTCCTCACCGAACCGGGAAGTGAGCCGCAGGCGGTCGATTATTTTTGATAAGCGAAAATGAGGATGTCCTCGTAGCCCGCCCGGCGAAACGGAGGCGCGGTAATGCCTTCGATCATGTAGCCGAAATTGTGATCTTCCAGGATCTTAAGGAAAGACGAAAGGGCATCAAGATCTTCCTTCTTTTCTGGATGGTGATGATATTCGATGACCATCTGCTGGACCTGGCTGAGTTTGCCGGCCCCGGCCAAGTCCGAGATCACCAACCCCTCCGCCCCCTCGACATCGATCTTTAAGAAATCCACCTTTCGATCGATGTATTGGGACAAGCGCGTCGCTTTGACTTCAACCTCAGGCTTTCCCTCCTGGAAAAAAAGGCTGCTTTTCAGTGAGGCGTCCCCGTAAAACTTGATCATCCCCTCTTCGTTCGAGACGGCGATGTTCAGGACCCTGACGTCTTTCAGCCGGTTTCTCTTTATATTCTCTTCAAGGAGTCTATAGGTCTCGGGAGCAGGTTCGAAGCCAAGAATCCGGGCTTGAGGATAGAGCGTTTTAAAGTAGAGAATGGACATCCCTATATGACTGCCGCAATCGATGATGAAGGGAGTGGGATTCGCCGTCTTGAAGTAATACTCCTGTTGAATGAATACTTCATCGAAGATGAATGCTGTCTCTTCAGGATTATATCCCCTGACGGCATGGTTCAAGATTTTGATTTCGTTCGAACCTAGGGGGAAGTGCAAAATCCGGCGGGTTTGCAGGCCAAGAAAGGTTTTTAAGAGCTGCCTTTTTTGGGACGGACTATAGGCCGGCTGGGGTGACCTTTTATAGGGGGATTCGAGATAGAGGATTTTATGGACATCATTCAACGCGAATTGGGTGTTCCACAGCAGTTCCTTGACGGGGATAGCATTGAGCCAGATGATGGCCAGGATTCCGCCCGAGACCAGTAGAAAAATCGCAGCCGCGACGGCGGTCGCATAAAACGAGACGGGAGAGCTTTTTCGCTGAAGCCGTCCTAAAAGAATTCTTCCGGCCACCCATAGAATAAAACCCCACAGAGGAATGACGATAAAGACCAAAGAGATCCAGCCTTTCCAGGGCAGAAGCCCAGGAAGGATAAGGACGATCAGAAGCATGAGCGGGGCTGCGCAGACGACGGCGATTTTCAGGACTAGAGAGAAAAAACTCCGGATGATGGTCGCTGCCATCCGTTCTCCTCACGCTCGGAACAAGATTCGCCTGCCCGGCCGGAAATGGGCTGCGCTATTCTACCCGCGGACTGAAAAAAATGCAATGAGACCCCTCGATCTGCGGCCGAGTCCCGGCGATTTTATTTCAGGCACTGCTCGATCTGAGCATCGAGCTTCTGTTGTTCCTGGGAGGAGAGCTGGCCATAAAACTGATTTTTGTATTTCTTAAGATATTGCAGACTCCGGCCCTTATCCCCCTTGGCTAAATAGGAGACACCCAAGTTGTAGAGGGCGAAGCCAAAATCGGGCTTTAACTCGATCGCTTGAGTCCAATGGATTATCGCCGCATCCAAGTCCCCGGATAGGGCGAACGCCGTGCCCAGCCCGTTGTAGGGAGATGCATAATCCGGAGCCAAGCGGACAGCCTCTTTGAAAAAACCCAACGCTCTCTGATAAAAGTCGGACGATTTCGTTTTTTGATAGCGTGACAGGAACAGGGAGCCCATGTTGTTGAGGACAACAGGATAATTGGGATCGAGGGACAGGGCTTTCTCGTAGGCTTGTTGAGCTTCCGCCAAATCTCCTTTTTTCCAGCAGGCGAAGCCCAAATAATTCCAGGCCTCGGGATCATAATCGATGATTGCCAGCCCTTTTTTGAGAATCTCGATAGCCTCATCGGGCGCCCCGAAATCGGCCAGGAAAATTCCCAAGGTTGTCATGACTCTGTAGTTGGAAGGATTGAGCTGGTACCCGCGGCGCAGCACGTTTAATGCCTCCTTCCACTGTTTCTGCTCCTTATAGATGGTCGCCAGGTAGGTATAGGCAAGGTCAAAATCTTTTCGCTCGGCGAGAATCTCTCTCAAAAGGACGCTCGCCCGGTCGAGGCTTCCCTGATGATAAGCTCCCATGGCGTTCATGAGCTTCGTCTGGTATGGCAGGAGCACTTTTAAGTCATCTTCGCGAGCAAATGTTTTTTTGAGGCTCCCCGAGAGCGAAGACAAGTAACCCAAACTGGCAAGCTTTTCCCGCGCCGACGCGTCCGGCTTCGTATTTGGGGAGGATCGACTCCCGGAAGATGCGCTCGCCATCAGTCGACCGAGATCCTCTTTATACCGCCGGAGGTCGGTGGATTCGGCAAGGTTTTTCGTCTCCGCGAAATCGGTGCTCAAGTTGTAGAATTCCGGGATCGGCGAATCGACGTATTTTTCCCCCTTGGAAATGATCCCGCGAAGAGGAGCCCATCCCCGGCTGTAATAGGAATAGAGGGACTCGAAATAGATCGTCCGCTCCGGAAGACGCCCGCCCTTGATGACAGGAAGAAGCGAAAGGCCGTCGGCTGAAGCAGGAGCGTGGATGTGGAGGATATCGCAGACGGTCCAGAAAATGTCGGCATGACAGACTTCCTGTTGGGACCGCCCGGGTTTGAAGCCGGGGACAGAGAGGATGAGAGGAACCCGGAGCGTCGCGTTATAAGCGAAATATCCATGTGTCGTTTCCCCGTGCTCGCCCAGGGATTCCCCGTGGTCTCCGGTGAAGATAATGAAGGTTGAGTCCATGAGCTTTTGTTCCCGGAGAAACTCAAAGAATTTGGCCAAGACAGAATCTACATAAGCGATTTCGCCGTCATAGGGCTGATCTTTGAATCGCGTCCTGAACGGTTCCGGCGGATCGTAGCGCTGATGAGGATCGAAACAGTGGATCCAGAGAAACCAGGGCCCGCGTTGCTCGCCGAGCCATTTCATAGCCGGCCGGATCACTGCGTCGGCCTTTCGTTCAACGTAAGAAAATTCTTGGGCCCCCAGGTTCCCGTAGTTATCATCGTAAATATCGAACCCTTGATTCAAGCCAAACCGGGAATCTAGGGGAAAGGCGCCGACAAATGCGGCGGTCGAATAGCCCGAGGATTTAAGAATCTCAGCTAAAGTCACGGAATCTGGACCGACGATAAAATTGGCGTTATCGTGAATGCCGTGGCGGAGGGGGGTCGTCCCTAGGAGGATATTGGTATGGGAAGGAAGGGTTGTCGGCGTATGAGCAAAGGCTCTCTCGAAAAGGAAGCCCCGCTCCGCCAGGCTATCTATCGCCGGGGTATAGGAGTTGGGATGGCCATAGCAGCCAAGCTTGTCTGCTCTTAAAGTATCGATGGTGATTAATAGGACGTTCGACCGGGCCGGGCTCCCTTTTGAGCCGGCGGATGGGGCAAGAACCAGAAGAGCCGATAGAACGGCCCCTGCTATTCGACAAAAACGGGCAAAGCCTCGAACCGCCCGCAGGCCGAAGCTTCTTTTGGCTCCAGGGTCCATCGTTCTCGTCCCCACCCCACGTCCAACATTTTCAATTGAAAAAGAAGGGGACGACCCCCCACAGGGCCGTCCCCGATAACCGCGCGAATGTTCGTTTAGAAATTGAACCGGACTCCGAACCGAAAGACTCTGGGGCTGAGGATCGTCAAGTCCTGCTTGAAGTTGGATGAGGTGATCCGGTTTTCTTTTTTCAAGGAGTGGGCGGCGTTCGTGATGTTGAACGCGTCGGCCGAAAGCGTCACCGAAGAAGAATCCGTGACCTGGAAGCTCTTTTCGATCCTGAAGTTGAGGGTCCAGAAAGCGGGCAACCGCTGGTCTCCGAATTTTCCGCCGCTGCCGTCCGGGTTGCCGTAAATCTGCTTGTTGCCGATGCCCGGCAGGTTGATGAGAACATTGGTCGGGCTGACGTACCCCTCGCGAATATCAAAAACGCCGCTGAAGGTCACGCCGAAGGGGAGCTGATAGAGTCCGGAGAGCTTGAACATCCATCTCGAGTTGACAAAGACGCCCCGGATCCCCGAGCCGCTGCTTTCTGGAGCGACCACTCCGCCGTCAAAATACTGCTGATTGTTCAGCCCTTCTTCAAGGACATAGGGATAGGTCCCCAAGATGACATCGTAGATGTGCCCGAGAAACTCGCCGTTGTAAAACCTTTTCCAGTCAGAAACGGTGAAGGAAGCGTTCATCATCCAGCGGTTCGAGAGCCTCTTGGTGAACACAAGTTGAGCGGCCAAGTAGCGGTCATAAGCTTTTTTGTGGTTCGTCCGGTACTCATAGGGGAAATATTCGTAGCGGCCGTAGTAGTCGTAGCCGGTCGTGCTGTCGGTGCCAGCCTTATAGTAGTTGGCGGCCGTTTCGAGCGTTCCGTCCAGCATCATGCCCTGGGTCCAGGTTTGGCGATGGTATTTCTTGTAGAAAAATTCAAGCCGGGCGGCAAAATCCGTGGCCAGCTCTTTCTCGTAGGACAGGCTGAACTCGTCCAAGAGCGGTGAATTGTAATTGGGATCGAACCTGTTCAGAGCCGAGATGGCGCTGGGATTTTCAGGGTTCACGTTATTGCTGGAAATCCAAAAAGCAGGATCATTGGGGTCTTCCAAGGTTCCGGTATCCCAGTTGTAGCCGAAGAACTCATCGGCGGATACCCGTCCGTCGTGGTTCAGGTCCTGCCAGAGGACATCGATCTCGGCGGCCCCCACAGGGTTGATAAAATCAGCCATGGAGTTTCCGGACTGAGATCCATAGCGGGCGATTGAGAACTTGATGATGTCTTTGCCGTTGCCGAAAAGGTCATAGCTCAAGCTGAGCCGCGGCGAGAGAACTTTCCAGGAAACACCGGCGTCATACTGATCCAGCTTGACGGCGGGCATGTAAGAGGACAGCCACGGCGAAGCCGGGATGTTCAGGTTCTTGACCATGGATTTTTCCTGGTCGTACCGGAGGCCGAGGTTGATGGCCAGCCGGCCATAGGTGATCGTATCTTGGAGATAGAAGGAGATCCGGTTGAATCCGTCGTTGATGAGGTTGTCCCGCAGAAGCTGAGCCATCCACCATTCGCCGGTCGGCATTGTCGCGTCAGGCCCTTCGTAGTTCAGGATGATGTTGCCTTCGTAGAGGTCGTATGTCGTCGTTGTCGCACTCACATAGTCCACGCCGAACTTAAACTCATGATCCCCCCCCAGCAGCTTTTCTTTGAACAGGGTTCCGCTGAAGCTGACGTTCAACTGGTTTCTGTCCGTCCCGTAGTCATCAGGATTTCCAGTCATATAAAATTGGGGATAGTTGAGGTTGGTTGTATAAGCTCCGGAACCATCGGCCGTACGGTGGCCTTTCGAGGGGATCAAGGCGAAACCGCCGTTGGTATAGATGACCTTTCCGCTCAGGTAGAGGTTCCCAAACATCTGCTCGATTTCCCCCTTCCAAAGATACCCCGGTCCCGTCTGGTTCCAGAGGGTATCCGCAGCCTGTTCCGTATAGCCGTAGGAGGCGCGTCCCCACTTCTGCTTATTGTCGTACTCAAGGAAGGCATTCATCCGCGTGGATTTAGTCAATTGCGCATCCAGCCGGGCATATCCGGAAGACAACCAGGTCTTGTCGGACAATCCAGTCAGGGTGAGCTTATCGATATCCTGGATTCCCCACGATCCGAAAAACCACAGTTTGTCCTTGATCATGGGGCCTCCGAAGTTGGCACCGTAGAGGTAAACCTTGTTGATCCCGGCCGCCGTGTAGCCTTCATCCTTCAAAGCCTTGGGAACGTTGTCGGACTGCCAATTCTTGTCCGCCGCATCGAGATAAAACATGCCCGAGTACTTGTTCCCTCCGCGCCGCGATACGAGGTTGACCTGGACTCCGCCAGTCTGAGAGCGGATGTCGTTGTTGCCGTAGTTGATCTGGATCTCCTCGTAGCTGGCGATATTGACGTAGGAAGGAGCGGCTCCCAAGGCAGAATTATCCGTGATGTTAGCGCCGTCGATGTTCCACGTGTTGTCATCCGACGAGGACCCCAGCCCATAATAGGACGACTGTTGTCCGGCCTCGGCCCCTCCAACATCCTGGCGGTCGATCAGCATGCCCGGAATCAGCGACATGATCACCCAGGGATTGCGGGCCGTGGGCAAGCGCATGATCATGTCCTCGCCGACGGTGATGCCAACCTGAGCTTTTTTCGTATCGATGACAGGGGCCTTGCCGACGACAAGAACTTCTTCGTTCAGCGCAGACTGTTCGAGGACAAGATCAAAGTTGAGGTCTTTGCCAAAGGAAACGATCAGCTTTTCCCGGACCAGCGTCTTGAACCCGTTGAGCACCAGTTTCAGGGTGTAATCATTGGCCACCGGCAAATTCAAGAAGCGGAAATTCCCGCCTTCTGAAGAGAGAGCAGCCATGGGCGCGATTTTTGAGCCGGTCAATGTGACGCTAACACCGGGAAGTGGGAGACCGCTTGAATCTTTGACAATGCCTTTGATCGACCCGAATTCCTGGGCCACAGCCGTCATGCCGGCAAAATAAAAAAAGACGAGAATCAAGGCGATCAATAAAATCAATTTTTTCATCATATCCTCCTTTTTCTTGATTCGAAAAAACCCTTCCCTGGGAGCGACGTTGCGCTCCCCTCTAAACCATCGTCGAGTTGATCCCGTTCTCCATCCTCACCTCCTTTTCCAGCTTCAAGGCCTGCGGCCTGGCTGGCGATGAGATCAATCGCATATAATCTTCGCTTCTCCACGTTTTTCATTAAGCAAGACCCATGCCAAAAAAATTTAGGAGGGAAAGCAGACTAAACCGGCCGATAATTCGTCAATTTTTTGGACGTCGGTGATAATTGGATGAATAGAACAAAGAGCCAAACTAGGGAAATTAGAACAATTACATTGGCGGAGGTTCTTTTTGTCTAATTATTTGACATTGTCCTCAAATAAACGGCCGCAGACTCGCGTATGCGATGCCCATGGAACTTAAGCTCGGCATCAAGGTGCCAACTCCCCTTCCCTGGAAGCTTCTCTCCCTTGGCAAAAACAACCACTGTTCTTTATTTGACTGCAGCGAATTGTCCTTTGCCTGCCTAGGATGGCATAGATTTTGCAGGAAAATTCTGTCTGGACGCTGCTTTTGCCGGGGAAAACTCCCCGGCATGAAGGAAGGGCGGCTATGAAAAAGGCAATTTTCAGCCTGGTTCTCGCAACTCTATTCCTAGGATCCTTGGATGGGAAGCCGGCGGCCGTCCAAGGGATTTATGAAGGCATTCAAAAAGGGGATATTCCTCTTGTCAAGAAAATCCTCTCTGAGAATGCGGATGCGGTGAATACCGAAGAGAAGGGCGGCTACTTGCCTCTGCACCTGGCATCGTACTACGGCCAGAAGGTTATCGCCAGCCTCCTGATCGAGGCGGGAGCCAAGCTTGATGCAAAGTCCAAGAGCTACGGCTGGACCCCTCTGCATTGGGCCGCGGTGCGTGGGAATATAGAGATAGTCGCTTTGCTGCTCGCAGTGGGGGCCAGAGTGAATGTTCGCGATGACGTGGGGAGGACCGCTTTGCTTCTCGCGGCCCGGCGGGGATGGGTGGATATCGTCCAAATGCTCATTGACCGGCACGCTTCTCTCACTCTTCCGGACCGCGCCGGAATGACTCCCCTTCACGCGGCCGTCCGGAGCAGCCAACCCAGGATAGTCACGATCCTTCTTTCCCATGGCGCCTCTGTGAGGGCCAGAGACCGATCGGGCATGACGCCGCTTCATCTCGCGTCCTGTATCGGTCAGGTCAAGATCGTCGAAATTCTGATTAGCTTCCGGGCGCCACTCGACGTCCAGGATGCCAAAGGCGACACACCCCTCCATATCGCCGCCTCGTGCGGGTCCAGGGAAGTCGTGGCGCTTCTCTTGAAGAAAGGCGCCCGCGTCAGCCCGCAGAATCGGTCCGGAAAAATCCCCCTCGACCTGGCCTTTCAATCCGGCCAGAAAGAGATTGTCAAGATTCTAAAATCGGCGGAGAAAAACACATAAGCGGGCTATTTCTTGATCTTGAACTTTTTGAGCTTATTGTCCAGGGTTTGACGGGTGACGTTCAGAATTCTGGCGGCTTCGCTTTTGCGCCATTTTGTAGCCCGAAGCACCCGGACGATATGGCTCTTTTCCAGCTCCTCCAGGGACTCGAGGCGCGCGAGAAGAGCCGCTCCTCCCCCCCGAATATGGGCCGGCAGGTCCTCCGGCCGAATAACCCCTCCATCTCCGAGGACTACGGCCCGGTCGATACAATTCTTCAATTCTCGAATATTGCCGGGCCAGGCGTAGGAAAGAAGAGATTGACGGGCTTTAGCCGAGATTGCCTTCGTCCGACCGGCGACAAAATATTCGGCCAGCGCGAGGATATCTTCCTTGCGGTCCCGGAGCGAGGGCATCTTGATGGAGACAACGTTCAATCGGTAGTAGAGGTCTTCCCGAAACTTCCCCTCTTCCACGGCCTTCCGCAAATCCTTATTGGTCGCCGCGATCACTCGGACGTCGACGGGCAACGTCCGCTGTCCCCCCACTCGCTGGATTTCCTTTTCTTCCAGGACCCGCAGAACCTTGGACTGCGTTTCCAGGCTCATATCGCCGATCTCATCCAGAAAAACCGTGCCTCCATCGGCAACTTCGAATTTTCCCGCTTGGGCACTGACGGCGCCCGTGAAGGCTCCTTTTTCATGCCCGAAGAGTTCGCTTTCAATCAGCTCTTTGGGGATGGCGGCGCAGTTGACCGCGACAAACGCTTTTTTGCTCCTGGCGGACAGGGCATGAATGGCCTTAGCTGCCAACTCTTTGCCCGTCCCCGTCTCACCCTCGATCAGGATCGTGATATCGGTCGGCGCAGCCTTTTTGATGGTGTTGATCGACTGAAGCATTTTTTCGGAGGTTCCGATCAGTTCGAACTTCGGCTTGAGGGCATCGGCCAAGCGGACGTTTTCCTGCATGACCTGGCGATGAAGGATGGCGTTTCCCAAAGCGAGGCCGGCCAGATGGCTGAGGGAGACGAGAAAAACGAGATCATCCTGGTCGAACCGGCCGGCGGACGCCCGACTGTCGAGATAGATGACGCCGAGGATTTTTTCCTTGAAGAGAAGCGGGACGCAGAGGGCAGAGCGGATGTCGTATTCTTGGATGCTTCGAGCCTCGCCAAACTGTCCGTCCTCGAGGGCATCCAGTGTCAGGACGGAGATGCCGTCCTTCAAGGCCTTGTTGATGATCGACCGGCTGACTCCGATTTTTTCCGGACTCCCCTCGCCGGAACGATCCCGGAGATGCAAGCTGCCCAGCTCTCCGGAACTTTCCTCGACGAGGCCGATGACGCCACGCTCGGCGTCGAGGGTCCGGAAGGCCGCCTTCAGCGTTTCATCAAGAAGAAGGGAGGTGTCTTCCAGGGAGGATTGCACGATATTGGCGAATTGATAAAGAAGCATCAGGCGCTGGTGATCCATTTGAAGAGGGGCGAGATCCTTGGCCCCCATGCCACCGGTCCGAAGCGAGAGGGTTTGACGCGTATCGAGAGCAACAAGTTCGGCGAATTCATCCGCCGGGACGCTCCTCTCAAGATACTCGATTCGGGGAGCGGCCTGGGGTTTTTCCTGGCAAAAGACAAGCGTCGAGCCGCCAATTTGGATCGTGTCTCCGTCTTGGAGACGATGACGCGAGATAAGAGTCTCGTTGACGCGGACGGGGTGCTTGCCCCCCAGATCGCGGATTTCGAAAGCGCCGTCCTCGAGCCTGACGACTTCGGCATGATTGCGGGAGACATAAGGATCCTCGAGGACAATGTCGTTGGTCCGCCGCCGCCCGATCGTGGTCGTCGGCTTGGCCAGTTCGACCGTCCCAGCTTGGAAATCCTTTTCCATCAACAAGAGAAAAGGCATTTTAGGGCCACTAGAACTTTTATATCGCCGGAGGTATCTGAAGTCAAGCGAAGTCATGCTCCGCATTGACAGGGCAAAATCCATTGGGTAAGATTTTGAGAGGGGTTTAAGAAGATTCATGGCGATCTCCTGTCCCAACTGCCAAGCGTCCAATCCGGATGATTCCCGATTTTGCGGGAATTGCGCGACGCCTCTCTATTCCTCGGACTTCGCAGAACGGCCCACGCTCGAGCTCCTGACTCCGGTTCGGGGACTCGTCCGGGGTGCCCTGTTTGCCAAAAGATATGAGGTCATCGAGGACTTGGGTGAGGGAGGCATGGGCCGCATCTATCGGGTTCTTGACCGCGCGATCAACGAAGAAATCGCTCTCAAGCTCATCCGGCCCGAAGTCGCCGCCAACCTGAAGACGATCGCCCGCTTTTCCAACGAGCTCAAAATCGCCCGGAAGATTTCCCACAAGAACATCTGCCGGATGTATCATTTGGGAGAAGAAGCCGGGATCCACTACATCACCATGGAGTTCGTGGACGGCGAAGATCTCAAGGCGATGCTAAAAATGACCAAGCCCTTTAGCGAAAAAACGACCATCGGCATCGCCCGCCAGGTTTGCGAGGGCTTGGCGGAAGCTCACCGCCATGGGATCATCCACCGGGATCTCAAACCAAGCAATATTATGATCGACCGAGAAGGAAATGTCCGCATCCTGGATTTCGGGATTGCCAAAAGCGTAGAAGCCGAAGGGCTGACGAGAACGGGAGCGATGATCGGAACGCCGGAATACATGTCCCCGGAGCAAGTCGCGGGGGAAGAAGCGGATCCGCGATCAGATATTTACTCGTTGGGCGTCGTCCTTTATGAAATGATGACCGGGCGGTTGCCTTTCCAGGGTGACAATCCCTTGTCGATCGCAATCCAGCACCGCACCAAATTCGCCTCCCCGCCCGTCGAATTGAATCCTCGGATCTCGGCAGACCTAAACCGGATTATCCTCAAATGTCTCGAGAAATCCCCGGATAAAAGATACCTAAACAGCGAGGTTCTCGGGAACGAGCTGATCGCGCTGGAAGGATCCGCCCTTAAAGATCAACAGGCCATGGCGAAGGCGAACGTCACGGCCGGGGTTAAGGGATCCGCCGTCCTTAAAAGATGGAAGCTGTGGGCGACACTCATGCTGATGGCTATAGTCGTCGTCGCGGGAGCGACATTCGTCGGCCGCAAGAAAGGAACGATTTCTCCGCCCGCGATGAGCCACACCCTGGCGGTCCTGCCTTTCGAAAACCTTGGGGCCACCGGGGATGAATATTTCGCCGACGGGATTACCGAAGAGATCACCAATCGCCTGACCGGGTTGCACGGCCTGAACATCATCTCCCGGACAAGCACCCTGCAATACAAAAAGACGTCCAAAACGATTAAACAGATCGGAGCCGAGCTCGCCGTCGACTATGTCCTCGAAGGTACGGTTCGTTGGGAGAGAGCGGCATCCGAGAAGGGGCGAGTCCGGATTACACCCAAGCTCGTTCGGGTCGCTGATACGACACAAATTTGGTCACAAACCTACGACCGGGTCCTCGAAAACGTCTTCTCGGTCCAAGCGGAGATCGCCGAAGCCGTCACCAAGGAGCTCGATATTGCGCTTTTAGTCCCTGAACGCCAAGCCTTGTCGGCCCATGCCACCAAAAACGCAGAAGCCTACGACCTTTTGCTGAAAGCACGGGGATTGACAGAGTCGGCATACGCAAAATCGGACCCCAGTTTGTTGGACAATGCCATACAGTTGTTGGAAAAGGCTGTCGGATTAGACCCGGGTTTCGGTCAGGCGTTTCTGGCTCTTTTTAGCTGTCACGACCTCTACTATTCCATAGGCTTTGACAGAACGCCGGAACGTTTGGCCAAGGCCAAGTCGGCTCTCGACCGGGCCTTGGAGCTTGAACCCGATTCCCCCCAGGCAAGAATAAGCTTGGGGATCTATTATTACCGAGGCTTTAAAGACTTCGAAAGGGCTGGGCAGATATTCGAGTCCGTCCGAAGAGAATATCCCAACAACGTTCCGCCCGAAATCCTCGGGTATATCCAAAGACGCCAGGGCAAGTTTGAAGAAGCCCTGACCGCCATGCAAGACGGATTCAAGCTCAATCCTCGTTCCATGGACACCGCGAATCAGATTGCCCTGACTTATATGGCGCTACGCAGCTTCGACCAGGCCGACGCCTGGTACGCCCGGGCCCTTCAAATCAACCCCAAGTTGCTCGAGGCTAGAATCGGTCGCGCCGAACTCGCCTATTACTCGCGGGGAGAGACAAAGGATGCCCGCGACCTTTTTGAGTCCCTGCCTCAAGAATCGATCCCTGTCGCCTCAAAATTTAGCTTTCAATGGCTTGAGCGCCGTTTCGATGACTGCCTCAAGACCATTGCCGCCATGTCCAGGAACGCGATCGAAGATGCTCATTGGTATGCTCCACGTGACCTGCTGAATGCATCTGTTTATTGGGCAATAAACGACACATCCAGGTCGAGGAAGCATGCGGAACTGGCCAGGCCTTTTCTCGAGGCGGCGCTCAGGGATCATCCCGATGATCCGCGGTATTCTATAGCGTTGGGCAAAACGCTAGCCTATCTGGGCCTTAAAGAAGAGGCCATCCGGCAGGGAAAACAAAGCCTGAATCTTTGCCCTATGACCAAAGACGCGGTCGACGCTCCGTTTTACATCTGCGAGCTGGCCTCGATCTACGCCATCCTAGGACAGCCTGAAGAAGCCATCAAGGAGCTGGAATATCTCCTGTCTATCCCAGCCGGAATGGTGGCTACAGCGGCTATCTATCGCCTCGACCCGCAATGGGACACCCTCCGCCGAAAGCCCAGTTTTCAGAAGCTCATCGCAGCTAAATGAATTGTCCCGAGCCGCTCAGGGGTCGGACGTAAGGTTTCTTTGCAGGCCCTGTTCCTTCTCTACTTGATCTCCCCTGGCCAATCATTGGCACAGAAATTGCATTGTTTTTCTTGGGGAGACGAGTAAATACAACGAAGGTTAGAGATTGACCTTGAAGAAAAAGCAAGCTCTTAGCGCGAATCAAAAAAAGATTCGGCCATTCGCATCCATTGGTCTCGGTTCTGCGTATTTATATATGGAGCAGGCGTTATGACTGGGCAGAAATTCTTAAAAGGAGCGAGACGCTGGCCGCGCTAGCGAAAAGAGGTGACCATTATGGTCTGCCCGAGCTGTCAATCCGATAACGAAGAAGGAACTCAATATTGCCGGAAGTGCTCAGCACGTTTGGTTCCAGGAGGCACGACTGTCACCCTCGAGACGGCAACACTGGACGCTCCCCCTCCGGCCATCTTACATGCGACAAAATTTGCCGGGAGGTTCCGCATCCTCGAGGAAATCGGAACCGGAAGCATGGGCACCGTCTATAAAGCCCTCGATGAAAAAATCAACGATATCGTTTCCCTCAAAGTCCTGAAGCCTGCTTGGGCCTCCGACCATGAGGCCGCGGAACGCTTTCAAAACGAAATACGCCTAGCCCGCAAGATCTCTCATAAAAATATCTGTCGGCTCTATGATTTTGGCCAAGACGACGGCCACTGCTATCTGACGATGGAATTCGTCTCCGGCCAGAACCTCAAGACTATCCTGAAGATGATGAAACCCTTGAGCAGCCGGACGGCCTTGGGAATCGCTCGTCAGGTCTGCGAAGGGCTGGCCGAAGCCCACCGGCTTGGGATCGTCCATCGGGATCTCAAACCGAGCAATATTATGATCGACGGAGAAGGCTCGGTCCGGATCATGGATTTTGGAATCGCCCATTCTGCGGGAACGGCCGGCCAGACACAGGCCGGCAGTGTCGTCGGAACGCCAGAATACATGTCTCCCGAACAGGCGGAAGGCCAGACGATCGACTCCCGCTCGGACATCTATTCCCTGGGAGTCATCCTCTACGAGATGGTGACGGGCGAGCGTCCTTTTTAACGGCGGGACATTCTTCGGACTCGCCATAAAACATAAAGTCGAGAAGCCCCGTGATCCCCGGGAATTCGTCTCCAGTCTTCCCCGTCCGTTCAGCCGCTTGATCCTCCGATGCTTAGAAAAAGACCCGGCCCTGAGGTATCCGAACGCCGGCGCCCTTCTCGAGGATTTGATCGCCTTTGAGGACGGACAATCGGAGCCAAGAGCCCATTCCTCGGCCGGGGCATCTTTGTTGGCCTCGATTTCCGGCGTGTTTAAAAGAAAAGGCTGGCTGACCGTCCTCGCCGCGAGTCTCCTGGTCGTTTTAGCCGGACTCTCCGTTGCGACTGTCAGAAAAGCCCGGCCCTTGCCTCCTGTGATAAAGAAGATGTTGGCGGTGCTTCCCTTTGAGAATCTGGGCCAGCCCGAAGACGAATACATCTCGGATGGAATCACCGACGAGGTGATCAGCCGGCTCTCTAACCTTCAGGGCTTGGGCGTCATTTCCCGGACCTCCGCTATGGTCTATAAGAAAAACCGCAAGACCGTCCCCCAAATCGGGCGCGAACTTGGAGTGGAATACGTTCTCGAAGGGTCTGTACGCTGGGACCATGAGAAAGACGGCAAGAACCCCATGCGCGTGATACCTCAGTTGATCCGGGTGGCCGATGATACGCCAATTTGGACGGAAACCTACGATATGTCTGCAAAGGACATCTTCGCCCTCCAATCCGAAATCGCCGAACAGGTTGCCCGCAAGCTCGACTTAGCGCTCCTGGAGCCCGAACGGAAATCTCTGACGGATCAACCGACAAAGAACCTGAATGCCTATGATACCTACCTCCAAGCCCGAAAACTCGAATATCAAGCTTGGACTTCTTGGAAGTCTGAAGACCTCCAGGGGGCCGTAGCCCTGTTCGAAAAAGCCGTTAGCCTCGACCCGGACTTCGCCCTCGCCTTCGCCGACCTCTCAATCGTCCACTCCAGAATATTTTTCTTTGGTTATGACAGAACAGACAAGCGTTTGGCCAAAGCAAGGACGGCTGCCGATAGGGCCCTTTCGCTCCAGCCCGACCTCCCCGAAGCGAAACTGGCGCTCGCCTACTACTACTACTGGGGATATCTGGATTACGAAAGCGCCGTCCAACATTTGGAATCGCTAAGAAAAACCCGCCCGAACATGCCCCTGGAAACGCTGGGCTATATCTGGAGGCGTCAGGGCCAATGGGAACGATCTCTGGCCATAATGGAAGAAGCCTTTAAACTCAATCCTCGCTATCCGCAACTGGCCTATGAGATCGGTTTGTCCTATTTAGCCATGCGGCGATATGGGCCGGCCGAGGAATGGTTTGACCGCGCTCTCTCTATTAATCCTAAAATTCTCACTCCGCAGCTGCAGAAAGCAGCCATAGCGATTCTCGCCCAGGGGGATACCCGAAAAGCCCGGAATCTCCTTGCCTCGGCGCCGCCTCATTTTCTAACCCAACACATGTGGCTGACGGTGGACTTGGCTGAACGGAATTGGCAGGCCGCGCTCGACCTTCTGGCCGCGATTTCCGTAGAGGTTTACGAAGGCCAGCACTTCTATTTCCACAAGGATTTGGCCTATGCCGAAGTGTTCCAACCCATGGGTGATATCGTTCGAGCTAGATTCCATGCGGAGAAGGCCAAGCGGACGCTGGAAACGGCGATCAAAGAAAGGCCCGACGACCCGAGGCTGAGGGCGGCCTTAGGATTGGCTTATGCATATCTGGGCCGCAGGGAAGAACCCATCGGAGAGGGTTTTCGTGCCGTCAACCTCTACCCCGTCGCCGTGGATGCTGCCCAAGGCTCAACCTACGTTCACAACTTAGCTAGGATTTACACGATCGTGGGCGAGAAAAAAAAGGCCATAGAACTCCTGCAATACCTCCTGTCCATCCCCACCTGCGAATATATATGGGATCTTGTTTCCCTGCCCTACCTGCGCTTGGATCCGGATTGGGATCCCTTGCGTTCAGACCCGCTCTTCCAAGGATTGAAAGAAACTCGCTTTAAGTAAGAACGCCCGGCGGGCTCAGATCGGGCGGACCAGGACAATCCCCCTATTCCTTGAATAGCGATTTCCCCGTTTCAGCTGTTGGGGAAGTTCATGCGCCGGATCAAGGACTGGTAGCGCAAATCCGCGCGCAAGTCATCGAACCTGGGATCAACTTTGAGCACAATGAGCTCGCCCGAACGCCCCTCAAAAGCCCTCTCCAGCCACTGGAAGGACTTGTCTTTCTGGCCAAGCGCCGTATAGATCATCGCCAAGGCGACGGGAAAAAAAGGATTTCCGAGCGTCTTTTCATCGAGGCTCGTCACTTCATCAAGGATTTTTTGCGCGGCTTCTTTCTCGCCGGAGGCCGCATAGCCGTACCCGAGCCAGGCCCGGTTTAGAGGACTCGGATATCGTTCTGTGACCCAGCGATATTCAGCCAGCGCCTCCTCGTACCTCCGCTTTTTAATATAAGCCTCGGCAAGGCCCAAGCGGGCGCGGAAGTAATTCTCGTCTAAGAGCAGGATCTGGCGATAATGCTCGATCGCAACATCAAACCGACCTTGATAGTAATAGGCCGCTGCCAACGCACTGGCAATGACAAGGGACAGGGGGTCGAGTTCCAGGGCGCGCTCGAGTTCAAAAACCGCCTCCCCGAACCGGCCCGTCCAGGCCAGGCAATTTCCGTACCAGTGATGGGCAGTGGCATAATTCGGATTCAGCTCAAGGGCCTGTTTAAATTCGCGCTCCGCGGCTTGCCAATCCCAATCGAATACGCTGGCGAAGCCAAGGGTGGCGAAGGCTTCGGCCCGCGCAGGCTCGATGGCCAGGGCTTGTTGGGCCGCTGTTCTGGCCTTGTTCAAGGCTTCCATGGGTGTCGGGACATCAGACAGAAGATAAGCATCGGCCAATCCAACATAGGCCAAGGCATATTGGGGATCGATGCCGATAGCCTGCTCAAAATACTCGATCGCCCTGCGATATCCTTCCGCAGTCCTCTGGTTCCAGAAATACCGGCCTCGAAGATAAGCCACGTAAGCGTCGGGGGCAACCGGGCTTTTTCCGGAGAAACCCGCGATCTCTTGAGATGTCAGTTTGAATTTGATTTTTTCGACAATGGCCCTGGCCAAATTTCCCTGAAGCTCGAGGACATCCTTTAATTCCCGCTCAAAACTATCGGCCCAGAGCTGCCGCTCCGGACTCGCCTGGATGAGCTGCACAGTGATGCGGACTTTATTTTCCAGGAGCAATGCCGATCCCTCGACCACAGCATCCACTTTTAACTCTCGGGCGATCTCGGGAACGGACTTCGCCACACGTTTGTATTTCATGACAGAGGTGCTGGAAATCACACGCGGGATCTGGATTTTGCTCAGCTCAGCGATCAAGGCGTCGGTCATTCCATCGGAAAAATATTCGTTATCCGGATCCCCGGAAAGGTTCTTTAGGGGAAGCACGGCAATTGAATTTAACGGAGCCGGATGCTTTCGGCCCACCATAAAAATCGCGGCCATAACGGCCAGAACCAGAGCGGCCGCGCCAACATAAAAAAACAATTTTTTTCGGGAGCCGGCCATCCGTTTGGGGATGGTTCGTCTTGCGTCTGAAACTCCATGCTCGAAACGAGTCAGTGCGGCTTCGAGTTCCTTGGCACTCTGATACCTATTCTCCCGGTCCTTCTCAAGGCATGTCAGAATGATCCGCGAGAGGCCTTCCGGAATCAAAGGATTCAACTCCTTGGGATCTTTTGGCTTTTCGCTGATCTGCTTCTCGGCAACCGCCAGCGCAGTTCGTCCCTCAAAAGGCGCCTGGCCCGTGACCATTTCAAAGAGAAGAACTCCCAGGGAATAAATATCCGATCGTTGGTCGACGGCCGTACCGTTGACTTGCTCAGGACTCATGAATCCGGGAGTCCCGACCAGCGCATCCGACCCGGCCAAGTCTTTCGTCTGCAAGGACCGCGCGATGCCGAAATCCATGATCTTGGCGTTGCCCTCTTTGTCGATCATGACATTGCTCGACTTAAGGTCCCGATGGACCACTCCGAGTCGATGGGCTTCGGCCAGCCCATCGCAAATCTGCTTGGCGATTGAAATGGCGGTTCCGGCATCCAACCGTCGCGTCCGCTTGACAAGGCTTTTCAAGTTTTCGCCGGAGACAAACTCCATGGTGATGTAGGATGTGCCGTTGTCTTTATTCAGGTCGTACGTCCGGCAAACATTTCGGTGGGAAATCGTTCGAGTCAACTTCACTTCATTCCGAAATCTCTCAATGGTTTTTTGATCCGCCGCGATCTCGGCTCGAATGAGCTTGATGGCAATATCTTCTTTGATATGCCGATCAAAGGCCCTGTAAACCCTGCCGATACCGCCATGGCCAATCTCTTCGATGATTTCATATCGGTCAGCGAAGATCGTCCCCCGGCTGAGATCCTTTGGCGCAGCGGCCCCGGTTTGGATCCGCGAGTCAAGGCCCGTCGCCGAGGGAAAGAGCGGCGCCGCGCAATAGCGACAATATCGGCAGGGCTCGATATTCTCGGCTTGACACTGAGGGCATTTCATGGAATCGTCCGTCCGCCTCAGCCAAAAATTATCATTTTAGGTGTATCTCGTCAATTCGAAGCCTGAACCAAAGAGGGGCTCAGTGGCTTCGCTTTGCAGAATGTCTGTTGTCTGCTACAATCAAATCTATGGCAGGGTCTAGGTTAGTTTATCGAGCGGTCGTCGTTTTGGCCGCCGGTCTCTCTCTCACCCTGGCGCTCGGGGCGCAGCAACACCGGATAATCTACGAGGTCCAGAGCGCCTTCCAATACATCACCGTTTTAGACACCGCCAATGGCTATCGGCAGTTGATCTTCGACGGCCGGTTCGACGGCAGCGACGCCATCCAATCGGAAATGAACCTCTCCAATCCCGACGAACCGACGCTGTCTTATGCCAAGCATATCATGACGGCCTTGCCGTTGGCTAAAAGCCTCAAACGCATCCTGATCGTCGGACTGGGAGGGGCATCCATGCAGCGGTTCCTGTATAAACTCCTCCCCGATGCCGTGATCGAGACGGCGGAGCTCGATCCCGAAATTCGGAAAATCGCCGCCGAATACTTTTTCTTCAAGGAAAACGACCGCCAGATTGTCCATTTGGGCGATGGCCGCAGGTTTATCGAGGCTTCCAAGGACAGATATGACCTGATCTTTCTCGATGCCTTCGGCGCCGCGTCGATCCCCTATCCTCTGACAACGCAGGAGTTTTTCAAGGCCGTCAGAGACCGGCTGGCCGATGGAGGTTTGGCCTGCGCCAATTTATGGGATCGGGAATCCGATTTCCCCAATATCGTAAAAACCTATTCGACGGTCTTCCCCGAACTTTATGTTGTGAAATGTGCATTCTCGGGCAACAGCATCCTGCTGGCCTCGACCGCGAAAAAGATCTCTTCGATTCAAGAGTGGATAGAAAAAGCCAAGGCCTTTGAGAAAGTGCACCCCACGGGCCTCGACCTTCCCCAGCTGATCGAGCGGGGTGCCGCGGAAAAAGTGAACCTTGCTAGAAATGCAAAGGTGTTGCTCGATAAGGGCGAATCGGCTTCAAGACATATTCAACCGAACTAGGCAGATATCGCCGTTTTCGCAGGCGATGGCCAGCTGGACTCCGTCGGGCGAGACGGCCAGGCCGTGAACTCCAACTGGGCATTTCGCCGTTTCGGTGACCCGCATCGCCCCGGCCGTACGCACGGACACGCTCGCGGTGCTCTGCAAATGTTGGCATCCTCATGTCGGGGAGCTTCAAGCGATAGATATAGCCCAGGTCATCACCGCAAAAGATCAACTCGCCGTTCGCAGACGCCACCGCGCACTCGATCATGGAACCCTGTCAATGGACGTGTCCTGTTACCTCCATGGTCGGACGCTGCAAAGTAAAGAAATCGCGCCATTCCAGAGCAACATACAAGTTGCGGTTATTCGCCGGAGAGAAAGCCAAGACCGTAGAGTTTAGTATTGCCCGGGATGTCCCGGACAAGATGGTCCCTTCTGGGTACTCTGTCTTGAGCTGGATGCGCGCCTCCAGCTTGCCCTTGGGCAGGCTGAATAGTCCCACCCGGCCGCCCTGGTGCCCGGCGATAATCCATTTTTCGTCCTCGCTGAACCAGGCTCCGGTCAGAGGCGCATAGGGGGACTGGATCCGCCGGGACCCGCGCCGCGTGCCCCGCGGCCAGATGACGATTCCTCCGCTCTGGTCGGCGGAAACCAGGTACTGGCCGGACGGACTGTACTGCAGGCTGACGACAACATCCTTGTGTACCGCTTTCTGGCGGTACGTCTCTATGGCGATGTTCATGGCGCTTGGCCGGCTAACGGATCTTATATAAAGAGGGAGTGGATGTTGCCGCTGTCGACCTTGTTCAGCATCTTGCACTTGGGGCAGCGCACGACGGTGACGTTTTGGTAGCGCACGGCGTCCATCCACTCGTGCTCGCAGCTACCGCATTGCACCTTGGCGATCATGTTGTCGGCCATCCCCCGCGCGACCGCTTGCAGCCCGAACGCGCTCTTCACGCGTTTAGTCAGCAGGAACGCCTTGGCCGACTCGGCATCGGTTCCCCGGTAGACCTCGTAGGTGCCGCCGGGTTTCTGCGTCTTGGAGACGAGTCTGGGTGGCTTGACCTTGGAGGGCCCGCCTTCCTCGCCCCCCTTCCTGTCGAATAGCCTATCGAAAATGCCCATTTTCGGACCTCCTTCACAATCAGAAGTCTAGGCCATTATTTGCTGGCTTGAGCAATCATCGCTTGAAGAATAGACGGGATCGAATTTTTGACGATTCCGAGTTGCCAAGCCTCGACCAGGTCGGATTTGACCTGGGATGGCGGCGTGAGATCCAGCATCTGTTTATCTGAATTATAAAGTTGCGCGGCGACCTCTATGCTCGCCGGTGTACTCTTAAACTTATCCAATCCCGAAAGCAGGATCTGGTCCCGGCGAGCGGAAGAATATTTGCTCACTGCCGCAGCGGATGCCACACAGAAGCCGAAGGGAGTCGTATCCGGGAACTTTAAGGTGTAGCGTGTTCTGCCGAGTTCCCAGACGCGCCCTTTGTTTACGAGTTCCTGCTTGAACCAGTCCACGAAGTCTTGCAGCTACACATCAGGATCCGCGGCCAGGACCTGCTGGCAGCGCGCCAGGATAGCGTTGCGCAGCCAGTCCACCATCAAGATCTCCTCGGCGGGCAGGATCGCGTTCCACATCGCGCGCATTACAGAGCACACTTGATCGTGGTCTTGATCGACCCACGCCGCGAGCGCCCCAAGAAGAGCGTTGTCAATATCTGCGTGTCCGTATTCGCCATATCCGACAAACCTAAGGTATTCGGCGAATTGATCTTCTTTCCCGGTATCAATTTTATAAGAAGAATATAACGGATTGAGCGTCAGGTACTCCATGATGATCTCGTCGAACGTTTTCCCGCGGGACTTAAGTCTCTTCCAGAAGCCCCGCAACCCTTCTTCTTCCTTCTCGGTCCCTTTGCCGGCCCACATGGCCCGGTCTCGCTCATGCCCTTCCCCTCCCCTCTTGTCGCTCCAGCCCGGCCTCGAGTGCCTTCAAGTCCACGCGCCGGCTGCCTCCAATCTTGATCGACGGGATCACGCCGCGCAGACAGAGATCGGAGATATGCTTCGCTGAGAGTCCCAGGTATTCCCCAGCCTCACGGCAACTAATCCACCGACGACCATTAAACATTGTCAAACCTGTCCTCGATGTCGGTAGAGTATGGGGGATTACTTATGAGTAGATCACACTGAGGTTGTTTTGGAAGGCACGTTTCCCGGGATTCAAGATAAATGCTGGGTTTTATTTTGCAGAATATCTCTTGATCTGTTTTATCAAATCCTCTTCGTGAGTCAGAGCCAATGATAACCACTTCCACCGTAACACCTCAAACCTTTTAGTGATTATCATTTTTAATCCTCACTTTTGAATTTACATATTTTTCCCCCCATCGTCAAGTCCTTTTTTTAAAGAAGATACCCTTATAAGTTATTGTATTTATTACAGAAAAAGACTTTAGAAATTATTATGGATATTTTTTTTATTAAAATTTTCCCTTTAAGTCAAAAATCCGGCACTTAGCAAGTCGCCCGGATAAGGGTAGCCCCCCGTCTTCAACAGTTACAAACCTTTGGATAGGAATTGAATCCCTACTATTCCGATGTGCCTTTAAAAAAACCTTTCCACTTTCTTTCCGGTTTTTAATGGAAAATGGGGGAAAAGAGAGGATAATGGCGGATAGGCGAAGCTTCCCCAAAACACTGATTTATATGGGAAAAAAGGGACTGACCCGTGTAGGACTCGAACCTACAACCCGCGGATTAAGAGTCCGCTGCTCTACCGATTGAGCTAACGGGCCATTCAAAAGCCTCATTAGTTTAGATGAGTCAGGTTCTGAAGTCAAACGCTGGGAGAGCTAAGATAATTACCAGAATTGAGATACACTTCCTGCGCTCGCCAAAAAATCCTTAGAAAGCTCACGGACCCGATATCCTACGGATGGATTGTTGAGCATATGATCAAGAATTATCTCTCTCTGTTTTGTCGAAAATATTTTAAACAACATCTTCATCACCCGTTCATCCCAAGTGAACAAATTGTTCATTTGAAATGAACACGACTATCTTTTAGCACATAGGCATTTGAAGCTTCAAGATATGGTCGTTCTTTTCCTTGGTGTGAAGAATTTGCGAATATTCATGGGGAACTCATAGGCTACGAATATCACTTTCACTGCTTTTTATAATTCTAATTCCTTAATGTACTCCCCAAAAAACAAAACTTTTTTTGAATCTGCTGGCTCGAATAGAAAAGACTCCACATCTTTGGCCAGCTGCCGAAAATTAAGGGTTTTGCATCTCCGAACTATCCGCAACTTGAGCTCTGCGAAGCTTTCTATGTGAAGTTTCAGTTTCAGATAATTCAGATTAGGCTTCGTCTTTCCCATAAGAAAAAGAGCATCATAGAAATCTCTTCCCATAGGTCGCTTTCGCTTTAAAATACAGTGGATTTTCTGAGCTAAAAGGATATCTGCGGGCACGACAGAAATCCGTCCGAAGACGTCGAATTTATTGATCAACATCTTATCCAGGCTGTAATCAAAACGTTGAGGCTCCGTATCAACCTGCAAGTGTATTTTCTCCCTGGGATCTTTCGAAAGGTTATTACGAAAAAGCAGCTCAGATATTCTCAAATATAAACGGAATGCGTTCTTCATCACAGCCCTTGTTTCTAATCTACATCCCTGGAGCTCAAGTTTATATTTTATAAGCTTCCCTAAGGATTCAAATTGCTCCCTATTGAGCCCAAGATTATCAAAATCCAGATCTTCAGAGAATCTCGTATTAAAGTGAATCATATGGATGGCGGTGCCGCCCATAAAGGCAAGCTTTTTTCCAAACTTAGAGTCATAGACAATCTCCAGGATCTTGTATTGAAGATATTCTCTGAGGAGGTTTCGCCCAAATATCCTCAAAGATTCTGGATAAAATGATTCAATCTGTCTGAGATCGAGCATGCGGTCACTTCACGTTTTAGCGCTCATAAAATCAATAAAACGGCCGATTCTCTCCTTCAGAGATTTTTGTAAGGAATCGGTCAGATAATTATGCAGAATTTTTTTGTCTACGATTTCAAAAAATTGTTCGGAATTTATCCTGAGACTCTCAAAGTCATTTTCATTTTTGAGATGAGGATTCAAATAAAAATAATCAAGGATGGCTTTTTCAGGCCGGGCGATTTTAAAGGCCTTATGGTTATAAGCCTGAACAATATATCCAAAATAAAAGTCTGGCCTAACAGTTCTGTAGATAAATTCTGCTACGCTTGTATTAAATTTATATGTGCGGCGTGTGGATACAGAAGTTACGCCATACACGCTTTCAGGAATCAAATGATAATAAGAAAGCGCCGATTCCAGCGAAATATACGAAGGCTTATAGATTCGATTAGCAATTTCAAATAGAATATTTTCATTAAGAATAAGGTCCGAAAAAATGTAAAATCCCTTTATAACTTTCCTGATATACCCTTTACTCTGCCACTCATTAAGTCGCCTGCGATGAAAACTCTGATCGACCTGAAGTATATCGTGGAGAGAAAAAACGGTGAATTCTTTAAGCGAATCGCGCAACTTTATAAAATTCATGCTATTTCTTGTTAGTGCTATTTATAGCACTAATACGAAATATTATAAGGGTACGTAACCCGCAAGTCAAGCGGACGCATTTTCTTGCAGCCACCGTCCCCAATCTATTATAATGGCTGGCAAGAAGGCATCGTCGATGAGCCTGACGCTTTTTTTCATCCTGCTCGTAGCCGTCCTGGCTGTGGTTTTCGTTTTCCTCATCCTTTCTTTGAGAAGCACCTTGGCCAAGATCGAGGACGTCCGTCGCGGTCAGACAGAAAATCAAGCCCTGTCCTTAATGCAACAGCAGCTCGGACAGCTCACTATGAACCTCAACCAGCAAATGCAGAGCGTCAACGACCAGTTCCTCAAGACGTCCGGGGCGATCGGCCAGCAGCTGCAAAGCATGACCTCGCAACTCCTGGACACGACAGGCCAGATCGGGCAAAGCCTGGGTAATGTTCAATCGCACCTGGGGAAAGTCGAAGTCGTCACGCGCGAAGTGCTGGAAAAATCGAAGAATATCGCGACGCTCGAGGACCTGCTCCGCGCCCCGAAATTCCGGGGCGGTCTGGGCGAGCTCTTCCTGGGCGACCTCCTGGCCCAGATCCTCCCCCCCACCCATTACGAACTTCAGTATAAATTCAAAAGCGGCGAGAAAGTGGATGCCGCCATTAAAATCGGCAACAGTTTGGTCCCCATCGACGCCAAGTTCCCCTTGGAAAATTTTAAAAAGTATGTCCAGGAAGACGAGGCGAAGGAAAAAGACGCCCTCAAGAAAAAATTCATGTCCGACGTCAAGAAGCACGTCGACGGGATTGCCACGAAATACATCCTCCCGGACGAAGGCACTTATGATTTTGCGCTGATGTACATCCCCGCGGAAAATATTTATTACGAGACCATCCTCAAGGACGAAAGCTTCGGGGAAGACAAGAGCCTCTTATCTTATACGCTCCAAAAGCGGGTCATCCCCGTCTCCCCCAATTCTTTTTATGCCTATCTGCAGGTCATTGTCCTAGGTCTCAAGGGGCTGCAGATCGAAAAATCCGCCCTATCCATTTTTCAAGCTTTGGCCCGGTTGCAGGGGGACCTGGGCCGGTTCAAAAACGATTTCCAGGTCCTCGGCACGCATCTGGCCAATGCGAAAAGCAAGTATGATGATTCGGAAAAACGACTGGGCCGTGTCGAAGACAGGTTGACGATCATCGGCGGCGAGCAGCCCGCCGAGCTAGCAGAAGGAAAAAATCCCGACGAGAATCCCGAAAAAGAGCTGGACTAGAGGCCAGGCGCTCCGGCCCCGGAAATTTTTTCCAATTCTCTGATCATCTCAGGCGTGGCGATAAATACCAGGACGTCGTTTTCTTGAAGACGGGTTTTCTTCGGCGGATTGAAATCAAAATCCTTCCCCCCTCCCCTTTTGAGGGCGACGAGAAGAGCGCCCGTTTTTTCTTCAGCCATGGATTGTTCGATCGTCTTTCCAACGAGGGAGGAATCTTTTTGGACGGTGACTTCATCAAATCGTAAAACGCGCTCCCGCTCACGCAGCATCATGTCCAGGAAAGTCGTAACGGCGGGACGAATCATTTCGGAAACCATGCGCATGCCGCCGATATTGGTCGGAGAGATGACGCTGTCGGCGCCCGCCCTGACCATCTTATTGTGGGATTGAAGGTCGAGGCCCTTGGCCACGATCCTGAGGCGCGGGTTAAGACTGCGGGCGGTGATCGTCGCAAACAGATTAGCTTCGTCTGTAGGAAAAGAACACAAGACGCCTTTGGCGCGCTCGATGCCCGCCTTGAGAAGAGCGCTATCCTCCGAGGAATCGCCCTGGACCGTGAGGACAGGTCCAAGCTCGGCCAGCTTTTCGAGCTTTTCCTTTGAGCTTTCGATGACGACGAACTTTTTCTGGGTCAGGAGCAACTCCCGGATAACCGTCTGGGCCGTTTCATCGCTGCCGCAGACGATGAAATGATCATGAAGCTTGGCGATTTCTTTTTCCATTTTGCGTCTCCCCAGGATATTCCGGAGCTCTCCTTCCACAACAAAGGCCGTGATCGAAGACACGGCATAGGCAATCGTGCCCAAGCAAATAATAATAAAAAATATCGCAAATGTCCGGGCCGCAGGGTTGACCGAAAGGTCATGAACCTCTCCGTAGCCGATTGTGGCGATTGTGATGGCCGTCATGTAGATGCTGTCGAGAACGGTCCACTCCGGCCCCCCCAGAATCTTGAACCCCGCGACGCCGATCAAGAAGACGATGAGAAAGATGGAAAGAGAGACTAAGAGTCGTTTCTTGCTATCCATTAAGGCCTTCGAACTGGCGCGCCTGAGAGGATTCGAACCTCCGACCTACGGATCCGGAGTCCGTCGCTCTATCCGCTGAGCTACAGGCGCGCTCCGGGGGATAATATTACCTTAAGAGAGGGGCTGATGTAAATTGAAAAGGATAGGTCACAATCTAGTCACACTGGCCAACGACAGCCTTAGGCAAAGACGACGAGAAACTCTAGTTTTTATGTAGGATTCGCGCGGACGACTGAGTTTTCTCCCCTTATCCCCGGACCGATTTTTGGAGGGTGGGTAACAAACCAAAAAAATATCACACCTTGGGCAGAGGGAGCTCGGTCACGTCACCGAGTTTTTTCAGCTGTTCGAGCAACGAGGTCGCGGCCCGAACTGACCAATCCCGATGCCGAGTAGGCCAGGCCGCGGTTGGACCGCACTTCTTTCCATAGCCGCGAGTTGAAAATATTTTTCTAACCTAAGAAATGGACCAAATCAGGGGGCAGGTCCAGTCCAGCAGAATCTTATCACACGGGCTGGATCCCTTTGAGGGGGGCAGGTCATGGTTCTATTTCGACGCGACAATCAACCCATCAGCATGACATTCCTTTACAATTTTTTACATTTCTTTGACACCCTTCAGCAGCATTATGCTTATTTTATCTTTAGAGAGTTGTAATGCTAAGCATAACAATTCCGATCAAATCGGAAAAATCCTTAATTAGGAGGAGGGAGGAATGAAAGATCTCGGTAAAATTCTCGTGATTCTGCTAGGGCTGGGGCTTTTATCGCTCAGCTGCTCAGACAAGTGCCAGGAGTGCACAGGAGGAGCTGAGAATTGCCCGGTGGTGACCAAGCAGTGTTCTGGCTTCAAGATATCGGGTCAGGTGTGCCGCAACGGGTGTTGTGTCACAGACGGAAACGAGCTCAGTTGCACGTCTTTCTTGCAAGGCCAGATATTACGTGAAGAGATCATCGGCGATGTGGCGCTCTTCGAGGCCGTCAGCCCAGGCAAGCGCGTCCTCGTTCTGATCAACGGCACGGAGAACGGCTGGATCACAGCGGCGATGTCGAGCATCGAAATCCGCCGTATCATGGAAAGCAAGATAGCCGAAATCAAGGCCGCGGCAAGGCCGGCGATATAGAGTCTGTAAGAAGCTACTTTAAGAGATCTTGGCCTAGAAGTTCTCAATAACCGCTTTCCTCGCGCTTTCAATGTCATAGGGCAAGGCCTCTCCGGATCCTGGTTATCATCGATGATTATATTCGGGAATGTTTATCCATGTATGTTTCCCGGCGGATCAGGTCCGAGGCGGAGCCGTTCGATCACCTGGCCAAACGCATGACTTCCGAGACGACGGAAACGATAAGGTCGGGCTCGCTATACGGAATCATATGGCCGCTCTTCTCGGCGACGACCAGTGTGGCGCCTTTTATCGAGGCCGTAAATCGCTCGTGGGACTCCCGCCAAGCTTTCTGTTCTTCCGGCTTGGGAAGAAAAGCGATTCCCGAGGTGATCACTCTCGCCGGGATGCTCTCCGGAACGACGGCCTGACGCATGACAGCGATCTTATCGGACAGGTTTCTGCCCGGTGCGCCGACCATACGGATACACGCGCGCTGAAACTTACTGAGCTTTTCCGGCCGGGAGGTGTCGAACGGCAGCTTCCCCATCATGGGATGGTTGTTGCAGTATTCGATCCCGAAGATGTCGACAATCTCGACCGTGAAGGGGTCGACGAAGACGACGCCCCGGACTGCATCCGGGTGTTCGGCGGCTTCGAAGCGGATCAGGAACCCGCCGTAGGAATGCCCGACGAGAACGAGGTTCCGGTCGAGGCCGAGAGTCCGGAGCCCCCGCCATAAGGCGGCCGTGTCCTCGCGGAGGTCGTATTTTGTCTCCGGCAGGTCGCTCTTTCCAAACCCGGCGCGGTCATAGGCGATGACAGTCGCGCCGGTTTCCCGCGCCAGCCGTGGAGCCAGAACATTCCACTCGGTGGAATCCATGCCGCCGCCGGCCTCGAGAAGGATCGCCTGGCCGTGGCCCGGGATGATTCGAAAGTTGAGCTTGTAGCCGCCGACGTCGACCATCTTTTCAACGGCTTCGGCCGCCTGATCCTGTGCCATCGGCGGTGTTGTAACCGGCGTCATGATGGCAAGAACCAACATGGAGATAAAGCTTATGGAACAAATCGCTTTTAGAGAGGACATATGTTTCTCCTTTAAATCGAAAGAAATATTCGAGGCTATCTGCCTCGAGTCTTTAAATTCGCCGAGATTTCTATTTCCGGATATTTTCCGGCCTCCTTGACTAAATCGATCACTCCCCTCCCCTTCACGTATTTATCGAAGAAGGCCGGGATGATCGCGTTCATTATCTCGATCGGCCTTTTCCCATCGATCGGCCCCAGAAGAGGGCGGACCATTGGGACGGGATAGACGGAATAGTCCGTAAAGTTATAATGGTCTGAGCCCTTGACACTCAGCGAATAACAATCTCGTGTCGATTGACTAATAAACAATGGCCCACATCCCAGACCCCGTTTGCTGTTTAAATACATGAAGGGTATCTGATATTTCCCATGGATCGAAGCTGCGGACAATGCCCCGTCAATATTTACCCCGGCTTTAATTCTTCTATCAGTGGAACAGATAACGCTTGTCGCCAGGCCGCCCATAGACATACCAAAGACGCCAATCCGATCCAGGTCCAGTTTATTTTGGAATCGATTGTCACTCCCGTTCATCATTTTTAAATGGTTAATAAAGAAGGCGATGTC
>Ga0315268_10000484_pt1 | contig 46923 bp, 48 predicted proteins | sample C1_top_MG_FD_204535 | JGI IMG/M metagenome (GOLD analysis project Ga0315268, IMG submission 204535) | Sediment microbial communities from Yellowstone Lake, YNP, Wyoming, USA - C1_top | ecosystem: Environmental > Aquatic > Freshwater > Lake > Sediment | place: USA: Wyoming | collected 2017-08-01 | reverse complement strand
GTGAATTGGAATCGCGCCGGACGAGTGCAGGATTGGATTGCCACGCTCACCCTCCAGGCAGAATGGACCGGCCAAACGCAATTACAACTAGGCCGCACCGAATCGATGGAATTATTTCAGAACGTCGAATTTCGCAAACACATTTCGAACGTGTCTTTGTCAACGGCGTGGTTGAAATGGCTGACGATCTCCACCAGCTACGCACAAGGAACGCGTCAGAACTATTTCCCCACTTCCGGGCCGGCGTTTCTGGCGAATTACACGAATGCCAGCTTCGGTCTCTCTTACCGCCCGCTGCCGAAGTTCCGTTTCGACCAAACTTATCTCTATGCACGGCTGGGAACACGAGAAGGGTCCACACCAGCGGGTTTTGCCAGCGGTGCTTCCATTTTCAACAACCACATCCTGCGCTCAAAAGTGAACTATCAGTTCACGCGGGCGCTGTCGCTGCGAGCGATCCTGGACTACAACGCCGTGCTGCCAAACGAACAACTGATCCCGCTGGACCGCGCGAAAAGCATCAACCTGGATTTCCTGCTGACCTACCTGGTGAATCCGGGCACGGCGCTCTACGTCGGATACTCGGACCGATACGAAAACCTGAACATCAATCCGTTGCCGACGCCAGCGGTCGTCCGCACGGGATCGCCAGACACTTCCACCGGCCGGCAGTTCTTCATCAAGTTGAGCTACCTGTTCCGCTACTAGCCGAAAAATAGAGCTACTCGTGCGCATCCGGAGGCAAGCCCTTGTCACTCCTGCGGGGATTGCGTAGAATGCGCGGTTCTTTGTGCGGAATTTGCGGAGAAAATAATGGGCCAACGGATCGCAGCAAAAATCACGGGTGTGGCGGGATATGTGCCGCCGCGGGTGGTCACCAACGCTGACCTCGAAAAAATGGTGGATACCAACGACGAGTGGATTCGCACACGCACGGGCATACGAGAGCGGCACTTTGCGGAGTCAGGAGTAGCCGCATCGCACCTGGCAACGGAGGCCGCGAAGAAACTGTTGGCGCAAAAAAACGTTCGGCCCGAGGAGATTGATCTCCTCATCGTAGCCAGCGTCACACCGGACATGATGTTTCCCTCCACGGCGTGCCTGGTACAGGATCGCCTGGGTGCGAAAAATGCCTGGGGATTCGATCTCTCTGCGGCGTGCTCCGGGTTCCTGTATGCGCTCACGGTGGGCGCGCAGTTTGTGGGCGCCGGGACGCACAAGAAGGCGCTGGTCATCGGAAGCGACATTATGACTTCCATCCTCAATTTCCAGGACCGCGCGACCTGCGTCTTGTTTGGCGACGGCGCAGGGGCCGTGCTGGTGGAACCTGCCGAAAATGAGAATGAGGGCATCCTGGATTTCCACAATGACGTGGATGGATCGGGCGGGTGCTACCTCTACATGCCGGGGGGAGGGTCGCTGAACCCGCCTTCACACGAGACGGTGGACAAGAAGATGCACTACGTCCACCAAGAAGGCCAACAGGTGTTCAAGTACGCGGTGCGCCGCATGGCAGAAGTCTCGACGACGCTGCTGGAACGAAACGGCTTCACCAGCAACGATCTGGCTCTGCTGGTTCCTCACCAAGCCAACCTGAGGATCATCCGCGCGACCCAGGAGCGGCTCGGGCTGGAAGATTCCAAGGTGATTACCAACATCGACCACTACGGCAACACGACCGCGGGGACGATTCCACTGGGTTTGACGGACGCGCTAAGCGAAGGGCGTTTGCGAAAAGGCGATTTGGTCTTACTGGTGTCGGTGGGTGCCGGTTATACAACCAGCGGGATATTGATGCGTTGGGCTTACTAGCGGCGCTGCCAGGAGATGAGCGAAGTCACGGACGCCGAGGCGTGACGACAAGCAGCAACAGGAATGCGACCGCGTAAAACGGCCCTGCCTGCACGAGGTTCCCGCCCAGGAATCTAATCACCAAGCCGAGCAAGGCTACGGTCTCGCAGAGGACAAATGTCACGACGTTCGCCGTAAACCACCGGCCGAGTGCCGCGGCGTCGTCCGGACGAGTGGCCAAGGTTGCTTCTGCGCTTCGCAACATCGTAATCCTGAAGAAAGTGAAGAGGCCAAGATCAGCCACCGCAGCAGCAACCAAGATCTTGTATAGAAAGCCTATTTCCCCAGGCGGCGGACCGGCCCATTCGCCCACGAAAGCGTAGAACGGGACGCTTACCAAGATGGCAAGATGGATGATACGCGACTTCTGTACCATCGAATCGAGCGAGGTCAACGGTTCCTCCGGTGACAGGGATTACGGGCTGATTCTGATGCGCTTCGCGAGGCAGGGCAAGAAGTTGACTTCACCACAACGGACGCAAGATTATGGTGGGTGGCAGAACCAAGCGGGAACAGGACCGGAGAACACCACTGCATCGGCCATGATTGACTATGGATGGCGAACGGTTTCGTGCGCGATGCGAGAGCTGATCAGTAGGAGTGAACCCGGGCGATCACTTCCAGATTGCTGCTGAGTCGCTGGTCGACCAGAACGGCCGCATAGCGGGAGCAGGTTTCCATTTCCCGGTCGGCCCAGGACGACAGCGCAGGCAGAATGTATCCGCCGAGCGCGCGCAGCCGAGCGAGGATCCGGAAGTAAAGGCGAACGGTGGTCAGCCGCCCGTGGATGCGCGAGGAAACTGCGGGATTCGATTCCACTGCCGGACAGAGTTGGTAGAAGGCACAGGCGAGGTCAAAATCCCCCGATCGCGCGGGGCCGGCATCCAAAGGAATCAGACTCCGGAGCCGATCGGAGACAGGCTGGGCAGCCACAGTGGCAATCAGAGCGCGCCAATACCAGACGGCAAACCGAGCCAGAGCCACAAGCGCAGTCACGAGTATGATCGCTGCCCACATTCCACCCATCCTGATGCAGAGTTTGCCGCTTCTGAGAGGCCGGAACAATAGCCCATCCGTACCACGGAATCAACAGTGCCAAAATGAACTAGCCAAAGGCTTTACCGGCGGTGCGCGCAGGCAGCCCTGCCCCGCCCTACCCCAGCGACCCCAACTGCAAAGATTTGACGGGGTAAGGGCAGTAGGCCCGTGAAGAAGTGCGTCCAACTCTTTTGTATTCTGCTGGTTCCAGTCCTTCTGCTAGCACACGATACCTGGCTGGTGCCGGCGACGTTTCGAGTGCAAATCGGGAAGCCAGTGCGCGTGCAGGTGGCCACGAGCGAAGCCTTCCCAACAAGTGAAACCGCTGTGGTGCCAGAACGAGTGGCGCAGTTTGTGGTGCGCGATGCCTCGGGGAGTCGGCCGGTGAAGGAGTATCACGTCGAGGGGAATTTCCTTGTGGCTGAGGTGACTCCGGAACAACCGGGGCACACGATCATTGCGGTGGAAACGAAGCCGCGGGTCCTGGTGCTGGAGCCGAAGCAATTCAAAGACTACCTGCGGGAAGAGGAATTGAAGTCAATCCTGGACGCGAGGACGAAGGCGGGGGAGGCAGATTCTCCGGGGCGAGAGCGCTATCGAAAAATTGCCAAGAGCATCCTGTGCGCGGGCAAGGCGAAAGACTCTGCATTCAAACAAGCGGAGGGCCTCTGGCTGGAAATCATTCCGCTGAGCAGCCCGTGCACATTGGATGTGAAGAGTAGGTTTGAAATTCAGGTACTCTTCCAGGGAAAACCGCTGGCCGGAGTGCGCGTGGGGGCGGGATACGAAGGTTTGCAAGGGCACGATTATTATGTGTGGACACGTACCGACCAGAAGGGCCGCGCCCTGCTCGTCTTCGACCGGCCGGGAGTGTGGTTTGTACGGGTACTGCATATGGTGCGGGCACAAAATGATCCCGAAGCCGACTGGCATTCGGCCTTCAGTACGCTGACCTTCGAAGTGATGCCAAGGAGATAAGAGATGAAGCGAACACTTCTCGCCGGCATTGTTGTCGTTGCGGTTGTCATCGTGTTGGGTGCCCAAACCGGCGGTACTGCGGCGCTACCCGCGGAAGGTGTGGCGGCCCAGGTGCGTGCGGTGCTGAACGAACAGGCGGCCGCATGGAACCGCGGCGACATCGAAGGATTCATGCAGAAATATCGGAAATCCGAGAAACTTGCGTTCGTGGGAAGCAGCGGGATCACCCGAGGCTGGCAGACCGTGTTGGAGCGGTACAGGCGGATTTACCCAGATCGGGCGACGATGGGGAAACTGACCTTTTCGGACCTGGAGGTCACGGCTCTGGGGAAAGACGCGGCGCTGGTCCTGGGACGGTGGCAACTCGAACGCGCTGCAGACAAGCCGGGCGGCGTGTTTACGCTGATTCTGCGACGATTCCCAGAGGGTTGGCGCATCGTCCACGACCATACGAGCAGCACGACGCCTCCCGCGAAACCCAATTGAACTCTTTCACGAAACTATTCCGGTCGACACCTACTGCCGGCGCCCGTTTTCAGCGATAATGCTAAGTCTGCGATGAACCGAAGAGCCCGCCTGTTAATCCTGCTCGCGCTGTCACTGGGAATCTATGTAGGCAACGCGGCCCAACCGGCGCTGTTTGACGACGTCGACAGCGGTCATGCCCTCGCCGCGCGCGCGATGTTGGAAAGCGGCGACTGGGCGGTGATGCATATCAACGGAATTCGCTGGCTGGAAAAGGCACCCCTCCATTATTGGATGGTGGCGACGAGCTATGCCCTGCTCGGCGTGAGCGAATTTTCCACTCGGCTCCCACTTGCGCTCGCGGTGACGGGGCTTGTGTGGATGGTTTACGTTTTCGGGCGGCGATTTTTCGGCGAACAGGCCGGCTTCTATGCGGGCCTGGTGATGTGTACCAGCCTCGGGACGTTTTTGTTCACCCGGACGATGATCCCGGAGGCGATTTACTCGCTGCTGTTCACCGCCGCTTTCTATCTTTTTCTTCGCACCTGGACCGGCACGTTGAATCCACGCGCGGGCTACTGGGGTTTTGCGGCGCTGGTGGGTCTGGCCGTGCTCACGCGATCGCTGACCGGCGTCATTTTCCCCATCGGCACCGTTGCGATCTTTCTGTTGCTGAGCGGAGGGTGGCGACGCTGGCGAGAGCTGCCGGTTATTTCGGGGCTGATCGTTTTTCTGGCGGTGGCGGCTCCCTGGCACCTGCTCGTGGAACTCAGGACGCCGGGATTTTTCCGGTTCTATTTCATTAATGAGCAGTTCCTGCGAGCGCTGGGGGCGCGCTATCCCGCGGATTATGTGAACGTGCTACTTCCCTACTGGTGGGCCGCGCACCTGTTGTGGCTGTTTCCGTGGAGCATCTTCATCGCGCAGGCGTTGCGCGAGTTGCCGCCCGTGCGGACGTGGTCACAGAAACTTGATGCGGGCGGGCCCCTCGACTGCGCTCGGGACAAGCAGGCACGGCTGCTGCTTCTCTCCTGGGCGGGATTTATACTCCTCTTCTTCTCGATCTCGAAACGACTGGAGTACTACAGCTTTGGTGCCTATCCAGCGTTGGCGCTGTTGCTCGGGGCGGGCCTGGCTAGAGCGGAAGAAAGGAAAGACCGCTGGCTCGTCCGACTCCAGGCCGGACTGGCGGGGATAGGGTTCCTGGTCGCGGGTCTGCTTGTGGCCATGCAGTTGGGACATGCGCCGGCGAGCGGCGAGACCGATTACTTCCGCCTGCTGCTGTTGAAGGACGCATTCCTCAACCGCAAGTGGCTGAGCGATTTTCTGGGGCTCCTTGAGGCGTTTCCCGGACTGCGCCTGCCGGCAGCCATTGCGGCGCTCTCGTTGGCAGCGGGCTTCGGTGCAGCGTGGTGGTTCCGGAAGCGCCTGCACCACGCGGCTGCGAGCATCGCAATGGCTTTGGCAATGGCAGGCTTTTTCACGTCGGCGACGCTTGCGCTGCGAGTGTTCGAACCGCTGATGTCGTCGCGACCCCTAGCGCGCGAGATTCAGAAGTATCTGCGACCGGAAGACGAGATTGTCCTCTACAGCGAGTTTTACAACGGATCGACGATCGGGTTTTACACGGGCCGGAAGACGCTCATCTACAACGGCCGCTACCAGGGGCTGGAATTCGGCTCCTATTATCCTGATGCGCCGAAGATTTTCCTGACGGACAACGACTTCCCGGCGCTGTGGAAGGGACCAAAGCGGGTATTTTTGTTCGTGCCCCAGGCGTTTCGCCGCGATGCGCAGGTACGATTGCCGGCCGATGCGTCCTACTTGCTCGCCGAGAGCGGGGGCAAGGCGGTCTACGTCAACCAACCCGTGAGACCGGGCCAGCCGACGCTTGCGGAAATCACCGCGCGGGAAACTGGGCCGAAATAGCAGGGCCCGATCGCGCGGATCAGGTTCTGTGAACACGCCGGCTCTGGTGTGGAAGGTTACCAGCGCACGCGGACGCGGTATTTCAGGACCGAGGTGCCGTCCTTTTCGACCGGGACTTTGAAGTGCAGCGCCCAGGCATCGGCCTTGGTCCACTTGTGAGTGGATTCGAGCACCTGCCAATCGCCACCTACCGGCTCGTTCACATCCACGGTGATGGGAACGTCTTTGTGGTTCCGCAGGGTGATCTCGAATTCCATTTCGTAGAGCCGAGGACTGAGTTGGCGGAAGTCGGTCTGCTTGCGTTCGCAGACGACGTCGAAGGCATTGCCGATGTGGATGCTGAGATCTTCGTCCTTTGGCGTGTGGTTGATGCGATCTTCGCCGACGAACTGCAAGCCACCGGCTGAATCGGCTTGGTAGACGCGGATTACTCCCGCGGGCATGGGCATGCCCAAGCCGGATTTTTCGTCATTGCGGAACTTGTAGTAGACCTTGACCACGTCTTTGAGCGGCGAGCCGGGGTGCTGGGCGTTGCGGTAGTAGAACTCCTGACCTTCGACGACAAAAGTCTTTTCCACCGGCACCCCGCCTGCGTTGAGCAGGCTAATCTGCTTGGTTTGCTTGTCGAAGATGGTTGTGTGGCGGCCGAGGGTGTAGAGGTGATACTCGGAGAAGGCTTCGCGCGCGAACTGAGGTGAGTTGGCGGCCATTTCCAGCGTGCGCTTGGCCATCACGCCGTCAGCCTGATACTGCTGCATCACACGGTTCAGATCGCCCGCCACGAGCTGAAGCTTGGCGTTCTTGTAAGCGGTGCCGCTGTTGTTGGTGAGTGTCACCCAACCATCCAAGCCGGCGTTTTTGTCGTCGCGTCCTACAGTCAGCACATAATCGGCGTTCCAGGCCATACCGCCGGCCAAGTAACTGGCTTCGACGCGGTGGCGCTGCGCACCGCGATTTTCCAATTGCCAGACCAGCGTGGGCCGGCTGTAGAGGTTTTCGGGCAATTCGGGAAAGCGCAGATGATCGGGGTGCAGCCCGGTGACAATTTCATTTCCGATCTTCCAGACGGGGCCGTTGTTGTAGGCCAGCAACTGCGCGGTGATTTGCTCTTCCTTTCCATTCACCCAGCGCACGAGCGTGACATCGCGCCCGACGTATTTGCGCAGGAGTTTTTCAGGCTCGAGCAGATCGTATTCGTAGTTCTGTTCAACGACCGAAAGACGCGCGGGCTCGGTCAGAGAGCGAAAGTGGACTGTGACCGGATTGATCGTCGCGGCAATGTCCATGAAGCGCAGGCTGGTCAGCCCGGCTGGCAGGCTGAGCTGGCGGACGTCGCGGACGAGCGCGATGTTGGAGTTGTAAACGGTGACGGCGACGTCCAATTGATCATCGAGGGTGGTGCCGGGCTGATCGGTAATGCTCTTGACCGTCGGAGCCCCGGACGCGGCTTGCAGAGCGGCAAAACGGCCGATCACGACCGGCGCTGCGAGCAGGGTTGCCGCCAAGAGTGCGGCCCAAATCAGTTTGTGAAGTGATGCGGTTTTCATCTGTTCCTCCGTAGCGATGTGCGACGACCCTGCCTCTGGCCACTGGCCAGTCTGCGGAACCGGGTCGAATCATTTCCTACGCACTTAGAACGAGAAGGTGAGGAACTCTTGCAGGGGAAGGCCCTTCGACTCCGCTCAGGGCAAGCGGAAGAATCGAGGAATCAGCGCCTTTGCCAGGACTGACCACCATTTTCGGTGCCGTAGGCTTGACCTTCGGCGGTAGTGACCACCGCGTGCCGGGCATCGGAGGCTGCGACTTTCGACAGATCGGCTTCAAGCGGGAAAGGAATCTTCTGCCAGTGGAGACCGTCTGTGGTGCGCAAGACTGTGCCCTTCTTGCCGACGAGCCAACAGACAGTAGCTGAGGCAGCTTGGCCATTGGTCAGATCCGTTTGCACGCCGCTCGCTTGCGGCTCCCAGGTTCTGCCGCCATCGAGGGAACGCTGGATGCGCCCCTCCGTCCCAATCCTCCAGATGACCGAGGCGCCCGGCGCCGGGATGAGAACACCGACGGGAGTGGAGAGGCGTTCGACGGCCTTCGACGCAAAGGCGGGGACTTCCTGCTTCTCCAGTGGCCGGTCAGCTAATGCGCCCTCGAGCTTGGGAGCCTGGGACTTTTGTTCGCCGGCGGCTGCGCGAACTCCGCCAACGGCACCAGCGGCAGATGGGGCGGCCCGCCCCGCACCGGACGGTGGCGGGGCCTGCTGTAGTTGTTGGGCCTGTTTTCCCTCTTGCTCCTGTCGGGTCACAACGTCACGCGCCTGCGCCTGTTTCTGCTCGACGGCTGCGACGACAGCACCCTGCTCTTTGAGTGGCGCGGGGATTGCGGGGGCAACCGCCGAAGGCGCAGCTTCATTTTTCGAGGTCTGAGATCGCAAAGCGCTTGGAGGTGTTTCGAGATCAGCCCGGCCCTTCTCCGCAGGCAACTTGGCCAATTCGTCCCGTTGGACAGGCTCAGGGCGTTTGGCGGGGAGCTTTTTCATTGGCGTCTCGGCTGGTTTCGAAGCCGATGGTTGGTTGGCCGCGATACCATACGGTACGCGGCTCGCTTGTGGTGCGATAGACACAGCGGGAGCCGCTTTCGCTTTTTCCGGGGCGGGAGACGTCTGCACTGCGGCCACCGGCTTTGAAGACTCGCGTGCGATTTGATCGAGGTTGGACGGAGTGGGCCGAATGGCAATCCACAGGGCCACGGAACCCAGGGCGACAACGGCAGGGGCCAGCCAACGAATGATCAAGTGCGGTGAACGAAGCCATGCCCAGCCAACCGAGCGTTTTTCGGGGATTGGCTCGCGGCGATACCATACGGCACGCGGCTCGCTGCGCGCGAGGGCAGCCAACTGCTGCTGGCAGCGGCTGCAAAGGGAAAAGTGCTTTTCCCACTCAGCGGATTCTGCGGAGGACAGGGACCGCTCGAAGTAGGCGGCAAGCACCTCGGGCTGCGGGCACGCCGCGCCCGGCGCGCCAAGGCTGCGGCGGACGGTCTGGCGCAGGGCGCGCTCGAACGGATCCAGTGGTTTGCCGTGATTGGATTTCTGGCTCATTTTCCACCCGCCCCGTACCGTCCCGAAGCTTCGGGAGTGTCGGGGGCCGCCGCTGCCCCTCGGCTTCGCTCGGGACCTGCGGCTGAAGACAGCCGAGGGCCATTCAGCGGGAGTCTTGGTTCTCCATCATTAGAACGCGGCCGACGGAGAATCTTGCAAGATTGTGCGTTCATGCCTGGCCCTCCCCTGGTTCCTTGTCCGCCGGGGGCGGATTCCGTTCGCCGGAGAGCACGCCGGACAAATCGAAGGGCCACTCCTGCTGCGCATATCGATAACACAAGCGAATCTGGGCGTCGGCCAAACGCTTGGTGTCACGCAGGAAGCGCTCGACGTGAGCGCGGATGTGGCGTCGAGTGCGGCCCAGTTTGCGCGAGACCGTGGCTTCGTGTTCGTTCGTGAGGCGGCCAATCTGGGCCAGCGTGAGGTCTTGCGCATAGTAGTACGCGAGGCGAAGGCGGTCGCGCGAGTCGAGCGCAGCAATTGCATCAGTGATTGCGGTCTGAAGAAACGCCAACAGGCAGGCCCGGTCCGGATCGGGTTCGAATGCAGGCACGCCAGGTTCTGGAATCGCGCGGACCGGTTGCTCGAAGTCGCCGCTGGCTGCGGGCGTCGCATCAAGAGATTCTTCCCGGCGGGAGGCACGGATGGAATCCACATATCGCTGGGAGAGGATCGCCCGAAGCCAGGTGGAAAGTTTGCTGCGGCCGTGGAAGTAAACAAAGAGCGAGCGGCGCTGCCCCTCGCGCTCGTTTAGGCCATAGAGCTCCGCGTAGAGCGAATCGGCCAGCTCGCGCGCCGAAACTTCGCCTGCCTCGCCTCCGCGGCCAATGATGGCGCGGGCCGCAGCGTACAACTGCGGGCGGAACGTACGAATAAAGTGCTCCCAAGTGACCTCGTGGCCCACGCTCAACGCGCAGGCCAGCGCCAAATCATCCACGTGCAACGAGGCTAGGTAGTCGGAGACGTCGGATGCAGGGGGATCCGAACCCTGAAAGCGGTGGCGGACACTTCGGAAAAGCGCCTCCGCAAATTCGTTCGCGGGGAAATTCCCCTGGAGAAGAGGAAGCTCGCGGAGAGCTCTGGCGCGCAACTGTTCCAGGAGTCGCGCGTGGGTGGCGAAGAATCGCTCTCGCGTCTCGTCTGCCATCGATTTCTCCGCGACCTACCTCACACCCTCCGGTGGCAGTGCCTAGCGCACCGGTTAGGCGCAGAACCCCCTCTCATCATAGCTCGAAGTGACGGCAAGGAGATGAAAACGTGTTTTCAGCATTCGAGGATGCTGCCCGGACCGCGGCAGTTTCTCTTGATTTCGCCCCGCGGGGATGGAGTATGATGGCGACGCTCAGTGAAGTCTGGGGGACTTTCAATGGGTGCTTTTCCGTCCTTTTCCCCATTCTTGCATCTCTCTGGAGGTGTCTAGATGGCCAAACGCGATGACAAGCCCGTGCCACCGGACAAGAAAGAACGCAAGGGGCTTTCGCGACGTGATTTCATCCGAAACACCAGCGCCGCGGTGTCCGGCGGCGTGCTGGTGTCTAACGAACTCCTGAAAGCGCAGACACCCAGGGGCGCGGCCGGAAAACTTGTTGGCCCGGGAGCGGTGCCGATCACGCTGCAAATTAATGGGGAGAAGAAGAACCTCTCGGTTGAACCGCGGATGACGCTGCTCGACGCGCTGCGGGATGTGCTCGACCTGACCGGCGCGAAGAAAGTCTGCGATCGAGGCACCTGCGGCGCCTGCACGGTCATCGTCGATGGGAAGGCGATGTATTCGTGCACGATGCTGGCCATGGAAGCGCAGGGTCGCCAGATTCAGACGATCGAGGGCCTCGCCCAGCCCGGGCAGATGCACCCAGTATCGGCGGCGTTCTGGGATCACGATGCGCAGCAGTGCGGATTCTGCACGCCGGGCTTCGTGATGGCCGCGAAGGCCTATCTGGACCACACGCCGAATCCAACCGAGGACCAAGTGAAGCGGGCGCTGGGCGGCAATGTCTGCCGCTGCGGCACTTACATGGGTGTGCGTAAAGCCGTGGTAGACGCGGCCCGGCGAGCCCCTGGACCGTCCGGTACGGGGCGAGGGAGGGCGTAATGGCAGACTACAAGTGGCCGCCTGCAGAAAAACGCAAACTCATCGGAAAGCGCATCAACCGACTGGACGGACCGATCAAGGCCAGCGGACGAGCGAAATACACCTATGACGTGAACCGGCCGGGGATGCTGCACGGCAAGATGCTGATCTCCCCGCACGCCAACGCCAAGATCGTGAGCATCGACACGAGCGCCGCTGAACGCATGCCCGGCGTGAAGGCCGTGCACATCATGGTCGACCCGGGAAAGACGGTGCAGTGGGTGGGCCAGGAAATCTTGTGCCTAGCAGCGGAAACCGAGGAACAGGCCCGCGACGCTGTGCGCGCAGTCAAAGTGGAATACGAAGTCCTGCCGCACCTGGTCACGGACGCCGACCCCGCCGCAGCGAAGGCCTTCAACGCTGACCGCGTGCAGGAAGGGTCCGAGAGCATCGACGGCAATCCCGACGAAGGATTCGCGAAAGCCGCGGCCACGAGCGAGGGAGTTTACGGCACGTCGGTTATCACGCATTGCTGCCTGGAAGCGCACGGACAGGTGACCGAGTGGAACGGAGACAACCTGACCGCATGGTGCTCGACGCAAAACGTCACCGGCATCGCTCAGGAACTGGCAGGAAACTTGAAAATTCCGGCCAGTCAAGTCCGGACGATCACACCGGTGATGGGCGGCGGATTCGGCAGCAAGTTCGGAGCCGACACGTGGGGCCCCGCCTGCGCGCAACTCGCAAAAATGGCCGGACGGCCGGTCAAGATGATGCTGGAGCGCGACCACGAATTGATGGCGGCCGGGGCAAGGCCCTCGATCCACGCCCGGGTGAAAGTCGGCGCGACGCGCGACGGAGTGCTGACCGCATGGCAATCGGAGTCATGGGGAACGGGTGGCATCAGCGGTGCGGGTAGCCCGAGCCTGCCCTATGTATTCACTCGGATTCCTGCCAAGCGCACCCGCCACACCGTCGTGAAGACGAACATCGGTCCGGCGCGCGCATGGAGGGCACCGAATCACCCGCAAATGTGCCTGATTACGATGTCGGCACTGGACGATATGGCCGCGGCGCTCAACATGGACCCGCTCGAAGTCATCCTGAAGAACCTACAGTTCACCGACCGCGCGGAGGTCTACCGCGCCGAGTTGTTGAAGGCTGCGGAGCTGATGGACTGGAAAAAGAAATGGCACCCACGCGGAGACAAGACGCCCGGCAACATTAAGCGAGGCGTGGGACTTTCCATTCACACCTGGGGAGGCGGCGGCCACCAGTCAAACAGCAACGCCACGATTCACCCCGATGGTTCCGTGGAAGTGGCCATTGGGAGCCAGGACTTGGGTACGGGTACGCGGACGGTGATCGGAATCGTCGCAGCAGAAACGTTCGGAGTGCCGCTGGACGCGGTGACAGTGAAGATTGGGAGCAACGAGTACCCACCGTCGGGGGCGTCGGGAGGGTCGACGACGGTGGGGGGAGTGAGCTCGTCGACGCGGCGGTCGTGCACCAGCGCGCTGAACGAGCTGCTGACAAAGGTGGCGGCTTCGCTGGATGCCAAGGCGGAAGAGCTGGAGGCAGTGAATGGCAAGATCCAGGTGATCGGCAATCCGGCAAAGAGTCTGACGTGGAAGCAAGCCTGCGGGAAGCTGGGGGCAACGCCGATCAGGGCAACAGGGCAAAGATCGCCAGACCTGATCTCGAGCGGAGTGGGGGGAGCGCAGATGGCGGAAGTGAGCGTGGATATCGAGACGGGGATGGTGAAGATGGAGAAATTTGTGGGTGTGCAGGATTGCGGTCTGATCATCGACACCAAAACGGCTGAAAGCCAGGTGTATGGGGCGATGATCATGGGGGTCAGCTATGCGCTCTACGAAGAAAAAATCATGGATCAAGCGACGGGGCGGTGCCTGAACCCCGACATGGAGTTTTACAAACTGGCGGGGATCGGGGATATCGGGGAATTGGTGTGCCACTTCATGACCGGGCCGGGCTACGACGAACGGGGAGTGATCGGTCTGGGCGAGCCGCCGGTGGTATCGCCGGGGGCGGCCATCTCTAACGCGGTGACCAACGCGATCGGGGTGCGCGTCGGGCCGATTCCGATGACGCCGGATCGCGTCCTGGCCGCACTGGAAAAGAGCTCTCGGGCCGCGGCGGCCTCCTCGGGGCAGGAAGGAGGCGTAGCCTAATGGAAGCCTTCGAATATGCGAGCCCAACATCGAAGCAAGAGGCTGTGGCGTTGCTTTCGGAGCAATGGGGTACCGCGGAAGTCCTGGCCGGCGGGACCGATCTGCTGGGCCTGATGAAGAACTACGTGGCCACGCCGAAGAGGGTGGTTTCGCTGAGGGAGATCAAAGAGCTGAGGGGAATCCGGGAAACCGCGGAGGGAGTGATCGTCGGCGCGATGAGCACGCTCCAGGAGCTTCACGACCACAAGAGCATCCACGAGGAGTTTCATTCGCTGGCGCACGCGGTCGGGGGCATCACCAGCCCGCAGATTCGGAACATGGGGACGGTGGGCGGGGATCTGTGCCAGCGGCCGCGGTGCTGGTACTACCGCAACGGGTTCGGGCTGTTGGGGCGTGACGGGAAGGGCCAGGCGCTGGTGCCGGGCGGGGACAACCGCTACCACGCCATCTTCGGATACGAAGGCGGGGCGTACTTTGTGAACGCGTCGAGCCTGGCGCCGGCGCTGGTGGCCTTGGGCGCGAAGGTGCGAGTGTTTGGGCCGAAAGGACAGCGCGAGGTCGGAGTGGACGAGTTTTTCGTGGCTCCAAGGAGTGAGTCCGAGCACGAAAACGCGCTGAGAGCGAATGAAATTCTCACCGAAATCGTCATTCCGGGGTCTTCAAAGGGATTGCGGAACGAGACTTACGAGGTCCGGCAGAGAGAAGCGCTGGACTGGCCGTTGGCGACTGCGTCGGTCGCGCTGCGGATGGAAGGGATGAGGGTGGCCGCCGCGCGGATCGTGATGGGGCATGTGGCGCCGATACCGTGGCAGGCCGCGGGGGCAGCGCAAGCGCTGGTTGGGAAGTCGCTCGACGAGGAAACGGCAAAGCAGGCGGCAGAAGCGGCCGTACAGGGCGCTAGGCCGCTCAGCATGAACAAATACAAGGTGCAACTGGCGCGGGTGGCGGTGCGGCGCGCCTTGATGGCTGCAGCGGGCGGGGGCAAACACAGCGAGATGACCCTTCGTCCGCCTTCGGCGGACTCAGGGCGAGGGGAGGGTGCGTAGACATGGCTCATTTGACCGAACTGATCGCAAGCGGCACGGTTTGCAGTTGCCTGCGCTCGAAAACGATGTTCTACGACACCGAGGACCACAAATTCAGCGAGAATTCGGGACCCTTCTGGTGCCTGCACACACAGAGCGTACTGGGTCCGGATGACCGGCCGGCGGAGATTGAGACCTGCAGGCCCGGGCGTTCGTGCTGTAAAACTGCGTAGATTCAACTACCTAGCTGACAACGACCCAGGCGCTTAGCGCACATGATTTTGTTGATAATTGGGGCGCAAACGTGCTAATGTTTTGTTGCGTTTGTTGCTCTTGAAGACCTATTGAGACGTTCAACAGGGCTGCAAGAACACTTGCAGCTCTTTTTTTTGGCGCTCGAGGCACATTCCCCGATCGCGAAGTTTCGGGACTCGGGGCGGGTAACTCGGCGGCGAAAGCGGCTTCGGTTCAGACTAGAGACATCAAATAGCTCAAAATTGCCTGCCGCAGGCGGGCAAGAGAAAAAGGAACAACAGTGAGAGAACAAGGTACAGTCAAGTGGTTCAACGCCAGCAAGGGGTACGGATTCATCCAGCGCCAGTCGGGCGACGATGTGTTCGTGCACTTCTCAGCGATCCAGTCTGAAGGTTACCGGACCCTCAATGAGGGTCAGGCCGTCGAGTTCGAAGTCCGCAAGGGCCCCAAGGGCTTGCAGGCTGAGAACGTCACCAGCCTCTAATTGAATCGCGCAAGGCGTCCCGGTACGCCGGGACGGCTTGCCCACCCGCCACGGCGGGCGCTCGCAGGTCTTCGCAACGAACCAGCCCGGCCAAGCAGTCTCAAGGAGGCAACCGTGAAGGCGCTCCGGGAAGGGCAGTACATCCGGCACGAACTCTTCGGTTTCGGGTTCATTTCCGAAACAGATGCAGATCGCACCACGATCCATTTTGACACGTGCGGGACGAAGAAGTTTGTCACCAACTTGATGGCCGTCGATGTCATCGCCGATGCGCACCCGAATCCGCCGCGCACCCGCCGAGGCGGGCGGAAAAAGCCGGTGGCTGCGCTGGCAGCCAAGACCGCATAGCCCACGCAGCAAAACGCCGCGTCAGCAGCGAGCACGACACAACGATAGGGCCGCTCCGAAAGCCGGGGCGGCCTTTTGTTTGTCCGTCCACTCATATTGAGAATTAGAACAATTTGAAAGTAAGGTCCGGGCGTGGGAAAATAAGAGCACGCTCAGGAGGGCAGGAATATGAAGAGGAGTGGACTGGTATTTTTCCTCGCGCTATCTCTGGCCGTGTGCGGTTCGGCCTATGCGCAGGGCCATTCCATGGCCGCAGCGGTGACCACCGCCGGGCAGATACGCGGCGACTATGTCGAGTTGCGCACCGCCGATGTTTACACCGGCCCCTGCTTCGCGAACGGCGAGGTGCGTTTTCCTGGGCCCCCCACCGCCAACTCTGAGTCTTCCTATTCCCTTGTCCGGCGGACCCCAAAACTCCGATAATCATCCAAGATGACTTGGAGTGCGATGACGGAATCCAACCATTTTCTTGAGGAACAGAAGAATCCAATGAATTGGAGTAACCGGACCCACGGATTGATTCTTCTCTTTGCTGCCACCTTCCTCGTGACCGCCCCTTCGACTGCGCTCACTTCGACTTCGCTCAGTGCAGGCAGGGCAAGCGGCAGTGCGACGGCACAAACCTACAAAGTCGAGAGAGCCGACATTTCCCCACCGGAGGAGCTGGCCGCGCCGGTGCGCGAGTCAATGGCGCCGGGCGCTGCGCGAATCATCGGGCCGGATGGGCCGATGTTTGAGATCTGGTTTCGCAAGGTCGTGCCGGTGAAGGACGCGGCCGGCGCGGAACTGGGGATTGCCTATCCGCGAATCCCGGGAGGAACTCTGTTCGGCGCGGTCCGGGTGTTGCAGGAGTTTCGCGACTACCGGAGACAGCGCATCAAGCCAGGAGTGTACACGTTGCGGTACGCGCTGCACCCGACCGATGGCAACCATATGGGAATTTCCGATTACCGCGATTTTCTGATGATTGTCCCTGCTGCCGCCGACCAAGACCTTGCACCCATTGCATTCGATGATCTAATGCAGCGGAGCCGGAAGACCACGGGCGGCACACACCCCTGCGCCTTGAGTCTGCTGGCGGCGGAGGGAGCAGCAGAGAGTCCAGGGTTCACGCTGACACACGACGAAGCAAGTGACTTCTGGCTGCTGCATTTCAGCGTGCCGTGGCAGGCCGGTGGCGGTGCGCCTTCGCCAACAAAGATGGTGCTGGTGGTGGTGGGATTCGGGCCTGAGGCCTGAAGCCGTTCACAACGTGTAGAGAGGGAACGAGGGGCCTGCTGTAGCAGGCCCCTCGTTTTGTCTAGTTCCCTGCCGGCTGCCCGATGGACGAGGCACGATTGCTTGTCGCCTTTGTCCCTTTCGGCAGCGCCGGCAGCGGGCGTTTCAGCACTTCCTCAAGAAGCCCGAAGATCCGGCGATAGGAATCGAGTCTCGAATACTCCTGCCGCCAGCCGTGGTCTTCGATGGGCATGGCCGCAAGCTCCCATCCGGTTTTCTTCAGTTCAATCAGCCGCTCGACCAGCCGCACCGTGTCCTGGAAATTCACGTTGCGATCGAACATGCCGTGGAGGATCAACAAGCGATCCTTGAGGTTGTCGGCGAAGTAGATGGGCGAGCTGCGCCGATAGGCTTCGTCGTCTTCATAGGGAAGGTTCAGGATGTTTGAGGTGTAGGGGTGATTGTAGTGCGCCCAGTCGGTGACCGGGTAAAGCGCGGCGCCAGCCGCGAACATTCCTGGGTGCTTGAAGAGAGCCATCAAGGTGAAGAACCCGCCGTAGCTGCCCCCGAAAATGCCGATGCGGCGCGGATCCACACCGTGCTTGTCCGCGAGCCATTTTGCGGCGGCCACCGCGGAGTCGATGTCCTTGCCACCCATGTTGCGGTAGACGGCGGTGCGGCAGTCGCGGCCGTAGCCGGAAGAACCGCGATAATCGAGGTCGAGCACGGTGTAGCCAGCCTGGAGCAGCACGTTGAAGAACGGAGTCGTGCCGAAACCGCCCCAGTTCTGATAAACGCTCTGCGCATAACCAGCGCCGTGGACATAAATCACGGCGGGGTGTAAAGCGTGCGGTTTATCGGGCAGATAGAGTCGCGCGTAGAGCGCGTTGTTATCGGCATCGGGAATGGTGACGATTTCAAACTTGCGCCAGTGGTAGCCCTTGAACTCGGCCGTATAGGAATCGGTGAGACGTTTTGGCGCGGCGCCGGGCTTGTTTTCCATTAGGTAGAGATCCGGGGGCGAGTCGGGATTGCTGTAGCTGACAGCAAGCCAGGATTCATCAGGAGACGTCGTCACACTGTAGACGCCTGGGCCCGCGGTGATGCGCGTGCGTTCGCCACCAGTGATAGGCATGGTGTAGAAGTGGCGTTCGCCGGGTTGCGTTTCGCTGGTGGTCAAGTAGAACCTCGTTTTGTCCTCAGACAGATCCACGCCGGTGACTTCCCACTTGCCGGAAGTGAGCTGTTTGGGTTTCGAGTCGTTGATGTTTAGCGTGTAGATATGAAAGTAGCCGTCGCGCTCGCTGCGGAACCAAATGGTCTGGTTGTCGGGGAGCCAGCCATATGGACCCCCGCTCTGAATCCAGGCGTCGTCATGATCGGTGTCGATTGTCTTGGCCTTGGCCTCAGCAACATCGAGGAGAAAAATCCAGCGGTCCTTGCTGTTCTGCGCGCGCACAACGCAGAATGCGTTCTTTCCATCGTCGGACCAGTTGAGCATCTCGCCCCGCCCTCCCTGGAGGTCAAAGAGGCGCTTTTCGAGGCCAAAATCCACGTAGGTGACCTTGCCGTCGGCGGTATTCATAATGCCAAGCTTCTGCTTCGGCTGTTCTGCACCGACCTTCACGCGGCCCGCTCCACCGATCTGGCTGCCGAGCCGCTCCATTTCCACGTAGCCGCTCTTGGTAACGTACTTGGGCATGTCGGGAACCTTTGTGCGATTGGAATCGGTGCGGTCGGTGAGGATGAAGGTGACGAACTTGCGGTCCGGGCTCAATTGCAACCCGCTGACAGACTCAGCTTCCTTCAAATAGGTGGGCTCGGGGAAGGGGCCGCGCTCGCGCTTGGTGCGTTCCCGCTGCTCTTTTTCATCCTTGTCCTGCTTCTGAATAATCTCGAAAAGCTCCAGTTGCTGCTTTTCTAGGTATTCGTCTTGCTTGGAAAGTTTGGGCCGATCCTCAGGATTGCGGCCGCGGCGAAAATTGCTAAGCTGTCGAGTCTCGCCGGTGTCGATGACCCACTCGAACAGATTGCCGCCGCTCACAAACAGAATGCTTTTCTCGTCAGCGCTGAACCGGGCTCCCGACTCACCCTCGGCAGTTCGGAAAACCTCGCGAGTCTTGCCAGTACGGATATCGTGCAGATAGACGTCGCCCTGAAAGGCATAGACCTTGAGCGTGCGCGCTTTGTTGCGCTCGCCGGGATTGGAAGAAAGCCACCGCCTCTCTTCATCGGCGACTTTGCGAGGGGTGGCATTGGGTGACTTCACGTCCAATTCGTAGAGCTCGCTGCGGTCGCCGCGTTCCGGGTTCCACATGAAGTGCAGCTTGGAACCGTCTTCCGTCCAGCGAATTCCAGAAGGAGCGGCGCCCGCCCATTTGCCCGCATCTTGGGAGATGACTTCCAGGGTCAATTCGGGTGCCGGCGGGGTGGGTTGGGTTTTGCTCGCCTTCGCCGAGGCTTTGGCTTGTTTGCCGCCCGCCTTCGCTGAAGCTACGGCGGACGAGCCTGCCTGCGCCGCGAGCGGCGCGTTCCCCGCTAGCAGAAGGAGCGCAAGTGCCAGGCTGAGCGCACGTCGAAACGCCAAGGTGAGTTCAGTGGGTCGCTGACGCCCGCCATTCGTGGTAAGTCTCATCGTATTCTCCTCCATTTCCTGAAATGTTCGAGGTAGTAGTGCGACACTTGTCGGAAACCCCCGTCCGCCGTGGTAGATTGGCCCATCGCCATCGCGCAACGCCACCCACCCTGGCGGGCGGGAGCGAGAAGCGCTCGAACGGTTCGCGTACGCTAGTGCCGTTCCAGCTATTTGCGCCTGCTCGTGCGGACGCCCCCTCTCAGTGGTTTCGGATAGCTCACCGGCCAAATCATACGCCGAAGAAGTTGGAACGGCACTAGCACGCCTCGGCAGGCCCGCCAAGAGGACGGCGGGCTGACGCTTTGCCCAGCGCGACACTGACGCCGCACCAGCCCAGGCAAACGCGGGTTGACTTGCGTGCCGCCACGTCACACCATATCCGCCTGCCACTGGCGAACTCGGCTGCGAAATGTACACGTGCCGCGAATGCGAACGTCCCATCAACCAAGCGACTGAGATCTGTCCCTACTGCGGCGCGGATTTGACGGTTCCCGCTTTGCTGGAAGAAGAACCAGCCAGAAAACCGAATCTCGCCAAAACGCTTCTCCGCTGGGGCGTTCTGATCGTCGCCATGTGGGCATTTTTGTGGTTCGTCCTTCCTGAGAAGATGGGCGATACCGCCGCGCGATCAGAGACGGTAGCGATCGAGGCCCTCCAAGAGACTCGCGTGGCCCTGGCGGAGTATGCCGATGCCCGCGGAGGAGGCTACCCCACTTCGCTCGAAGCGGTGGCCAACCGTGTGCGAAGTGTCGCGCAAAAAGCCCAACGGGAAGGCTACCATCTCGAATACCTCGCTGGGCCTCTCGACTCAAACGGCCACATTCGAACCTATGCACTGCTCGCCCGGCCCGGCAATTACGGCTGCCGAAACTTCTATACAGACCAGACAGGTGTGATTCGCGCAATGAGTGAAAATCGAGCGGCAGCCGTAAACGATCCACCCATTCCAAAGTGACCGCGGAGCGATTATCACGAACGCAACCTGAAACCAAGTTGGACGAGGAGGTGTTGTGATGCGCGGGATGAATCGATTGGGGTCGGTCCTTGCTATGGCATTCGCTGTGAGCTTTGTCGCTACACCCACGGCGATGCCACAACAGAAAAATTTCAGCGTGGGACCCGTCACGGCGGCGCCCGGCGCGCGCGCTTCGGGCTTCCTGGAAGTACCAAAGGGCGTTGACGAGGGGACACGCATACCAGTCACAGTCATCAACGGAGCAAAGCCGGGGCCGGTGCTGGGACTGGTGGCCGGGACCCACGGTTACGAATACGCGCCGATCTTGGCCATGCAGCAGCTGCCCGCCAAGGTGGATCCGGCGGGACTCTCCGGCACAATCATTGTCGTCCACGTCGCGAACCTGCCGGCGTTTCTGGGCCGCGCCATCTATTACACGCCGGGAGACGGCAAGAATCTCAACCGCGTCTATCCCGGCCGGGCGGACGGCAGCATCTCCGAGCGCATCGCATATGCGATTACGCGCGAGGTCATCCAAAAGTCCGATTACCTGGTTGACCTGCACTGCGGCGACGGCAATGAAGCGTTGCGCCCGTACGCCTACTGGATGACCAGCGGCACCGCAGCGGTGAATGAGAAATCACGGGAGATGGTGCTGGCGTTCGGACTGGACCACATCGTGATCGACACCGAGCGCTCAACGGACCCGAACAATTCGGCATACACCTCGAATACGGCGATTACGCGAGGCAAGCCTTCCATCACCACCGAAACAGGATTGCTGGGCCGAGTGGACGAAGAATCCGTGGCGCTTGTCGAAACCGGCATTTTCAACCTGCTGCGGCATTTCAAGATGCTGGAGGGAGAGCCAAAGCGAGTGGAGCACCCCATCTGGATCGATCGCAATGAGGTCCTGCGCAGCCCCACAACCGGGACGTTTCATGCGCGGGTGCAGCCTGGGCAGACGGTCGAGCAGGGCGCGCTGCTGGGGGTGCTCACGGACTTTTTCGGCCAGACCATTCAGGAAATCCGCGCGCCGTTTGCAGGAGAGGTCCTCTACGTGGTTGGGACACCACCCGTCAGTCACGGGGAGCCGGTCGGGATGATCGGTCGCGTGAAGAAGGATTAACGGAAATCCGAGTTCCCTGCCCCAACCGCGAATGATGTTATACTTTCGACGCAGCACAGAGGCCGCTTCGGGTTTGCCCCAAAGTTTGGAAGACCCTTCTCGCGGAGAGGTGCTGGAGTGGCCGAACAGGGCTGCCTGCTAAGCAGTTACACCCGCAAAACGGGTGTCGGGGGTTCGAATCCCCCCCTCTCCGCCATTCCGCCGAAGGCGGAATGCCCTGAGCAAGCGAACGAAATGAGCGAGCCGAAGGGCTGGTCTTGTTATCTCCTCGAGTGTTCCGATCGCAGCTACTACGTCGGTGTAGCAACTGATGTAGCTGATCGCGTCAAAGAGCACAACGCCGGCGCCGGTTCCAAACATACTCGGCTGCGGCGGCCTGTACGCCTGGTCTGGTCCCAAACCTGTGAGACTTATGCCGAAGCCCGCGGCATCGAGGCGCGTCTGAAGGGATGGAGTCGAGCGAAGAAGGGACAGCTTGCCAGGGGTTCCCTTCGACTCGTCCGTCCCGAAGGTTCGGGACGGACTCGCTCAGGGTGAACAAAGGTCGTTCACGAATCCCCCCCTCTTCTCCCCCGCGTACTCCTGAAGCTTTGGGACGGTACGTGGCTTCGCCGCACTAGCGTGAATAGCAATCACCCGTACTTGCCGGCGCATTGCGGGCAGCGGAATGAATCCTCTATAATGCGGCTTTGTGCACATCGTTCGAGGGGCGCTGTGGTGCGCGCTCTTTTTTTTCTTCGGTCAGGGCTTCGAGATATGACTGATGTAGCGACAAGAATTCGGCGCAAGCTCGAAGAGGAGATTCGAGTCCTCGAGCACGAGTTGAATCACGAGCTGCCCAAAGAACTGCTGAAGGCGCGGGCACATGGGGATCTTTCGGAAAACGCGGAGTACAAGTACGCCAAGGAACGCCAAGGCTACCTGTCCGCGCGGTTGGGGCAACTGCAAAAGCGACTGGCGGACATCGCCATGCTGAACCTGAACAACCTTCCGCATGACCGCGCCGGCTACGGTTCGCGGGTGTGGCTGCTGGACCTCCAGAAGTCAGCGGAAGTGGAATACCATCTGGTCACCACGGAAGAGGCCGACGCCACGAAAGGATTGATTTCCACGACCTCGCCCATTGGCAAAGCGCTCCTCGGGCGGCGAGTGGGAGATGAAGTGAAGGTGCAAACTCCCGCCGGGGTCAAGGAATTCGAGGTCGTTCGCCTGCTCACCATCCACGATGAGGAGTAGAATCAAGGAAAGCGGGCAGAGCCGGGGGGTCTCAGCACGGAAACGTAGGCCGCCCGCAAACAGAGCTAACCACCGGACATGTTGACACGAACCATTGGAGAGGCCTGCCGCTGGCTGCTGTACAAGATCGTCTACGCGCTGGCGGCGACCGGAATCCAACCGAACCTGCTGACGTTTCTCGGCTTGGTGGTAAACATCTGGGCGGCATGGCTGTTCGCGCGGGGGAGGTTTCAGGCGGCGGGCGGGGTCATGCTGCTGGCCGGCGTGTTCGACATGGTGGACGGGCGCGTGGCCCGGGCGCAGGGACGCGTCACAAAATTCGGGGCGTTTTTCGATTCTGTTATCGACCGTTACTCGGACCTGATGCTATTCCTCGGACTGCTCGTCTACTACGCGGGTGTCGGTCGCTCCCGCTATGCCGTCCTCGTGGGTGTGGCGATGGCGGGTTCGGTGATGGTGAGCTACACACGCGCACGCGCGGAATCATTGATTCCCGAGTGCAAGGCGGGGTTCTGGGAACGGCCAGAGCGGATCGTGCTCATGATCATCGGCGCGCTGGCCAACCGCATGGCGCCGGTGTTGTGGTTGCTGGCGATCGGGCCAAACATCACGGTCATTCATCGCATTATTCATACCTGGCGGGAAACGAAGGCGGGAAATCTAGTAGAAATGGTCCCGGTCGCGTCTCCGGATCCTCCGCCCAATTCTGCGAAGTCAGAAACTCCGGCGGCTGAGGAAGCGAGTCCAGTGATGTGGCGGCGAGCCGAATCGAGGAGTGAGGAAAGATGACTGAGGTTTTGGGCCTCGCCGGAATCATTCTCTTTTTCGCGGGGCTCCACGTCCTCTGGCAGTCCCGTGAAGAAGCCCTCTACTGGCTGCAAAAATTCCTTGAGACATTCCAGAAGTCCTTGCGCACGACCGCGGGATTGGGAGGCACATCTTCGGGCGAGGATCCTGCGCGACCCGAATCTGCCAAACCGAGTGCTGGGCAGATCCACGCGATGAGGATGATGAGCGCGTTCGGATTGCTGCTGCTGGGGCCGCTGCTCGTGCTGCTCAGTTTGTTCCTTTCCTTGTGAATCACGAGCAAACGGACCTATGGCCGCCCGCCCGCCTGCTCTGAGCGAAGCCGAAGGGTCAAAACCCTCCCTGATCGTGCATGGTGGCGCCTGGGATATTCCCGACAGCGCAGTGGAGGCCTGCAAGGCAGGATGCCGGCGAGCGCTCGAAGCCGGCTGGAAGATCCTCTCCAGCCGCGGCACGGCCCTTGACGCCGTCGAGGCGTCAATCGTCGTGCTGGAAGATGACCCTGTCTTCGACGCAGGCGTGGGGTCGCATCTGAACCGCGACGGCCGAGTCGAGCTCGATGCCATCTTGATGGACGGCACCACACTGAATGCAGGGGCCGTGGCTTGCGTCCAACGCGTGCGGAATCCGATCCACTTGGCTCGCAAGGTGTTGGAATCGAGCGTTCATCTTCTGCTTGTCGGGGAAGGTGCGGAACAGTTTGCGCGCGAGCAAGGCATCGCACTCTGCTCGCCCGAGGAATTGGTGATGGAACGCGAGCGAGCAGCGTGGTCCCGTTGCATGGCCAACGGGGGCCACCGAGCGGAGCACCATCAGTGGCCTGCCCCGCACGGCCCAGCGGGGAGCGCAAACGGCACGGTCGGGGCCGTGGCGCTGGACCAGCACGGGGGGCTGGCCGCGGGCACCTCCACGGGGGGAACGTGCTGCAAACTTCCGGGCCGTGTAGGCGATTCGCCGCTGATCGGGTGCGGATGTTACGCCGACGTGAAAGCTGGCGGAATTTCCTGCACGGGCTGGGGCGAGGCGATAATGAAGATCGTCATGGCGAAGACTGCGGCGGATCTCCTACGGCTTCCCCTGGGGGGTGTCGCCTATGGTGAGTCCGCCGTGGCGGACCGAACCACACACACCGCGCAGGAAGCGGCCTCAGCGGCCGTGCGGTTGTTGTCCGAACGCGCGGGCGGAACGGGCGGACTCATTGTGATTGATCGGGAGGGGCAGCTGGGCTACGCCTCCAACACACCGCGCATGTCCTATGGCTATGTCGGCGCTGATGGTTCCTTTGTGGTCGGGGTCTAGCTGGGCGGGGCACGGTGCGACTGGCGAGTTGGCTGGGCTCGGACAAGATTCCGCATCGGTTGAGCCTGGGCACCAGCGGGAAAACCCTCACGCCTGATGGGCGCTGACCCCGACCGAAGCCGACTCAACGAGGCGCTCTCACTTGGGACGTTGAAAACAGAGAAGATAGCTCCCCCTGATCCCCAAGACCATTTGGCTGCGCGCTTGCTTTAGTCCGCGCAAGTTTGTGTGTCGCCCGCGCCTGTCCGCCAGTCCCGAAGCTCGGGATGGCGGACCTGACGCCCAAGGAGGAGCAAGCACTCATGCGAATTAAGCGGGATGCTATGGCGGACAAAAAGGCGGACCTCGCAGGCCCGGGGATCGGAAATTATGAGGAAGTCGAGAAGATCCTCCCCCAGGACTATCACTCGCTGCTGAACCCTCGAGAAACGCAGAAGGCCATCTATGCCGTGAAGAACTACATCGAGGAAAACCTCTGCAAAGAGCTCAACCTGATGATGGTTACGGTTCCCTTGATCGTGGATGCAGAGAGCGGGGTCAATGATTATCTGGACCGCGACGGCTCGCGCGGCCCCATCCAATTCCACATCTCCAACGACTACAACAAGAACCCCATCGACGCCCAGGTGGTGCAGGCGGCGACCAAGTGGAAGCGGATGGCGCTGCGGCAGTTCGACTGCAAGGTGGGCGAGGGCATCTGCACGGATATGCGCGCGGTGCGCAAGGACTACTTCCTCGACCACGACCACAGTTGCTACGTGGACCAGTGGGACTGGGAAAGAGTAATGACGCCCGAGCAGCGAAACCTGGAGTTCCTCAAGGAAATCGTCACCAAGATCTGGAAGGTGCTGACAGACGCGGAACGCTACGCACAGGATCTGTTCCCGAAGCTGAAGAACCCACGGTATCCCAACCTCCCCGAGAAGCTCACCTTCCTGCACGCCGAGGAAATCCTGGAGAAGTACCCGAATCTGCCGCGCAAAGCTAGGGAGACATCCATCCTGCAGGAGTATCCGGCGATCTTCATCATCGGAATCGGCTGGACGCTGAACGACGGCTACCCGCACGAGATGCGCGCCGCTGACTACGACGATTGGGTCACCGAGACGGTCTCGAAAGACGGCCGCAAATTCCACGGCATCAATGGCGACATCTTAGTCTGGAACCACGTCACCAAGCGACGCCACGAGTTGACCTCGATGGGCATCCGCGTGAATGCCGAGACCTTGAGAAAGCAACTCGAAATCACCAAGCAGCTCGATTTCCTGAAGTTTCCCTATCACCAGGCCATCATCAACAACGAAATCCCACTCAGCGTCGGCGGAGGCATCGGACAAGCCCGGACGTTGATGGCCATCCTTCGCAAGGCCCATCTCGGTGAAGTCACCGTCACCGTCTGGCCCAAAATCCTGAAGGACATGTGCCACCGCAAGAATATTCACGTCCTCGAGTAATCGCTACCAACCGTAGGGGCGCTGCTTGCTGCGCCCCTTCTTGCCTTTGAAATTTCAAATTTGCGATGGCCGTTCGGTTTGCTCTAGGTGGGAACAACCAAATATCTAAAGAAAGATCTAGTAGCAGATAAATCGTGGCCCTGTGGAAACCAACGAGGAATCACCGCCGAACCTTCACACCACCAACACTCTGCCGCCGCACACACTTCCCTGCAAAACCTGTGCAAGAATTCCCGCCAAATTTCACGGCTAAAATCCTCCTCAGCCTTTTGCACATCTTTCGCACACACCCTCGATCGCTCACAGACCCACCACCCCACAGTTGTTTTAAGGTCTCGTCCGCGAGAAACGTCCGCTATGAGATTTCGCCCCTCAAGTAGTTCGTGCTTTCGGCGGGGTTACTTTCACTTCCTTTTACGGCCCTTCTTGATTGCGCCGAGAGCGGCAATAGCCGGAATGGCTGGAATGTCTTTTTCTGTGGCCCTTGCAATGGCTCGCACCACAAACTCTTTCAGCGTCATTCCATGTAGCGCGGCACAGGTCTTTGCTCGACGCACCAACTCTTCCGGTAGATCTCGCAGGTTGATGGTCTTAGTCTCCATGCTGTATCTGTATCATATGATACAAAGATTGTCAAACGAAAAATGCGCTTGACCGGCATGGCGGACCTAAGCGAATCTATTGCGTTCGTCGCCGCGTCTAATTACTTGTGTGGGTAGTGAGAAGGAGCGCTCAATGAAGATTCTCGACCTGTCTCCCGTGTTGGCCAATGCGCCCCGCAACTGCTGGCTTGCACTGAACGAGGAGCAGACCACAATTGTCGGCAGGGGTGAGACGATCAACGAGGCGGTCAAGGAAGCACAGAAGAATGGCGTAGCCGATCCGATTATCCTTTGGTCGCCAAAGACTCTAATCCCCGCTGTCTACTGTTGAGAGGCGCATCCTTGAGAAAGCCATATTCCTGGATTCTCGGAACACCCCAAGTCCCATACAGGAAAGAGCCCTCTGGATGGACGCCGATGTTGAAGGTGCGAGTTGGTGCACGGCACCAAAAGACACCACGGTTTGACGCCATCGTGGACACAGGTTCTCCTTGGTGCTTGTTCCGCGCAGATGTGGGGGACTATCTGGGCATAGATGTTAAGAGTGGCAACAGCACGACGCTTGGCGGCATAAGTGAAGGAATGGAAGAGCCAGTATTTTTCCATAAGGAGCAGATTTGGGTCGAGGAAAGTTGGCTGACCGAAGTCGAGGCAGGTTTCGTCAAGAAACTGAGATTCACCGGGATTCTGGGTCGAAACGGCTTCTTTGACAATTTCCTCGTAAGATTCGACCATACACACAACCCACCTGAGTTTGAGATTGAGCGAATCCCGCCAGTCCAATAGCAACACGCAATTGGCCCGGTACTAGACACCCTTTTCCATTCTCCATCCCCCGCGCCCCGTGTTACCGTCGCGTTTTTCGGAGCACACCTCCGCACATCACCGTGGTTCTGGCAGGCGGCGGACCCTTTCTCCTCGTCTTCTATGGCGGCGGGGACTACCAACTCAGTATGGAACGTGAGAGACTTCCTTTGAGAGGACGCGAATGCCCAATTTCTGCCCGAAATGCGGCCTCTACTCCGATCAAAACGAAAACTACTGTGTCCGCTGCGGAAATGCCATAGTCACCAGCACCTCTCTTTCGGTCTTTGATGTAATTGACTTTTTGTCGGTTTTGTTTTGGATCGCCCTTGTGCTGTTTGTTGTGGCAACGCTTGCCATGGCCGCATGGAAGTTTGTTCGCTGGGCTTGGAGCTAGGCACTTCCCCTCCCACCACCTCCCGTCACTTGTTGCCACTCCGAACCGGATCAGAGCACCAGCCCTTGGCGCCGAAGGTTGAAGCCTGCCGCAGCGGTGTGTTAGCATCCGATTTTTCGGAGAAGGTTGCGGCACATCACTGAGCTCCAGCCTCCTGAATGGGAACTCACACACCAGCCCCGCGCGGCAGGGCGACCTTCCTGCGGCGGGCGGGCATCAGAGGATAAGAAATGAAAGCGTACAGCGGCGAATTCATCCGTAATGTCGGCATTGTAGGCCACGGCGACACCGGCAAGACCCAGCTGGTCTCGTCGTTACTGTTCACCGCAGGGGTCACCAACCGCCTAGGGAAAGTCACCGAAGGAAACACCACCACCGACTGGGACGAAGAAGAAATTGCCCGCAAAATCACCATCAAAACCGGCCACGCCTTTGTCGAATGGCCTGCCCGCCGTAGCCTTGGCGAAGGCGGGACACCCTCCGATGAAAAGGTCAAAATCAACTTCCTCGATACACCCGGCTACAGCACATTTGTCAACGAGACCAAAGCCTCGCTGATCGCCGCCGACGCCGCGCTGATCCTGGTGGATGCGGTCGCCGGCGTCCAGGTGGTGACGGAAAAAGTCTGGGACTACTGCGCCGAATATGACCTGCCGCGCGCCTTTGTGATCAACTGGATGGACCGCGAACTGGCCAGCTTTGAGCGCACCATGCAATCCATCTCCGAAGTCTTCGGGCGGGCCGTGACGCCGATCCAGGTTCCGATCGGCGAAGAAAAAAATTTCCGCGGCGTGGTGGACCTAGTGACGATGAAGGCGCACCTCTACCAGCCGGGCGGCGACGGTAAAGCCACGATCGAAGAGATTCCCTCCGAGCTGGCCGAACGGGCCAAGGCGGCGCACGAGAAACTGGTCGAACTGGTCGCCGAAGGCGACGACAAGTTGATGGAAGAATTCTTCGACCAGGGCACCTTGCCAGTGGACGACCTGAAGAAGGGGCTGCGCGAAGCGGTGCTGGGCAAGCGGATTATCCCGGTGCTGGTGAGCGCGGCGCTGCCGAACATCGGCAGCGAGTCTCTGCTGCATTTCATCGTGGACTATTTCCCTCCCCCTCTGGCGCGGGGGAAGGTAACCGGCTACACGGAACCTGCCGATTCTACGGGCCACAAGGGTGAACTGGTCGAGCGAAAGGTCAGCGACACCGAGCCGCTTTCGATTTACGTCTACAAGACGATGGCCGATCCGTTCGCGGGACGGATCAGCTACTTCAAGGTGATGTCGGGCGAGCTGAAAAACGACAGTACCTTACAGAACTTTAACCGCAATGTACCCGAGCGCCTGCAACATGTGCTGGTGATGCAGGGAAAGACTGGCTCGGAAGTGGCTTCGCTGCACGCGGGCGACATCGGCGCGGTGGCCAAACTGAAAGAGACGCTGACCGGCGACACGCTGGGAGACAAGGCGGCGCCGATTTACTACCCGCCGGCCCGGCTGCCGGAGCCCTCCATCACTTTCGCCGTGGAGCCAAAAACGCGCGCCGATGAAGACAAAATCGGCCAGGCCATCCACAAGATCCTCGAAGAGGACATCTCGCTGCGCTTCAGCCGCGACCCCCAGACCAAAGAATTCCTGCTCGCCGGGTCCGGGCAGCAACACATTGAAGTGGTCGTGGCCAAGCTGCAAAAGCGGTACAACGTGAACCTGATGCTGAAGCCGCCGAAGGTGCCCTACCGTGAAACCATCCGCGGCAAGGCCGACGCGGAAGGGAAGCACAAGAAACAGACCGGCGGGCACGGGCAGTTCGGCGTCTGCCGGATCAAGATGGAGCCGTTGCCGCGGGGGGGCGGCTTCGAATTCGTAAACGACATTTTCGGCGGCGCCATCCCGAAAAACTTTATTCCCTCGGTGGAAAAAGGCATCCGCACAGCCTCCGAAAACGGCTTTCTGGCCGGTTTCCCCGTGGTGGACTTCCGCGCCATCCTGTACGACGGCAAGTACCACGATGTGGATTCCTCTGACATCGCGTTCCAGATTGCGGGGCGGCTGGCGTTCCGGGAATCCATGAAGCAGGCGAAGCCAGCGCTGCTCGAACCCATCATGAACGTGGAGGTCTATGCTCCCGATCAATTCTCAGGCGACGTCATGGGCGACCTGAGTTCGCGACGGGGGCGCATCAGTGGGAGCGAGACCCGCGGGCACAACGTGGTGGTCAAGGCGCAGGTGCCGCTGGCGGAAATGCTGACCTACGCCACGGATTTGACCTCGATGACGCAGGGCCGGGCAAGCTACTCGATGGAATTTTCGCACTACGATTTCGTGCCGAACGAGTTGGCGGAGAAGATCATCGAAAAAGCCAAAGCGGCGCGCACCGGCGAGCCGAGCGAAGAAGAATAGAAGAAGCGCTCCTCCAAATTGGCTGTTGTCACACAAGTGGCGACCGCCTAGACTGCGGGACCATCATGAAACAATCCAAGAAACCCTGGGCGGATGCTACCCGCGCTGTTCACGCGGGAGAAGAAAAACACGGCGTCGACGCGCCGGTGGCGACGCCCATCGTGCGCAGCTCGACTTTCACCTTTTCCAGCACGGCGGAAATGAAACGCTGGGCCGAAGGCAAGAGCAAGGCCTACATCTACACCCGCTATGGAAACCCGACGCTGAGCGTGGCGGAGACGAAGCTCGCGGGGCTCGAGCACGGCGAAGCCGCGGTGGTGACCGCGTCGGGCATGGCCGCCATATCCAGCGCGTTACTCGCCGTTCTGGAAGCGGGTGACGAGCTGATCGCCACACGGCAACTCTACGGCGGCAGCTATCGACTGATGCGAGACATCCTGCCAAGGTTCGGCATCCGCGTCCAGCACGTCGACAACGACTTGGAGGGCGTCAATCGCCTGATCACACCGCGTACACGCGCACTCTATGTGGAGACGCCCACGAACCCGACTCTGCGCCTGGTGGACCTGCGAAAGGCCATCGCGCTCGCGCGGCGACACCACCTGATAGCGATGATCGACAACACCTTTGCCACCCCTGTGCTGCAGAAGCCAATTGAATTGGGCTTCGATCTGGTTGTACACAGCGCGACAAAGTATTTGGCGGGCCATTCGGATCTGATCGGCGGGGTAGCGATCGGCAGCCGCAAATGGATCGACCGCGTCCGCCAGATGGTGATCTACCTTGGGGGTTCGATGGACCCTGGGGCCGGCTACCTGCTCATCCGCGGGATCAAGTCGCTCGAGGTGCGAGTACAACGCCAGTGCGCAACGGCGCTGGCAGTGGCGAAATTCCTCACCAAGCACCCGAAGGTCTCACGAGTACATTATCCCGGACTTTCCACGCACCCGGATCATCGGCTCGCCAAGAGACAGATGAAGGGCTTCGGCGGGATGATGGCGTTCGACCTGAAGGGTGGTCTGCCGGCAGCGAGACGCCTGTGCGATCGCGTGCGGGTTTTTCTTCTGGCCGCAAGCCTGGGAGGCGTCGAATCACTGGTCGTGCTACCGCTGTTCACATCCCACTACCGGATGAGCCGCAAAGAACTCGCGGCAGCAGGCGTCGAGCCGGGTACGGTGCGGGTGTCCATCGGACTCGAAGATCCGCGGGACCTGATCGAAGACCTGCGACAAGCTCTCGCATAGGCAATCTAAGGATTTCCATCCGCTCGCTGCTTTGCGGATCAGGTCTCCCCATCGAGTTCGCCAAACGTCAATACCCCTCCGTTCCTTCCAGTTGACCCCGTCTGCGTGCGACTTTATGATTGCGGATACCCCGCGTTCCTAGCCCAAGGCGAGGGGGAATCTCTTCGGGGAGAAGGCCAAAGCGCACCGCATCGGCGGGCGTCCGAAAACAAAAGTTGCCTAGCACACCCGCCGGCAAATTCAATTTCTGGCAGCCGGACCCATGAAGCGCAAGCATGCCGCCAATCCGATTTTCGCCGCCGGCCTTTTCTCGCTGGCAACCATCGTGTTGTTTGCGCTGAGCGGGTGCGAGCAGCCGGCCCGCAATCCCGTGAAAGCGTCCGTGCCGGAAGTTACCATCCTGAAGCCGTCACTCGAGCCGCTTCCACTCGATTCTCGGCGCGCCGGGTATTTCGGGCTGGCTTCGTTGGCCCCATGCACTCCTTACGTCGAGCTTGTGATTGAGATCGCCCAAAGCGAATTCCGCAGGGGGGAACAGAATTACCGTGCGGGCCACCTGGAAAAAGCCCGGCGGGACTTTGACAGCGCGGTGGACCTGCTGCTGATGAGCGGGCTGGAGATGAACTCCGACCCGCGGCTGCAGCAGCTTTTCGACCGTGTGGTGGCGACGGTCCACGCCTATGAGCTTGCCGCCTACCGTGAGGGCGATGGGTTTACTCCGCAGCGCGCGGAGCCCGCTCCGATTGATGAGATTGCCGATTTGACCTTTCCGACCGACCCGCGCTTGCGGGAAAAAGTAGAGGCAGAGCTCGCCGCGGTCCCTCACGACCTCCCTCTGACGATCAATGACCAGGTTCTCTCTTACCTGAACTTCTTCCAGACGCCGCGCGGCCGAGCCATTGTTGAGAATGGGCTGCACCGGGGCGGACGGTACCGCGAGATGATCTCGAAAATCCTGCGCGAAGAAGGTCTGCCGCAGGATTTGATCTATCTGGCGCAGGCGGAAAGCGCCTTTCAACCATTGGCGCTGTCCCGCGCCGGCGCGCGCGGGATTTGGCAGTTTATGCTGAGTCGTGGCCGCGAATATGGCTTGAACCGAACCTGGTGGATTGACGACCGCCAGGATCCGGAAAAATCCACGCGAGCTGCGGCGCGTCACCTGCGAGACCTGTACGAGACGTTCGGGGATTGGTATCTCGTGCTGGCGGCTTACAACTCCGGCCCCGGCACGGTGCAGCGGGCGATCGAGCGCACCGGCTACCCGGACTTTTGGGAACTGTACAAACGGAATGTTCTGCCCAGAGAGACTAAGAACTACGTCCCCATCATTCTGGCGCTAACCTTGATCACCAAGGATCCGGCGCGTTACGGCATCACCGTCGAGCCCGCACCCGCCAGCCGCACCGACCGAGTCAAGCCGGGCTATGCGATTGACCTGCGCCTGGTGGCGGAAACAATCGATGTGCCGCTCGATGAGTTGAAGCAACTCAATCCCCACCTGCTGCGCATGGTGACTCCCAGCAATCCTGAGTCCGAGCTGTACCTGCCCGAAGGCACCGCGGAGCGATTCTTTGCCGAAATCGCGGATGTGCCGCCGGAGAAGTGGGTGCTGTGGCGACGCCATCGCGTCGAAGCTGGAGAGACATTGAGCGGGATTGCCAAGCAATTCCGGGTCACGGCCGGGGCGATCGCTGCGGTCAACAACCTGGACGCCAGTTCGGCATTGCAAATCGGCGAAAAACTCATCATCCCGGCCACAACGGCACCAGCGGACCAGCGGGGAAAACTGGTACGCTACCGCGTCCGGCGCGGCGACACACTCTCTACAATCAGCGAGCAGTTCGATGTCACCGTGAGCGAATTGAAAAAGTGGAATGGACTGCGCGGCGACCGTATAGCCCGTGGGGTCGTGCTAAACGTCTATCCCGGTGGCCGGCCCACCCTTCAGCAGGTTAGGGCCTCAGCCAAGGCTACCATCCAGCGGGAGCCATCAACAGCGGCGATGGCGGACGGCCAACCGGTCATCCACAAGGTGCTGCCGGGGGAGACCCTGTGGTCAATTGCGCGGGCGTATCAGACCACGGTCGAAGCCCTGCGAGCTGCCAACCGTTTCTTGGTCAGCCGCCAATTACAGGTAGGCGACCAACTGATGATTGTGCCTCCCCGGTGAATTTCGAGCCGTACCCCCCATTAACCGTCGATTTCTCTGCAGGATAGACGAATCTCCTGGCTCCCGCTTGGCGATTTCACCTCGCCGCCTTGTTCCACAGCGATACCCTCGGAGCGGGCGGGATTGCCTTGACAAAGCTGCGAATCTGCGTTTATAAGCCCGACGGTGCTATTTTATGGCGGCCGTCGCTTTCGTGGCACCCCAGGCGACCCGCCGGGTCTCTACCCCACTCACAGCGGAAGGCGCGAGGGAGGTACATATGGCCTACGATAAGCCGGACTTCGGCGACGACGAACTCGACGATTTCTCTCGATTTGAGGACGAAGAAGAACTCGGCGCCGACCGCGAAGAAACCATCGAGGAAGAAGAGGCCGCGGAAGAAGAACTCAGCGTTGACGACCATTCGATGTACGCTCCGCCCGCGACCCTCCCGGCAGCCACATCAGCCGAGATGCGCAAACCGGAACGCAAGGCCGGAAAAAGCAAGCGGAGACCCAAGAAAAAGAAGATAGCGAAACCGAAGAAGAAAGCCAGGAGACGCGGAAAAGCGAGAAGTAAGCGCCGCAAGTCGAAGATCCGCCGTAGCGGGAAGCGTTGAAGGCAGAAAAATCGAAAGGCCCGGGAGTGGTTCCCGGGCCTTTTTTTTTGCCCGCCGCGTCACCGGATGGTGCGCGGCTCGCGGCTGCAAGAATCCGGCGGGCTAGGTTTCCAGGGCGACGTGCACCACGCGGCCCACGATCAAATCCGCATAGGTCTGTCCTTCCTCGATGGGCAGCACCTCAATCAGATAGTCGGGATTGTGCGGGCGCAGAACCAGATATCCATTCCCCGGACCTGAGCTGTACTCGACGTATTTCACCGTGCATCCTTCTGCCTTGCGCACGGCGTACATGTTGCGATCGTTCTTGCGATAAGGCCGCAAGCTGTTGTAGTGGCGATCGATCAGCAAGGTGGATCCGGGGGCGAGCCGCGGCCACATGCTCAGTCCTTCCTTCTGGTCCACCTTGATCAGCACAAATCGAGTCCAGGACTTGCGCGACCCGGCGCCCGGGAGTCCCGCCAAATCGGCACGGATGCGCGACAGGAAGGTGCGCCGGAACTTGAGGATTTCCTTGACCTCTTCATTTACAACCACTTCGCTGCCTGCCGCGATCGATCCTTCCACAAGCGGGACATCGGCGTAATCTTCTTCCTCTCCGGCTGGGACGGCTGCGAACTTCACGAGTTCGTTCGGATTCAACAGGTCATATACGGACAGGCCGATTGCCTTCAGCATGCGGTCGAGTGCGGAAAGCTTTAGTCCACGTTTGCGGTTCAGGAAATTGGAGACGTGCGCCTGGGTAAAGCCAGTGCGGCGAGCCAACTCCATCCCGGTCAGGTCGCCCGCTTCGATGCGCTTGCGAAGTTCCTTGCGCAGGCTTTCCTGCAAAGTGACAAAACTCATGCCAAGACGCTATAACGGACAGTTAAGAAATGCAAGGGCAAAATGCCAAGAAATCAATTACTTATAGCTTAATGATTTTGTTCTTGACAAAACTATGCAATTCGTTAATATACCGTCGACTGAGGCATTGCCCATGAAACGCCCGGCGATTTCGCAGGTCCCTCCTGATGGATTTCCAGCCGCTGCATCCGATCCCGACGCATTTTCGGCACCGGGGACAGACTGGGCAGACGAGGCGCAGCGGACTGCGGAAACCGCTGTAGCAGCACTCGCCGAACCGCAGCGGTTATTTGCAGAATTCCGACGCAAGCTGGCACTCGGCGAAACGCTGGCGCGCGCATTTCAGAAGCTGGCGGAGGCGCTGAGATTTTCTGGCCGAATCACTTTGACCTTCCACCAGGGAAGACTGACCAAGACCGTACTGGAAGAAGCGTATTTCCGGGGGCGGCCCATGACGTAATGACCAGGTAGTCCGTGAATAACTGAATCCGCAGCAGGTCTGACGGAACCATCTCCGGAGCCCTGCGATCCCGGCACAGCCGGGGCGCAGGGCTTTCTCTTTTCGAGAGGAACGAAATGAAAAGCGAGTCGACGACGAAGGACGACCCAAGCGTGATCCGAGTGGAACTGCGCTATTGCCCGCGGTGCGGCGCCCTCAACATCGGCACTGTGGATCAACCCTTCTGCTCCCTGTGCATCGGTGCCCTGCGCTGGCTTTACGCGAAGGGCCCCCGGCTTCGATGCGGTGCAGAACGGAGTGAGCCATGAAACTCCCATCATTTGAACGCGCCTGCACGATGCTTCTGCTGCACCGTTTTTTTCGGACTTCCCTGCTGGTGGGACGCATGCCGTCACTCATCGGGCGAGAGATCTTCCGTCCCAATGTGCGCAGCGTTCCGGCGCGGGCCCTGGAAGACGCGGTCGTGTTCGTCTGCGACGTTGAGCGCGTGCTGCGGAATCTCGAAGCTTACGACCAACGCTTGATCGCTTTCTGCGTGTTGGAAGACCGCTCCGAGTGGGAGGCAGCACGCGTATTTCATCGCAGCCAGGTGGAAGTGTCGCGCAGGCTGGGGGAGGTGCTCGATCTGCTCCACGAAACCTTCTGCCGTCTCGGTCTGCTTCCACGTCCCGCGCAGATTCTCCCATACGAAACCAACAACGTAGTTCCCCGCCGCCACCGGTCTGGAGGAAACCGTGAACCGAAAACGGAAAAAAACGATGCGGACGTCAAGCCGCCGTCGGATGTCGCCAGCGAAACCAAAGGAGAGAGTCACTGATGTTCTACTGACCTCCTTCCGCGACACAGACGTGCGAAAAAAGACTCTCGCGAGAACGGAGGACAACCATCAGGACGTCGAAGCCAAGTTGTTATCTCCCGGCATACGCGTTGAACTGTACAAAGGCATCGCCGCCTGTTTGCAGGAGCGCGCCGCCATCCTCTTGGTTCGCATTCTGGAGGCGGCGGAGGCTAAGGAGGCGTGGGCCTGTAAGGTGATTCTGGACCTGGCCGGGATTCCACAAGCCTTGCAAGCGGCGCTGGGCGCGGCGGAAGCATCTGCGCCGGAGGATGAGCTGCTGTCAGCGATGGAACACAACCTCGTCGAGAATCTCCTGACTTTGATCCGAGGAGAGAGCCGTGAACCTGCCGATGCCGATTTCCCGGGGGAGTAAGTTCCGAGTTGCCGACAGTGATGCGTTCGGCCGCTTGGGTCCTTCTCTACGAGAGCATTTGAGCGGCCCTGTTGACGGACCGCTGGTGGAATATTTGTTTGGAGGCGGCGCGCAGGTCGAACTGGTAGATGCGCTCGTGCCTTTGCTGTTGTGGATTCGAGACCGCCGAGGGAATTTGGTGTTGCTCCGCCCGAATGCCGCGCAGCGACTGTATGCAAAGCGCCGCACACAGCGGAACATCATCTTGAAGGCGCGCCAGGTGGGTATGACCACCTACATCGCCGCGCAATTCTTTCTCAAGACAATCCTGCGGCCGGGCACGGTGACGCTTCAGGTGGCGCACTCGCTCGAATCCGCCCAGCAGATTTTCCGCATCGTACACCGCTTCGCGAGCCACTTGCCTCCAAACGCCATGCGCATACTCGTCACCGCGCGCGAAAACGTCCGGGAGTTAGCGTTCGCAAAACTCGACAGCCGTTACATCGTGGATACCGCCGGGAATCGAAACGCTGGCCGCGGCCTGACGATTCACAACCTGCACGCCTCCGAGGTGGCGCTCTGGCCAGGAGACCCGCGCGAGACCATGGCGGGACTCCTGGCCGCGGTCGCGCCCGGCGGCGCCGTGGATGTGGAATCAACGCCGAACGGCGCGGGCGGCTATTTCTACTCGGAATGGCTTCGCTCCAAGCAATCCGCAGCAATCGGCTCGGGACTGACTCCGCATTTCTTCCCGTGGTGGATTGAACCCGCTTACCGGCTCGCGGTCCATCCAGGTGAGACGCTCGAGCCATTTAGCGAAGAGGAGCGTTTGCTCATCGAGCGAGTGCACTTGACGTCCGAACAAATCAAATACCGGCGCTACCTGCGCGATACTTTCGGGGAGTTGGCACCCCAGGAGTTCGCCGAAAGCGACTCCGATTGTTTCGTGGCCTCGGGTCGCCCGGTATTCGACATTGCGTTCATCGACGCGCGTACGCGGCGGATTCCGCCGCCGCTCCAGACACGGAGCAACGGCGCGGAGGCGGTCTGGCTTGGGCCGGTCAAAGGCCGCAGCTACATCATCGGCGCTGACGTTGCTGAAGGGGCAGAAGACGGCGACTTTTCCGCCGCTGTCGTCATCGACGCGGAGACGGGCTTGCAGTGTGCCGAACTTTGCGCCCGCTGGCCGATCCCGCGCTTCGCCGAAGAGCTGGCAGCATTGGGGAGGCGTTACAACGACGCCCTGATCGCCGTTGAGCGCAACAACCACGGGCATGCGATTCTCTACGCGCTTGAGCAGCAATTTGGATATCCGCGCCTTTACCGCCACCGCGACACGGAATCGGCAGCTGCCGCCAAAGGCTGGCCGATGAATGTGCGCACTAAACCGTACGCGATTGCGATCCTGCGGCGAGTGCTGCGGGAAGCGCCGGATTTGCTGGCATCGTCGCGGCTGCTCGAACAATGCCGCAACTTCTCCTATCACGAAAACGGCGAAACGCGAGCGCTGACCGGAACGCACGATGATTTGGTAATCGCCGCAGCCATCGCCTTCGCTGTGCGCGCAAGAGGTGGAGACCCACAACTGACTTCGACCCCGTTCTAGTGCCGTTCCAACTTAATTCGACGAGGCATATGGTCTTGCGCGCGAACATCTCATGTGTTGCCCTGACCCATTCCTAGAGCCAACAAGTTGGAACAGCACTAGAGATCCCTTCCAACAATGGGCGGTCGCTTCCCAAACCGGCACGAGGGAAACTGCTTGCTGCCTGTGGCGAGCGCCGCTAGCATACGCGCGTCGAAGATCCGCCTTGGGCGGATGGCTTCTCCCTGTGGTGAGCGGAGCCCTGCACCGAACGGTGCAGGGCGAAGTCGAACCATCGGCTGCCACACGCACAAAGTGGAACACGTCTAGCCGACCTAGGGTGAGCGGAGCCGAACCTTGCTGCTCGCATTGGAACACATTCGCCGGATGCGAGGCGGCGCGCAGGCACATCTGATGCGCTGCTCAGACGGCGGCTATTACGTCGTCAAGTTTCAGAACAACCCGCAGCACGTCCGGATCTTGGTCAACGAATTGCTCGGAACCCGGCTGGCAGCACGGCTGGGCTTGCCCACCCCGCAGGTTGAAGTTGTCGAGGTGCGGGAGGAATTGATTCGGAGCACGGCCGAACTGGTGATGCAACTGGGGATGTCGCGGACGCCGTGCCGGGCGGGGTTTCAATTTGGCTCACGCTACCCGGGCGATCCGGCGGAAATCACGGTGCACGATTTTTTGCCCGACGAACAATTGCGGGACATCGCAAATGCAGCGGATTTTCTGGGCATGCTTGTGTTTGACAAGTGGACCTGCAACACGAACGGCCGGCAGGCAATTTTTTTCCGAAACGCGAGTCGCCCGCCTGCTGCCGTCGGGTTAGATTCGCGCTACCAGGCGTGGATGATCGACCAGGGGTTTTGCTTCAATGCCGGCGATTGGAGCTTCCCCGACGCACCTCTGCGGGGGCTCTACGTACGGGCCCAGGTCTATGAAGCGGTACGCGGACTTGATTCGTTCGCGCCGTGGCTCGAGCGCGTGGAAAAGAGAATTGACGAACGGGTGCTGGACGAACTCGGCAGAGAAATTCCGCCGGAGTGGTACGGCTTCGACCAGGACGCGCTCTACCACCTGCTGGCGCAGCTCTTACGGCGGAGCGGGCGCGTGGCCGAATTGATTTTGGCTGCGAAAGATACCTATCGGAATCCGTTTCCGAACTGGAAGTGACCTATGCCTGAGGCAAGATTGCAAACCTGCGTCTATCACATCCTGCGCTACACGCCGAACCTCATCCGCGACGAATGGATCAACATCGGCGTGCTGCTGCATTCGCCTGAGAGAAAGCAGTTCCGTCTGCGCGTGCTCAGCGAAGAAGAGGAGGTCGCACGCCTGCGAAGATTGCACCCGGAGGCGGACCTGGCCATTGTAAACGCGCTCCAGACCGAGATTGAGAAACGAATCGCAGAGCATCGCGATGACATCGCGGGCTACCTTTCGAAGCTCGACGAGACTCTCTCCAACGTGCTCCAGCTCAGCCCGCAAAAGGGTCTGCTCACAGAGGATTTGGACGCCGATTTCGACCGGCTCTACCGCGACCACATCACGCCGCCGCGTGCCCGCTTGCGTGCCGGCTTGGAGACCGGGATGCGGAGCGCGCTGCGCACGCGTATGAACGACGTCTTCCGCTCTGCCGGAGTGCTCAACCGTTTCGAGCGCGGATTCCGCGTGGACGAATTCACCTACCGCGGCGACCCAATGAAGTTGGACTACGCTTATCGGCGCAACGGCATACGCGGGTTCGTACATGCCCTGGCACTGGCCCGCGATCCGGGACAAGCGAAAGTGCTGGCCTACACCGCCGGTTGCATCCGGGCGCGGCTCGGCAGTACTGAATTCACCGCCGTCACAGAAAGCGAGCCGCGTCCCGATAACGAGCGCCACCAGTTCGTGGCGGGTCTACTCTCTGAACAACAGATTCAAGTCGTGCCACTTGCGCGGTTGGAGGAATACGCGAACCGGCTCCGGCCGAACCTCCACTGAAAAAAAGGGCTCTTTTTCTTGTCAAGAGGGGGAAAAGGCCCTTTTTTTGCTTAACTCGTTGATAACACAGCAAAAGAAAGTTTGCTCTTTTTGATTAATAACCCTGTCGTCTGTGCTATAGTGGTTTTAGAATCGAAGAGAAAAGAAAACCCCGGAGCAAGCAGCTCCGGGGTTTTTGCTTTCGCGAAGTCTCTCAGCACCACCGACGGAAACCTTTTTCCCCGACCATGCGACACAAGGGAATTCGAGCTTGGCTCTCGCGGACCTGGCGGATGCTGGCGAGTGTCGGCGAGCGCAAGACCATCATGCTGCCGGCAGCGACACGTAGCGCTGCGCGCCATCCACTGCCCAAACCCACACCTGCCAACCTCCGGAGATTCTCCGAGATTCCGGTGGCGCGCAAAGCCATCAACACCATCAAGGACCGCATCGCCACGATGCGGTGGCACGTGCAATTCAAAGAGGGCGGCGTCGACAAAGCGAGCGACCTCCGCATCCGCGCTCTCCGGGCCTCCTTCGAGGCGCCCAACGCCGACGACAGCTTCCGCACGCTCACCGAGCAGGTGATCGAAGACGTGCTTGTGGGCGGCTGCGGTGCGATCGAAGTGCATGCCACTCCCGACCCTCAGCAACCATTGCAGCTCTGGCCGGTGGACGGCACCACGATCCGCATCTACGCCGGCTGGACCGGAAATCCGGAAGAGCCCCGCTATGCGCAGGTGACGCCATGGGGCCAGCGCGTAGATTTGCGAAACGACGAACTCGTTTATCTCCGCCTGAATCCGCGCACGCACACACCGTTTGGGTTGGGGCGACTCGAAGTCGCGTTCGAGACAATTAGTTGGCTGCTGGGCGCGCAGGAGCACGCAGCGCGGCTGGCCTCCAATACTGTCGTGCAGTTTGCGCTGTGGCTCGCAGAGATGCCCCCGACGAGCTACGACAAGGTCATCTCCTGGTGGCAAAACGAAATTGAGGGCACCGGCCGCGTTCCCATCATCGCCAACCTCCCGGCAAAGCCGGAAGTACTGCGCTTCAGCGAGGGCTCCGACCGGGACTTGCGCCTGGAATGGCAGAAGTTCCTGATCCGCATCATCGCCGATGCGTTCGACCTGCCACCGCTGCTCTTGGGGCTCGAGCAGGACGTGAATCGAGCCACCGCTGACGCCCTCGTGGACGAAGCGTTTCGCACCGCTGTGGTGCCGACGGCGCGGCTTTACGCGGAGCACCTGACGCGCGAGGTGATCGGTCGCAAGCTCGGCTGGGACGATCTTGAATTTGTGTTCGAAGACCTGGAGGTCTTCGACGAACGGGCACAAGCCGAGGTCGAAGAAATTTTGCTTCGCAGCGACGTTCTGGTGCCGGACGAAGTTCGGGTGCGCCGCGCCCTTCCGGCCCTACCGGGCGGCTGGGGCTCGCTCAGTTACACGCAGCGCCAAATGCTGATCCAAAAACCAGTAGCCCGTGACTAGCGAAGGGGGCATTCCCTGCTCTCCCATCGCGGCTATCCGGGCACGCGTCTCCTCATTATGAAAACAAGAAAAACACCGACCACGCTGCGCCTGGAAGCGATGGCGCTCGAGATCCCGGAATTTCCAGAGCATCCCAACCGCGTGCCCTTCTCCGGCGTGCTGACCGTGCTGGATGCTCCCAGTGATCGCGCTCCTGCCGGAGCGGCCGGTCACCAGGTGATCCTCCCACGCCGCGTTGCCGAGCGCGCGCTTCCGAGCCTGCTCGGAATGGCCGTGGACTTCGCGCCGGGCCTCCGCGGGCACGACGTCCACCGGAAGATTGGAATTATCACGCGCGCTGAGATCGTGGGCACGCGACTGGAAGTTTCCGGCTACCTGTTCGGCAAAGACTTCCCGGACGTTGTCCGCGAATTGCGCGCGAATCGTGATCGCCTAGGGATGTCCTATGAGGTCACGGAAGTGAGCGTGGCCGATCCGAAAGCCCGGACATGGATCCTTGAAAACGTCGTCTTCACGGGAGCGGCCATCCTGGAGCGCGCCGCGGCAGCCTATGAGTCCACATCGCTGGCGGCCACGGCGGGCGTCAAGCAGAGCCAGACCGCGACCAGACAAAAAGGAGAAATCATGGAAGAGAGAATCACTCAGGCATTGGAGCTGCTGGCGCAGACGAACCAGTCACTCGCCGCCGAAATGGCGAACCTGCGCGGCGCAGTGGAGGAGTTCCGGCAGGCACATTCGCTGCAGGCGAGCCGGGCGCGCGACATCGACGCGGTCAACGCGGGGCCCACGGGCGCAGCGCTTGAAGCGCGCGTGGAAGAGCTGGCAGGGGCAATCGAGGAGCTCCGCCGGCAGAACGAAGCCCTGCGCACACAGGCCGAAAGCTACGCAGCGCAGTCGGCGCGCAAGACCGTGCCGCCACAGGTGCTGACCCTGCTGGCCAAGTCGGGCATCGGCGCCGAGGCTGTCGGCGGCAACGGCAAAGTCGAAACGACCGTACTCGACAAAGCCCTCGACGGTCTGCCCGTCGAGCAACGTATCGCGATCAAATCGCAGCTGGCCCGCGCGGGCGCGCTGGACTGACCATCGGGCTTTTCTCCGAACCCGGACGCACTCCGAAATCTCACCCTTGAGGACAAAAATGAACAAAGGACATTTCATTGATATCGCTGCCGCGGCCGATTTTCTGAGCCCCGGGGCCATCGAGGTCAACCGCTACCAGAACGAAATCACCGACCTGGTGCGCCGCCGCGGCGCCTTCGGCCAGCGGATCAAGCAGGTGCCAGCCACGGGTCACCCGTCGCGCTTCTTCGAGCAAACGGAGATCAATGACTCCGTTGGGTTCGTGGATCCGCGGGCGATCAACCCGACGGCGGGCACGCCGACGCGCGTGGAGCGCACGGTTCCGCTGAAGGCGCTGGTGGCGCAGATCAACTTCTCGCTGTTCGACGCCGAGGTCACGCGCCAGCAGGCGCAGTTCGCCTACCTGGAAGCGAAGGACATCGCCGACACGATCGACGCGCTGCTCCGCAAGCACGACCAGGCACTCTGGAACGGCGACGACACCAGCTTTTCCACGCCGACTTCGCTCGAGTACTACGGCGTGCTCAGCCAACTGACCGGCGCCGGCGGCGAAGTGAGCATCACCGATGTCGACGCGTCGCTGGTCGACACGATCAAGACCGAAGTGACCACAATGGTGGCGCGCACGGACTTCGAAGTGCGCCCGACCGCCATCTACGCCAACCCGGAAACGCTCGACCTGATCGACCAGGAGCTGAAGATCATCCACAACGTCGTGCTCAGCACGCGCGCCATCGAGGGCGGCATTACAGTGAAGGAACTCTCCACCCAGGCGGGCACGCTGCCGCTGGTTCCCGACTGGACCATCGGCGTCACGCCGAGCGGCCAGAACAAAATCCACGACGTGGTCATTGCCACCGAAGACCTGATCGAGTATCACTGGCTGACCGACCCCAATCCGCGCGTGTTCCAACTCGGCCTGCCCAGCTCGCTCGCATCGCAAATGATCGCGGTGAAGTTCGGCGCGGTCGTGGCCAAGGGCGCGGCCTACGCGCACAAACGCCTGCGCTTCACGAAGTAAGTCGCAGATCCACTCCAACCTATGCCTGGAAACCTGTATCTGACGACGGCCGAGTTCGCCGCCTTCGGCCTGGCGGACTCGACCGACCCGGCGCTGATTCGCGTGGCGAGCGACCTGGTGGATTCTTTCTGCCAGCGAACTTCCCTGCTCGTTGCGCAATACACCGAGCGCAACCGGCTGCCGGAAGGACGCCCCATCACCCGGGCCAGCGTGACGCCGCTCGCGATCGCTGGCGGAGCGACCACGCCGTTCGTGTCGCTCCGCGCGCGGTACGCGTCGTTGCGAGGGCCGGATGCGACAACGCTCGCCGGTTTTCTCGAGGCGTTTGGCGGACCGCCGGCATGGGTTGATCTCGATCCGGCGCAAACCGACTACAACGCAGCGACCGGCGAGATTTGGCTGCCGACGGGCATTTTCGGCGCGCTCTACAGCGAAGTCGAGATGACCTACACGGCCGGTTATGCGGAAGCGCCGGAAGGCGCCAAACTCGCCTGCGCGCAAATCATCCGCAACATGGAATCGCATCCCGCGGTAAACGTGCGGACCGCGCAACTCGATCGCCTGCAACTCGAGTATTTCGCCGCCTCGCTCCTGGACGAGGACACGCGGCGGTTGCTGGCGCCGCACGTCGCGGTGCGGTTGAACTGACGATGACGGACTATTCCAGGGCGGCGCTGCGGTGGATCGAACCGCTGCTGGCGTTAGGCGTGGGCGGATCCACGGCGCTGCGTTTCGTTGGGCCACCCGCCGATGGAACAGCAGAGCTGGGAATCGTCGCCTCGGCCACGGATGGCTTTGTGGACTACCCCACGAGCAATTCGTATGTCCGCGAACTGACGGAGGAGGAGCTGGCCACATCCGCCGGCCAGTTTCGACAGGGCGCGCGAGAGGTACTGCTCAGTCACTCGTTCGCGCAATCGGTGGCCGCGGCACAAGGGGTCGCTTCTGCCAAGGAGATGTTTGAGGCGGCAACCGGGCTTCTCATCGCCGGACAAATCTGCCGGATCCGCAGTTTCAAGCCGCTGAGCACAGGTGAAGAAACCTATGCTTGGCAATTGCTCTGTGACGCGCCACTCGAGGTGGCTTGAATGCCGGCACAAGCGCTCACCCTGTCGGAGCTGGGAAAGCAATTCGACGAGCTCGCCGGTGCGCTGCCGAGTGCGATTTCCATCGGAGTGACCGACCCGGAAGTTTCGCGCTACGTGCGTGCCGTTGAATTCGGCAGCCTCCTCGGCGAGCGGCCGTGGCCACACCCGGGCCCTCGGACGACGCTTGCGGTGGATCCTGAGAGTGGCGCGCAGGTCGTCGTCTCCGCGGAGGCGCCACACGGTTTCATCCGCGTCCAGGCTTCAAGCTTTTTGGAAGGGCTGCGCAGCGGCATGTCAGGGCGCACGAACTGGCTCAATGTCGGCGAGGTGAATGACCGCATTTCTGCCTCCGTGCGACAAGCAGGCGAAGCGGCGCTCGAGCGCCTCCGGGCGGCGCTGCCCGATCAGTTCACGCGCCTGAAGCAGAGCCTAGCGGTGCTGACAGAAGAAGATGGAATTCAGCGGTGATCAGCGCGGCCGGTCGTTTGCGGCGTGCGAGCTGAGTGGTGCCGTCTTTCGCGACGCGGACCTCTACCGGGTATCGCTTGCGGACGCCAATCTGGAAAACGCCACGTTTGTGAACTGCTTCGCGGCGGAGGCTTCCTTTGAAAACGCCCGTTGCGCGGGCCTTCAGGCCGTGCGCACAAGCTTCTACCGCGCAGGCTTTCGCGGCGCAGACCTGACGGATGCGCTGCTTTGGAAATGCGTGCTGGCCGGCGGTGATTTCCGCGGCGCCAGGATGAAGCGCCTGACGCTGACGCTCGACTGCAATTCTTTCGAGGGCGTTCAACTCGATCGCGCGACCAGCGCGGAGCTCGCTTACCTGTTTGGCCGCCCGCACTCGCCGCACGGAAAACGCTGGCTCGATATCCTGGGCGAGCGCGATCTGATCTGGTTGGAACGCGTTTTCGCGCGATAGAAACTATGCAAGCCGCCAAAGACACTTTCTTCCGCACGCTGCAATCGCGGCTCGCCACCGTGAATCCGGCGCGCACGGTGCTCGTGGATGGGATCGAGCGGCCGGCGATCCTGGTGGCCGAGAACGAGCTCTACCCGCCGCCGAAGCTGTTTTTCAACGCGTTTTACATCCACTGGCTGGGCACACCGGCGGTGCGCAGCTTCTCGCGAACGCCAGCGCCGCGCTACGAGCTGATCGCGCAGGTGGAATACTTCGTACGCGGCACGGCGTCGCTCCGGTTGCCTTTCGCCGACCGCGGCCGCTTGCTCACACAGATGGATCAGGAGCTGGTGGCGATTCTTTTTCCTGGTCATACGGAGAAGTTTGACCACAGCGTCTCGCCGCCAGCACCGCTGGGGAGTTGCCTGTACTGGCGCTGGACCCCGGACTTCCGCACGGTCGTTGAGGGCAACGGCTCCGTCCTGCGGAGGCTGGCGACGGTCAGCGTGTCGTTTTACCTGGAGAATCTCTCCAATTAGTTCTCGCCTCGGCGAGAGTTCCTATCAAGGAGTTCGCGATGCCCATTTCGAAATCTCTGGTCCAACCATTCCGCAAGCCGATGGTGC
>Ga0315268_10000483_pt1 | contig 46949 bp, 38 predicted proteins | sample C1_top_MG_FD_204535 | JGI IMG/M metagenome (GOLD analysis project Ga0315268, IMG submission 204535) | Sediment microbial communities from Yellowstone Lake, YNP, Wyoming, USA - C1_top | ecosystem: Environmental > Aquatic > Freshwater > Lake > Sediment | place: USA: Wyoming | collected 2017-08-01 | reverse complement strand
CGACCTGATGAAGATCGTCTTCAACATCAAGGAAGACGACGCGCGCAACCCGGGCGTCATCGCCGACTGCACCGGCGACAACGCGGGCGACTCGGTCGGCCCCACCGCCGACGGCTTCGAGACCTATGGCGTCACCGGCGTCGCGCTGATCACGTTCATCCTGCTGGCGGTCAAGGATCCCAATCTGCAAGTCCAGCTGCTGGTCTGGATCTTCATCATGCGCGTCATGATGATCGTGACCAGCGCGGTTTCGTACTGGATCAACGGGTTCATCGCCAAGGCCCGCTATGGCAACGCGGCCAGCTTCAACTTCGAGACGCCGCTGACCACGTTGGTCTGGCTGACCTCGCTGCTATCGGTCGGCATGACCTACCTGATCTCGTACCTGACCATCGCCAGCCTGGGCGACGGCACGATGTGGTGGAAGCTGTCGACCATCATCACCTGCGGCACGCTGGCCGGCGCCATCATCCCCGAACTGGTCAAGGTCTTCACCTCGACCCAGTCGCGCCACGTGCGCGAGGTGGTCATCTCCTCGCGCGAGGGCGGCGCTTCGCTGGGGATTTTGTCCGGTTTCGTGGCCGGCAACTTCTCTGCTTACTGGATGGGCATCGCGATCCTGGCGCTGATGGCGACCGCATTCGGCGTCTCGACCACCGGCCTCGAAGGGATCATGGCAGTGCCCGCGGTCTTCGCGTTTGGCCTGGTTGCCTTTGGCTTTCTGGGCATGGGCCCGGTGACCATCGCCGTCGACTCGTACGGACCGGTCACCGACAACGCACAATCGGTCTACGAGCTGTCGACCATCGAGACCCTGCCTGGCATCAAGGAGGAGATCAAGAGGGACTTCGGTTACGAACCCAACTTCGACAAGGCCAAGTCCTATCTCGAGGAGAACGACGGCGCCGGCAACACCTTCAAGGCCACCGCCAAGCCGGTGCTCATCGGTACTGCGGTGGTCGGCGCCACCACCCTGATCTTCTCGATCATCCTGCTGCTCGCCAAGAAGGCGACCGGCCTCGAGGGCGAGCTCAGCCTGCTGCAGATGAACGACATGCTCGCCAAGGCAGCGATCCACTTCTCGCTGCTCAATGCGCCGTTCTTGCTCGGCCTGATCGCCGGCGGCGCAGTCATCTACTGGTTCACCGGCGCGTCCACCCAGGCGGTGTCGACCGGCGCCTACCGCGCGGTCGAGTTCATCAAGGCCAACATCAAGCTCGAGGGCGGCGGCGAAAAGGCCTCGATCAGCGACAGCAAGAAGGTGGTCGAGATCTGCACCAAGTACGCGCAGAAGGGCATGTTCAACATCTTCGTCGTGGTCTTTTGCTCGACCCTGGCCTTTGCCTGCATCGAGAGCTACTTCTTCATCGGCTACCTGATCTCGATCGCCATCTTCGGCCTCTACCAGGCGATCTTCATGGCCGACGCCGGCGGCGCCTGGGACAACGCCAAGAAGATCGTCGAGACCGAGCTGCGCGAGAAGGGCACCCCGCTGCACGCGGCCTGCGTCATCGGCGACACCGTCGGCGATCCCTTCAAGGACACCTCGTCGGTGGCCATGAACCCGATCATCAAGTTCACCACGCTGTTCGGCGTGCTGGCGGTCGAGCTGGCCATCGAGTTGCCGACCATGACCCGCACCGTGCTCGCCGTCGCCTTCTTCATCGTCTCCATGATCTTCGTCCTGCGCTCGTTCTACGGCATGCGCATCGTCACCGGCAAAGACGCGCAGAAGGCGTAAGACCGGGCATCGGGCGCAGCGCCATCGATGCTGTTGGCGGGGGAACCATCGCGATCTACCATGTGTTTGGCGCGTCCAACATGACGCGGGGAGGGGAGATGTATCGTTCGAAGTCGATGCTGTACCTGGTACTGGTCGCTGCGCTGGCGCTGGTGCTCTGCCGTTGCGACTGCAATGGCGGCGGCGAGACCGACAGCGGCAGCACGCCGCAGGACGCGACCCGCGCTGATGCCGGGCAAATTGACCATGCCGCGGGCCAGGACCACACTGTCCGGGACAGCGCGCAACCGCATGACAGCGCGGTCGCTGACGCCCACGCCGGGGACAGCACGGCCGACGACAGCCATGTCCCGGATGGCGGAATCCAAGACAGCCACGTCGTTGATGGCGGTGCAAGCGACAGCCACGTCGCCGACACCACAATCGCTGACAGCACTGCGATCGACAGCCACGCTGACGACGCTGGCGGCGCAGTTGACAGCGCGACCGGCGCCGATTCCTCGACCGCCGACACCGGGTCCTCCGTCGACGCCGCGCATGGACCGCCCGACTGGTCAGCTCTCGGCGTCGGGTTTCGGATGGTCGGTGCCATCGCGCCGGATCACACCCTCTGGCAGTGGGGGTGGTCTGCGTGTGGCAGTGGTCCCTGCCAGGTCGGCACCGACATTGACTGGAGCGCGATTGGCGGCAGCGGTAGTGCCGCCTCATGCGCGATCAAGAACAGCGGCACGCTCTGGTGCTGGGGCAACAACTCGGACGGTGCGCTGGGCGTGGGCGACACCAGCAATCGCGCCGTACCAACCGAGGTGCTCGGCGACAGCACCTGGCTACAGGTCGACATGAATGGCGCCGGCGACCTTTACAACGCAACCTGCGGAATCAAAGGCGACCACTCACTGTGGTGTTGGGGAACTGCCGGGCAGTACGCATCGCACACGCCGATCCACGTCGGCACCGACTCTGACTGGCATCAAATGGACGTCGGCGCCAATGCCGTGTGCGGCATCCGGACCGGAGGTGCGCTGTATTGCAGCGGTACCATGAACGGCTTCACCCGCCTTGGCGCGACCTCGACCTGGCTCGAAGTGGCGGTGTGGTCGCAGATCTGCGCGCTCAATGATCAGAGCGAGATCTGGTGCTGGAGCGATCCAGCGGCGACCGCGACCCAGGTTCCGGGCTCGCACGTCTGGCGGTCGGTCACGGTGGGTGGTTTTAACTACTGCGCCATCGACGACAACGCTGCCATCTGGTGCTGGGGCGAAAACGGCAACGGGCAGCTCGGCACCGGAAACAACGATAATGCGGCGGAGCCTACCCTTGTCGTCGGGGGCGCGCAGTGGCGCATTGTCCAGGCCGGCTACCAGTTCACCTGCGGCGTCCGGACGGACGACTCGATGTGGTGCTGGGGAAACAACAAATACGGCCAGCTCGGCGACGGCCACACCACCAACCGCAACGTACCGATCCAGGTCTTCCGGCCGTGACCTGTTGGCCGGCGAAATTGACGCACCGCTCCCCGCTGGTCCAGCGATAAGATATGTTACATACTGGGCGGGAGGCCGATCATGACCAAGATCACGAAAGCGGGAACTGGTGCGCAGCACATTCCGACTGAGGCGCCCGTCGCCAAGAAACAGCTATCCGAGCGCGCACGCGACGCGGTGATCGACCGGCTCGATCGTTTCCCGGGCGGACACCGCCTCGACCCGCACGAGATGAAAAAACACATCGACCACGTGCTCGAGGGCCCGTGGGGACCGATCGGTGCGCAGCCCCTGTACGCCGTACGCGAGCCACCGCGAGACCGGCCCTTCCCCGGCGATATCCGACCCATGTACGGCGTCGAGGTGAATCCGAAACCGATCTTGCCGCCGGACATCCAGCCACTGTATGCCGTCGACATCGGCCCGAAGCCGATCTGGCCGCCGAACATCCAGCCGCTGTACGCCGTCGATATCGGCCCGACGCCGATCCGTGAGCCACCGATCCGCGCGATGTACGGTATCGACCTGGGCGACAACAACCTGTTGCCGAGAAAAGCCTAGCCCGAAAACCCGATCGATCGTATGCACTGTGGTCTGGCTGCGGAGGGCGCCATGGCAGAGAACGTCTACTTGCTCAAGGTCGGCAAGGCGTGCCGGGAAGCGGTGGCACGTCGGTTGGCTCTCGACAGTGCTCCCGGACAGGTACGGCTGGTGACGGCCGAGCCGCTCTCCAACTATGGCTACCCCAAGGGTGCCGAGCCCTCGCTGCTGGCCATCCTGGACGACGGCGTGGCCGTGGGTTCGGAAAACAAACCCGAGGCGCCCCACCTGTTCGTGCCCTGGCACAACGTGCACTACCTGGCTGACGGCAGCCTGCTGACCGAAAAAAAGTAGCGCTCACCGCTTCTCGATCGGCGCCAGCGTCGGCGTCGGCGTCACGCCGCTCAACCAGACATTGGTCATTGCCGGTCCGTCGACCAGCGGCCCGCTCTCGATCGCCTGGCCCCTGACGACCAGCGTCTGGCCATCGAAGCCCACGTCCCAGAGTTGACCGTGCAGATAGACGTCGACGCCGATCTTGGCCTGGGTGAAGCGCAGCAGCCCGGGCAGGCCGTACTTGAGCCGCGCCTCGTGCTCGCTGATGTTGCCGGCGTCGTCACGCGCGAACTCATTGGGCGCGGGAAAGCCGTCGTAGCCGCTCCACTTGCGATCCCAGCTGGCGCGCCGCGGCAGCGCCGAGACCGCCACCACGATCTCGGCCTTCTGGTCGCGCAGCACCTCATAGCAGCGCGGATAGAATGAGTCCGCACCGACCAGCACGCCCAGCTTGCCGGCCGGCGTGGCATAGACGGTCAGCTCGTCGGTGGTGCCGCGCTCGATGAACGGCTGGCGCGCCGACGGCACATAGATCTCGCGCGCCGGCGACCCCATTAGCTTGCCCTCTGGATCGAACACCAGGGAGATGTGCTGCAACTTGCGCGACGTGCCCAGGCGCAGCGCTCCCGCCTCCACCGACGGCTCGGGCAGCACGATCGAACCGGCGACGATCGTCACGTGAAAGTTGCGGGCCAGCCGCGAGAAGATGCCCTGGTAGGCACGCACCATGCGCGGCGCCTTGTGGTTGAACAGCCAGTGCCAGCGCCGGTCACGACCGGCCACGAACGGGTAGCGCGACGCAAAGTCCCACAGGTTGTCCCACCAGAGTCGGTCCAGTGCATCGTCTTGCGAGCGAACGCGGTAGAGCGCGGTCCCCTCGTCGACCGCGAACAGAAAAGTACCGATCGACTCCGGGAACACGAGCACGGTCTGCGGCCCGAGCCAGCCCGCGGCCTGCGCCGCACGCACGTGGTCCTCGAGCTTGACCCCCAGGTCCCAGGTGGTCGCGTAGTCGTCGGCCTCGACATAGGGCTGGATCGCGACGATGTTGCCCAGCTCCTGGTCCTTGCCAAAGCTGGCACTCTGCAGTTCTTGCCGGGACGGCTCCACGGGCGGGGCCGGGGTCGCGCAGGCGCTGCTGGCGAGCGCGACGCAGCCGAACCAAGACGCAAGCGAACCAGGTGCGCGCATGGCGCCACCGTCGATCGGCCAGACCTCAGTCGATCTCGACCAGCACGTGGGTGACCTTCTTGCTCACCTTGTCGACGAAGGCCTCGGTGTAGAGGTCAAACGGGCCACGGTCGCAGAAGATGTAGCCGTCAGGCGTACGCGTGATCTCGAAGCTGCCGCCCGGCGCGGCCGTGCCGAAGTTGTCGATGCCGGTCATCACGCCGCGGCTCACCGCCGCATCCCAGGTCGAGCCGAAGTACTCTTGCCAGTCGCGGTCGTTGACGCGCTCGGTCTTGATGTACTCGGCAATGCCCTCGCGCGCGACCGCCAGCGCCTCGCTCGTCGTCGGCATCCCGACCGGGTCCTTGACAATACGCACCGCGGGCGGGTCCTTGGAGACCTCGGCCGCGCCGTAGCCCTCGGGCATCTTGCGGCCGATGTCCCAGCTGCCAAACCCGGCCGGCAGCTTGGCGATGGTCACCTCGTGGCCATCGAATTTGATGGTCGCCTTGGCGCCGACCGGCGCACCGCTGTCGACCAGCTTGATCAGGTCGCCGTCGAGCTCGGCCTTGAGCGCAGGATTGTCGCTGCTGAATTCGAAGTGGATCGGCGCCGGCGCCGGTGTCGGGTCGAGCGTCGGCGTCTTCTTGCCGCGCAGCGCAAAGAAATCGTCGACCAGGTCCTTGGGCAGCAGGCGCGCCTCGGTCAGCGACATGCGCCGGTTGTCGCCGGCCACGCCGGTGGCCGCGCGATTGGCGTAGCGCCGGGCCGCGCCGATCAGGGTGTCGACGCTGACCTCACGCAGTCCCTTGGACTCGAGGAAGTTGACAGCGTTGTCGCCGTACAACCGCGTCACGCCATCGCGCTGAGCGATGGTGCGTGCCTCGTCGAGAGACAGCTTGCCGTCGCCACCGGCCGCGTCGCGCACGGCGCGGGCGAAGCGGGTGGTCCAGGCACTCACGAACTGTTCGACCTTTGGATTGGCCTTCAACACCGACATGAGACCTCCCGCGGCGCGGCAGCGCACTCTGGTCATCGACCACAGCGAGATACTAACATGGTACCGTGACACCGATCGACACCCTGGACGCGCTCGAGCACCGCCTGCTCAAGACGATGGCGCACACCAGCATCGTGCACCGTGTGCTCGAGCCGAGCGACTGCATCGCGGTGGCGGTGAGCGGCGGCAAGGACAGCTATGGGCTGCTGTATCTGCTGGATCGGCTGCGCCGTCGGCTGCCATTTTCGATCCAGCTGATCGCGGTGCACGTGGCCCAGGGCCAGCCCGGTTACGACGGCGCGCCGCTGCGCGACTGGCTGCAGCAATGCGGCGTCCGCTTCGAGATCGTGACCGAGGACACCTACTCGATCGTGCGTCAGCACATCGCCGACGACGCCACGCCGTGCGCGCTCTGCTCGCGCTTGCGGCGCGGCATCCTGTACACCACAGCGCGCCGGCTCGGCTGCAACAAGGTGGCACTCGGCCACCACCGTGACGACGCGCTCTGCACGCTGCTGCTCAACCTGTTCTACGCCGGCAAGCTGCAGGCAATGCCGGCCAAATACCTCAATGACGAGGGAACCTGCCTCGTGATCCGGCCGCTGATCGAAGCTGCCGAGAGCGACCTCAAGCGGCTGGCCGAGCTGCTGCAGGTACCGATCGTGCCCTGCTCGTTTTGCGGCAGCCGGCCCGACGCCAAGCGCGCCGCCATGAGCCGGTTGCTCGGCGAGCTCGAGCGCGACCACCCGCAGCTGCGCAACGTGATGCTCGGCGCGCTCAAGAACGTGCGGCCAAGCCACCTGCTCGACGTCGAGTTGCTCGAGCGCCTCGCCCGTTGACAGTGCGCCGTCGTTTGCCCGGCTGCTGCGCTGGCACAAAGACCGGCGTCTGACCCGCCAGCGCTTGCCCCACCGCCACCCAGCAGCGCGGGCCGATCAGGTAGCTGTAGTGGGTGATCGGACTGGCATCGACCTGTTCGGTGCCGTCCAGCGCCGCCGACTCGGGGGGCAGCACCAGCAGGTCAGCGCGGCTCCAGAAACTGACACCGCGCACCCGCGCCGGCCATGATATTGCCGCCAGCCGGCGCATCAGCGCACTGTCCGGGCGCAGCTCGAGCGTCAGCTCGGTGTTGGCAAAGCGGGCGACGTGGGTGCCGCGATGCGGTGTACCAAGCGTGATGAGGGTCTTGACGCGCTGAGCCGAACCGCGCCGGGCCAGGGCCAGCCGCGCGATGATCCCGCCCATGCTGTGGGCTACGATCTCGACCTGCCGTTCGCCGGTCGCCTTGAGCACGTCAGCGACAAAGCGATTGAGCGCCTGCGCCATCTGGTCGATCGACTGGCCATGCTCGAAGTTGATCTTGTAGCTGCGCTTGCGGCCTTGCAGCCACAGGTACCAGGCCATCGGAATAAACGTGCCCGGGTTGCCGCCCATGCCATGGACCAGGATGAGCGGCGGGTGTCCGTCCGGCTTGCCGGGGTCGATCTTCTCGCGACGCGAGGCGAACAGCGAGTAGCTCAGCAGCGAGACGTGAGCCAGGTGGCGCATCACGTCGGGGTCGATGGTGCGGTAGCCATCCGCGATCTTGCCGCCGACGAAGAGACTGGCGCCCAGCGTCACACGACCCACGGTCGAGGCGACTTGCTTGAATGTGGCCATGTAGACTCCATGGGTCGACAGCGCCCGCACGCGACGGCTCACCGGTCCGCGCGGTGCGGTGAGAGGATAGCACATCGGACCGAACGCCAATTGACCGTCGGCAGCGCTATTGCCAATGTGGCAGAGGCGCGTCGCACTCGCGCGCGCCGGGGTTTGGATGCGGCAACAGGCAACCCAGGATCTGCTCGGCCACCTGGCTGGAGCCCGCCGGGCTCTGGCGCTGCTGTGTGCGCTGGTCGTGCCTGGCTGCCTGGCCAATGCGACCACGCCCAGCGGCGAACCGAACATCGATCGCAGCGGAGGTGACGCGCGGCTGGCGGCAGATGCCAGCGTGGTCGAGAGCGGGTCGGCCAGCGCGGACGACGCCGGCAGCCCGGGCCACGACGCAGACCTGCCGCCAGAACTCGGCGCAGTGCGAGACTGGCTGCGCCGCAGCATGCCTTCGCCCGCGGAGATCGAGGCCGGCACACCGCTGCTGGTGGTGCTCGCTGCCGGCACCAACAACCACATCCGCGCGCTGGACCTGCAGTCGCCCGCCGCTTCGACCGATCCGATCGAAGGCGACCCCGACACCGCTGGCCTGCCCTGGTGGTCAAGCACAGGCTCGGATTTTCAGGCCGGGCAACTCGCGCTTGCAGCGCTGCAGCGCGCGGGTTGGGCACCATGCCAGATCAACTCCACGCGAGTGCGTTTTGTACTGTGGGGCTTCGGCACCGATACCGCCGGCCTCGATTTCTACCTGCGCGCGGCGCCGGACGTCGGCACCGACCTCAGTCGCGTGCACTCGCTGGGCGGCGACAACGCAGCTCTCGACGGTGTGCTGCGCAACAACTTGCCAGCCTACACCGCGCGCAGCCTCGATACCGACGCGCGCGCACTGATGGTTGCACTCGAGGCCTACGCCAAGAATTTTTCGCCGCGACCACAGGTCGTGATCGCTGCGCACAGCTGGGGTGCTGCCTACGCCGGCTATTTTTTGGAGCAGACCTATGCCACGGCAGCTGCGCCGTCGTTCACCGTCCGGGCCGCGATCCTGGCCGCGGCACCGCGCCAGGTGCTCACGCACCCGCTTGAGTTTGACGGCGCAGCCTGTCCACCCGGCACCGAGACCCATCCGCTGCGCGTGGCGTGCAGCGTACCCGATTGCATCGAGCGCGACCCGGCGCACGCGCTCCGCAGCTTGTGCGTGCTGGGAGCGCATGCTGACACGCTGCGCTCGACGCCGGTCTATTCACTGGAGCGGCCGGATGATCCGCTGCCCGCGACCGACCCCGACCTCCTGGTTGGCGCCTGGAACCTCTGGCGTGGCACCTATCCCGGCATCGCCGGTCACGACTACCTCATCCGCGACAACGCACCCTACGACCGGATCTCTGGCTATTCGTGGGATGCCAGCGCCGGCGCCGCCTGTGATCCCGCAGCGCTGCAACCGGTCGCCTGCGTTCGCGCTGCGGGGCCGGTACAGTTCCGCGGCATCTATGGCGTCGACACCTTGCAGCTGACCTGCGCCATCGGCTTTGAGACAGGGCTCTACTACGCAAGCTCATGTGACGACGCCAATCGCACCACCGCGCATTTCGGAATTGCCACCGATGACACCTGCGGCGCGACCCTGCCCGGTGTGCACGCCGGCATCTGCCTGGTCGGGACCGACATCGATCCCGCGAGCGGCGTGCCCGTCGCTGACGACCATGACACCTGCTTCGTCACCTCGACGCAGGAGGCCCCGGCACTGGTCACGCCCGCGACCAGCAGCAATCGCCGCGTGGCCGCGGGGTTTGTCAACTGTCGGCCGTGAGGCCTGGTTGCTCGCGCCCCAGCACCACCGGAGTCCGATCATGACCCGGTCAACGTGACCGCGATCAACGGCAACACGGTGACCAGCAACCTGCCGCTGTTCATGGCGCTCGAGACGGCGCGCTCGCCGCAGGCCACGCTGGTCGCAGCTGACAACGCCCACCCGGTTGCCTAGATCCGTAAACGCGCCACTCGCCACATCCCATTTCGAACCAGGAGGAAGCCGATCATGAGAACGACGTTGCTGACGACCATCGCCGTTGCCGCTGGCGCGCTGCTACTTGGCGCGCGCAGCCAAGCCCACTGCCAGATCCCGTGCGGGATCTACGACGACGAGGCGCGGCTCAAGACGCTGGAGGAGCACCTGACCACGATCGAGAAATCGATGAAGTCGATCAGCGACCTGCAGGGGCAAAAGACCATCGACTACAACCAGCTGGTGCGCTGGGTCGACAACAAGGAGGAGCACGCCCAGAAGATCCAGGACGACGTCGCCCAGTACTGGATGACCCAGCGCATCAAGGTCGACGACAAGGATGCCGGCAAGAAGCTGGTCGTGCTGCACAAGATGCTGGTCACCGCCATGAAGTGCAAGCAGACCACCGACGTCAAGAACGTCGAGACGCTGCGCGGCCTGCTCAAGGAATTTCGCGAGCTCTACCTGGCGGCGGACAAGAAGTGATCGCCGCTCAGCGCGCCGCGAGGTCGGGGATCAGCGGCGACCGATCCTTGCCGCAGAAGCGCGCCTTGGTCGGGTAGCGGGTGCCGCAGGTCGGGCACACCATGCCGCCAGTGATCGGTATGAACAGCGTGTGCCGCGCCTCGCGCTCCAGCGGGACCAGCGGCTCGCGGTCGAACGGGCAGAAGGTCCCGCCCTCGAATTCGAAACGGCACTTGGGGCAAACCACGCCCTTGCCTCGCGCTGGCAGATGCTTCACTGGTCGCGCGCGCAGCCGATTGCGCAGTTGCAGCGTTGCGCGCCGGCGCAGCGCGTAGACGATGACCAGCGCCGCCGCCAGCGCCACGGCGATCGCCGCCAGCAACGCGATCCACTGGCCGCGGCTCTGCGGTGCGCCGAAGTGGATGAGCGACGGCGTGGCCGCGACCGGCACTGGCAACGAGGTCGGCCGGATCGCGACCTCGCTGATGTTGATCTCGCCCACCACCTCGCGCACACGCGCACTGACCGAGCGTTTGGCCAGAACGGTCAGCTCGGTCTTGGCCGCCAACTGACGCGGTGCCACTCGCAACAAGGCCGAGGCGCGGAGCGTGGCGCTGCGCGCCGTCAGCGCCACCGCCACCTCGTCGCTGACCGCGGCTGCCGCGCTGACGCAACCCTGGCCGTCGACCACACCGAATTGCGCCGGATCGAGTGCCCAGGTGACGGCGGGCGCCGTGCTCGGGCAGCCGTCCGGGTCCTGCGCGATCAGCTTGAAGCAGACCCGATCGCCGGCGACCAGGTCGGCGGTTGCGGGTTGCAGACTCAGGCGATTGGCGGGACCCGCGGTCGTGCACCCAGCGGTCGCGTCTGGCAGCCGCTCGAGTTTGCTCTCCTGCCGATAGTGGATGACACAGCGTTGCGCGCTCAGCGCGTCGCGATAGGTGCCCTGCTTCCAGCGCTTGCCGTCCGAGTACCAGACCAGCTTTTCGCCGCGCGCCTTGCCGACCGGGAGTTCGGTCTGGCCGGGCCGCTGCAGTGGTACCAGCTGCCGCGTCCCTTCGGACAGGTAGAGCACGTGATCGCGGTCGATCAGCTGCCAGGCGTGGCGGACCTGCTCCTCGGGCTGACCATTGACGTCGGGGGCCTTGCACTCGGTGACCCGCACACCCTCGCGCCGCTCGTGGCTGTTGGCCAGCAGCCCGCGCGCCTTGCCCTCGCAGCTGGTGGAAGCGATCGAGCGGCGTTCGCCCTTGAACGCGAGCTCAGCGCCAGCGATCGTGAGCACGAACTCGTCCGGCGACACTTTCCAGTCGTGGCCGGTGGGCGCCGCACCGCAATCCGGACCCCACGGATCGACGCTGACCGACAGGCGTTCCCGATCGACCCGCCAGCGACCGGGAGTTGGCAGGGACTCCGCCAGCGCCGCCGGTGCGCAGGTCAGCAGTGCGGGCAGCAGGATCCAGCGCACCCTCATGTTGCCTCGCGCGCGATCACCGACAGCTGTCGGCCCGCGCAGCCGTGGTCGCGGCGGTACGAGACGAAGCGCTCGGCGTCGCAGGCGGTGCACGGATTGACGAGGTCGATCCGGTCGTCCGCCACACCCACCTGTTGCCAGCGCTCGCGCGCAACTGCGCCGAGATCGGCAAACAGCTCACCGCTGCGTTCAACCCGGCTGACCGGCCCGAGCGCGGCCAACACCTCGCTGCCGACGCGGTAGCAGCAGGGTCCGATGTGCGGGCCGATGGCGACGCGCAGCCGCTGCGCGGCATATCCGCGCGCCAGCAGCGCCGCCACCGTCGACTCGATCACGCCCGCAGCCAGGCCGCGCCAGCCCCCGTGCACGGCCAGCACCAGCGCGCCATCATCGGTCGTCGCCAGCATCGGCACGCAGTCGGCCGTGCGCACGGCGATCGACACGCCACATTCGCAGCACCACAGCGCATCGGCCTCTTCGAGCGCACACGTCTCGCGCGTGCCGTGCGTCACCTCGATTGCGTGCGCCGAGTGCACTTGCCGCGCCATCGATGGCGCCGCCAGCGGTCCCGCCGGCGGGATGCCGTGGCGGGTGAAAAAGCCGTGGCGCACGCCCGGCACCGCCGTCAGCAGGGCGCTGGTCAGCGCTTGCGTCACGCTTTTTCTCGACGGCGCGCGCTGCGCCACATGGTGAAGAGCACATAGCCGACGCAGGCCGCGGCCGCGACAAGCAGCGCCAGCACGACCAGCGGATTGCCGAAAATCGCGGCCAGCGTCGTGAACTGCAAGAGCGCGGCAGCGCCGCACAGCAGCACCGCGATCATGACCAGCGTCTGGCGCTCGCGCGCGCTGGCCAGCCGATGCAGCGCCTCGTTGGTGCCGCTGAGCTCGATGCGCAGGCGCGCGTCGCCGCTCTCCAGGGTGCGGATGATGCGCTGGCCCGACGTGATCGCGGTGTTGAAGAAGGTGGCGGCGCGCACGGCGCTGTTCATCGCATTGCTGAGCAAACGCTCCGGCGCGTAGCGCTGGCGCACCAGCTCCTCGATGTAAGGCCGCGCCAGTTCGACCGGGTTGATGTCGGGCGCCAGCTCGCGCGCCAGTCCCTCGGTGGTGAGCAGCGCCTTGAACAGCATGGTGTAGTCGGTCGGCATGCGGATGCGGTGGCGCAGCGCACCCTCGGTGACGTCGGCGAAAAAGCCGCCGACCTCGATCTCGTTGACCCGGCGGCCGACCACGTGGCGCTCGATGACCTCGATCACATCGGCCTCGAAGGCGGCGTAATCGACCGGTCCTTGCGGGATGCCCAGCTCGAAGAAGTTGCGCGCCACCTCGGTCAGGTCCTCACGCAGCAGCGCGTTGAGCACGTCGACCAGCCGATCGCGCGCGCTGCCGCTCAGCCGACCGACCATGCCAAAGTCGATCAGCGCCAGCCGGCCATCGTCCTCGAGAAACGCGTTGCCCGGGTGCAGATCGCCATGGAAGAAGCCGTCCTGAAACACCATCTTGTAAGAAGCATTGATGTAGCGCTTGGCCACCTCGTAGACGTCAATCTTGCTCTTGTCGATCTCGGTCAGCTTGGTGCCGCGCACACGCTCCATGGTCAGCACCGCGCGCGTGCTCAGGTCGGCAAAGACCCGCGGGATGTGAACCTCGGGCACCCCCTGGAAGTTGTTGCCAAAGCGCGCGATCGACGCCGCCTCGATCGTGAAATCGGTCTCGCGCGCCATGCTGCGCTCGAACTCGCTGACCATGCCTTCCAGGTTGATCAGCCGCGCTTCGGGCACTGCATCCTCGATGCGGCGCGCCAGCATGTGCATGATCGAGAGGTCGGCATCGACGGTGCGCTGGATGCCCGGTCGCTGGACCTTGACGATGACGTCGTCACCAGCATGCGTGGTGGCAGCATGCACCTGGGCGATCGAGGCCGAGGCCAGCGGTGTATTCTCGAATGCGGCGAACAATTCGGCCGGCGGTTTGCCCAGTTCGCGCGTGATCTGCTTGAGCACGTCCTCGATCGCGGCCGGCGCCACGCGGTCCTGCAGCTTCTTCAGCTCTTTGCACATCGGCTCGGACAGCACGTCGGGCCGGGTGCTCATGATCTGGCCGAACTTGACGAAGGTTGGCCCCAGCTCCTGCAGCGCCGCCACCAGCCGCTCCTCGACCCGCACCGTCGACAGCGGTTCGCTGCGGCCCACGTGTAGACCCAGGTTGAGCCGCTGCAGCAGGGCGCCAAAACCATGGCGCGCCAGCACGGTGGCGATCTCGCGCAGCCGGTTGACGTCCTTGACCGCGCTCTGGACCGCGCGGGTTCCCTGGTAGAGCGATCGCAAGACAGACACGCCTGACCTCCGCCGGTCGCGCCACCGCGCCGCGATCGTTCCTACCACTCGCCGGTGCGCAGCCGCAACGCAACGCGGGCGGCACGCTCAGGCAACGGCAGCACCGACCGGCCGCTGGCGCCTGCTGCATTTTCGAGCGCCAGCACGATGTCGACCTTGTCGAACAGCGCCAGCTGCGCGCCAGCGTCCACGCTGGCCAGCGGTGCCAGTTCACCCGTGGCCGCGCTCACGCGCTCGCGCACCAGCCGCCCCCGGACGAACAGCTGGGTACCCAGCGCGGCCACTTCCCAGCGTACCAACAGGTTGAGCAGGTGCTCCGGCCGATCGGCCAGCAGGTGACCGGTGCGATCGTCGCGGGCGTCGAACAGCCAGCGGTAGGCCAGATCGACGCCGAGGCCGCCAGCGAGCCGCAGCGCCAGCGCATCGACTGCCAGCGCCTGCACGTGCTGCTGCCCGATGTTGTGATAGCGCTGCCAGTCGCGCGCTGCGGCGTCGCCCTCGGCGACCGGCTCGATCAAATCGGCCAGGTCCGTCCGCACCAGCGTGATGCGCGCGAACGTGTCGGGACGCGGTTCGAGGCCGGCAGACAAACGGTAGCCCTGGCCGCGCTCGGCCCGCAGCGTCGGCGTCTCGTCCAGCGCCGGCCCGGCCCAGGCGCCGCTGACAAACCCGCGCTCCTGCAGCGTCGGTGCGCGCTGGGCAGTGCCGACCACACCGCGCAGCACCACCGCCCGCGCCGGCTCGTAGCGCAGCGCGACGCGGCCGGCGACCAGTCCGCCCACCCGGTCGTCAAAGCCGAGGCTGGTGCTGGCGCGCAGGCGCAGCTTGGGCCGGATGCGCCAGTCGTCGCTGGCGACGACGCCGGCGACCACGCGGGAGGGCGTTGTTGCCGCGGCGGTGACCAGCGGTCGGCGCGCCGACTGGATGCTTCCGGTCAGCGCCAGGTCGACCTGGTGGTCAACCACCAGCTGGCCGAGGTAACCCGCGCGCAGCGATATCTCGTCCAGCGCGCTGCCGGCAAGGCCACCGCCTGGTCGATCGCTCAGGCCCTGGCGCACGATGTCGAAACGCAGGGCCTGACCCGGCTGCAAGGACAGTGTGCTGTCAAAACGCACGCTGCTGCGCTGCTGGCGCGCGCCACCCACCGCCAGCGACATGGCATCGCATTCGAGCGCGAGCTGCGCCCGCTGGGATTGCTGCAGCGCCACCCGCCCGCGGGCGCCGCTGGCGCGCGCGCCGGCGCCGACGTCGCTGACGTCGCCAGCCATGAACGCCGCGACGTCCGTCGTCACCAGCCCGCCGTCGGAGCCGGCAGCCAGGGTCGCCCGGCTGCGGCCAGTCGATCCAAAGCGGACCTCGGTGGCGGCCTGTGCGGCAGCGTTGGCGCGCCGCGACGCGCGCTCGAGCGACAGCGTCCCGCCGAGCGCGGCGTCGCCCAGCTCGCCCGGGCCAGGCCCGCCGCGCACCGCGATCCGCTCGTCCAGAAACAGTGCCAGCGGCAACGCCGCGATCGGGGTCCCCGACCAGGGTGCGGCCAGCAGGCGCACCCCAGCGCGCTCGACCAACCAGCGCCGGCTCTCCAGCCCGTCGAGCACGAAGTCCGGGCCAGCGGACGCGCTGGGCACGCCCATGCGCGCGGCCAGGCCGTCGGTCAGGTCGGCCGCGCCGCTTTCGGCCAGCCACGGAGCAGCGACCACGTCGACTGGATCGACCGCGTCCGCGCCGGCAGCCGGCGCAGACTGAGCGGCCAGCGGTTGCGCGATCGATAGCAGCACGGCTGCGGCGAAGGCGCTCACGCGGTCACCTCGACGGCGAGCTGCGCCAGCAGCGCCTGCAGATCGGCCGGAATCGCGGACTCGAAGCATAACCGCTCGCCGCTGCGCGGGTGGGTCACCTCGAGCCGCCGCGCGTGCAGCGCGGGCCGCGCGAAGTGTGGCTCGCCCCGGCGTCGCCCATACACGTCGTCGCCGACCAGTGGAAAACCGGCGTCCGCAAACTGGACGCGGATCTGGTGGGTGCGGCCAGTGGCAAGTTGCACCTCGACCAGCGCCGCGGCCACGTATTGCGTCAGCACGCGGTAGCTCAGCAGCGCGCGCCGGGTGGCGCCTGCAACCCGGCTGCTGAACCGCTTGCGATCGCGCGGATGGCGACCGAACGGCGTATCGAAGGCGCCCGGCGACGGCGGCGAGCCATGAACGATCGCCAGGTAGGTCTTGCGCACGTCGCGCCGCTGGAACTGCCGCTGCAGCTGGGCGAGCGAGACGTCGTTGCGGGCGACGATCAGCACGCCGCTGGTACCGCGATCGAGCCGATGCACGATGCCCGGTCGCTGCTCGCCGCCAATGTCGAAGCTCGAGCCGTAGCGTCCGAGCAAGGCATTGACGAGCGTGCCACCGGCATGACCCGGCGCCGGGTGCACCACCATGCCGGGCGCCTTGTCGACGACCAGGATATCGGCGTCTTCGTACAGGATGGTCAACGGCAGCGCCTCGGGCTGCGGTTGGGCTGGCACCGGCGGCGGGATCTCGAGCGCAATGCGCTGCCCGGCGACGACCCGCTTGGCCGCGCTGCTCGGTTTGCCATCCAGGGTGACGCACGCATCCTCGATCAGCGCCTGCACCCGCGCCCGCGAGATCTCGGGGCAGCGGGCGGCGATGACGCGATCGAGGCGACGTCCCGCGTCCTCGGGGCTGGCGATGAGAGCGATGGCGCGGCTGTCAGTCACGCGCGGCGGCCGTGGCAGGACAGCTACCAGAGCTTGGACTTGAGGTGGCCCTTGGCCCGCAGGATGACGTCGACGACGGCGCGATCGAAGTAGTTGGAGATCGCGGCCAGCCCAGGTGCGACCCGGCTCAGGTAGAGCTCACGCCCCTCGGCCAGCTCGGCCTCGATCGAATCGAACAGCCGGTCATTCTTGATGCCATCGGCGATCTTTTCCTCGTTGTAGAGGGAGATATCCGACGCAATGGCGCGCGCCAGCCGGATCGCCAGCTCGGGAGTCTCGATGGTTGCCATGCGCTCACCTCGTCATTCGGCGGGGTGTCATCGTATGGACGGCGGCCGCGCCTGTCAACTTGCCTGCGTTTTGGCGGCGCGGTCGAGGTGTTGAAGATAAGCCCGTGCCGTGCGTTCGCCGTCGAGGCCGAGAAACTGTGCAAATTGATAGACGAAGCCGCGCAGGTAGACGCGGGCCGCAAACGACGCCGCATCGTTGTCCTCGATCGCCTGCAGCTTGGCTCGCGGGATGCGGGTCTTCTCGGCCACCTGGTCCAGCGTCAACCCGCGCGCTTTGCGCACCGCCTGCAGCACGCTGCCGTCGAGCGGGTTGGTGTCCTCGGCACCGAGCGGTGGCCGATCCAGCTGCGGCAATTCCAGTGGCGGCAGCGCCAGCTCGGATTGCTCGGGCTCGGCGGGAGCGGGCTCGGCCGCAACGACCGCGGGCGGCGCTGTCGGTCGCTGCGGCCGGACACCGGTGAGCGAGCGCGGCACCACCGGCCCGGTCCCCTCCAGCGCAACGCGGCGAAAATGGCGGTGCACATCCTCGGTACCGTGTGCCACCCCGGTGCCGCCCAGCAGTTGCTCGACGATCGCCTCGATGGCGCGACCGGCGCGGCAGCCGGGTGCGTCGACCAGCAGCGGACGATGCCGACGCACCGCCTTCCAGACCAGATCGTCGAACGGCACGCTGCCGGCAAAGGTGAGCGAGATGCCGAGCACGTCGCGGCAGGTACGCCCGATGCGCTCGCCAATGTGCTCGTCGTCGGCGCCGCGCACCTGGTTGACGACCAGCAGCGGCTGGAACCGCGCCATCTCGTCGGCCACCTGGCGACCGGCGTCGGCATCCAGCTGGCTGACCGTGCCGACCAGTTCGCGCGGCGTGCTGAGACCGCGCGCCGTGAACTCGGCGACCGCTCGCTCGAGCAACGATTTGATACCGTAGACGTTCTGCACGGTGCGCAAGCGCCGCAGGTAGGCGGCCTTGAGAAAGCGGTAGGCGTTTTCCTCCGAAGTTGGCTCGGGCGCCAGCACCAGCATGCCGTGCGGCGCGAACAGGAAAAAATCGAGCACGTTGTAGGTGGTGCCCGCGCCCAGGTCGATGATCAGGTCGTTGCACTCCAGCTTGCCCAGGTGGCGCAGCAACCGCATCTTCTGCTGGTGCATCGGGTTCGCCACCTCGAGCAGGTCGCGCGCACCCGAAATCAGGCTCAGGTTGGGGATCGGCGTCGGCACCACCACCTCGGGCAGGGACTCGACGCTGCGCTGGATGAACTGGGACAGCGTCCGTTCCGGTGGATCCATGTTCAGAAAAGTGTGGAGGTTGGCGCCACCCAGGTCGGCGTCGACCAGGATCACCTGCCGCCCGCGCTTGGCGAGCGCAATGCCGATGTTGGCCGCGACCAGGCTCTTGCCAACGCCGCCCTTGCCGCTGCCAACCGCGATCGTCTGGCGCTCGCGTGCCACGGATGGTGTTCCTCGGCTGCGCCGGGCAGAGGCCCACGCAGCTCCACTTTCCATAGAACCACCGAATGCGCGAATTTCAAGTTTCTGGCCGGTTATCCGCGTCAATTGCGCGAGAGCAGGCGACCCTCGGGATCGAGAAACGGCTGCCATTCGGCGTACCACTCGCTGCCGTCGCGCCGGAACAGCGGCGACCAGGCCGGCCGCCGCGGCTGACGCAGCAAGCGCAGTCCGGCGTCCTTGAGCAAGCGGCCGCCCTTGATGCGATTGCACGAGACGCACGAGCAGACCACATTCTCCCAGTTCGAGTCGCCGCCCAGCGACTTGGGCACCACGTGGTCGATGTTGAGCTTGTGGCGCGGGTAGTTGCGGCCGCAGTACTGGCAGGTGTTGTGGTCGCGGGTGAACACATTGGCGCGGCTGAAGCGAACCGTCGGCCGCGGCACGCGATCGTAGGTGGTCAGCAGGATCACCCGTGGTACGCGCAGCGTGGCGCTCGGCGTGTGCACCACGTCCGAGCCACTGCCATCGGCCGCCGCGGCCCACGCCGGAAAATCGAACGTCTGGAAGTCGCGGCCCACCGCACAGGCAGCGCCGCGAAAGAGCAAGCAGAAGGCGCGCCGGGCGGTGGTGACGTGCACCGCCTGGAAGTTGCGGTTGAGCACCAGCACGGCCGTGCTAAGCACCGCGATGCCTCCCCAGTGCCGCGATCGCGGCGTCGGCCAGCACGCTATCCTGCTCGGGCGCCACGCAGCGCAGGTGCAGCAGCAGCGTGCCGTCGACGACCTGCGCCACCACCGGCGACGCGCCCGCGCGCAGCTCGGCGGCCAGTCGATCGACGTCAGCCACGCGCAGCGCCACCGCCCAGCCGGACAGCTCGACCAGCGGCGACGCACCACCGCCGACCCGATCGACACAGCTCACGCAGTCGACCGGCGTGTCCGGTGCTGCCGCCTGGATGGCCCGTGCCAGCTGCTGCACCCGCTGCTCGAGCCCGGCCAGCGGTGCTGCGATCATGCGCGCCACCGGGACCCGCTCGGGTCGATCGCGCCACAGCTGCAGCGTGGCCTGCAGCGCCGCCAGGCACAGCTTGTCCGGCCGCAGCGCGCGCATCAGCGGGTGGCACCGCAGGCGCTCGATCAGATCGGCGCGACCGACCAGCAGGCCGGCCTGCGGACCGCCCAGCAGCTTGTCGCCCGAAAAACAGACCAGGTCCGCGCCCTGCGCCAGGGCCGTGGCCACGGTGAGCTCCCCTTCGATCCCGGACACGGGCCGCAGGCAGCCAGAACCCGCATCATACAGCACCGGGATCCCGCGCTGACGACCGACCTCGACCAACTCGGACAGCGCCACTTCCGCCACGAATCCGACCTGGGCGAAATTGGACTGGTGCACCTTGAGCAGCAGCCGGGTGCGCTCACCGATCGCCCGCTCGACGTCGGCCCGGTGGGTCCGGTTGGTGGTGCCGATCTCGACCAGCAGCGCGCCTGACTGCTGCATCACGTCAGGCACGCGGAACCCCCCGCCAATCTCGACCAGCTCGCCGCGGCTGACCACCACCTCGCCGTCGCGCGCCAGCGCGGTCAGTGCCAGCAGCAGCGCCGCCGCGTTGTTGTTGACGACCGCTGCATCGGCGGCGCCGGTCAGCTCGCGCAGCAGATCGATGGCGTGGCGGTGCCGGTTGCCGCGCTCGCCGGCGACCAAATCGTATTCAAGCGTGCTGTAGCCGGCGGCGATCTCGTGCAGCGCGGCGATCGCCTCCGGCGCCAGCGGCGCCCGCCCGAGGTTGGTGTGCACGACCACGCCGGTCGCGTTGATCACACGCTGCAACGTCGTCACCGCGGCGGTGGCAATGCTCTCGGCGATGGCCGCCTCGGTCACCGTCGCCGTACCACCATCCAAAATCTGCTGGCGCGCCAGCTCGACCACCGCGCGCACCGCCTTGACCACCGCAGTATGCCCGTGCTGCTCGACCAGCGCGCGGATCGGCGGCCGCTGCAACAGCGCATCGACCGCGGGCAGCGCGCGCAATCGTTGGTGCAACTCTGCTGACTGTTCACCCATGTCGGTCTGAGTATAGCCGTCGTCCAGGGGCGGCTCCAGAGTCACCTGGATCAGCATTGCGGCCACTGCCGCCGCGGCCTAACAATGACGGCGGTCACCCGGAGCGGTGACCGCGCTGGGAGGTCCGGCATGCTCACCTTCACCTCGCAGGCCGCGCTGCTGGCGGCCATCGTCGGCGTCGCCAGTGCGGCAGCTGTGCAGCTGCATGGCCGGCGGCCGCTGGCCACCCGGTTCGCCCTGCTGGCCATCGCCGCCGCGCTGTTCTTCACGGTCTCTTTCTTTCGCACGATCTACCCGCTGCCCGAGTTCGACCACCTGCACATCGCCGCCGCAGCTCTCGCGCTGGTGTTCGGCACCATCTTCTTCCAGTCGCTGCTCTCCGACTACGGCGTGCGCGCGGCGCAGCGCGGCCGCCTGGTCTGGGTGATCGCGCTGGTGTTGCTGGCGCTGGCCGCCTCGCCGTTGACGCGGCTGCTCTGGCTGCGCGCGCTGGCCGCGATCGCCGTCATCGGTCCGCTCGCCAGCCTGGTCTGGACCATGGAACGGCGCGCGCGCGAGCTGGGCAGCACAGCCGAGCGCTGGCGCCTGCGCTACGTCGCGGTCGGTGGTCTCTGCGTGCTGGGCGCGCTGGTACTCGACCTGCTGTCCGGCGTGGGCCTGCCGCTGCCGCCGATCGGAGGCATTGCCACCGCGATCTACCTCTACTTCCTTTCGCAGATCCTGGTGCGCGAGCGTTTGCTCGATTTGCATGAGCTGCTGGGCAAGGTGCTGATCTACTCGTTGCTCGCGCTGACCCTGGCGGTCGTCACCGGCGTGCTCCTGCTGTGGGCGCATGACACCGGCGTCTTCGTCTTTAACGCGCTGCTGGCCGCCGCCCTGATCCTGGTGCTGTTCGAACCGATCCGGGCCTGGCTCGAGGAGGCGGTGGCGCGCACCTTCTTTCGGCGCCAGCGCGACTTCGCCCGCACCCTGCACCAGTTGACGCGCTCGCTGCTCAACCTGGTCGACGCCGAGCAGGTACAGACGCGCGTGCTCGACACCATCTACGACAGCAAGCGCGCCACCCACTGCGCGATCTATCTGCTCAGCGACGAGGCGACCCAGCTCGACCTGGTGGCGTTTCGCGGCCCGCGGCCGGCCAACCGGCTGGAACCGGCGATCGAGCGCGTCCTGATCGATCACGCGGTCAGCGATCGCGCACCGCTGCAGCGCGACCTGATACTGGCGCGACGACCGGTGACCCCGGTGGTCGGCGTCGCCAGCAGCGAGACCACGGCGCGCGATCCGACAGCGGCGCTGCTGGCGGCGCTGGACGCGATGGTGGCAGACCTGTGCCTGCCGATCGTCGGCAATGCCCGGCTGCTCGGCGTGCTGACGCTGGGCGACGTGCGGGTCAGCATGGCGGTCGGCAACGACGAGATTACGCAGCTGATCCGCGTCGCCGACCTGCTCGGCGTGACCTACGAGAACTCGCGTCTGGTCGAGCGTTTGCGCGAGCGCGACCGGCTGGCCATGCTGGGTGAGCTGGCGGCAGGACTGGCGCACGAGGTGCAGGCGCCGCTGACCGCGATCCAGGCCGCGCTGCAGGGCGCGGATGGACCGGGCGCCGCGATCGCAGCGTCGGCCGATGCCCGGGCCGAGGTGGCACGCCTGGAGCGAGTGGTGGCGCGTTTCATCGAGTTCGCACAACCGGCGAGCAACACCCAGGCGGCCTTCGACCTCAATGCGGTCGCGCGCCAGGCACTGGCCCAGTTGACCATCCCGGCCACGGTCGAGCTGCGCTGGAAACTGGCCGAGACACTGCCGGCGGCAGTCGGCGATGGCGCGCAGATCCAGGAAGTGATCGCGCACCTAACGCGCAACGCGCTGCAGGCGATGCACGACCAAGGCACCTTGACCGTCGCGACCGAGCAGCATCGCTCCGCGCTGGCCGGCGAATCGGGCACGCTGGCGGTGCACGTCAGCGATTGCGGCACTGGCATCGCGCCCGAGGTGCGCGCGCGGTTGTTCACACCGTTCTTCACCACCCATCGCGAGGGCTCGGGTCTCGGCCTCGCCATCTGCAAGCGGATCGTCGAGGCCCACGGCGGTCGGATCGGCGTGCGCAGCCGCGTCGGCGAAGGCGCCGAGTTCACGGTGCACTTGCCGCAGCGAACGCTGACCGATGGCGCGTCATTGCTGTGAACCGCGCCTTGACAGCTTCTCCGGGCCGTTGCTACCTTCTCGACGAGAATTCGTCTCTTTTCACGGCAGTTTTCGCGCCGAACCGAGGGAGTGTCACCATGCGCCTGCGCTTTCTGCTGCCGCCGCTCTGGCTATCCCTGTTGCTGCCGATCGCCGCGCCTGCGGCCGAGATCACCGACGTCATCGACGCCGCTGACGGCGATGACCCGTTCGACGCCAACATCGAGGTACTGTACAACTTCGACTTCCGGCAGGCCAAGATCACGCGCGAGTCGTCGCAGGACGGCGACAACGTGCTGGTCAAGGAGCTGGACTTCCAGCAGATGGCGCACACGGTGACGCCGCGCCTGCAGGTCGGCGTCTGGCACGACCTGGCGCTGTTTGCCGACTTTCCGCTGGTCATCTACGACCAGCGCTGGGGCAAGTTCTCGACCGGCGTGCGCGGTACCGATCCAAAGCAGAACAGCGGCCAGGGCTACTCGACGCTGGCGTTCGACCGCTGCCGGTTTGGCCAGCCGCGACCCGGCTGGTGCGACACGACCGAGCCGTCGTCGCGCACCACCCTCGACGGCCAGTCCACGGGCTACCCGGTGATCGACCAGGACACGGTGTGGGATCTGTTCGACCGCAACCAGACCAGCGGCGACTACAAGTCGGTCCGCGGCGGCTTCAACAACCTGGTCGGCTTTGGCGACATGGACATCGGCCTGGCCTGGGCGCCGCTCAACCAGGAGCGCTCGCCGACGCAGCCGACCTGGGTCCTGCGCTTCAAGTACACCATCCCGACCGGCAAGGTGATGAACCCGATCGAGACCGCCAGTGACACCAACCCGGGCGGCGTGGGGCTGGGGTTGCACCAGTTCACCTGGTCGACCGCATTTGCCCACCGCTTTTCGGTGCTCGAGCCCTACATCGACGTCGCCTACACCTTTGGCGTGCCGGGCGCGAGCGCCCTGCCCGACCTGCGCAACGACTGGACGACCGCCGCCAGGCACGAGGGCCAGATCGCGCTTGGCGTCGAGGTGGTGCCGTACGAGAACAAGGCGCTCGACCAGCGTTTTGCCATCGACCTGCGCGGCGTCGGCATCTATCACGGGCAGCAACGGACCTACAGCGAGATGAGCGACGTGCTCAACGAGGTGACGCTGCGCGACCAGTACTCGACCTTCTACGGCCACCTCGGCTTCTTCTTCAGCGCCGCCCGCTTCATCCGGTTCGACATCGGCGCCAACATCGGCACCGACACCAACCATTTCATCAGCGGCGAGAAGATCGGCACCGACAAGGACGGCAACGGCATCCTGCAGCTGGACCAGAACGGCGACGGCGTCATCGACCGCGACTCGACCGAGGGCAATCCTTACTTCAACCCGGTCATCGACACCCCGGGTCGCCGGCTGCGCGTCGAGGAGACGCTGGTCGTCAGCGGCATGGCGCACGTTGCTCTGACTTTCTGATTTTTAACTACTCATCACTTACACGAGCGCGTCTCAACGCGGCCTCAAAGTCGCCGCGGCCCAGCGGCTTGGCCTTGGGCTCCAGCCGGTTGAGAAACTTTTGCAGCTCGCCGCGCGCCTGCTCCCACACCGGGTCGAACGAGGTGGCGTTTTCGACCACGAAGTGCAGCAACTCCTGCGCCTTTTGACCGGCGCCATAGACGCCGGGCTTGTAGAAGGTGACGTCCCAGCGATAGGCGGTGGCGCGGTTGGCCACATCGAGTTCCTTGAAGATGTGTTGCAGCGCCAGCAGCACCTGCTGCGACAGCGCCGGGATCTCGTACGGACCGCGCGCGGCCATGGCGTCCAGGTCGAGCTGGGCGTGGCCGCGACGCTCGTCCGAAAAGTCGTCGTCGCCGCTCGGCGCGTTACCGGTCTCTTTTTCCTTGCCCTCGTCCTCGTCGTCGGTGGCGCTGCCGTCTTTTTCGACCTTGGCCTTTTGGACCGCTTGATCTTCGCCCTCGCCCACCTTGCTGCGCGCCTGCTGGCCGGCGTTCTGGCCAATACCGGCCACCGCGTTGGGATCGCCCTTGCCCTGCGGCACACCGATCCCGGTCGGATTGACCAGACCGGCCATGGTCGCCACGCGCTGCTGCTCGGTCGTCAGCGACTGCGTCGCCGCAGCACCCTGCACGACAGCGGCGGTGGTCGGCGCTGCACGCTCGGCGCGAGCCTGCTGCGTGACCTGGGCGTCCTTGCTCGTGTTCTGCTGCGCGCCGGACAGCGCCGCACCCTCGCCGCCCGCCGCCCCCTCGCGGCCAGCGCCGACCAGGTTGCGCATGCCGTCGACCACGCGGTTGACCCAGTCGGAAAACGCCTTGATCGAGCCGCCGAAGTTCTTGTCCACGAAGTTGCGCAGCTGCTGCATGACGCTGTCGCTCTCGGCCTTGCTCAGCTGCCCCGCGGCGCCAGCGTTGCTGCTGCCGCTGTTGCCGATCGCGCTGCGCTCGAACCCGTCCTTGACGTCGAGCACACCGGCCGGTCCGCTCGGCGACGGCGGCACCACGCCCAGCTGCTTGAGCAGGGAGACGGTGGCGGCGTCGAGCTTGCCGTTGGCCGGCATGCCGTAGGTCTTCTGCATCGAGGCCAGTGCGTCCTTGAGCTGGTTGCCCAGCTCGTTCGGACTTTGGCCTTGGCCCTGCGGCTGCCCGGTGAAACCGTAGGGTGCCATGTTCTTGAGGATGGTCTGGATCACCGAGCTCATGTTCTGGCCCGGAAACATCAGCCCCGCATTCGACAGCGCCTGAGCAAGCGCATTGCCGGCGCCGACCTTTTGCTGGCCGGGCGCTTGCTGGAACCCTGCGCCGACACCCTTGACGTTCACTGCGCCATTGTATCCCAGATCGCGGCCCCACCGCACCAGCCTCGATCGTCACTCTGGCCAGGCCGTGCTTGACCGCGTTTTGTCGGGCGTGGGAATCTGGGCCCCGCCAGCACGCGAGGTGACTCCATGGCAGAGAGCAAGCGACTGACCGATATCCTGGTCAAGGCCATCCAGGCCGAACGCGACGGCTACCGCTTTTATCTGATGGCCGCGCAGAGCACGCAGGACACCAAGGCCAAGGAGACCTTCATGCGGCTGGCCGACGAGGAACTCGGCCACGAGAGCTACCTGCGCGTGCAGTACCGGGCCGTGGCCCAGACCGGCGCCTTCGACGGTATGGCACGACTCGGTACGCAGCTCTTCTACCCTGGCGACAGCCCGATCTTCTCGCCGCAACTGGTGGCCCGCATCGAGGAGGCGCACTTCGAGATGAGCGCCCTCTCGATCGCGATCCAGCTCGAGCTCAACGCGATAAATCACTACCAGGGGGCGGCCGACAAGGTCAGCGACGAGTCGGCCAAGAAGGTGTTCACCGAGCTGGCCAACTGGGAAAACGACCACTACCAGATGCTGCTCAGGCAGCAGGAGCTGGTGCGCGACGGCTACTGGCAGGCCAACGGCTTCGCTCCATTCTAGAGCAAACCTCGCAGCACACCGTCAGATGAACATCACTTCGAGCTCGTCGCCCGGCTCCGGGATCCACGAACCGTGGAAACGGATGCGCTCGCCGGTGCCGTCGTCGACCACCTCGCCGGTGGCGTTGACCAGGTTCCAGCCGTCGCCACAGTCGTCGCCGCAATAGGGCATGTCGGTCCACTGGCCACTCCAGCGCGCGCCCTTGATCCGGACCACGATTGTTTCCGCGCCGGTTGGCCGCTCGGAGATCACGATGCTGGTCGGCTCGTTGACCAGATTGGCGATGGCGACCATCGTCTCCTTGTAGCTGGGCGAGCAGATGCTATCGACCTTGAACGAGTTCATCGACGCGGCGACCGCGAAGTAACGGCTCGCCGGGTCGGCCGTGCAGCAGTTGGCCGCGTCGTAGGTGGTGCCGCCGCAGGTGACCGCTGCCGGGTGACACATGCAGACCGGCTGGTCATTGACGCAGGTCAGACAGGTCTGCACGCTGTTGCCACGCGGAGCGAGACAGCTGTCGGTGATGGTGCCGCCGCTGTACTGGCATCTGCCGGGCTTCATGCCGTCGCCAGGGTCGTAGAGGCCGGCGATCAGGCCAAACGCAAGCAGTTCGGGCCGCGGCTTGAGCGCCTTGATGAACTGCACATAGTGGTCGGTCGGCGTCAGCAGCTCGGGCCGGGTGTAGCAGAGGTCGGTGTTGCCCGGCGCAGCTTCGTCGAGCTCGGCGGCGTGCGAGCAGTCCTCCTCGTCGGTCAGAGTCACGATGACCAGCTTGGTCTCGACCAGGTCGCCGCGCGCATTGGTCTCCTGGTCGCGCCAGAACGCCGCGTAGTCGCCCGAGCAGTCGCGCGGCCGGTCGCAGGCCGTGGCAGGCGGCACGCTGTGGCCCGGGGTCAAAAAGTTTTCGACTGCCCACAACCCCTTCTCGTAGGGATTGCCGTTGGTCAGCATGTTGTGGACGATGTTGTAGAACTTGCGCGGCAGGTCGGGCGTCTGCCAGGTCAGCACGCTGAGGTCGGGGTCGGACGGGCTGGTGTGCAGGCAGCCCCGCTGCGGTTCGGTGCCGCGCGGCGCACCCGAGCCACCCGAGCGGTCGCAATCGTTCGAGTCGGTGCTGACGACGCCGATGTGGAACTTGTTGTCAAACAACAGCAGCCGCTCGATGAAGCCGCAGTCGGTGTAGATCTTCTGCAGGTTGGCCGGCCACTGTTCCTGCGGCGTCTCTCGATTGGCCACGACGAACGGCTTGAGCGTGTCAAAGCCACCCTGGTTGCAGAACGGCGCATTGCTGCCGATCGACGAGGCATTGCGCGCCAGGTTCTCCTGCTCCTCGGCCATGGACCCCGAGTTGTCGATCACGAACAGGATATCGGCGGCGCGATCGATATCGATCTTCTTGGTGTTGACCCGGTTGCCCGTCTCGATGACGTGGGCGACCTGGAAGACGTGCTCGTTGCAGCCGGCCGTGACGACGACGAGCAAGCCCAGGACAGTGCTCCTCTGCGATGGCCCCATGATCGCCTCCTGCGCGGTCGCCGCGCTGCGTCCCTCGCAGCGGACTGCCCGGGAGTGCGATCGACCTTCAGATCGGGGCGAGACTAGTGCGGGATGTTCGTGCGCGGAAGGGACGGGGACGTCGTCTTGTCCATCGTGACCGGGGTCTGGATGATGTTCTTCGAGTGCACCGTGGCCACGAACAGCCGCGGGTCGCGTTCCATGGTCACCAACGCCTGCAGCGCCTGGGAGATCCGCGCCTGCTGCGCCTCCCCGTCCTGGGCCTGGTTGATGTACTTCATGGCGCCATCGATGTTGGCGGACCCGATTTTGGAGAGCCGCTGGTCGAGCTGGTCGGGCGACACGTAGCCGGTCAGCTGGTTGCGGATCTCCTCGAACCCGATCTGGCGTGCGGCCCCGGTCGCGGTCTGGCCCGGTTGCACGCCCATCACCTTGCTCGCAACGTCGTTGGTGGCGGTCTTGGTGGCGTCGTTGATCCAGCCCATCTGGGTGCCGATGTCAACGGCGCGCGGGATGCGATCCGGGTTGAGCGCGCCTGCCGCCGATTGCTCCCCACCCGGCTTTTTGGCCGCCGCCGTGAAATCGTTGACGGCCCGCGACTCGCTCGGGTTTTGACCACCGGCCTGATACTGGTCGCGGCTAAATGTGGTTCGAAAACGATCCTGGACCCGCTGCCACAGCTCGCTTCCAGCCTCGCGCAGCGACGACCAGACCGAGCGCGACGGCTCGCCCACTGCCGCGCTGCGCGTCTCTGCTGCGGCCGGCGGCGCCGAGGTGACCGGCTTCGATGTGCTGCTACCGATGATCGACATGGCTCCTCCTGCCCGGATGCGAATCGACACTTCTCACAATATCAGTTATCGGCTGCTGGCGAGGTAAGGCTCTCGGATCATTGACCGATGGCCGGAGCGCGCACGCTCAACGGAGCAGCCCCTGCAGTCGGTCACCAACGCGAGATCGCTCGCTAGCGCCGACGCTTGCCCGGACTGGCGCGAGTGCTAGGCTTCCGATTGCGATGACACCGTCTGACCAGAAGGCGCCGCCGTTCAGCAACGACCAGCTGCGTCAGCGGTCCAAGTTCTTCGCCCTGCTCGACGACCTGGGTATCGAGCGGCTGATGATGGTGGCCGAGCCGCAGTCCTATGCTGCCGGCGTCGCGCTCTGCAAGCTGGGCGAGCAGAGCGACGCCTTCTACCTGATCGTCGACGGCACTGTCCGCATCGAGGTCGAAGGCGGCGCCGACGGCGAGGCCGTGGATTGCCTGTCGCGCGGTTCGTTCTTCGGCGAGCTGGCCACGATCCTGGGCGAACCGCGCGCGGTCACGGTGGTGGCACAGACCGAGGTGTCGACGCTGCGCTTCGACGGCGAGCTGGTGCGCGCCCTGCTCGACCACTACCCTGGCGTGCGGCAACACCTGGTGCAGATCGGCATCGCCCGTTCGGAGCTGGCGCTCGAGGAGTTGAGCCAGGATGACTTTGCCGACCCGCTGGTGACCGTGGCCGAGGTCGACGAGGACGGCTGAGCCGATCGATGTTGACGTCTCGCGAACGCGCCGGATTGCAGCCCACACCGCTGGCCGAGCTGGCCAGCAGCGACAGCGCGCTCGACGGGGAGCGGCTGCGCGAGGCATTCGGCGACGCCTTTTTGCTGCTCGACTCCGACGTCGTGCGGCCGGTGAGCGAGGCGGCGCTGCAGCGCACCGCTGTGATGAACATCCACAGCACGCAGCAGGGGACGCGACTCGAGGACCTGTTGGTTTTTGCCGTCCGCAAATCGGTCCGCAACTTCGAGCCGGTGATCACGCTCGGCCGCTCGGCCAGCTGCGACCTGGTGATCGCGCACCCGAGCGTGTCGGCGCGGCACGCGCTGTTCATCGTGACCGGCCACTGTGTCGCACTGTACGACGCCGGCTCGACCAACGGCACCACCATCAACGGCGATCCGGTGCCGCTGCGCAGCGACGCCAAGCCGCTGCCGCTGACCCCGCTGTCGCGGCTGCGCTTTGGCTCGGTCGAGACCACCTATCTCGACGCCGACCGGTTGTGCGCATTGATCGGATTTGCCAGGCAGCGCTGAGCGCGCCCAACGTCAGCCCTTGACCCGTCCCTGGCGCGCCTGGATCTCGCGCTGATCGATCAGCGTCGCATCCGAACCCGCATCGGCTCGGACCGGGATCGCGCTCGCCTCGGTCGCGGCCGGCGCGTTCAAACTGGCGAGCCACTGTGCCAGCTCGCCCGGTGCCGGCACGCCCTCGGCGGCCAGGAGACCGTCGATGGCCGCCACCATCTGGGCCGCACTCCCGAAACGCTGGTCGGCGCTACGCTGCAATGCCCGGACGACGAACTGATCCCAGTGTGGCGCCAGTCCGACGCGCAGCTGCGAGGGCGGCACCAGCGGTTGGTTGAGCACGGCCGACAGCGTGGCAGCATCGGTCGGCTTGCGAAACAGCGGCTGTCCAGTCAGCAGCTCCCAGCAGATGATGCCGACGCAGAACAGATCGGCGCGCTCGTCGACCGCCCCACCGGCGGCCTGCTCGGGCGCCATGTAGGCGAGCTTGCCGGTCAGCGTGGTGGCCTGAGTGAAGGCCTTGGCGCCGAGCACCTTGGCCACACCGAAGTCGGTGATCTTGGCCATGCCGCTGCGGGTGACCAGCACGTTGCTCGGGCTCAGGTCGCGGTGGACCACGCGCAGCAGTTGACCGTCGTCACCGCGCACCTCGGCGTGCGCGAATTGCAGCGCCAGGCAGATGTCGCGCAGGATCAGAGCGAGCAGTGGCGGCGGCAGCGGCCGATTGGCCGCTAGGCAGCGCTGCTGGATGCCCGCCAGCGTCCAGCCGTCGACGTATTCCATCGCCACGAAGTAGGTGTCGTTGATCTTGCCAAAGTCGTGCACCTGCACCACGTTGGGGTGGGTCAGCCGCGCTGCCAGCTCGGCCTCGGCCCGGAACGAATCAACGAACGATTGTTCGAGCGCCAGCCGATCGTGGATCACCTTGATCGCAACGTCGCGCCGGAACCCACCCTCTGGCTGGTAGCGGGCGCGGAAGACGACGCCCATGCCACCGGCGGCGATGCGATCGCCGATCTGGTACTTGCCGAACAGATCGCGCGCGCGCAGCTCACCGTGGGCGCGGCGTACCGCATTGCGCAGCGCCACGCTCACCAGCGATCCGGTGAAACCGATCATCATGATGACCAGCGGCTGGACGTAAATCAGGCCGAGGCTGAGCTCGCCGCTCGCGATCAACGCCAGGGGCAGCCGCGGCACGATCACAAACTGGATGATCGCGAGGTACTGCAGCCCGCCGAGCACGCCGACCAGCATGGGCAAACGCGAGCGCAGCCGCAGCACCGACAGCACGCAGATCAGCCCGTAGACCAGCGGCGCCGACGACGTCAACTGCATCAGCGGGTGGGGCAGAGCATATGCCTCGACCAGCAGCATCAGCGACGGCACCATCGACTCGACGATCGGATCGAGCCGCCGGATGGCGTGGGACGCGATGCCAAGCCCGAGCAGCACGCGCATCAAGAAGAACCAGATCGCCACGCCGACCAGCATCAACGACAGACCGCCACCGAGCCTGACGTCGACGGTCAGCGCCAGCGAGGCGGTGAGCAGCGAGCCGCCCAGGGCGGCGGCCGAGGTGGCGAGCAGCACCACCCGTTCGAGCTTGTCGACCTGAACCTCGATCTCGTCGTCGAGCGGCCGCCGGGCGCTGGATTCTGCGGACTGGGCGCTCACGGCGACTCCTGCCAGGGTCGCACACCGACCGCGCGATTGAGCGCGGCCGGGTCGTAGACCACCCCGCTCTTGACCACGCTGACGACACGGCTCACGTCGCTGATGCGAACGATCGGATCACCGTCGACCAGCACCAGGTCGGCGAACTTGCCGACCTCGATCGAGCCGCTGGTCCGGTCCTGCCCCAGCACCCGCGCCACGCCCAGCGTGTCGAGGTAGAGCACCTCGGCCGCCGGGATGCCCCCCTGCACGTAAAGCTCGAGCTCGCGCGCCAGGGTGACCCCGGCCCAGTCGTCGGTGCCAGGTAGCAGCGGTATGCCGGCGTCGTGAAAGACCGTGATCAACCTCGGCATGGCTGCGGCCGAGTCGTTGTAGCGCTGGTCCATGCCGTCCGGGATCGGCAAGCCGCCGGTCAGAAACGTGCGCCGCACCTGCACCGGCAGCCGATCGGCGATCGATCGCCACGCCGGTGGGATGGCGCCGGTGCGCGAGGTGAACAGCCGCTCGAACACGCCGACCGTCGGGTCGATGGCGGTGTGCCGCGCGCGCAGCAGCGCGATAAAGTCCTGCACCGGTTTGCTCGCCAGGTCGAGGCTGGCCGCTCCCGCGGCGACCACGGTGAAGCGCGCGGTGGTGCGGGTGTCGACCTCGGGACCAGCCAGGAAGTTGAGGTAGACCATGTTGATGTGGGTGACCTCGTCGTAACCGGCGCGCACGCAGTCCTCGGCGCGCATGCCAAACGGCACGTGGCCGTCGACCCGCATCTGGTGGTCGTGCGCCAGCTGCGCGATCAGCGGCACCAGCGCGACGGGTGTCGAGTTGTAGATCTTGATGCCGTCGTAGCCGCGCTTGACGTAGAAATCGACGGCCGCGCGCGCCTCGGTCTCGTTCATGGCAGTGATGGTCCACGAGGCGGCGTCCGGGCCGCGGCCCTCGACCACGCCGTAGCGCAGCACGTGCGGACCGACCGCCTCGCCGCTGTCGAAGCGCCGCTTCAGATCGTCGGCCAGGTCCGGGTCGTTGCCGACGTCGCGCACCGTGGTGACGCCCGAGGCGATGTCGAGCAGGCCGTCGGCCTGGCTCAGGTGCACGTGCGCGTCCCACAGACCAGGCAGCAACGACTTGCCCTTGGCATCGATGACCAGGGCGCCTGCCGGGATCGTGGTCTTGGCCGACGGACCGAGCGCAACGATACGGTCGCCCCGCACCACCACGGTCTGGTCGTCCAGCCACTTCTTGCCCGCGGCGTCGAACACGCGGGCGTGCGCGATCGCCAGGCCGGCTGCGGGCGGCCGCTGCGCCAGCTGCTGCGCCAGCGCAGCGTCGCGCACCGTGTTGAGCCGCTTGCCTTCGGCGATCAGCGGGTCGATCGCCCCTTCCCAGCCCTCGGGCACGCAGGCAAACCACGAATCGACCGTGCCGAAGTAGCTGCCGTCGTCGTCGAGCCAGACCAGGGACGGCACGAAGTCGAGGCCGCTGATCGAGACGCTGCGCAGGTGGCGCTGGGTGCCACTGACCGTCACCTTGAACTCGCCGGTCGATTCCAGCCGCGCTTCACCTGCCGGCAGCAGCGACAACTTGCCGTTCGCCTTTTCCAGCGCGCGGGCCAGCAGTCCGTCGACCTCGCATGACGTGTTAAGCGGCAAGTAAAAGGCCGCGCCGGTCAGCGCGGTCTCGCCGCGCTCGGAACTGCTCTGCCAGCGCGCCCGCCCCGGCTCGACCGCGAATTGCTCGTCGACCGCGATGCCCATCTCGTCGCGACCGCGCGCCTGGTACGACGCCAGCGTGCCGTCCGGCTGCAGCCGGTAGGTCAGCGTCAGCTCCGGACCGCGGCCGTTCTCGTGGTAGACGTAGTCGGTGGTGCGCGTGCCGTCGGCCGCGATGGTGGTGTGGCTGTGGCCCGAGGGACGCGTCAGCGAGACCACGGCGTATTTGAGCTGGCGCGCGCCATCGGCGGCCGTTCCGAAGCTGGTCGCCGAGGGTGTTGGGCTGACCTGACCAGTTGCTGCTGGTGCCCGGCAATCGACGATCGCGGCCAGCAAGGCCAGCAGCGCGGTGCGCACGGCAAGATGTCGTTGCATGGCAACCCTCCAGCGCGACTCCGGGCCAACGATATGCCAGCGCCAACCTGAACTGCCAGCGCCGTCGACGTCCCCGCTGCGGCCGTGCTATGTTTCGCCTCCACATTCGATTGCGAGCGGGGGAGCAGATGCCACCGACCCTCAACGGCAAGCGCACGGTTCGCCACGCCAGCGATCCCAGGACCGGCACCGAGTCCACCGCCGTCGAGTACCGGCGACCGGATGGAGGCGTGGTCGAATCCGCCACCGTCGTCGGCAAGCAAGGCGTGACCTCGCGGGTGTCGGTCACCGACGCCAGCGGCGCGCGCGCGAGCTGGATCTTCGAGGACGACTTCAGGGACGACAGCCGGGACGCGGTTCGCCATGTGCGCGAGCGGCTTGCAGTCGATGCGAACGGTCGCCCCGACCCGCAGAGCGCGGCACTTGTCGCGAGCGAGAAGGGCTTTTCTCCGAAACTGTTCCTGGCCAAGCGCGGCGAGCTGTTTGCCGACAAGAGCGCCGGCGTCAAGTTCGGCCCTGGCGATCTGACCTATCGCGCCGAGTACCTGAGCGCATCGCTGCTAAGCAGCGGGACCGGTCCGCAGGGCGAGCCAGTGCACGTGCTGGCCTCGCTCGGCGTGCATGCCGCATTCCCGTTCCCGGGCGAGCACTGGGACGAGGGACAGATCGCGATCCTCGACGCCAACTACCAAAAGCGGCTGAGCCTGCGCATGCCCAAGGACGACGAGGAGACCCACCTCGACGTGCGCTTCGAGGATTTCGAGACCGCTGCCGGCGAACCGGCAAAACGCATCGTCTACCAGGGCTACATGGAGGACGACGCAGGCAAGCTTCGCTTCGTCGAGGCCGACTACGAGCTGCGCAAGCAGCAGGTGGTAGAGCGCAACCCGGGTCTGTGGGACCGGCTCACGGCCGGCGTCAACAGCGCCATCGGTTTCGAACAGAACGCCAAGCTGCTCAACGAGCTGAGCGTGCCGGCTTCGCGTCTGTGCGTCGACGGCGACGAGGTGCTCAAGATCGAGCGCACGATCAGCGCGCTCGACGACGGCGCCCGCTTCAACCTGCTGCCCAATAGCAAGCTGACCGCGATCAACTACGCGCCGACCGATGCGCCACTGCTCTCGCTGCTCGATCCCAAGGACAACGAGGTGCGCTACCGCTTTGACGCCACGCTGCTCGAGGACGAGGGCGCGCTGCTGCACAAGCTGCTGCCCTCGTTCTTGCGCCACGGCACGCTGGCCGCGCACTACGTCGTCGATGCCGAAGGCCGACGGCACAACGTCGACGAACGCCTGCAGGTCGACGGCGAGCCGCTGTCCACGAAGCTCTACACCTGGCATTTCAACGACCAGCCGGCCGCCATCCTCAAGCGCGAGCTGGTGCGCTATCGCGACACCAAGGGCAACATCGAGCTCGGCTTTCGCGAGACCATCTCCAAGCACCCGAAGTCGTGAACCGACCCCAGAAAAACTTGCCGCTGCAACCGGGGGCGACGCACGATCTCGGGCACGTGGCGCCGCTGCTCCACGAAGACGCGACCATCGACGTCACCAGCACAGGCACGGCGCCGCTCGTCGTCAGCGGCGTGGAGATCGCTGGCGACTACCGCTCCGACTTCGAATTCGGGCAAGGACCCAGCAACTCGCCGCTGGCTACCGGCGACGCGACCTCTTTTGTGGTGCGATTTCGACCCCAGGTCGCGCGCGTTCCGTCCGATCCAAGCGCCTGGCATCGCACCGCCCTAGTCACGTCGACACCCACATCCGGCCCAACCTTTCCAACCCGACCGATCTGAGGGCGACGATCCTCGAGGTCCGTCAGCAGATGCTCAGCGTCAATCCGATCTCGCTCTTCGCCTCACCGCCAGGTGGGGCGCGCTGGCAACTGCAGGCTGGCGAGAGCCTCATCCCACCGCTCCTGGCACAGATCCATGCCATCCAGGTCGCGCCGGCGCTCGTCAACACCGAGTCGCAGCAGATCCTCGACCTCGCCAACGCCGACGCCGAGGCGCGTGCACTCCTGGCCGGGATCATTGCGCGCGCTCGATGCGGGCTTTGACCCGGGTGTCTACTTGACCCCGGCGGCGCCATTCACCAACGCGATGATACCCTTCAGTACCGGCGCGTCCGACGTGCCCCATCTCATCCGCAAGGTGGGCGCCGATTTCGACGACGGCATCTGCGACAACTCTTTCGACAACCTGATGAACATCTACAGCTCGGGGGTCTATGCGTCGCCGATCTGCCAGTGGCCGGACCATCCTTGAACCGGCTCAACGCGCTGCCGGCATCCCGCAAGCGACGAGAATCGGCGCCGAGCATACCACGCAGGTTCAGATCGGGACGCCGGCGGGCCGCTCGCGCACGTGCAGGCGGGGCCCTGGCCAGTGGCGCGAGCGTCGTCCACGCTGACTTTCTCTAGCGCGATACCCGCGGCGTACGCTCGACCACGCTGACCGGTCGCGACAGCACGCCGCCGCCCCAGCGCTGCACCTCGACCGCGTCTCGGTCGAGCAGGACAATGGTGTCCTTGCAGCCGTCCACGATCCAGACGCCGCCACCCTGGCTTGGCACCAGGTCGCGGACGCATTGCCCAGAGGCAAAGAAGTCGGACGCGGCCACCGCCTGACCAGCGTCGTCGAAGCGCACGATCGGCGTGCTCTCGCTGCTGGCGAGGGCGATCCAGATGCCGCCACCCTCGGCGGGCGCAATTTCGCTGTAGGGTCCGTCAAAGGCTTGCAATTCGACGCCCGAAGTCGACAGCAGCACCAGGTGTTGCGCCTGGTCCAGGACCCAGAGCGCGTCGCGGCTCTTCTCGTAAACCAGCGACTTGATCGCGCCCCTCGCCACGGGCCAGCCGACGCTCGCGATCCCCTGCCCTCTCTGGTCGACCAGCATCACTGTGCGCGGCCAGGCGAGGGCGACCCAGAGCGACTTGCCGTCGCCATGGAGAGCGATCGCCCAGATGCCGCCCAGGTTGATATTCATGGTCAGCGCGCCGTCGACCGCCAGCAGAAAAAGGTGACCAGAGCTCTCGTCCGCGGCCCAGAGCGAGTCGTCGCTCGCCAGGGCCAGTCTGAAGGGGCGCCGCAACGAGCCATGCCTGAAGGTGACGGATTCCATGCCAACGACATCAAGGCGGCTGGTGCGGCCGTTCGGTCGATCCGCGATCCACACGCGGCCCTGCGAATCGGCGACCGCGTCCTCGACAAAACCATAAAAACCGGTGTCGCTCTGCTTGACCAGAGCGCCCCACGGCGCAAGCTGCAACAGGCGGTCGTAGCCGTTGTCAACAACCAGGGCTCCGCCGTCGCCGAGCGGGAGCAGGCCGGTCGCCGCGAGCAGCAGACCCGAAGTGCTCGCTGCCATCTGCTCGATGGTCCCCGCTCCGCGACGAAGCTTGGCCACCGTGGTGCCGTAATCTTTGATCAACCACACTGCGCCGTCGTCGGCGGGCACGATGCGCTGGATACCTGCATGTGCGCCTGCCTCGCTCTGCGCCAGCAGCGACAGGTCGCCAGGCTCGAGGACGTTGACTTGAGAGGTGCCATTGTCGGCAAACCAGATCTTGCCGGCGGTGTCGACAGCCAGGCCCGCGGGACTCGTCAGGACCAGACCCGAGTTGCGCGAGTCCGCGATGATTTGGCCGGCCTCGCTCAGCCGGAGCACGGTTTTCAGATCGCCCTCGGCGACCCACACGCCTCCCTGGCCATCGGCCGCGAGGCCAGACACACCGTAGATCGCAACCGGTGCGATCAGCTGCTGACAGTCCGGGCCCAGCAAAAAGAGGTCTGCCGTGCGCAGCCAGTCAGCACCCTCGCGCACCCAGACCGCGTTGTCCCGGCCAGGAGCCAGATCGGTCGGCCAGTAGGCGCCGCCGGCGGCACGGCATATCTCGTCTCCCTGCGCCGAGATGCGGCTGACTGTGTGTCGATATCGATCCGAGACCCAGACCGCCTGACCGCTGACGACCATGTCAAAGGGGTCGGCCACCAGATCCGGAGGCGACGACCAGGTGACGTTGAAGTCGTCGTCCACCCGCAGCAGCGGCCCGGTGCTCTGCGAGATCCAGAGGTTGCCCTCCTCATCGCGCGCAATGCGCTGCGGTCTGACCAATACGGAGTCGCGGCCGAGACGGGTCAACTCCTGGCGATCGGCGTCGTAGGCCACGACGCGGTGAGCTTGGACGAACCAGACCCTGCCTTGCTGCTCCACGAATCCCGACCGCAGACAGCTCAGCCCGAGCAGCAAGAAACAGATACCGGCTCGCCTGCGCACCTTGTTCACGCTTTTACCGTGCCACTGCGACCGCGATTGGGCGGTGCAGCAGACCCCCTCCCCACGAGCGAACCTCTTGCGCCTGGGCGTCGAGCCAAACGACCTGGTCCGAATAGAGGCGAACCGCGAAAACTCCGCCGGCGGCACCCGCGAACAGTCCATCCGGATAGGAGGCCGCGTAGAAGCTCGAACGAACGCTTACGCCGCCGCTCCCGTCGACCCGGACCACCGGGCTGGCGCCGCTCGACGCGAATGCAGCCCAGACGCCGCCGTCCGGGTCCGCGGCCAGAGCCTGGCGAAAGGGGCCCTCGGTCATGCCGAGCACTTGACCATTGCGGCCGAGCCGGACCAACCGGCCCACCTCATCGACCAGCCAGAGCGTCTCGGTGCTCGCGACATACTGAATCGCCGTCGGCCGGTACCACTCGCCCGCGCTGGTGAGGGTCGCGTGGATCTCACCGCTGTTGGCGACGAGGAAGATCTTGTTGCCATAACGTGCAGCCGCCCACACCGACGTGCCGTCGCCATCGAGCGAAAGGGAATGCAGATTGTCCGACAAAGCGACGTCCACCTTAACCGCGCCGTCGGCAGCGATCAGGAGCAGATTGCCCAGCGCAGCGTCGGCGGCCCAGATCGCCCCGTCACTGGTCGCGGCCAGCTTGTACGGTCGGCTCAAATGCATGTGGGTGAAGGTTTGCAGCAGAGTGCCCGCGGGGTCGTACTGGGCGACGCGCCCGCGCTCGAGGTCGGCCACCCAGACCCGCTGGGCAGTGTCGACCGCGATCGCCGAAACATTGCCGAAGTCGCCGCCCTCGAACGCGCCTGCCACGACACCGCCAGCATCGACCTCGGTGATGGCCTCGTAGGAACTGTCGACGATGAGCGCGCCGCCGGTTGAAAGCGGGAGCAAGCCACTGGCGCGACCGACCGCCCAGTAGTCGACCCGGGCGAGACGTTCGATCGCGCCACCGTTGAGCCGCAGCCGCTCGACCTGGTCCCACCAGCTGTCGCTGACCCACACGCTCCCGTCGCTGGCCGGGACCAGGCGCTTGGGGTCGTAATAGGTTGCTGGACCGCTGTCGGCGATCAGTGACAAGTCCGCCGGCTCGAAAACAAGAATCGAGTCGCGATCTCTGTCACCGACCCAGATTTTTCCGTTTGCGTCGACGGCGATTGTCTCGGGGTAGGAAAAAGACAGCTGGCTGTTACGCGAGTCGCCGACGATGGTTCCGGTGGCGTCTGCGTGCAGCACCGCAGCGAGCTCGACGTCGGTGATCCAGACGCCGCCGCTGCCGTCCGCGGCGATGGCGGCGATCTTCTTCAGCACGAGCGGTGGCTGGGCGATGCTGCAGTCGGCCTCGAACAGATAGAGGCTGTCGCGGGCCACATCGGCAGCGTCGTAGCCGTCGCGGACCCAGACCCGGTCGCCGGTACCCGTCGCCAGGTCGCCGGGTTCGATCGGACCTTCGCCCCGGCAGCGCAGGCTACCGTCGAGTTCGAGTCGCACCACGCGGCGCCCCCAGCGGTCGGAGACCCAGACTCCGCTGGTCTGGGCAATCACGTCATAGGGGTCGACCACCGCTCCGGGTGGCGCGGTCCACTCGACGTTGAACTGGCTGTCGGTGCGCACCAGCGCAGCGCCGCTCTGGGTGAGCCAGTAGCCGCCACTCGCGCTGGCTGCGATCCGGTTCGGCCTCGACCACGGACCCTGCCGGCCAAGCACGAGCACCTCGCTGCCATCGGCCGAAAGCTGTACCAGGCGATGAATCTCGGCGATCCAGATTCGCCCCCCCGGCCCAGGATCGGTGTCCTGCGGCGGGCCCGGATCGCACGCTGGGGGCAGCATCGTCATGCACACCAGGAGAAAGGCGCTCGCTGTCCTCAAGGGTTCCCCCTCCGCGACATCGACCGTCGATAAACACTGCTGGCCGAGACGTGTCAATGACGGGTCGGCAAGAGAAGTGTGCACTTCCGGGCAGTCAAATGGATGCACTTCTTCGCGCCGCGGACCAGGTCGCACTCAAAGTTGCAGTCGCAGCCGATTGCCATATCATTATAGTCATGCGTCTGTTGTGGGCCGTGGTCGTGGCCAGCCTGGCCGCTTGCATTCGTACCGGGTTCGACTCGACCCCCGCCTACGACCACGTCTGGGTGGTCAACCTGGGGGAGGATCGCCAGGCGGGGCCGGCCGACCTGCCCAACCCGAACCAGGTGCCCGACCAGAGCCGCTCGCTCTCGCTGCGCGAGGCGCTGCTGCTGGCCAGCGCCAGCGCCGGCAGCGACCAGATCGTGTTCGATGACGCTGCGTTCACGGCGAGCAGCGGGACCACCCTCCATCTGCGCGAGCCGCTGCCCGCGCTGCGCGACCGTGCGATCACCATCGAGAACGACGGACCGGCCATCATCCTCGACGGTGCCGGACTCGCGAGCGGCTGCGCCAGCATCATCGCCAATGACGCCGTGATCCGCGGGCTGACCTTTCAGGACTGCGGTGATCCGGCGCTGCTGGTCGACGGTGCGCAAGGCGCGCTGATCGCGGGCAATCGGTTCAGCGGGACGCGCGGTGTCAGTCTGCGCCTCGTGGGCAGCGTCGACGTCGCCGTGCAGGACAACCTGTTCGATCGCGGCAGCGGCGATCTGATCAGCGCCGAGGACGCGACCGCTCTGCGCATCGAGCGCAACCTGCTCACCCTGAGCGACAAGGAGAGCAACCGCGGCATCTACCTCACGCGCGTCAGCGGCAGCCTGATCGCCGACAACTTCCTCGACCCGGGCAGCGCCTGGATGATCGGGCTCGACAGCTCGTCCGACAACCGCATCGAGCGCAACCTGATCGACGGCGCCCACTCGGGCATCGTGCTGGTCGGCGACAGCGACCGCAACTTCATCTTCCGCAACATCGTGGTCAACGTCGTCTACGACGGCATCTACCTTGAGGGAGGCGCCAACCAGAACACGGTCGTGCACAACACGGTCAGCCACTACTCGAGCCTGGTCGCCGATGACGCGGCCGACAACGTCGTCAAGAACAACCTGGGCGCCGACGACGGTTTCGTCGACCCAGCCCGGTACGACTTCAGGCTGGTCGAGGGCAATCCTGCAATCGACACTGGTGAGGACCTGGGCTACGACCTGCTGCCCGCTGCGCCGGAGAATTTTCTGGGCGCAGCGCCCGACCTGGGCGCGGTCGAATCGGGCTGATCAACACAGCAGACGCCAGGTATGCGAGCAGCCCGATCAGGGCATGGCGCTGTTTATACTTTCGAAGTTGCTGCTCGTCTTGCCGCCGACCGCCAGCACCACGATGACGATGACGGCAGCGATGAGCGCGACCAGCAGCGCGTACTCGATCGCGGTCGCGCCGCTCTCGTCGGAAACCAGTCGGCTGAGTGCTTTCATCGTGTCCCCTGCGCCTGGCGCGGATGTTTTCACTTCTTGGGCCCAGCCGCCGCCACCTCGGCCGGACAGTCGTCGGCGTACTTCTTGAAATTCTCGATGAAGCGCGCGGCCAGCGTCTTGTACTTGCTGTCGTAGTCGCCCCGGTTGGCCCAAGCAGCCGCCGGGTCGAGCACGCTGTCCGGCACGTCCGGGCACCGGGTCGGGCACATGAAGCCGAAGACCGGGTCCTTGCGGTACGGCACGTCGTTGAGCTCGCCGTCGATCGCCGCGTTGAGCATGCGCCGGGTGTACTTGATGCTGATGCGCTTGCCCACACCGTACTTGCCGCCGACCCAGCCGGTGTTGAGCAGCCAGGCGGTGGCGTTGTGGCGCACCATCTTCTGCCGCAGCAGCTCGGCATAGACCGACGGCTTGTGCACCATGAACGGCGCGCCAAAACAGGTCGAGAAGGTGATCTCGGGCTCGCTGCCGATGCCGACCTCGGTGCCCGCGATCTTGGACGTGTAGCCCGACACGAAGTGGTACATCGCCTGCTCGATGGTCAGCCGCGCGATCGGCGGCAGCACGCCCGAGGCGTCGCAGGTCAGGAAGATGATGTTCTTGGGGTGGCCGGCCATCTTTTCGGGGATGGCATTGCCGATGAAACTCAGCGGATACGACGCGCGCGTGTTCTCGGTGATGCTGGCGTCGTCGAGGTCGATGCGCCGGGTCACCTTGTCGTAGACGACGTTCTCCAGGATCGTTTGAAATCGCTTGGTGCAGGCATAGATCTCGGGCTCGGCGCTGGCCGACAGCTGGATCACCTTGGCGTAGCAGCCGTTTTCGATGTTGAAGATGCCGTTGTCGGTCCAGCCGTGCTCGTCGTCGCCGATCAGGCCGCGCTGCGGGTCGGCCGACAGCGTGGTCTTGCCGGTGCCGGACAGGCCGAAGAACAGCGCGCTGTCGCCCTTTTTGCCGACGTTGGCCGAGCAGTGCATGGACAGCACGTTCTGCAGCGGCAGCAGGTAGTTCATCAGCGTGAAGACCGACTTCTTGATCTCGCCGCCGTACTCGCTGACGCCGATCAGCGCCAGCCGCTGGCCGAAGTTGAGCATGATGTAGGTGTTGCTGTTGGTCTGCTCGATCTGGCGGATGCCCTTGAAGCCGGGCGTCACGATGATGGTGAAGTCGGGCACGAACTGCTTGTAGTCGTCGGCGCGCTCGGGCGCGATCAGCACGTTGCGCACGAACAGGCTCTGCCAGGCGTGCTCGGTGATCACCCGCACCCCGATCCGATACTCGGGATCGGCGCCGGCATAGACGTCCTGCACGAACACGTCGCGGCCCTGCAGGTAGCCGTTGACGCGGCCGTGCAGCTCGTCGAACTTGGCGGTCGGATAGGGCCGGTTGTACTCGCCCCACCAGATGTGCTCGTCGCTGCCCGGCTCGCGTACCACGAACTTGTCGTTGGCCGCGCGCGCGGTGTGGCCGCCGGTGTTGACCACGATCGGCCCGTCGTGGGCAATGCGCGCCTCGCCGCGAAAAACGATCTCCTCGTACAGCGACTCCGGCATCAGGTTCCAGTAGACCTTGCGCAGGTTCATCAGGCCGTGGTTCTTGAGGTCGTAGTCGGCTGCCAGCGCCTCGGCGATGCCCTCGGCGGGCGTCTTGATGTTCAACAGATTATTCACGAACGCGTCCTCTAGAAATGCGCGGCTGTCACATCCAGTCGCGGACCAGTTTCTTGTCGCCGATGAACAGCTCGTTGGGCGACTCGGGGTCGAGCGCCCACTTGATGCGCTCGACGCCCTGCTTGATCTCCTTGATCGAGCCGCAGATCGACAGCCGCAGGTGGCCCTCCATGCCGAACTCCTTGCCCGGCACCGTCACCACCCGCGCCTTGTCGAGCAGCAGCTTGCACATCTTGACCGAGTCCGTGCCGTAGGCCGAGAAGTCCGGCAGGCAGTAGAAGGTGCCGTCCGGCTTGTGGCACTTGACGCCGCGAAACGCCTTGAGCTCGTTGAGCATCACGTCGCGGTTGTTCTGCAGCATCTGGCGCAGCGAATCGATGTGCGACTGCACGCCCAGCAGCGCGCCCTCGGCCGCCGCCTGCGCCACCAGGGTCGCGGTCGACGTGGTCTGCGCTTGCACGTTCATGATCACCTCGGCCAGCTTGCGCGGCGTCACCGACCAGCCGATCCTGAATCCGGTCATGCCGTACAGTTTGCTGATGCCGTTGATGGTGATCAGGCGCGAGTCCTCGAGGCTCTTCTTGGTGAACTGGTAGGGCGAGTGCCACTGCACGCCATCAAAGATCAGCTTGTGGTAGATGTCGTCGCTGATCAGCCAGATGCCCTTGCTCTCGCAAAAGTCGACCAGCTCGGCCATGAACTCCTTGCCAAACACCGCACCTGACGGATTGTTAGGGCTGTTGACGATGATTGCCTTGGTGTAGCTGCCGACCACCTGCTTGATGTCTTGCATGCGCGGGTAGAACGAGCCGTCCTCGGGCGTCACGATCACCGGCACCGCGTACATCATCTTGACCATTTCCGGGTAGCTGACCCAGTACGGCGCCAGGATGATGACCTCGTCCTGCGGGTTGAGGATCGTGTACAGGACGTTCCAGACTGCCTGCTTGGCGCCGTTGCTCACCACGATGTTCTCGGGCGCCACGATCTTGTTGTAGCCGTCCTCGGTGTAGCGGACGATCGCCTTGCGCAGCGACGGGATGCCTTCGGTGGGCGTGTACTTGACGTCGCCTTCCTTGAGCTTGTCGGCAGCGCCCAGAATGGCCGCGATCGGCGCGCGGTTCTTGGGCTCGCCCGCACCCAGGTGAATCACCGGCTCGCCCTTGGCGCGGAGCAGCCGCGCCTGCTCGTTGAGGGCGAGCGTGGGCGACGGAGCGATCTTTCGCGCGACGTCACTTGTCAGCATGGACGCACCCTTCTTTGAAAGCGGTGAGCCTACGATCGCGCCGGCTGATCGTCAACGCGCGGACGGGGTTGACGGATCCTCCCTCGCCGTGGGACATAGCGATGTCCGCTGCAGCAAGGGGGCGGGTCGGATCACAGTTGCCAACGGTTTGAGTACGCCGCATCGGCGTGGAGGGTGGAGCAATGGAGCGATTCTGGACCAAGTCCTACGACGAGGGCGTGCCGGCAGACTACATCTACGACAACAAGACCGTGCTCGACAACCTGGACCAGTCGGTCTCGCGCTGGCCCAACCAGCCGGCGATCACGCTCAAGGGCAAGACGCTGAGCTACCGCGAGTTCAAGGATCAGGTCGATCGCTTTGCCAGCGCGCTCAGCAAGCTGGGCGTCACGAAGGATTCGCGGGTGGCAGCCTGGATGCCCAACCTGCCGCAGATGATCATCACCTACTACGCGACGCTCAAGCTGGGCGCCCAGGTGGTCAACACCAACCCGCTCTACGTCGAGCGCGAGCTCGAGCACCAGTTCAACGACTCCGGCGTCTCGGTCGTGGTCACCTGCGATTGGCTCTGGATGTACAAGCTCAAGGGGATGCTGAGCAAGGTGCCCACGGTCAAGCACGTGATCGTCACCTCGATCCCCGACTACCTGCCGTTTCCGATCAACCTGCTGGCGCCGTTCAAGCTCAAGAAGACGCGGCAGTACGTCAAGGTGCCGCGCGAGCAGAACGTCCACTTCTTCAAGGAGCTGATCGCCCAGAACCAGCCGCTGACGGCCAAGCCGCCGGTGACGCCGGACGACCTGGCGGTGCTGCAGTACACCGGTGGCACCACCGGCGTCTCCAAGGGCGCGATGCTCACCCACCGCAACGTCGCGGTCAACGCAGCGCAGTGCATGTCGTGGTTTCCCAAGGTCGAGCCCGGCAAGGAAGTGGTGGTGGCGTGCCTGCCCTACTTCCACGTCTTTGGTATGTCCGTGTCGATGAACTTCCCGATCCTGGCCGGCGCGCACATCGTGTTGATGCCCAATCCGCGCGACATCGCCGATCTCGTGCACAACCTGACCAAGTATCGAGTGACGCTGTTCCCGGCGGTGCCGGCGCTGTTTTTGGCGGTCAACAACTACCCCGACATCGACAAGACCGATATCTCGTGTGTCAAGTTCTGCTTCTCGGGCTCAGCGCCGCTGCCGCTCGAGACCATGCAGCGGTTCGAAAAGCTGACTGGCGGCAAGATCACCGAGGGCTTTGGCCTGACCGAGACCTCGCCGGTGTCCCACGTCAATCCGCTGTACAAGGTGCGCAAGCCGGGTTCGGTCGGCATCCCGGTGCCTGGCACGGACGTCAAGATCGTCGACATCGAGACCGGCGAAAAGGAGCTGGGCCTCAACCAGGAGGGCGAACTCGCCATCAAGGGGCCGCAGGTGATGAAGGGCTACTGGAACCGGCCCGACGAGACGGCCAAGATGATCCGTGACGGTTGGTGCTACACCGGCGACCTGGCCAAGATGGACGATGACGGCTTTACCTTCATCGTCGGCCGCAAGAAGGACATGATCCTGTCCGGCGGCTACAACGTCTACCCGGACGAGATCGACAACGTGCTGTTCGGGCACCCGGCGGTGCTGGAAGCTGCCAGCATCGGCATCCCGGACGAAAAGCGCGGCGAATCGATCAAGTCGTTCGTGGTGCTCAAGCCCGGCAACAGCGCCAGCATCGACGACATCATGGCCTACTGCAAGAAGGAGCTGGCCGCCTACAAGGTGCCCAAGTCGATCGAGATCATCGACGCGCTGCCCAAGAGCACGATGATGAAGATTCTGCGGCGCGAGCTCAAGGACCGCGAGCTGGCCAAGATGAAGACGCAGCCGCCCAAGGCTTCCGCTCAGGACCAGCCCTCCGCCTGAACCGCGCCAGGCCTCCCCAGCGCACAGCCCCTGCCCTGCTTCGCTCTTTTGATCTAGATTAAGACATGCTGCGCATCGCGCTGACCGTGCAATCGCCGGACGGTTCATTTGCCGGCGTCACGATCGAACTGGAGAGCGCAATCATCGGTTCGGACGCGCGGGCCGATCTGCGGTTGCGGACCCCGGGCGTGGCCAGTATCCACGCCATCGTGCGCCAACACGCCGACCAGGTGACGCTGGTCGACGTCGGAGCGCCGGGCGGCATCCTGCGCCGCGGCCAGCAGCTGTCCGGCGAAACCCCGCTCGCCGACGGCGACAGCTTCGTCATCGACGGCCATGCGATCACGATCAGCTTCCGCCTCGATACCGTCGAGACCCTGCCGGCCACCGCAGCCGAACCGACGCTGACCGCGCTGGCAGCCGACGACGTGCTGCCGGTGCCCGGTGAGCCGACGCTGGTCGACGCAGCGCCAGAGGCGACCAGCACGCAGATCGCGGCCGGCCCGCCGGTCGCACCCAGCTCGTCGCTCGCACCCGGCTCGTCGCTCGCACCCGGCGCGCATCCACTCGCCAGCGCCGCCCTGGCGCAGGTCGACCAACCGACCCCCCACGATCGCGCGCTCGAGGTGGTCGCGCTGTGGCAAGGCGACCTGATCGACATCGGACACGTGCAGCCGCCGACCGCCGCGACCGCCGGGACCGGTCGCCACTGCACGCTGCGGGTGCCGCTGCCCACCGACGACGGCGGCCC
>Ga0315268_10000482_pt1 | contig 46954 bp, 47 predicted proteins | sample C1_top_MG_FD_204535 | JGI IMG/M metagenome (GOLD analysis project Ga0315268, IMG submission 204535) | Sediment microbial communities from Yellowstone Lake, YNP, Wyoming, USA - C1_top | ecosystem: Environmental > Aquatic > Freshwater > Lake > Sediment | place: USA: Wyoming | collected 2017-08-01 | reverse complement strand
AAAACAAATAAAAAATAACCGAGTCCTAGGATAACGATTATTAGTAATAGAATACATAATATTCTCATAATTAATTATTATTGAACTGGCCAATGAATTTTAATTTAGACTTGAAAATTTGTCGGAATATCTTCCGGCAATTTTTGTTGGCGGCAAAGTTTATCGCGTCCGCAATAGATAGCGGCCAAAGCCAGTAGTCCAAGAAGGCCGCTCGCAATGAACGGTGCGCTGGAATATATACCAAGTAAGTAGCCGGCCATGATCGGGCCGATGATCAGACTGACCGACATAACCGAGTTCATCATACCGAGTATTTCCCCCCTGCGCTCTTCGCTTACCCCGGCCATCTGGCTGGTCATTACCACGCGGATTATTGATTGGCTGATAGTGATAAAAAACAGGCCGACTAAAAAAATAATCAAATTGTGCCACGCGACTACGAAAAATCCGATGGAAAAAACTATGAGCATAATGAATTCCAATGTTGGTTCCTTGAATTTCCGGAGCCAGATCCTTTTCAAGAACAAGCCCTGATTCAGCGCCAAGATCACTCCCATAAAGGTCAGTACAAAACCGGTATACAGTTCGTTGAATCCGAAAACTTTCATAAGATATAATGATAACACAGATTGCTGGGCGGCTATGGCCAAACCGAATAAAAGCCAGGCTAAAAATCCAAAAGTAAGCGCGCGGTCCGAAAAAGCATTTATAATCGGTTTAAGCGGATTAAAATCGATAGCTTTACGATTATTTTGCGCTGATACTTCCGGTATATAAAAATAAGCTAGGATGCAATTAATCGTAGCGAGCACCGCCACAAACCAAAAAGGAAATGAGTGCGAAATATTGCCCAAGATCCCACCGATAAAAGGACCAATGGTCAGGCCTATGCCGAACATCGCACCGATCAAGCCAAGGTTGGTAGTGCGCTCTTTGGGATTCTTGGCAATGTCTGAAAGGTAGCTTTGAGCTGTAGAAATATTGCCGGCCGCCAAACCGTCTATGATTCGGCCGAGAAAAAGCATCCAGACCATGGTTGCGCTGGCAAAAATATACCATCCGGCCGCTGTGCTCGCGATACTGATAAGCAGAACAGGTCTACGGCCAATCCTGTCCGAAATAGATCCAAGCAAAGGCGCACTAAAAAAAGCAAAGAAAGAAAACACGGAAAATAAAAAAGTAATAGTCAAGTCGCTTACGCCGAATGATTTTACATAAAAAGGCAAGATCGGGATAATAATACCAAGCCCCAAAATATCTATAAACACGGTAAACAATATCGTCAGTTTCTTTTTGTCCATAATTTTTAAATAACTTAACAATTTTTTAAGTTATTCGGCTGAATACTTTTTATAATAAACTTATTATATCATAAAATTTATCATTCCAAAATTTTGTTTTCCTGCAATTTTTTTATTATTTTGGGAATAAATAAAAATATGCTATAATATCAACATAAAGGTCGAAGGCTTTATTAAAAATCATTTTATAATATGTCATTTAAAAAATTTTTACCTGTTGCTTTGATGGTCGGCTTGGTGGCTGCCGTATTTGTTTTAGCGGCCAATGCCCTGAAAATCTCAGCAATATGGGTGCCTTTTATCAGCTGGCCATTATATTTTATTGCCGGTTCCAAACCGAGCCGCTTGCACAAAGAAATTATCGGATTAACCGGCGGCATGCTGGCCGGATATGTCACACTCTTGGTAGTAGTACCATTCTCAAATATATTTGGCGCAACTCTCGGTTTGCCGATCACGATCTTCATTGTAGCGTCGATTATAGTTATTTTGGAATTAACCGATTGGTTTGAATTAGCGCCAGCCTACTTTTTTTCATTTGCCGGTTACTTTGCCTATCTGTTTGGAAATTTCGGCGGTACTTCCGGGACATCACTTAGCGTCATGCCAATGTATTGGATCTTGCTAATGGTTGGCCTTGGACTTGGATACTTGACCGCATCAATGAGGAAAATGATATTGGAAAAAGAGGGCGTTTCAGGAGACGCGCAAACTACGGTCTTTGACAAAGAGGGTAAAACTCCTTAATTCTTTAGTTTTCTAAAAAATAAAACCCTTTATCAAGATTATAAAGGGTTTTATTTTTTTGAAATTATTTTGGCTATTTTGTTTAATTTGAAATTGCCGGCATTTTTTCCGGATCAAGCGGAAAATAAATAGAAAATTCGGATCCTTTATCTTCAGAAGATTCAAAAGACAAAATACCGTTATGCTGCTCAATTATTTCTTTAGCCAGAAACAATCCTAGGCCAGAACCTTCCGTTTGAAGACTGATTGCATTTTTTGCTCTGAAAAATTTTGTGAATATATGCTTTTGTTGTTCTTTTGGTATGCCCACACCGTTATCATTGACGATAAGCACAAAAGCGTTCGATATTGTTTCATGCATCGCTTTGACCAATACCTTCCCCCCCGGCAATGTATATTTCAATGCGTTATCAACCACATTTCTTATCGCCAAATCCAGCTTCTTTTCATCAAAACTTATTGGCGGCAAACCATCTATCGGAAGTTCGAGTTTAAAATCCAAGTTATTTCTATCCGCAACCGGTTTTAATTCATTATATATTTTTTTTATCAGATTCATCGGACTATTCAGTTCAAAACTGTAATCAAACTTGCCTTCCTGCAGACGTGATACATTCAAGAGATCGCTGACCAAGCTGATCAAATTCCCATTTGTTTTATATGCCTTACCGATAATATTCTTTTGCTCTTCTGTCAGGTCCCCATAATCCCCTTTTATTAGCATATCTAGCGACCATTTAATGCCGGACAGTGGCGTTCTTAGCTGATGCGAGGCTACCGAGACGAAATTAGATTTTAACAATTCAACTTCTTTCTCTTTTGATATGTCGCGGATCATCTGCATTGAACCGATCTTTTGCAAATGGTCATGAACCGGAATATAAGTTACTTCCAATACCATTTTCGTAGGGATTTCAGTCGAATATTCTTTATGGGCAAAATCTTCTAACGACAAATTTTTCAACTTGAATAAATTATTGAAAAAAATATTTTTTTTTGCGAAATCGTTATTTACGTATTTTCCGATCACTTTATCGGATTTAACACCCAAAATTTCCTCGGCCTTATTGTTTATTAGCAGTATCTTATACTCCAGGTCGTACAGAATCAAGCCGTCATTCAAGCTTTGGATAATGGCTATTGTTTTGTTGCGTTCGGAAACCAAGTCGGAAAATAGTTTGGAATTCGCAACCGCGGTTGCCGCCTGATTGGCAACGACATTAGCCATCATCATTTCCAAAAATGTGAATTTGTGCACATCCCGAAAATAAAAACACATCCCGCCGATTATTTCATCACCTCGCTTAAGGGGCATACATACCAGGCCATGATAATTCTGTTTTTTTACCGCAGGCAACCATGATTTCGGCATGCGCGGATCGTTGGCGGCATCGCTCGTAGCAATGGTCTCACCGGTCTGCATGGCGGATGCAATCCAAGCTTGCCCCATTTTAAGCGGGCGTTCACGGGAATTTATGATATATTGTTCCTGCATTCCATAAGCGGCCATTATGTAAACGGACTGTTTATCTGGGGCAAAATTCCAAAAATTAACGCACATAGCTCCGATGGAATTACCGAATTCAGTGGCGATCTTGGTCAAAATTTGATGAATATCGGTTTCTACCGCCAAATACTGGGAAGTCTTTTCCAAGGCCAAAAGCGCATTTTTTATCTGGTTGAATTCCTGGCTGGAATGAGATTTTTTCTCTGCTTTTTTGGCTTTTTCCAGCGAGATAGTATGGTCTCTAAAAATCATAATAAAGTAAAATTACTGTTAATTACTTTTATTTTATCTTATTTTTTTATTTTAAACAAATATAAGCAGTCTTTTTCGAATTCTGAGAATAAAATTGACAAACATATATTATCGGAGTATACTAAAAGAGTAAAATCAAATAATTGAAAAAGAGTCGATTTTCAAATAAATATCAAAATTTTACAATCTAATCAATAAATTTCAAATCAATGAATGGTCAAATTAAAAAGCTGACAGACAAAGGTTTCGGTTTCATAACCGCGGCCGGTCAAGAGAAAGATCTATTCTTTCACAGTACTGCCTTGGAAGGTGTTCAATTCAGTGAATTGCACGAAGGCGACAGTGTTTCATTTGAAGTGGAAAACTCACCTAAGGGAATGAATGCAGTCAATGTAAAACTTGCGTAAATAACCTGCCACTTATAAAAAAAAGACCTGCAAGATGCGGGGCTTTTTTTATTTTAATGAATATTTTATTGGTTTTATTTTTTAATTAATTGCATATAAGGCACGCTATCCCCGGCAACAAAGCCGGTGCTCCAGCAGATCTGTAGATTATAACCGCCGGTTGGTCCGTCCAAATTTAGGATTTCTCCGGCCATAAATAAATTATCAAATAGCTTAGAACGCATTGTACGCGGATCAATTTCGTTAACATCAACCCCGCCAGCGGTAATCATGGCTTTGTTAAAACCTTTTACTCCCTGAACTTCAAACGTAAATTCTTTTAACGCGCTGGCCAGAGCTTGACGTTCTTCTTTGGTAACGGCACTAACATATTTTTGTCCGTTAATACGAAAATGTTTTATTATTACCGGTACAAGTTTGGGCGGAACTATTCCGGATAAATAATTTTTGAATATTTTGTTGCGGCTCCGGTGAAAATTTTTTTGCAGTTGTTTCTCCAATTCAACGGATTCAATTTCAGGTTGAAAATCAATTTTAATAAGTGTTGGCGACGTTAACAACAAGCCAAAACGACTACTTAAATCTAAAATTGCCGGACCGCTTATGCCGTCGGCTGTAAAAATAATATTTCCTATTCGGCTTATAATTTTTTTATTATTTTGATAAACATTTATGCCGATATCTTTTAAACTAAGGCCTTCCAAATTTTTCACGATTTTTTCTTTAACCACGATTGGCGCAAGCGCCGGCCTGGGATTTATGATTTTGTGGCCGAGCTTGGCTAACCACTCATAGGCATCGCCGGTTGAGCCGGTTTCGGGATAAGATCTGCCACCGGTTGAGATCAAAAAATTTTTACCAATAATTCTTTCGCCATTTTTTAATAGAACCTTTTTAATTTTATCATTCCCAGCTTTTATTGCATTGATCTCGGCGCCTAATTTTATTTTTACACCGCTTTCTTCAAGATACAAGGTCAAGGCCCTGAGAACATCGCCAGCCTTATCGCTTAGCGGAAACACCCGGCCATTGTCTTCTGTTTTAGCGGATATTCCCAAATTTGCAAAAAATTTTATCGTATCCTCTACGCCGAATTTGTCAAAAACGGAAAATAGGAATTTATAGCCCCCCCCGTAAGCATTAATCGTTTCTTTTGTATCAGCTTGTCTGTTGGTAAAATTACATCGCCCGTGTCCGGTCGATAAAAGTTTTAATCCCAGATGATTATTTTTTTCAAGCAAAACCACGCGCGCTCCCCGCTCGCCAGCTCTCCCGGCCGCAATCATACCGGCCGGCCCCCCGCCGATTACTATAAGATCATATTTCATAATATTCATATCTTATTATAACATTCATTGATTGATCTGGATACAAAAAAATAATATAAGATTTAAATTTAACTAATTTTAGAAAACAATAATTTAAAACGTAAGTGCAATAATTTAAGAATAATATAATTAAATTTTTTATGTAACAAAAATTAATAATATGTGTATTATTAACAGTAAAGATTAATAATTAATAAGAATACAACTATGAAAAAACTCTATTATTCGCTTTTTTTGGTTACTGCCATTGCTTTCGGCTTTTTTGCCAAAGCCGATGCCACCATGCCTATGCCGAGCCTAACAGCCACTGCCACCTCGCCAACCGCTATTACGCTTAACTGGACGGTTTCTACGTCAACCGGCGCAGTTAGCTATCATGTTTACAAAAACAGCACTTCCACCCCGATCGCCACTACCAGCCTTTTAACTTACTCCGATGCCGGGTTAACTCCATTAACATCATATACTTATTATCTGACTGCTTTTGATAACTTGGGAAACTATTCAAACACAAATTCAATTTCCACCACTACTTTAAAAGATGAAGCCGCCCCGACCATACCTTTAAATCTTATCGGATCAGCTATCTCTAATAGTCAAATAAATTTAAATTGGTCAAATTCCACTGATAATGTGGCTGTGGCCGGATATAAGATTTATCGCAATGGCGGACAAATTGCCACTTCCGGAGTAAATTCATTTAGCGATATCAATTTAACAGCCTCTACCACCTATACTTATGCCGTTAACGCGTTTGATGCCGCTAATAACTTATCAGGGCTGTCCACTTCTACCAATATCACCACCTTAAAAATCAACCCGATTCCCACGACTTCTCCCGTCTTTAGTATTGAATTATTCAATTGCGGCCACAACGATATAAAAACAGTGAACTATATTTCAAACCAAAAGATTAGAATTGTTCTCTATTCCGATAATGTTTTTAACGCCGATACGGTGGATACCGCTTCAGTGTCATTAAGCGGAGCCAAGCCTGTCAGCTGGACGGTTAGAAATGTCAACAAAGACATTATAAAAGATTTTATCTTTGACTTCCGCTCCAAGGATTTAAAAGATATTTTGAACGGTACTTCAACCATTTTATTCCAAGTATCTACTAGGAACGGTCAAAACGTCCAGAAAGAATTTAAACTGAGAGTGAAAAATTCACCTTTTAAGAAAAAGATAAAAATTATAAACAAGATTGAAGATAAAATCAAGGATACAGTTAAAAAAATGGAAGACAAAGCAGACAGCTTAAAAAATAAATTGGAAAAGAAGATTAACGCCGGCGGTAATAATATTCATAATTTATTAATAAATGGCAACCAACAATCAAATTATTCTCAAAAAAATAACCAGAACCATGGAAAAAAAGATAATAAGCCCGACAATAAATCCAAGTCTGAAAAGGGGCGCAATAAATAATTGTTCTTTATAAATATATACTATAAATATAGCGCTCATTTTGAGCGCTATATTTATGGAAGAATTGCATTTTCATATTAAATGATGTAGCATTTAAAAAAACCGATAAACCAATCGCCAATGAAATGAGTTTAAACAAAGAAAAATTGTTTACGTCATATTATAATGAATACAAAGATAAATTGTATACCTATATACTATATAGAGTAAATTTTAATCGCGCCAATGCTGAAGACCTGCTTTCTGAGATATTTTTGAAAGCTTATAAAAATTTTGAAAGCTTCAACCAAGACAAACCATTTAAATCGTGGATCTACAAGATAGCCAGAAACCATCTAATTAATTTTTACCGCGATACCAAGATTGAACTTGAATTGACAGATATGCAAATTGAAAAAATTATTACTTTAAAAGATGTAGATGTTAAAATTGATGCGGAAAAAGTTATGAAAAAAATTTATCAATTAGATGACTACTCGCGTGATGTGCTGATAATGCGCTATATTAATGAATTTGATAATCAAGAAATTGCGGAAATTTTGGGTAAAAATGAAAATGCGATCAGAACGCAAATTAGCCGGGCGTTAAATAAAATAAAAGACTTGATGGAGAATATTTAATTATTATGAAAAATTTAGAAAATATTTTAAAAAACCTGCCAAAAAAACAGCTGGCAAAAAAGGCTGACGCCCTAATCAGATTCAGATTGATTAAACTGATGATCAATACCAGATTTTTGGCTTGGAAAAGTTCACCGCTTTTCATGCCTGCTTTTCGTTTGACGCTCATTGCCTTTGCTATTTTAATTATATTTTTTCCGGCATTCAGTTATACAAACCAAAATATTGTGAAAGGTGATGTTCTTTATCCGGTTAAAAGGGCTATGGAAAAATTGGAATATTTAACAGCTATCGATCAAGTGAGCAAAGCCGAAAAAAGTGTCAAATTTTCCGAACGTAGATTGGATGAAGCGAAAAAAATTGAAGAAAATAATAAAATACTTGAAACAAAAAAACAAGAAAAAATTGATACCGTGAAGGACGCGATAAAAGATATTGAAAGCGCCGATAATATTATAATAAACTCGCCTGAAAATAATAAACAAACTGTAAAAATAAAAGAAAAAATAATTGAGCTTAAAAAAAATAATTATGTTATAGGACACAAGTTTAAAAAAGATGACATCCAAAATGTATTTGCACCAAGCGATGAGGCTAACACCACCATTATGCAAAATGAGAGCGATAAAAAAGATAGTATTCAAGAGTTAAAAATAGAAAACGATAGAAGTAATAAAGATGGCAATAATAATTATATAGAAAATAATGGAAATATGCGGAATATTGCATCTAGCACCGACACCTATAAAATGGAGAATTACAATAAAAAAAATTCTAGCAATAAAGAACAAATAAAAAAGAAGATTGAAAGAAATAAAAACAATGATAAAATGATCGGCAATGAATCACGATACAATAAATCCACGAGCACAATAGACATAGAAAAAAATTCAGATGATAAAAAATCGGATTAAATCACCGCCGGCTTTCCGATTTTGGCCAATGGCAATATTCATCAACTATTTTCTTGGACAATTTTGGGCTGGATATAAAATATATACTGGTGACCATTCCGATCATGTCAAAGATTATATCAAATATTGTGTCGCTGATCTTGTTTTGCCCATAAATACCGAATTCGGATGTTTTAAAAATCAGATCGGAAGAAAATTCAAAAAATTCCCATAATATGCTGCCGAGCAATACTAAAATAATACCGATTCTTAAAGCTCTCTTAAGCGATATATTGTTCCACATTTCTATAAATGAAGTAAGGACGACTACAAATAAAAATGAACTTGTAAAATGAATAACCTTGTCATATTGGAAGCCGTATTTATATAGCTGATAAAATCCTAATTCACCCAAAGCGTTTAGTATTAGGGCGATTGCAATAACAAATTGCAATAAAATAACTGAATCTTTCCGGCATTGATCATTTGTTCTAAAAATAAATTTTGGCAAAATTATAATAATAACGGAAGAGAGAAAAGTTATACTAAAATAAATTGGTGTATAAAAATTAGGCCACCATCTTTTATTGCCAAAAAGCAAAATCAGGCCGGCAATAATCAGAAAATATATTGAAAGATTAATAATTTTTCCAATTTTAATTCTTTTTGACATAACAAAATTTTTAATCTATTTATTTTTTCACCCAGACTCTATCAATATAAACCTTCCGCCACCAGAAGCGTCCCAAAAAAAATCCACCGACCGCTCCGATTATCAATAAAGATATTTGAAGCGCCAGCGGAAAGGCGCAACCATAGTAAAAATTTATTGTCAAGACGTTGTTTTCGGCCCAGCGCAAATAGTTTATTTCAATAAGTGCATGGGTAATAAGGCTTAACAGAATTCCCAAAACTGTTGTAGCGAATAAATATACGACTTTTTTTAATTTTGTTGGTTTTAATTTTGCTTTAAAAAACATATAGTTTTATTATACATATTCATTTTACCATTTTCTAAAAATAAATAACAATCATAAAAAAGACGGTAAATCCGTCTTTTTTATCTTTATGATGTGCCCAATTATTATCTTTAATATCCTAATATCCTTAGTATTAATATCCTCATAATAATCGTAACATCCTAAATATCTTAAAAATATCCTTCCCCGCTCTACATTCCCATCATCCCCGGATTCATTCCGCCCGGCATGCCGCCCCCGCCGCTGTGATCGCAGGTTTTCGGCTCCGGCTTTTCCGCTATTACCGCCTCGGTGGTTAGGAACATGATGGCCGCACTGGAAGCGTTTTCCAGAGCTGATCTGACCACTTTGGTCGGGTCCACAATGCCGGCTTCGATCATATCCTCAAATTTATCAATTGCCGCATTATAACCGATGTTTTTGTTGCCTTGTTTGTTTTCACGTATGATATTATAAAGTATCAAGGAGCCGTCCTTGCCGGCGTTAGATGCGATCTGTTTGATCGGCTCCAAGATAGCCGTGTCCACGATCTGTGATCCAACCGTATCATGCTTTTTATCGGTCAATTCATCAAAGGCGTTGCTGGCCAAAGCCAATGCTAGCCCGCCGCCAGGCACAACCCCTTCTTCAACGGCTGCGCGCGTGGCATTAAGCGCGTCTTCGATCCGATCTTTTTTCTCTTTCATTTCTGTTTCAGTAGCGGCGCCGACCTTAATAACGGCTACTCCACCGGCCAATTTGGCCAGTCTTTCCTGTAATTTTTCTTTATCAAAATCTGAATCGGAAATATCAATTTCTTTTTTTATCTGTGCGACGCGGTCTTTTATTTTTTTATCCTCACCTTTGCCTTCTATAATTGTCGTGTTATCTTTGGTAGCAATAACTTTGCGGGCCTGTCCTAAATCATCCAGAATAGTATTTTCGAGTTTTAATCCGATTTCTTCAGAAATTACTTTGCCATTAGTCAAGATAGCGATATCATCCAGCATGGCCTTGCGCCGATCGCCAAAACCGGGCGCTTTAATGCCAAGCACATTGAAAACTCCGCGTAATTTGTTTACGACAAAAGTGGCCAGCGCTTCGCCTTCTATTTCATCGGCGATTATAACCAGATCTTTTTTACCGGACTGGAGCATTTTTTCCAGAAGTGGCAGAATCTGCTGGAGAGATGATATTTTTTTATCAGTTATCAAAATATATGGTTCCTCGAATTCCGCTTTCATAGATTCTGAATTAGTGATCATATAAGGTGAAATATACCCTTTATCAAATTGCATGCCTTCCACCACTTCTTTTTCCACCCCGAATGATTGGCCTTCTTCCACGGTTATCACCCCGTCCTTGCCAACCGATTCCATGGCTTCGGCGATGATATTGCCGATCTCCTTGTCATTGGCGCTAATGGAAGCGACCTGCGCAATCTCTTCCTTGGTTGATATTTTTTTGCTCATTTTTTTGAGTTCCGCGACCACCATGGCCACTTTTTTCTCAACTTCTACTTTGATCTCGATCGGACTAATGCCGGATGACACCAATTTAAGGCCTTCGGTGATCATGGCCTGCGCCAAAATGGTAGCGGTGGTAGTACCGTCGCCGGCCACGTCATTCGTCTTGGAAGCAACTTCTTTGATCAATTCGGCGCCGATGTTCTCTATTTTATCCTCCAAATCCACTTCCTTGGCTACGGTGACACCATCTTTGGTAATGATCGGAGTGCCGTAACCTTTTTCAATAACCACATTCCTGCCTTTTGGACCGAGGGTTACTTTGACCGCGTCGGCCAATTGGTCAACCCCCCTCTTCAAGGCATTTCTTGCCTTCTCGCTATAAATAATTTGTTTAGCCATAATAATATAGAAATTTTTAATTTTTAATTTTATAATTTTTAAATAATGTTTTAGTGTTTAAAAAATTAAAAATTATGATTTATTTAAAAATTAAAAATTACAAAATTTATTAATTTATTAATACTTATTTAAACTCTAAATTTATTAGTAATCCAAAAAATCTTTCTAAACTAATCCAATGTCGCGATAATATCGCTTTCCTTAATCACCAAATATTCTTCGCCATCGATCTTGAACTCATCCGGAGAATATTTCTTGAAAAGCACTTTGTCCCCGACCTTGACCGCCATAGTAGCGGTTTGGCCATTTTCCAAAATTTTACCCGGTCCGACGGCTATTACCTCTCCCCGTTCCGGACGTTCTTTGTCCATAGTATCAGGCAGATAAATGCCGGACTTGGTTTTCTCGTCCTCGTTCATCGGTTTAATGACGACGTGATCATGTAATGGTTTTATTTTCATAAAACTTTTTTGTCATAACGGATAATTTGTGATAAAAAGCCAAAAAATTATTCGTTAGACTAATTTAATTAATAAATATGTTTTATTGCTTGCCCCTTCGAAGTCCCGTAATCGGGACGAAGGGGGAATTGCCAATTAGCACTCTATCTGTTTAAGTGCTAACATACCATATTTTAACCTTATAAAATTAGGTTGTCAAGTCTATCAAATCTTGTCTTATATTAAATAAAATCCACGTATAAAAACGTGGATTAATTTAACAATTTTATTTATTTTAATTTTCTCCTTTCTTTGTAAAGCTTACAAAGCTTTTTATTATAATCTACCACCTCCATGTTAAAATGTTTTTGCTCGTCAGTGACTTTTTCAAGTTTATCGGCTTTTTCTTGGGTGTCAACAATCAATCCGTTTGGAACTTGTCTGTAGTTACCGATCTTTACTCCGATTACCATCGCCCGGTGGCCGATAAAACAATTTCGCCCGATTGTGGCATTGTGCACAATCGCATCAAATCCAACAAATGTTTTTTTGCCAATAAGGGACGGACCGTGAATTAATGCTCTATGAGCCAGTGAACAATGCGATGAAATATAAATTGAATATTTCATTTCGTCAACAGTTACAAACTTGTCCAACAAACCATGCATTATTACGCCGTCTTGAATGTTGGTCCCTTTTCCAATGAAAAACGGGGTGCCTTCGTCCGCGCGTATGGAAGCATTGGGCGCGATAATAACATTTTCGGCAACCCTTACTTTTCCAATCACTGTCGCTTTACTACTTTTAAAGCTTTTGGGATGAAATTCCGGATTTCCAAATACTTCATCATTAAACATTCGCCCCCCTTGAATTTTTTTTATTAATTTATAAAAGAAACTATTAAGCATATTTTCAAATTTAAATGATCATATATTATTTACTATTTAACTTATACCAAGTTTAACTAATAACTCTTCTTGTCCTAAACATCCTAATTCCCTCCCCGAATCTTCTTCCATTTCTTCGCTGCCTTGGTTCGCGCCAGTTCTTTGGCAATACGCGCGCTCAGATCGGCAAACTCAACATGGTCCATCTTTTCCGCGTTCTCTTTGGTCTGGCGCGCCCTTTCTCGCGCTTCTCGAGCACGGTCAATATCTATCTCTTCCGCCCGTTCGGCCGTATCCGCCAATATAACCACCTTATCCTTCAAAACCTCGATAAAACCGCCGGAAACTGACATGATTTCCAGAGTGCCGTCTTGTTTTTTTATTTCGATTACTCCGGGTAGAAGTGCGGCCACCAAAGGAATATGCCCGGGCAAAACGGTAATTTCCCCGTCTCTGGTCGGCGCGGTTACTTGTATCACCTCTTCTCGCAAAACCACTCTCTCCGGTGTAACGATTTCAAAATTCATTGATAACATAATAATTTCTAAATTACCCCCTTCGAGGACATGTAATTCCTAATTTCTAATAAATTTTCTAATGTCGAAATGATTTATAATTTTCATTTGAAATTATAATTTATAATTTAGGAATTTAAAACGAATTATTCAAACCAAATTAAAATATAACAAAAATTGTGCTTAATCCGTAATACCTCCGCGCATATAGAAGTCTCCTTCATTTTTATCATCATGCTTGCCATCTAAAATTTCCTTGAATCCTTTAATAGTATCAGACAATTTAACGTATTTACCCGGACGTCCGGTAAATGTCTCGGCCACAAAAAATGGCTGGGACAAAAATCTCTGGATCTTTCTGGCGCGTGAAACAGCCAGTTTATCTTCGTCTGACAATTCTTCCATTCCGAGAATAGCGATAATATCCTGCAAGTCTTTGTATCTTTGTAAAACCTTTTGCACGCTGCGGGCTACCTGATAATGCTCTTCGCCTACGATCTTCGGGTCAAGTATAATGGAAGATGAATCCAGCGGATCCACGGCCGGATAAATACCGAGCTCGGTTAGACTGCGAGAAAGTACTACGGTTGAATCAAGATGGCCGAAAGTAGTGGCTGGCGCCGGATCGGTCAAGTCGTCAGCCGGTACATAAACGGCTTGAATGGAAGTAATGGAACCTTTTTGAGTGGATGTAATACGTTCCTGCAATTCTCCCATTTCCGTGGCCAATGTCGGCTGATATCCGACCGCGGACGGCATACGGCCAAGTAGCGCTGAAACTTCCGAACCGGCTTGGGTGAAACGAAAAATATTATCTATGAATAACAGCACGTCTTGATTCTTTTCATCGCGGAAATATTCGGCAATCGAGAGTCCGGACAAAGCCACGCGGGCGCGCGATCCGGGCGGTTCATTCATTTGTCCGAAAACCATTGATACTTTGTTTATAACACCGGAATCTTTCATTTCATGATAAAGGTCGTTGCCCTCCCTTGTTCTCTCCCCAACTCCGGCAAAGACCGAATATCCGCCATGCTCGGACGCGATGTTATGGATCAATTCCATGATAACCACGGTTTTACCCACACCGGCCCCGCCGAACATTCCGACCTTCCCGCCTTTAACAATCGGGCAGATCAAGTCTATAACTTTGATACCTGTTTCCAAAATTTCTGTGCTGGTGGAGAGTTCGGTAAATTTTGGCGCGCTGCGATGGATCGGATATCTCTTTTCCGTTTTCGGTGTTTCCTGCCCGTCAATCGAGTTGCCAAGCACATCAAATATGCGACCAAGCGTTTCTTCTCCAACTGGCACGCTTATGGGTGCGCCTGTATTTATGACCTTATCTCCCCTCTTAATACCATCGGTCGTACCCATAGCGATAGCCCTGACCAGATTAGACCCAATATGCTGTTGGACCTCCAAAACTAATTTTTTGCCATGATTATCCACTTCCAATGAATTGTAAATTTCCGGCAAATCATCTTCAAAATAAACATCGATTACCACGCCGATGACCTGCCGAACCTCGCCGACTTTTAAATTGATTAAAGTAGTAGTTTTATTTGACATAATATATTTATAGGAATTATGTTCCCATTTTATTAATTAAAAATTAAAAGATTAAAATGAAAAATGACAATTTAAAATGTAAAATTAAATAAATAATAAATTTTTAATTTTACATTGTCATTTTTCATTTTGAAATTTACATTTTACATTAATTGATAATAAATCCAAAAGTTATTCCGCCAACGCGTTCGCTCCAGCACTAATCTCCGCCAACTCCGCGGTAATACTCGCTTGTCGCGCTTTGTTATAGAATAACGTCAATTCATTGACCAGGTCTCCGGCCGCGTCCGTAGCTTGGTGCATCGCTGACATTCGGGCGCTGTGTTCCGAGGCATTTGATTCTAGCATGGCTTGGAATAATTGAATTTCTAAGAGGCGCGGAATCATTTCATCCAGCACTTCGCGCGGACTCGGTTCAAATGTATATTCATATGTATATTTTTCTGTTTTTAAATATTTATCTTCTTTTTTAGAAATAAAATCTTTATGGATTCCGAGCCTCGTATCTTGCCCGATAATTCCTAGATATTCATCCGATGAACCGATGACAATTGGTAAAAGCTGTTTGACCCGCGGTATTTGTTTGGAGGCGCTGACGAAGTCGGTGTAGGCCACCAGCACCTTATCATATTTTTTGGAAAGATAATCGCTGATCATCATCTTGGCGATCGGGATCACTTCTTTGACGCTTTGTACCAGATCTTCTTTGGGGAATTCAGCCGCGATATCGTGCTTGAAAAACCGATAAACGGCCTCGCCCTTTTTGCCGATCAAAAGATAGTCGGTTGGAATAGTAGTTTTGCCGTCTTCGAGAAAATGCGTTTTGATCGACTCTTCGGCTTTATTGATCAAAGCGGAATTATAACTGCCGCACAATCCTCTATTTGATGTTATCAAAATAATTGCCACCTTTTCCGTCTTGTCTCTCTTTTTTAAGAGCGGGTGCAGATCGCCATTCTTGGAAGCTTGCGACAGATTAATCACAGTCGCCCAGCTCAGATTGGCATAGGTTCTGGTTTTGAGCACAGATTCAATGGCCTTCCGCATCTTGGCGGCCGCCACCATCTCCATGGCTTTAGTTATCTTTTTGGTATTGCCGATGGATTTTATACGTCTTTGAATGTCTTTTCCCGATGCCATTTTTTTAATTAATGGTTAATTTATAATCTTCTAACAATTTTTTCATTTCCATTTCTATTTTTTCGTCAAAATCCCCGGTATCGCTAATCGCTTTCAAAATCTTAGCGCCGTTATTTTCCGCATAAGCAAACAATCCTTGCTCAAATTGCTTTATTTTTTCAAGCGGTATGCTGTCCAGAAGTCCATTGATCAAAGCATAAAATATCAAAACCTGGTTGGCTGCGGTCAGTGTTTGATACTGGTCTTGCTTGAATATTTCCATCATGCGTTTTCCTCTTTCTATCTTTGATTTTGTTTCATCGTCCAGGTCGGAGCCGAATTGCGCAAAGGCGGCCAGTTCGCGGAATTGCGCTGCTTCCAGTCTCATCTTGCCAGCCACTTTTTTCATGGCCTTGATCTGTGCGGTGGAACCCACGCGCGATACGGAAAGTCCGGCATTTACCGCCGGACGATTGCCTTGGTAGAACAGATCCGGTTCAAGATAAATTTGTCCGTCGGTAATGGATATAACATTGGTTGGAATATAGGCTGATACATCGCCGGCTTGTGTTTCGATAATTGGGAGTGCGGTAATAGATCCGCCTCCGTATTCTTCGTTCAATTTGCAAGCGCGTTCCAAGAGTCTCGAATGCAGATAAAATACATCACCGGGGTAAGCTTCGCGTCCGGGCGGGCGGCGAAGTAGGAGTGAAATTTCACGATAGGCTACCGCGTGCTTGGACAGGTCATCATAGATGATCAAAACATCCTCGCCTTTATCCAAAAAATATTCCGCCATAGCCGAGCCGGCATACGGTGCTATGTAGAGAAGCGATGCCGCGTCAGAAGCACCAGCTAGAACCACAGTGGTATATTCCATGGCTCCGCAAGATTCCAGTTTGGCGACAATAGCCGCTACCTTGGATTCTTTCTGTCCGATCGCCACATAAAAACATTTCATTTTCTGACCTTTTTGGTTGATGATGGCGTCTATAGCAATAGCGGTCTTGCCGATCTGGCGGTCGCCAATGATCAGCTCTCTCTGACCGCGTCCGATCGGTATCATGGAGTCCACGGCTTTGATGCCGGTCTGCACCGGTTGTTTGACCTTGGCGCGGGTAATCACACCCGGAGCGATCTTTTCGATCGGATAAAATTTTTCCGCCACGATCTCACCTTTTCCGTCCAGCGGCTTCCCCAAAGGATCTAATACGCGTCCGATAACCGCCTCTCCTACCGGCACTTCCAATATTCTCCTTAAACACTTCACCTGGCACCCTTCCTTGACCAAAGAACTTTCCCCCAAGATAATAGCTCCCACTTTATCTTCTTCCAAATTAAGAGCAAGCCCATAAACCTTCTCAACCTCATGGCCATTCGCCTGCCCTGAGCTTGCCAAAGGGTGGCCATTCGTGTCTACCATAAATTCCAACATCTCTGACATCATCACATCGGAAAGTCCGGATATCTTGGCAATGCCGTCCCCGGCCTCCAAAACATACCCTATAGTTTCTTCCTTAACATTAGCCTTAAAATCAGCAATATGCTCCTTCAGCTGATTTATAATGTAATTTTTTGTTATTGACATATAAGTAGAGTTAATATATAATATTTAAAAATTATTGTTGCTGTTCATTTTAAAAATATAAATAAAGGAGATGCCATGGTTAATATTCTTATTGCATTAATTTTACTTATCTTATGGATATGGGCAACTTTAATATGCTCGAAAAAACTTGCCTATTTTATAAACTCCTATAATAAAATCAAATCATCAAATAGCAATTTCAATAGAAAAGAATTATGGTATCTGATAAAAAAATTTTTAGCTTTCTGTCTTTTTTTATTTTTAACAATTATACTTGCTGTGTACATAAACTCGTGAGTATGTAAAATTCAACAAAATCAGAAAATTAATTAAGTCCACTTATTAAAATGGGCTTTTTATTTTACCATTTTCTCTTTCAACGCGGATATCCTCGCCTGCATGCTTCCGTCCAAAATCTTATCGCTATATTTAATTATCACACCGCCCAAAATATCCTTGTCAATCTTCTTGCCAATTTCAACATTTTTCGCCTTGGTTCTCTCAACGATGAACTCATAGATCATCCGCACCACATCTTGGCTGATATTGCGCGCGGAAATAATTTGCGCCTCGATCTCGTTTTCGCGCTTGCTCCAGATATTGTTAAAAAAAATAATGATCTGCCCGGCTCGCCCAAGATCATTATTCTTGGCCAGAACCTTCACAAAATTTCGAAGTACAACCTTAACCTCCCCAGCTTTCTTTCCAGCCAACGATTCATACAAAGCGACTGCATATTGTTTATCTTTTATTTTCATATATTTATTTTTGATATGTGATATATGTTACGTGATATGTGATTAAGACTTCAACGTCTTCCTGATAATCTCCATATCCTTTTTATCATTCAATTTCTCCTCAATTAACTTCACTAAAGCCGCTTCTACCAGATTCGCCACATCCTTCTTAATATCACGTAAGGTCTCGGCTTTTTCGGTTTGAATTTTTTGCTTTTCCTGGTTAATGATCTGCCCCACTTCTTCTTTGGCGCGCGCGATAGTAATATTTTTATTTTCCTCCGCCGTAATCTTAGCCTGTTCCAAGATTACCACCGCCTCTTTTCTAGCACGAGTAATTTCTTTCATATAATCATCTTCGGTTTTAGCCAGTTTTGTTTCAATTTCCTTGGCGTCAAACAAACTTTTTTCTATTTTGTCCGTGCGATCTTTCATGACCTTGGCCAGAGGCTTCAAAACAAAAAAATACAATACCGCGAAAACGATTGCGAAATTAATAATCTGCGCCACTAGTAATTTATAATCAATATGAAAGGTTGAAACAAGTGAATCCATAGAATTTACTTAAAGCTAAAAAGCTAAAAGCTTAAAGCTTAAAGCTTGGAGCTGTTTAATAATCTTGCCACTGCCCCGAATTGAAATCGAAGCAGTACGCAAAATTATTATTTGATGCTGAAAGCGATTACCAAAGCGTAAATCGCGATTGCCTCGGTAAAAGCCGAAGCAATAAGCATTGTAACCAGCACTTTTCCAGAGGCTTCGGGATTACGGCCAATGGCTTCCATGGCCTTGGCGCCGATAAAGCCGATGCCCATGCCCGGCCCGATAGCTCCGAGGCCGATAGCTAGTGCTTTCGCCAACATTACATTTTCCATAAAATATTTTAGAAATTAGAAATTAGAAATTAGAAATTATTTAAAAAATCGTTAAAATAATATCCAAATTTTAATTTTCAAATTTCAATATGTTAATTAATTGTAAATTTTCTTAGTGTTCTTCCACTGTCGTGTTCATCGTCATATAAGCCAGAACCAGAATAGAAAAAATAAACGCTTGTATCACTCCGACCAAAACCTCTAGAAACATAAACGGAATAGGCAAGCCGAACGCTAGGATGGCCGACATAGAAGCGAGTAGCACCTCGCCAGCAAAAATATTACCGAATAACCGGAAAGAAAGGCTGGCCAGCTTGGCCAATTCGCCGATGGTTTCAATTATTCCCACGAAAACCTTGATCGGATTTACCAGAAGAACGGTCGGGTCCTTCCTGACTTTGGACGGAATTTCAATCAATGTTTTTAAATTTATAAACTTATTAATATAATTCCATATTCCCAAAGAAATTACCCCAAAAATATGGCTCATCACTACGCCGATAGTGGCCAGCGCCAATGTCGTATTCAAATCGGCTGTTCCGCCGCGTAAAAACGGAACAAATACTGCATGGCCGTTTTCACTGGCGACGCGGCCGATAGCGCCGACTCCCGGCAGTATTCCCATCCAATTGCTGATTAAAATAAAAATAAAAAAAGTGAACACCAGCGGAAAAAATTTAAGTGATTTCTGACGCGAACCGGTAATTGAATCAAATGTTCCGAGAAACCATTCAATGACCATTTCAAAAATATTTTGCACTCCGCTTGGTATTTCCCGCACTCTTTTTTTCAAGGCCAAAGCGATTAATAAAATTATAATTACAACCGCCCAGGAATTTAAGAGTGAATTCGTCACTGGAAAACCGCCGACCTGCCAGATCGGTTCCGCGAATAAAGTATTCTCATGCACTATTTCATTTTGATTAACAGGGGCTTTCATATATTATTTTAAAAGTTGTATGGTTATATGGTTACATTGCTAATTCTAAAAGCCATATAACAATTTAACCATTTAACCATTTTTTATTCTCTTCTCTTCATCATCAATCTTCTTATAATCCTTGGCTGTTCCTTTAATTACCCCGAACATTGAGATCAAAAAGGCAAAACCGATCGTACCGAGAAATAAAAATGGTTCGGTAGAAAACTTTTTGTCTAACCAACTGCCCAGAAACAAAGCGCCAATTACCGGTACAAATACCCAGACGGAAAATTTTAAAAAAATTATCATAGCCGGCTGCCACCATGCTGGACCGATTTTCTGTTTTTGCTTGAAATCTGCGTTGCTTTTTATATTCTTTTCTGCCTCAGGCATATTATCGATGCAAAAAAATAAACAAGGTTAAGCCCTTGGTTAAATTTCAATATTTTTGCTCAAATATTACTAATTTCGAGCTATATTTATCATATATAATTAAGTTAATAAAGTCAAATGAGCAAAACAAAATCAATAAAAAAATTGGTTAATAACAAAAGGTGTCTAAAATAGCAAAAATATTGATATGATTTATATAATTTGTTTATTTCGTTTTCTTTTCGTTTCTTTACTGTTTCTGAGTCCATTCTTCTCCTTGCCGCACCAAAAGTTCACCGGCCTTTTCCGGCTCAAACATAATTTCTTTGACCACGATCTCCATCCGCGCTCCCTGCGAACCCTTTATTAATAACAAATTATTTTCACTGATATTTTCTTTTAAAAATTTAGCGGCAGAATTAGAATCCAAAAAATTATAAATATTGCTACTATCCATGCCCAGCTTATGAGCCGTATCGCCTATCTCGACTGCTTGGCTGCCAACTGTCACGAGTTTATTAAAATTATTTTTTAAAATATTTTCCCCAACCTGTTTATGTCCTTCTTTTGAGTATTCTCCCAATTCCAGCATATCTCCCATTACCGCCCATCTTATTTTACCGGACTTAATTTGACAAACCGATTCTAATGCCAGGATGGCTGATGGCGGAGACGAATTATAAGTATCGTCAATTATCAAGGAATTATTTATCCCTTTTATAAAATTCAGCCTTCCTTTAGGAGATATAAAATATTTAAGCGCTTGGGAAATTTCTACCAAATTCATTCCATTTATTATACCAACGCATGCGCCGGCCAGTGCCGCGTAAACTGCCGGCAGGCCCAAGACATTAGGTAATAATACCGGTACAAATGACCCGTTGTAGCCGAGTTTAAAGCTGAGACCTTTGAGTTTCTGGTCATCATCCCCCATACTCAATGCAACCTCCATGGCCCGAACCGTTGCTTTTTCTGAAAAACCATATGTTATTGTTTTTGCTTTGCTGACCATTCCGATCTGTCTGGTTTTTTCATTATCATTATTAAGTATGGCCCATCCATCGCTGGGCAAATTTCTAATGAGCAATTCTTTTTCTTTCTTAATATTTTCTATTGATCCAAAAAATTCAATATGCGCCTGTCCGATAAAAGTAACCACCCCTAATCGGGCATGGACAATTTTATTTAAATATTTCATATCGCCTGGCCTGTCAACGCCCATTTCTAAAATCAAAATCTTTGGATAATTTTTATCAAAAATTAACAATAATTTGATTGAATTTATTATTACCTCCATCCATTTCATAATGGAACTACCACCCGTTTCCTGGCCGATAATCGTCAAAGGCAAACCGATCTCATTATTATAATTTTTAATATTCGTCCTCACTTGAAACTTACTTTTCAGTACTGCTTTAATAGCTTCCTTCGCGCTAGTCTTGCCAATGCTGCCGGTAATACCAATAACATCCGGTTGATAACGCCAGAGCACAGCCTTCGCCAGTATTTTTAAAATGTATTGGATTAAGAATTTCATAAATAATTAGTCAATTGGAATTTAATTCAAAATGCAAAAGTCAAAAGTCAAAATGACAATTCAAAATTATAAAGTTATAGAAAATAATTAATTTTGCATTTTTAATTGTCATTTTGCATTTTGATTTTTTAATTTTAAATTATTTTTCACTTCCTCGTCGGTGCTATCTGCTTATAGTTTAATATAAACTCGGCAATTTCTCCAAATAGCGGCGCGGCCGAACTTTCCGCCCATTCCACATCGCGCGGATGATCAATCCTGACAATCATGGCAAACGCCGGATCATCAGCCGGGGCAAACCCGGCGAATGAACCGATGTGCGCGTTTTCTTCATAACCGCGTCCGTCCTTTTTGGGAATTTGCGCCGTACCGGTCTTGCCGGCCACATAATATCCTTTTACACCGGCCTTTTTTCCATGACCTTTTTCCACTACATTGACCAGCATGCCTCCAAGAAGCATAGACGCCCTTTCGGAAATTACCCGCCTGATTTGTCTGGAAGAGGTTATGGCTTCCTCGCCTCCCGGTTTAATTATCTTATTAACAATATATGGCTTCATCAAAATCCCGCCATTGGCAACGGCGCCAAAAGCCATTACCATCTGCAGCGGTGTGACCGAAATACCCTGGCCGAAAGAAGCGGTAGCGCTATATAATTCTTTATTTTTTTTATCGTTTAAAGACCTGATATCACCTTTGCTTTCGGTTTTTAATTCAATTCCGGTTTTTTCGCCAAATCCGAAATTTTTAAGATAATTTTCAAAAATTGGCGGACCTATTTTTCTCATCACATATATTGCGCCGGTATTCAAAGATAATTCCAATACATTGGCCATTGTTACCATGCCGTGTGCTTTATGGTCGGAGTTTTCTATGGTGTAATTGGCAATTTTGACAGACCCGGTATCATTAAACGTGGTATCCGGTGAAACTTTGTTTTGATCAAGCCCAGCCGCCATAGTGATAGCTTTAAAAATTGAGCCTGGTTCATATTGATCAAATATGGCCGGATTATTAAAAATATTGCTATTTTCGACATTTTTATAATCATTTGGGTCATAGTCAGGAAATGAGCACATGGCAAGTATTGCTCCGTTTTTTGGATCAATAACAATAGCACTTCCACCGTCGGCGCCATGACGCAATACGGCTGCGTTTAATTTCTGGCACACCGTAAATTGGATCGAATGATCAATGGTTAAAATTATATCATTACCGTCTTTGGCATTTTCAAATACTCTATTGTTTATGATTGTTAAATTTCCTTTGGCATCTCTTTCAGCTTTAACCTTTCCTGCTTGGCCGCTTAATTCTTCATTAAAATAACCTTCAATTCCATTGTAACCTTTTTTTTCGTCACCTTCAAACCCCAAAAAACCAATGATATGCGAACTTAGATTTGCTTCCGGATAATAACGAAACGACTCCATTTCAAAACCGATAACTTTTAAATCCAAAACTTTTTCCTTGCCGGCTTCATTATTGTAATATAATACATTGTTTTTAAACTCAACATTACCGGCAATATCCCAGCCTTGATATTTGGCCGACGCTAAATATACATTTTTTAAAATATTTATATCCACTTTCTTTTTTATTGGCTCGTATGGGTCGCTTTTTTTATTTAAAATATTTAAATAATTTTTTATGATATTTTCTTTTTGAATATTCACCAAGGCTTCGATTTTACTCGGGCTATTTAAATTATATTCATCGATGAACGTTTCTAAATTTTTTGATAACGTTGCGGTGTCCTGTTTTTCCGCCTGCAGTTTTAATATTTCGTCCTTTATCACTTTTATTGACTTATCATTTTCTTCAGAAATTCTGTTTTTAATAATCTCCGCTGTTTTAGTTTTATCTAAGACTTCATAGAGCATATCGGCGTAGTATTCGGCTTGATCATTATTTTCTATTTCAGACGGTTTGACATATAGTAAAGCAAATTCTTTATTTGTGGCCACCGGGAATAATTTTTCGTTTTCCAATGTATTCTTTTTATCTTGAAAAAAAATACGTCCGCGCGATGAAGATATATTACGTTCCGCTTCATGTTGTCCGGCGGCCAAACTGACATAATAACCGCTATACATGATCTGTAGATAATAAAGTTTACCGATCACCGCCAGGCCGAATAAAAAAATAACCGCCATTATTATTTTAATGCGATTATCGGCTAAATTTTTTATTTTAGTTTTTGTCCGGCTCCTTTTTTTATTCCATAAATTCATACAAATTCATAAATTACTTTTTGGCAACAACATCATAATTGCTGGTAAAATATTCGATATTGTCAGCCTTGACCATCTTGAGTTCTTTGGCTCGCGCGCTGATATATTGCAACGATTCAAGAGCCATTATATGTAACTCGTTTTCTTCGTTTTTTATATTTAATTGGTTTAATTTGCTCTTTAAATCCTGTAAAACATACCCTTGAGTTGACATATTGTTCACGCTAAAAATATACAAAGCCCCGAATATTATAATAAATAAACCGATAGTCTTATTAAAGAAAGCCATACTAAAAATATTCATTTTACTTTTTGTTTTTGTTTTCATAAACGAAATAGTATAGCTAAAAATTTTAAATTTTTTCGGCTATTCTCATTTTGGCGCTGCGGGAGCGAATATTTGTTTGAATTTCAATGTCTGACGCGATTACCGGTTTTGTAGTGATTAACTTTAGCTTGGCTTTATGAGTACACTGGCAAACCGGAAAATTCGGCGGACAAAGACATCCCTTACTTTCAATCTTAAAATAATTTTTTACAATTCTGTCTTCCAGGCTATGAAAACTGATTACGGCGATACGTCCGCCTTTTTCTAGCAACTCGACTGCTTGAGGCAAGGCTTTGTTCAATCTGCAGAGTTCATCATTAACCGCGATTCTTAAAGCTTGAAAAACTTTTGTCGCTGGATGGACCTTTTTTCTGTCCCGCATTTTCATTGTTGCCTCGATAATACCTGCTAATTGAGATGTTGAAATGATCTTTTTGTTTACCCTGTATTCTATAATCGCTTGCGCAATTTTTTTTGAAAAAGGCTCTTCTCCAAATTTTTGAAAAATATCTATTAATTGTTTTAAAGAATAATTATTCAGGATATATCCTGCAGTATTTTTCTCAGGAGCGTTAGGGTCAAAATTCATTTTTAGCGAGCCATCCGACTGAAAAGAAAATCCCCTATTCCGGTCCGCGAGTTGATCTGATGATAAGCCCAGATCAAATACAATACCGTTAAACCGAGGAGCTTTTTTCTTTTCAAAAATTCTATTAATGATGAATTGTAAATTCGAAAAATTATCATTTATTAAAATTATGTTTTTGTATTTATTTTTATTATTAATATTAAATTGTTCTATCGCATCAGAGTCTTGATCAATGGCTATCACCAAACCCTTTTCACCAACTTTTTCGACTAATGCCGATGTGTGTCCACCCCCTCCCAATGTAGCATCTATCGCGAAATCTCCCTTTTTTAAATTTATATATTTAATAAGCTCTTCTTGTAAAACAGAATCGTGTTGAGTCGGCATTATTTTATAACAATTTATAAAACCAAAGCACGGGCGCGGTCAAATAATATTCGGCGCAATTCTTCAGTATTTACCAATGGCGCCTTGATAAGACGAATTCTGACCGGAAATTTTTCCTGCAACTTGCTTTCACAAGGAATTTTTTTGTTTTCCATATTTTTGGGGTAGCTTTTAGCTGATAGCTTTAAGCTTTTAGTTTTTATTTTAATTTGTTATGTCTTATTTACCTTAAAGCTAAAAGCTAATAGCTTAAAGCTACTAAACTCCCAGCGCTTCCATACCCTTGGCAATCACTCCACTCTTCTTTTCAACCCCGGTACGATATTTTTCCCAAGCTTTCTCTTCCCAAATTTCCAGATGATCATAAAGACCGACAATTACCGCTTTACTTTTCAGTCCGGCGTATTTTCTCAAATATTCAGGCAAGGTTATCCGTCCTTGATTGTCAAAATCAACATCCATGGCGCCACCAAGCATAAATCTGGACATATCGCGCGCCGATGATTGGCTGATGAAAGGTAAGTTAGCCAATTTCTCGGCCCATTCTCCCCATTTTTTTTTCGGAAATAAAAAAAGACAGTTGTCCAAACCGTTTGTTACAACTGCTCCGTCGCTTAGCAAGGTGCGAAGCTTGGCCGGTACGGCCAGCCTGCCTTTGGCATCGATACTGTGTTTGTATTCGCCGATAAACATTTTTTACGGCAATTAAACTGCGGCGCGAGCCGCAGCTTGATTGCATAATTTTTATCTTTGTTTGAGGTTTGGTTTTTGTTTTTTACTCATTTGCAAAAATGATTTTATATTTTAATCAATATTGCGTTGTGTTAAGAAAGAGGAGGAGGTTGATCGCCTAAGCGGCTGATCAAACCCCTTCTTCGTCTTAATTAAAGTTTGTTCCGTTATAGCCCGGAACAAGAGCTCGCATCCCCATGCAATTTTTTGGCTTTCGCCATGGCCTGCGGCACAACCCGGTAGGCTATATTAACGGGCACTTTTAATATTGGCCCGTAATATTTGTTTTTGTTTTTATTTTAATTTTCAAAAAACGATTGTAGCTTGTTCACCACTATTCACCACTTATCCCCTATTTAATTTTATAATACACCACTGATACCCATTTGTCAACCACCCGGCGCCACATTTTTATATACGAAAATAAGCAAAAAATAAAAAATACCGTCCGGTTGCAAAACGACCGTACGGTATTTATGAACAAGGCTATACTTTATTTGGCTTTTTTGTTCTATTTTTCTGTTAAAATGTTAATAAGATGTTTATATCTTTTTCTTTAATGTAATATTCGGTTCTCGGTCATATTTCGGCTTTACTTGCGAGCCTTTCTTAATATTTCTCGCCCTCGTTAAACCTATGGCGGTTACCGGCATGCCAAGGGCATACCCCAGGGCATTGGCCGTAGCAATGCCGATGCGCAACGATGTAAAACTACCGCCTTGATTTGCAACTTCAATTTTTTTGATATCACCCGGCTTGATCCCCGCTTTTTTTAATGCTTTATTTATAGTCAAGATTAATAACTCCGATTGCTTATTTTTCTCAATATTAATAAATCGGGCGGTTATTTTTTTATTATCCAAAACTTCAATAAAAATTCCATTGGTTGTATCAATTTTTAATATCATAAAACCATTTTAGCTTAAAAGAAATTAAGATTCAAGAAAAACCCCTTCGCCAAGGCGATGGGGTTTTTCTAATTTTATTTTACAATTAACCAATGAATTTCTTGGCCAGCCTAAAATGAAAAATTTTTGCTCTTCTTTTTTCCTGAATTATTGCTTGATAAGATCTCTCAATATTACAAACAACCTTTTCCCAATTATATTCTAGAGCTGCCCTCTTCCTTGACTGCAAACCTAACTTTTTTATTAATGCCGGGCGTTTTAACAAATAAAATATTTTTCCTTTCAAATCGGAAGATTTTTTGTTCTTAAAAGTTAAACCATAAGATTCAATCGCTTCAATATTTTCCGGAATATCGCTGGTTATGATCGCTTTGCCATAAGACATCGCTTCTAGCAAAGCGATGGACAATCCTTCTGATTCAGATGGCTGGACAAAAATAGCAGCATTGGAATAAAGCTCGGCCAAAATTTGTCCGGTCTGATTGCCGGTAAAAATTATATTTTTATCGGTACCGGCCATTTTTTTCAGCTCCTTCACATAATCATCGGTAAAAGAGCCATCTCCGACTATCACCAATTTTTTTCCGGTTTTCAAACTTTGATATGCTTCAATCAAATATTGAATTCCCTTATGCCTAATCAAACGAGATACGGTCAATATATAATTATTTTCTTTTAATCCCCATATTTTTGAAATTTTTTTAGCTGAAATATTTTTTGCCTTCGGAACTCCGTTGGGAATATAGACCGGATTAATTTTGTAATTTTCTTTGACATATTTATAAAGAGACTTTGATACGGTGATGACTTGATCGGCAAATATACAACAGACTGCTTCACCCAATTCGAGCGATAATCTGGCGAACCATCCCCATTTTTTATGTTCATAACATTTGGTGTGAAAAGTTGCCAAAATAGGGGTTCGCGGTTTGAGTAATTTAGCCAGCCAAATAAAGAATGAAGGCCCGATAGAATGAAAATGGATAATATCGACGTCTCGTTTGAATAAATCAAGGCAAGCCAAAAAGGTATGGCTAATCGCGTCTAGGTGCTTTGTACCTATACTTGGCAAATTAATAATATTAACGCCCTGATAATTCTTGATTTTGTCAATATTATAATTGTTTCGAGCATAGACAAAAACCTGATGGCCTGATTTAGCCAGTCTGGTTGACAGCTCCTCGACATGTCGTTCCACTCCGCCGGATTTGGCCGGAATGCCTTTTTGTCCTATGATTGCGATTCTCATAAAATATATTAATATTTCAATTTTATTTAGTCACTATGACTGGATTCTTATAAATATCGGCTTTTTCAACTACCGCGATGATAAAAAAATTAGTGCGGTAATGCGTCTTAGCCCAGATATCGCCGACTTTAACATCCCCTTGCGAACCGAAATTATAACCGTTGATATACAGCACTCCCATTACCCGTCCTTCGCTTTTAACGTATTCTATTCTCCTGGTTATCTTTGAAATTGATGTCGGTCCAAAATTAACTTCATTGCTTTCTACTCCTTTTGTTTTAACTGTTACATACCCGTAATGGTAATTATCTAATATACGAACCCTGATCTCCTGGCCACCATCAGTTGTAAAAATTCCCAAAACATTAACTTTCGGCTTGATGACGGTTTTGTTTTCATCAGCGTATTTATAGATAATTTCGTTCTCCTTCATATTTGTGGAAAAACCAAAACCTCTTATCGTTAGTATTTTATCATCAAGATCAATTTGGGCTTCTTTGATATACGGCTTGGCTTCCAAACTGAATTTCCCATCACTGTTCCAATAACCATATTTGACGGTAAGGGTCGTATACTGGCTGGAAACATTTAATGGAGATGTAACAATGATAATGGTATTTGAATATCCGACATGGATTTCGGCCGGGGTTACCGATATTTCATCCTTTCCTGTTTTGAATATTACCTTGGCCAAATTTATATTCTGGCCGACACCGGTGGTCTCAATGGTGATATTTTCTCCCGGCCAAATCGGGTTAGGCAAAATGCTGTTAATTGTTGGGATTATTTCCAAGACAACAACATTAGAATAAAGATTATTGATCTTTACTCTTAATTGTCCGTTTTGAGCGCCAGCCGGTACTGTTACTTTTAAAGTCTGCCCATTTTTGTCTAATTTGCTTTCCGCAACCGGAATGCTTATTGGATCTGTGCCTGCAACAAATTCTACGTAAGTCTGAACATTAGGGGTGTACAAGCCTTGGCCATTAATGGTAATTTCGTCACCCACCTTGGCGGCCGATACGTATTCCGCGCTATTGTTAATATTTCTTTTATACTTGGTGGAAATGGTTTTTATTTTTGGACGCGCTTCATAATTCAAAGCGGACTCCTGGTCGGATTCAACCGTATCAACTTTAACCGTTATTTTATAATTATTGTAATTGACCGGAGTGGTGAATTCTATTGTTTCCTCGGCGGCGATATCCAATACTTTGGCCTTGGCTGACGAGACTAATTTGTTATTACTGTCATAAAAATTTATTGTCGGATTATTGGAAATTCCTTTTCCATAGATTTTCATCTTATCACCGACCTGCTCAAATCCTCTCTTGCTCCAGGCAATACGGTTAATAACCGGCTTGACCTTGTAGGCGAGGCTGTTGGAAACGGCCGATATTTCTTTATTTTTTATGCTCCAAGAAGAATTCTTCACAAATAATGTTCCTGATACGATCCCGTTCGGAAGTTTGATAGTTGCTTCGTTTAGATTTGAGTCTATATTAACCGGTTTGATCCAAAGATCATATTTCTTTCCTTTTACATCAATTACTTTAACAATAACAAAAGTCTGTCCATCGATAGGGCTAAATCCGCTGCCAACTACCGTGAAATCTTCATCGGCTCTGGCTAACTTTGGAAAATACTCTTTTATTTTTGGCTGGACAATATAGTCAAACTGCCCGAACATAGTGCCATTTAGGTAAATTTTACCTGCGCCTGAAAATGTTTTTTCATAACAATTGAAAAATAATGATTTGCTATCAATTTTTTCCGGATTGAATCTTTTATATGATGCCTCACCAGTTTCATTATTGAAATAAGGCAATTCAATTTCGTAATCATCAACTTGATTGCCATTCGTGCTGCTGACGGTAATTGGTTTATTTTTATCACTAATCGAGCACTTAACTTCTTGGGTGGTTATTGTCATATTGTCCTCTACCAAGGAAACTCCGTCCAGCAACAAAGTACCGCCGGTCGGCATATCACCGAACACAAATGTCAAAACAGAGTTTGTTTTTAAGCTTGGGGTCAAGAAGACGGTAAATCTTTGCCACTCAGTTGAAACAGACCTTTCTTCGATCGAAGAGATGGCGGCAAAGCCCGTACTATTTTCCAAATATACCGATACGGCCAACGGCTGGTTGGCTTTGGCGTAAAAACTTACTTTATATCGCTTGCTTGAATCAACCGCGAAAAAATTATTTTTTTCATTGCCTACCAAACCGGCTGAAAACCTGTTGCTAGGACGGCCTTGTCCCTCGATGGCCAAAGCGTATGATCCGAAACCATAAGGAGGATCATAAGAGCGGTAGCTTTCAAAAACTCTCCCGTCCTCCCCGGTCTGCCACAAATTCCAATAACCATTATTTGAGTCTTCGAAACTGCCGTCCTTAATCACATTACCGACAATTTGTGCTTGTGCTGTTTTAGCTGATTGACACATACCCAAAACAGCAATAATTATGATTACGGTTAAGGTTAATAAATTCTTTACATTAGTTTTATTCATTGAAGTTTTTTTATCCATATTTTTAATTTAATTATATATTTTATTCATTTAAAATAATATTTTTTCTTTAATTATTTATAATTTTGATTATTCGATATCAAAACCGATACTATAGGTTAATTTTGTAGCAAGCCCATTGACTTTAATATCATAACCTCGCCTTATAACGTCCGGAACAGTTATTAGAGTAGAAAATCGTCCATCAGCGCCTGATTTAACAATCATTTTTGTTCCGGCAAAATTTATTTCCAGATCCTCGTTTTGCCCGAATCCGCCGCCTCGGAGTGAAACCAGTGAATTGGCGCCAGCTCTGTTTTTGTCAATTGCCAAAAACAATTTTTCTTCCGGCTGTCCATTGCTCTGTTCGCTTGACTTGGCAGAACCTAAAAGTTCGAGTGAGCTGTTAAGCAATAAAATTGAACTATTATTAAACACTACTATCTTATCTTGGCCATCATCGTTAACAACTTTGAGCCCCATCGCCCATCCTTCATTGCCGCCTAGATTTGTAGTATAAGCCCAATCAATAGCTCTCATGTCGTCTTTGGCTAGTTTGACCAAACCGTAACCGTCGGTAAAATAAATATAATGTCCCAATGTTGACGGCTCCACTTCGTAGCCCAAATTTGATATATGCTTGAAGCTTTTTACGATCCCGCCGTCCAATCTGTAAGCTTTGACCGAACTATCATCGGCAATATAGAACAATCCATTTTGCGTATCGCTGTATACTTTTCGTCCGTGGTCGTCCATAGAATTTATTTCAATATTTGAAATAAATGTTCTGCTCGTAGTATCGTAAATTTTTAAGTATTTCCCTTCGGTTAAAGTAATAAACTTACCGTCATCTTTAAAATTAACCGAATAAAAATTATTTGTTTTAATATTGTAACTGTCAATTACCTGCATGGAGTCGTTCCAAATTTTAACTCCTTTGGTGCCGATTGTAACCAAATGTCCGTTCACTACTTTTACCGCGCCGAACCAATCCCAAGAATTATCTTTTAATTGCATGGTTAATGTCGGTTGGTTCAAATTTGTCAGATTATATTTATACAAATAATTGCCGTCTGTTAAATAAGCGAATAATTCAGATCCTTCCACCCGGAAGACCATACTATTAAAATCTTCAAATCCACCGTATTTTGCCCGGAATGATCTGATCTTAAAAACTCGGTTCAAGACATTGTCCTCGTATTTAAAAACCTCGAAACCGGTCATATTGGTCGTGCCGATTATCAGCTGACCGTTATAACTTATTGCATCTCCTTTATAATAAGGCTTCACACTTCCTTCGGCTTTCGGCAAAAATATGCCAATAGCCATAAAAATTGCTAAACTTAAAATTATTATTTTTTTCTTCATATTATTGTTATTTTATTAAAAACAGTGAACACTATCATATTTTTAAAATAATGTCAATAGTTTTTAAATATAAATATTAAAATTTGTTTAATATTAGTTATAATTAAATAATTAGTTTATTATAAATTTCCATTAAATTCTCATAATATTTCACTGGTTCGCAGTACTTTTCCATTGTCTTTTTGGCATTATCTTCGATAAATTTCAAATCTTTTTTAGATAATATTGTATTTATTTTTGATAATAAGTCTTCTATATTTCCGGATGAAAAGAGAAATCCGTTAAAACCATCATTGATTATTTCCTTCATGCCGCCCAAATCAGAAGCCAATACTGTTTTGCCAAGCGACATTGCTTCAAGCATCGATAAAGGCATATTTTCCGCCCAGATGGATGGAATTACCACGGCCTTGGAGTTTGTAATCAAACCAATTAATTCCTGGCCATTTTTTGGTCCGGTTAATTCAATTTTATTTTCTAGTTCAAGATTTTTGATCAAATTTTTAATTTTTTCAAAATCCGGTCCGGTCCCGACTATTTTTAGTTTAAAGTCAACACTTATCATGGCCTTAACTAAAATTTCCAAACCTTTCTCTTCCGATAACCTGCCAAAATACAATATGTAATCGTGTAAATTTTTTTTAGGTTCTTGATTATTTATTTTAGTAAAATTGTATAAAACTTTAATTTTATTTTTTTCTACCCCCGACTTGATTGCCAGTCCGGCCAAGAATTGGCTGGGAGCGATAAATTGGTCTACCAAGCCATAATAATTAAAAAATTTAATATTCATATATGCTTCCATGCTACCAAGAAAGCTTTTTATTTTTGAATTTTTTAAACAATTATTTTTTGTACAATTATAGAATTTTCCATTTATGCATTTTTCGCAATATTTTCCTTTTGTGAACAATTTATAATTTGGGCAGAATAATTTATAATCATGCAAAGTCATCACCACCGGAATATTATTTTTTTTAAGAACTGTGATAATAGCCGGCGTCAAATGATGCGCGATGTTATGCAAATGCGCCACATCAATCTTTTCTTCTTTTAATAATTTATTTAAATTTCGTACGGCTTTCCGGTTGTAAATTAATTTTAGCGGACTAAAAAGATTATAATTATTAAAATTGACATTATCAATAAAATACTTGCTATATGGAGAATATAAATTTCTTTCATCGTGCATGGAAAAATGAATCACCTGATGACCATTATCTTCCAACATTTTTGCCAGATCGAAATAATGCCGTTCGCAACCGCCTCTTGAGTAAAAAAATTTATTTATCAATAAAATATTCATAAATTATTTTGAAAAACTAAAAATACTTAGTGTCTTGTTTATAAATATCCATCCGATCACTTTTAACCAATGTTTCTTTATAGCCGCCCGAGCCGTGCAAATCATCCAACTTACCGGCAAATCTTTTTTATTTATTTTATTATATTTATTATTGGAATTATTCAGATTTCCTATCTCATAGTTTGCTACATCGTTTGGATAAATTTTACCCGTCGGGTCTATAAAAATATTTTTTTCTCCGGAATAATCAGGGAGTATCCGTTTGTTATTTTTAATTAAATATACTAGGCCGTGGATATAGTACGCTCGCGCCCATTTTTTCGGACTCCAAGTTTTCAATTCTTGATTTGTTAACCAATCAAGCTCATTGATCAAATCTTCTTTTTTTTCTATTTTATTGTTTTGCCCAAAATAATTTTCACTTGAATGTACTAGGGATATGGTAAACCCGACATTTAATTCTTTGGACAAATTATAAACTTTTTTTAGTTCATCAAAGTTATAATCTCCCAAGGTAAACGCCAACTTTATATTTTTTAACTTTTCTAACTTCTTTAACTTTTTAACAGTTTCCATAACTTTTTCAAAACCGCCCTCTATCCCTCTGGTCTCATCATGTTTTTGACCGATACCATCCAAAGAAATAGCAACTCCGATATCATTGTCTATCTTTAATAGTTCAACCATTTTAGCTATAATTAAGCCAGTGGCAAAACCGTTGGATGAAATAATTATTTTTACCTCTGGAAATATGATTTTCGCTTTGGCTACTATTTCTTTCAGCTCCGGATGAAGAAACGGCTCTCCACCAGAAATGTTGAGATATTTAAGGTTTGAGGGCAGATTATTCATCAATTCCGGATTGAAATTTAAATTTTCATTATTTTTCCAAATATTACACATTCGACAACGTGAATTGCAGTTATAGGTAATAGCTAAAACTATGTCGTAAATATTTGCTTGTTTCATTATTTTTCGTTAAAATATATCTAAGATAAGTAATTTATTATCAGTTACATTCGCAGTAAATTCGTAGATTCGTAACCAAAAATATTACCATATTTTTAATAATATGTCAATAGAAAACAAACTTAATTTAAAAATTTTGCTAATATTAACAGTATTATTGTCTATTGTAATACCCTTTTTTCATTTGAGCCCTATATTAATTATTTTATTGGTTGTTCTGATATATACAACAGCAATTCTTTTTGGCTGGCCAAAATATGGATTTTTTATGCTTTTGTTGGTTCGCCCCTGCCTGGATATTTTTACTAATGAAAATTTGCTTAATATTTTTGGCTTTAGCTTGAACTTCTCTTCAATTCTGGCTGTCATTACCATCGGCTTTACTCTTTTTGTATTTTTTAAATATAGATCTGCTTTAAAAGCATTGCCTCTTAAATGGTTTATTTTGATTTATTTATTTATCAATATCTTATCGATTTTTTATTCGTTTAATCATGGTCTAAGTTTATTTGAGTCTCTAAGATTAATCAGCATATTTTGCGTTTTCTATTTGGCTTTTTATTTTATAAAAAATAAAACGGATTTAAAAAATTTAATTTTTATCGGAATTTTTTCCGCGCTGATCCCCTCTCTTTTGGCCTTTTACCAATATTTCACCAAGACCGGCATCAGCCTGCCGTTTGAAGGTATCTATAACCGTATCTTTGGCACCTTTGCCCATCCCAATCTTTTCGCCTATTTTTTAATTATTCCGATCGCTCTATTGTTTTATCAACTCTATACAAATAAGCTGAAAAAAGTAACGGATGTGCTTAATTACCCTTTGATTGCGCTATACGGTTTGATTTTGATTTTAACCTTTACCCGTGGCGCGTGGCTGGCAGTGATGCTAGTAATTTTGATTATCGGCATTATTAAATACCGAAAACTATTGGTTATTGCTTTAATTGCTATTATAGGTTTGTACCTTTTTGTTACGCCGATCCAATCCAGAGTAAACAATCTTTTTTCCAATCCCTACAGTTCCATTAGCTGGCGGATCAATTTATGGCAAGACAGCATCGGTTATGCCAAAGAGAAATTGTTGCTCGGTCAAGGGGCCGGCACAGCTAAAGAATTTATTTTGGATAAGAGGGGCGAAGAAATGGGTTCGTCCGATCCGCATAATGATTATTTAAAGATATTTCTGGAGACCGGCATGATCGGACTAATAAGTTATCTGGCCTTGATATTTATGATCTTTTTTAATTTACTGAAAATATTTATATACACGAACGATGCAAAATTCAAAGTATTGATTCTCTTCACGATCGGCATTACTTTCTCATTCTACACTATGAGCTTTGCCGACAATATCCTCCGCAACACAGCGTTGCAATGGTTATATTGGTCTTTGCTTGGCGGGGTATTCGCGAATTATTATAAAAATAAGGTTATATAAAATAAATATTTTGACATTTGGATTTTGACATTTATTTGTCATTGGAAATTTGTCATTTGTCATTAAAAAAAAGACCCCACCTTTCCGAAGAGAGGTGGGGGTTAGTTTTAGTTAATGACCTATTTACCGGCCAGCTCGGGATGCACTCCCTGTTTGATTTTGCCCAGTCCCAGGCTTTTCAGCGGGATCACGCGGCCGTCGGGGAAATAAACAATCCCAATAGCCAAAGTGTTCAGGTTCGGGCTACCGTCCTTATTCAGTTCATACACGACCCAAATATCATTTGGGTCATGAACCAGATAAAGAGAAGTACCACTGGCGCTCTTTCCCCGTCCCCAATGGTGTTCAGCCACCGGTTGCCCTGCCTGAATGGCCGGGTTGGGGTAAATCACAGTTAAGGTATTGTTCACGACTTGGCCTTTGTAAAAGTAGGCCTTACCTTTTCCATGTTTGGCATCCAGTAATCCGGAGCCAAATGCTACCTCTACAGCCGGGACTAGTCCCTTTCCCTTGGTGTCTCCGAAAGGAGTGAGAAGGGGGTTGGCCATGGTAACTTTGGCCATTCCGTTAACTACTTCAACCGAAGTGGCACCGGATGCTTGTCCTACCCCGACACCGGCGTCCTTGGGATAAGCAGATGTCTGCAACCCCATTACCTTGGCTGGGTCATCATGAACCGCTTTTTCCGCCATTACCGGCAACGCAATAAATGCGATTGCCACCATAATTGTTAAAACAACGATCAATTTCTTCATTTTTTCCTCCTTGGACGAAAGTCCTTTTTGTTTTTGCCGTGTTTTTTGTTTCACGGCTTTTTGAGCCGCAGAAACCACGGCTTTTTTTACTATTATTATGTAAAATGAGCGTAACCTCAGACAAAAGTTAGTTCACTTTTATCTAGGGTTTTCTCACTTAATAAGATTAACAGGTGGTGTGATATTCGAATATATCACACCACCTGATTTTTGTCAAGATTATTTTTCCTTGGGCCAGATCCAGGTTTGGATCTCCGCGGACAAGCTTGTCAGCGGCGCTTAAATTGATACAGTCTTGTATCTATTTAACCGGCTTTGGGAAATGCGCGCTAGCGATTTGTTGATATGGACCGATTGGAACATATTGGCGGAAAGCGCACCGCTATCGATAATTTTTCACAGTCTTGTGAATAATTATCGTCAACAAATTTTGATTGTTTTCGGTTTATCCGATAATTGATCGCTCCAGACTTGGAGTAAACGGTGGAAACAGACTTGTAACGGCATTTTCAATTAATGGATTTGGAAGGAACAATACTCAAAATAAATTTTGAGTTGAGGCCCTGGCATACACACAGGGCCTCATTAAGGTTAACTACTTTTCTTCCGGCCCATAGGCTTTAAGATATTTATTATAGGTGGAAGAATTTTTATTTTTTTCATTTTCGTCGGCTGTAGCAGGAGCAAAGTTTTTGATATCTTCAATAGAAACATCATCGACTTGCGCAGCCTGAATCGATTCAATTATCCCGCTCGGGCTTATCCAAGCCCAGCCGATCCCTTGCGGATTCATATCCCCGGAAAACGGCGCTTTGTAGCCTAGTCCGAATTGGGCAATATCATATCCGTTACTGGTTATTGTCAGCGTCGGACCGATTTGCCAATAGGACGTCGCGGTGCCAAATTCGTGGGAAAGGCCCCCGAGCACTCCATAGGATAGGTCAATACCGCCCAGCTTTTGCTTATAAATATGCTGAAGGATTGTAAACTCAGCAAATTTATTGTCATAAGGCGACTCCGGCAGCTTCTGGCCCCTGATAGAATGTTCCTGTTTTGAACTGATCGGGATAGTCCCTTCGAAATTCAACTCAGATTTACCAAACCAAACTTCACCGCGGCTTTCTCTTCCATAGACGTTCAGATGCAGGGAGACCAGGGAGACCAGATCGGTTTGATTGTTCTCGTAACCAATCCCCTTGATCCCTCCATGGTTGATCAATTGGCCGACACCGACATCAATGTCTACATCAAAGTGATGCTTGGTATTGATATACTTGGCGGTCGGTCCAATCACATACTTATACCAATCGTAGTCGTACTTGGCATCGTTGCCGTAGCCAAGACCGCCGAAACCAAATACCCCGAGGCCGAGCCGGGAACCGTCCATATTGAACCAAATTGGTCGGACGCGTCCTTTCCCCCAACCATACACCCCTTGAGCGTCATAACCGAAAGTTTTGTAACCTCCGGTACCCAGATAAAGATCATAAAGGTAATCAATCGGTTTCTGGGTTTCGCCAGTAAATATTGGTGATGGCTTTTGTTCACCTGCTAAAGGGATTTCCGGTTCCATCCCTCTAACAGTTATAGGTGGTATTGATATCACCGTCGGCTCCTCAACCGGGGGCGATTTTAATGCCACCGGCGGTAGATACGGAGCTGTGGGAATTGATACCGTTGGAGTCGGAGTAACGAGACGAATCGGGACAGACCAATTGTTGCAGGCCAGAGGCAGCCACACTTCCTGGCCGGAAGAGAGTTTGTACACTTTAGCCAATTCGGTCACGTCTCCCCAATCCATTGTGGCATCGGCTAACTTATTTGTATCGAATACCATAATGAACTCGTCTCCATTTCTTATTCTCCCGTAGGACCACTTGTGAGCCTTTACCAACCTTTCCAATTCCTCCTGCTCGCTTTGGTTTAACTTCAAACTTTTCCAAGCCCATTTGTCTGTCCCGCGATACGGGTCGGTGTTGAGCTTTTTGACGGTAATTTTTTTGAGACCGAAAAATCCTTTCTGCCTCTCCATTGCCTGGACATTAATTACGAAAATAATTAATAATGCCCAGGCCCAGACTGCTATCCTATATTTCATTGTTTCCTCCTTTTTATAGGAGGCGCCCGGGCCTGGGTGGCTAGGGCGCCGTTTGAGTTATATTGAGTCGATAATTAGGCGGCCGGAGCTTAATTCAAACTCCAACACTTTAACCAACCGCTGGATCTCCACATTGCCGCTCAAGGCACTCTGGTCATCCTTATATTTTAGGAATTTTGACATTGTGCTCTTAAGCGACTTGCGGAGATTGCTTTCGTCCGCGTATTTCTTTCGGATGATGTCCGCCAGATCACTTTCCATTTCGCATCCGGCCTCCAGCTTGATGGGATACAATGAATTGTACCCATCCCGGAAAATTTCCGGGGTGTATTTGAAATTCAGTTTTCCAGTTGCATCTACCCCTTCCCATTCAATCGTAATCGGCTTGAAAGTGATCTGCTCGACCACTTTACTCAAACCAGCCTTGACTGCCTCCAAGGAATCCTTAACTACGACACCTTGTTGGCTAATAACTTCCAAAACTGCTCGCTTCCCACTTTTAAGTTCGTCCGAAATCCCGGAGAACCCTTTGTTTACAGTTGTGGAAATATTACTTTGTTCCTCTTTTACTTCCTTGGAAACTCCACCAATGCTTTCTTTCAAGCCATTGATGGCCTGGATCACATCAGAAGAACTATCCTTTTTATTGTTCACTTTCACGAACAAGGCTACTAAAACTAAGAGGACAATAAAGATTAGCAGAACAATTACATATTGCATATGCATCATCCCATTGTTCAACTTTTTCACGTAGCCGCTAACAGCCTGGCTTTGGTCACCGATTCTCTTGCTCAAAAAATTAGCCACCGTATTTACATAGGTGTTAACGGACTGGCTTTGAGCCTGTACATCTTCTTTGAAACCTTCCAGAGTTTTATCTACGGCTTTGGTTTGATCATCAAACTGCTTTTGGACAGCCGTGGAAACAGACTTGCTTTGGCTTTTTATAGCCTCGCGAATCTGCCCCATTGTCTTATTAATTTCCTTTTTGTTGTCTTGCACCAGGTCAATGATGACCTTGTGCTCGTCCACCTTATCATCGGTAACCAGCGCGTTATTTTGTGCCGCGGCTGAACCGATAACAACTATACTCATCAAAAACAAAATCAAATATACCAACTTTTTCATTTTTCACTCTCTTTCTCCTCAGACTTGAGGTTATCGGAAAATATTTTTTGAATTTTTTCTGTAATTTTTGCTTTTTCGCTTTCAGGCAACTTGGAATAAATCTCTTCCATAGCCAGTCCCTGGGCGAAGATGAACTTGTCACGCTCAAGCAAAAGCTCTTGATATAATTCACAAATAAAGCGAAAATACGGAGCAAATGTTTGACGTTCGGTGATCCCTCGACCAACCGGTGCTTTCCAGGAAGTATCCATTCCGGCACCTAACGCGGTATTGGCCAGATTTCCGGCCATCATTGCCAAATATCCGACTTGTGCGCCCGGGATAAAAGCCATAAGCGGAATCGGAACCCGTAGATTCTTGTAGAATCTTCCGCTAAAATCAAATCCCGGCTCAACAAACGCCAGTTTTTTGAATTCTTTCAAAGTGGGAAAGCCAAGACGCCACTCTCCATTCGGCATCTTGTACCGATGCATCTTAGCTATTTTTTCATAATTCATTGCATATTTATCCCACTCTTTAGTTCCTATCTTGTATTCCAAACAATTTTTAAATACTGAACTGTTTGGATCATACCCAGGGATCATCTTTTTTAATTCTTTGACCCAATGCTCGTCGATCTCTTCCAGAGTATTCCCGTAGAGTTTAATGAAATTGGTTTTATATTTCCAATCATTCTTAAACTTCTCCGGATTATAGGCTAAATCCTCTTCCTTGGTCGCATAGATCTGCCCAACATTGGGCGCGATGGCATAACCGGTGTCTTTATTGAAAGCAAGAAACCTTGCCCCTTCCAGCACCTCTCGGCTCGTATAAAAATCCCATTTCGCTATCCAGCGCCCATAACGGTTAACTGTAATGACATACTTCCAGCCGCTAAGTATTTTCCCGTCTTTAAGCAATGCGATGGCCGGATTTACCGGACCCGCCTCAACCATAAAACCGGGATCCTCGATCGTATAGAAGATAAACAGATTCTTGGCCCCCTCTTTCTGCATTTGCAACGGGTGGGGAACACTTACCCATTCATAAGGTTTGGTTAATGCATCATCGGTCATCACATAATTGTTTCCACCGCACCCAAAAAGGAGCGCAGGAAAACAAGCCAACAGAAAAATCTTTAAAATATTTTTCACGATAAGCTCCTTTTCTATAAAATGTTTTGATTTTTATTTTTAAGTTTACATTGTCAACGTCCAAATTCTAAAACAATTTTAGAATCCAAGAAATAGGCGCGTTATTACTCGTCCAAATCTTGATTTCCAAATATATTGCCGATATTGCCTCTTTTGACAATATCATCATATGTTAATTCATTATTACCGCTTTCGTCAATAGCCGGAGTTGAAGCGGTCTTCGGTTGTTCCTGAACCGAAACTTCGATTGATTTTACTTCTCGAGCAGCTGGAATAGCAGAATTATGATTAACTGCTTCAGAAAAATTTTTTCCGCCAAAAGCGGATCCGCCTCTGGCGGAAACATTGTTAATTTCTAAGTTTTCATCCGGTGCCAACACGCTTTCGAGTAGCATGTTTTTTTTGATCGGCTGGGCTTCCGCATTATTCTTAATATTATGATTTTCCTGCCACATCCGGTCATAATCCAGCCGGTGCGGATACAAGATTATGTAGCAGACAAAAAATATAAAACCAAAAACTAATGACAATGAAAAAATTAGAAATAAATTCGGCTTGACCGGCCACCTGGAAACCACCGGCTCATTGATTACTTTTATTTTAACTTTGTCGCCTTCTCCGTGATACAAGCTATTTTTTGTGATCAAAACATTATTGATAGCATCGGAAATCAATTTAGCTTGGTTTTGGTCGGAATGGAAAACGCTGACTGAAATTATTCCGCTATCACCCTGTGCCATTGCACTGATTGTCTCGTGCCATAACTTCATCTTTTTGTCAGCACGTTCCGGGAAATAGTTAAAATCAATGCCTGCTCCCGACTTTTTAACTTCATCAAAAAAAGAATTAGACGTGATAACGCGAGCGAAAATGTTACTTAAAAACTCATTGGATTTGGCGGCGGTATATGGATCAACTGCGGCATTCATTTCCTTTATTATCAAAAGCTCCGATTTTGATTCATATTTAAACGGCTGGATTACGGTTAGTACCGCGCCAACTACCAAAAACAAGAGCAGGACGACTGTTAAAGCGCCTTTTTTTTGCTTAAATAAGTAATAAAATTGATTTATTTCCATATCAAATAATTAGTAAAAAAACAGATTTAAAATATTAGCATAATATAATGTATTTGTCAATATTCGGACAAAACAAAAAGAGCTTGCGCTCTATAAATAAATTATTATTATTTTTACTAAACCAAATATACTATACCAAACCAAATTCATTGATAACCAAAATCTTATTGCTTTCCAGGATTTGATACAAAAAAACATCGGTCATATCGCGCCGATATTTGAATTCTTTGGGCTCCATAAATGTATAATTCAATTCCCGTCCGAGTTCATGTTCCAACTCTTTAATTATCCTTGTCAGTTTAATTTTGTTCAACTTGCCGACCACCAGCATATCTACGGGAGATGCGCTTAAATTGGAAAAGATCCCGGTTAATATTAATAATTTTATATTCCCGATTTTTTTGATCTTTTCAATGAAATCTTTTTCATACAGTACTTGCGCTTTAATTATTAAATTTTTAATTTCATCAAACAGAACAAAACTTTTATCAGCTTTATAATATTTTTTTTCATGTTTGCTCGATTCGGAATCATTGGAATTATGATCATCTTCCATATCCTTGGCTTGAAAAGAATCGAGCAAGCCGAATTTTTCCAAATTCTCCAGCTCCCGGCGCACAGAATTCAATTGCAGCTTCAAATTCCTGGAAATCTGCCTGATATAATATTTCTCTTCCGGATGAAGCAAAAATAACTTGAGTAGTTTCACTCTTGAATTTGAACCGAATAACTTTCCTAACATATATTGATAGTTAGACTTTTTCTATATTTATAGTATAATATAATCAATAAATAGTCAAAAATTCTTTCTTATGCCTTTCAAAATAGGACAACTATTATTAACTTCCAGCCAAAAATCAAGTAAATTCTGTGAAATTTTCGTTGCACAACCTGATCTGGAAAAAGAAAAAATAGCCGGTATTATTTTTGTACTCTTGGAATTGGATAATAAATCAACCAACAAAATAAAATTTGTCGATTTATTGATTAATTCTTTCAATAAATTTTATTACGAAAATGACAAACTTCTGCTCAGGGAAAAAGTGGCGGCGATCAAAATTGAACACATTTTTGAAACAGCTGTTTCAAAAATCAATAAATCATTAGCTGAAATTTTTGAAGCTGACAAAAATTTTATAGACTTGAATGAAGCCAATATCACCCTGGGCGTAATGCATGAAAATAGCTTGCACTTTGCGACTGTCGGCCGAAATAAAGCTTTTTTGCTTCATTTGGACAAAAGCAATGCCGGTGATAACGCCAAAAAAAAACTTGAGAGAAGAAAAGTTTTACAAAAGGACATATACAAGCTAACAAATATCTTGGGGAATGACGAGATATCGAACAGGGCGGCCCCTGATAAATTTTTTCCAAATATAATCAGCGGCGCCATGCCGATCGGATCTTATATTATTTTTTCGGGCGAAACGCTTTATGAATACCTGACGCATAAACAATTAACAGAAATAATTACCAAATTACCCCCAACTAGCGCTGTTGAACAAATCAAAAACCTTCTTTCCGGAATCAACGCCCAAATTCCCTTTTTGGCGATAATAATAAAAAATACCGCCCCTAGCGCGGAGGAAACGGCCAAAAGAAATTTGCCTTTATCCAAAAGCCCCGCTCATGCCGGAGAATCAATTATCAATTTGAATACTACCGCCGATGCCACCGAAAAGCTGCTTTCACCATCAGGTATCATTAATTTCCATAATTGGGTAAATAAATTATTTTCTATCCGATTAATCAATAAGAATCAAAATATACTTATTATAAAAAATAAATATTTTTACAATAAATATACGTTGTGGCTCCCTTTAAAAATCGTTGTTTTCATTTATTCTTATTTTAAAAAAATATTTTTGTATATTTTTGCTATTTTCTACTATCTTATAAAATTCCTTTCCAAAAAAGAAAACTGGAAACTGTTAATGTCTTGGGGGGCAAATATCCCAAATACTGCTTCGGGTTTAATAATATTATCGTTTTCGCGGGCAAAAAAATTAGATCTAAAATACAAAATAATGTTATTGGTAATTTTTACCAGTTCAGTTTTATTTATTTTTAACATAACGGCTACAAACAACAAAAAACAGCTGCTTGAAGATAAAGAAAAGATTGATACGTTAACAGCGTCAATCGAGCAAAAACAAAATGCTATTGACGCCGATCTTTTGTACAATAATAAGGACGGAGCAAAAAAAACCATAGGCGAACTAGAGCAAATACTCAGTGAACTGCCGAGTACAACCGCACAGGAACAAGACAAATTAAAAATTTTCTATGATAAATTCTATCAGCAGCTTGAAAAAGTCAGTCTATCTATGAACGTTTCAGATTTTAAAGAAGTAGCCGATCTGGCCAAAATTGAAGCGGCCGCGAAGCCCGATAGCTTGGTATTAAGCGGCAACGGGGAAAAAATTTTTGCCGCGGATAATACTCTTCATAAAATATACATGGCAAATGTTAAAGAAAATCTGGTAACCGATATTAGAAACGGTGAAACTAGCCAATTCGAGTCGCTTTATTATCCGACCAATACTTTGGAAAATGGCAATATATATTATTTCGAGCGAGATAAAATACTTAAAATAGAAACAAAATTAGATGCCCTTAACGAAATTTTTTTTGGCTCCTCAATAGATGCGGACAATACCATAGCGGCAGCCGGTTATAATAACAAGCTGTATATAGTCAATAAACAATCCAATCAAATACTGGTCTACTCAAAAAATGGAGGAAAATTTTCTTTAACGCAACAATGGTTAAAGGACACTACGGACATTAAGCAAGCTAAAAGCATGGGCATAGATGGCAATGTCTACTTGCTCCAAAATAACGGAATAATATTAAAATTTTCCAAAGGTAAAAAAGCCGAATTTAACCAGGAAGCAATTACTCCAGCTCTTGTTGAAGCCGGCAAAATTATAGTTTCGCCGGATTTACAATTGATCTATGTTTCGGACCCCGTAGAAAAAAGAATAATCGCTTATGATAAAAATGGGATGTTGGTTGTCCAATACCGTCTTGCCGGCATAAACGAGTTGATTGATTTCTCGGTAAATGAAATCAATAAAACTATTTACATATTAAGCGGCGCCAAAATATTAAGTTTTGAACAAAAAATTATAAAATAATAATCGTTACAATAAATAAAAATAGTCCCCCGATAATTATCGGGGGACTATTTTTTTGTACTTTTTATTTTATTGTAGCTTTACCGCCGGCTTCATCTATTTTTTTCTTGATAGCTTCGGCTTCTTCTTTCTTTACCCCTTCTTTTATCATCTTCGGCGCAGTGTCAACGAGATCCTTGGCGTCTTTCAGTCCGATTTGGGTAAGCTCGCGCACTACTTTGATGACGGCGATTTTGTTGGCGCCGGCCTCAGTCAGCTCCACGTCAAAGCTGGTTTTTTCTTCAACCGGCTCGGTGGCGGCTACGCCCGGCATGGCGCCCATCATCATGGCTGGTGCCGCGGCGGATACGCCAAATTTCTTTTCAAGAATTTTTACCAACTCTGCCAGATCCAAAACCGACATTTTTTCAATTTGTTCAATAAACGATTTGAATTTTTCAGGCACTACGATATTCTCGCTTTCGGCCTGATCTTTGATTTCATCTGCCATAAATATTATTTTTTAAATTTAATTAAATTTTCTTTTCGCTAATATTTTGTAATACATTGACTAAATTTCTTATATTGCCGGCTAGGACATTTACCAGGCCCAAAACCGGAGCATTTATTGAGCCGACAATCTTGGCATATAGTTCTTGCTTGCTTGGAATTTTGGCCAGATCAATCGCCTGATCTTTGCTGATATAAATATTGTCCAACACGCCGCCGTATATTTCAACAGTATCGGGATTAGCTTTTTTGAATTTTTCGATTATTTTGGCCGGCGCTACTTCATCATTGTAACCGAATACGGCTGATATATTTTGTTTGCATTCTTTTATAGAAGCCCCGTTTATCCCGCTATTCTTTAAAGCTAAACCCAGTAGCGTTTTCTTGGCGACAAAATATTCGCTTTGTTCTTTTTTTAATTCATTTCGCAGTTCCTCGTTCTGTTTAACGGGAAGTTTTGAAAAAGTGGCAAATATTATTGATTTTGATTTCTTAACCTTTTCAATTAATTCATCTATTATAACTTTCTTTTGTTTTTTGGTTTTTGGCATATTATTATAATGTACTCCTTCACTTTATTAATTCCGTTTTAAATTAATCAAAGATAATATTTGTAGCAAGCATTAGTACAAATTCATACTAAAAATTCGGGGCATTACTCGGAATTATAATAGTGATTGAGAACAAAAAAAGTGGCTGAAGTTAGCCACGGACAAAATAAATAAAATTATTTCGCCTCGGCAGGTCTTATTTATATTGCCTGCTATCTTTGGCTTATTTTATAATATTAACAGATAATATTTTATTGTCAAATATTTTATGTTGATCAATTTAAGATTTTTAATATTAGCCTTAAATTATTTTTTTTCTTCTACATAATTAAATACGGCGCCTATGGCCATAATTAATCTATTTTCCGGATCTTTATAAATATACGGCATCATCTTCAGTCCGTCTACGCTTTCTTTTATGGAACCACCCGGCAGATCGAAACTCTTTTTGGAATTATTTTTCGCATTATAAATCTTGGCCATATCAGCGATGGCTTTTCTGTCTTCTATATCAAGGCTTCCTCCATTGATTTCTTTATCTACGATAATTTTCATTTTTTTATTGTCATATATCAACCGGCTTAATTCTTTGTTAATAAAATCATTTTCCTTTATCACTTCCAATTTCATCAGCATTTTTTTTACCATATCTGCAGTTGAGATTATATTTGCGATAAGTTCCGCGTT
>Ga0315268_10000481_pt1 | contig 47006 bp, 62 predicted proteins | sample C1_top_MG_FD_204535 | JGI IMG/M metagenome (GOLD analysis project Ga0315268, IMG submission 204535) | Sediment microbial communities from Yellowstone Lake, YNP, Wyoming, USA - C1_top | ecosystem: Environmental > Aquatic > Freshwater > Lake > Sediment | place: USA: Wyoming | collected 2017-08-01 | reverse complement strand
CGCCGAGCAGGAGCAGAACGGGGTGATGGTCCCGAACCCGGCGGCGGCCAGTGTCCCGGGCAGCGTGCCTCGGCCGGCCAGGGCGCGACGCACCCGCTCGGGCGACACGAACGAGCGCAGGAACGAGACAAGCGTGACGATCCCGGTCAGGAGCAGCAGGACCTTGGGCACGTCGTACAGGAAGAAGGCGATCGCGTCGCCGAGCTGCGAGCCCTGCTCCAGGCCGAGCAGGTCGTATGCGACCCAGTTCGCGAGCGGAAGCGCGATGAACCAGGCGATCAACCAGGCGACGACGGCCAGGCCGACCAGCGGCCAGAAGGGGACGCGTGCCCGCTGGAGCGTGAGGGAGGTCATCGGAGGACGTCGCCGATCTGGTCGAGAGCCCGACGGCAGGCCTCGTGATCGCGCTCGTAGTAGACCCGCCGGGTGTCGGCGCCGTAGCGACTCGCGCGAACGAGACCAGCATCGCGGAGCCGGGCGAGGTGATTGCTCACGTTGTTCTCGCGTGCGCCAAGCGCCGCGGCCATTTCACACACACACACTGGGCCGTCGCGGAGCATCCGCAGGATGCTTGCCCGGATCGGGTCGGCCAGGAGCGCCGCCGTCGACGTCGCGGCTCCGACATCCGGTGCCGGCAAGGTCATGCGCAGATCCTGGATGACCGGCAGTTCACGCAACATGGAGGGCCTCCGCTTCGAGATCGTTTATGGTCAGCAGCACGGTGAGGTCCATGCCCCGGGCGAGCGTCCGGGTGATGGTCGCGTCGCGAAGCGCGAGCTCCACAAGCCGGCGTGCGCGGTCCGCGGGTACATCCGTCGTGATCGCCAGATCCAGGCGCAGCGCGGTGATCGCCGGTGGGTCGTCGGATCGCTCGGCAGCCACGGCCATGACGAGGCGGTCGAAGCGAACGTGGGCCGAATCCGTCACGGAGTGCAGGTTTCGTGCGACGCACGCCACGAGGGCGGCCATCAGGGCTTCGACCGGGCTCGGGCCGTCGATGTCATCGTCGGGCGTCGCGTTGAGCACGCCATCCCACAGGGCGCCGCGAACCCGCGTCCGCGTCCCAGGGGCGACCTCCGCCTCGAGCAGGTAGACGGGATCGGCGGTGTGCTTGCGGCGGACCGACATCATGAGACGACCTTGTTCATCACAGCCGTGAGTGTATCACTCAGACGTGAGATGTCTACCCCGCCGCTTGACACGAAGGTGGGGTCCGGATGGCCCCCCTGGTCAGGCCGGCGTCGCCGCGGTCGCCGGGGTCGCGTAGAAGCGCCGCCTGGCCCACAGCGACACATACACGAGGCCGACCAGCACCGGCACCTCGATGAGCGGCCCGACCACGCCGGCGAGCGCTTCGCCCGAGGTGACCCCGAATACGCCGATCGAGACGGCGATGGCCAATTCGAAGTTGTTGCTGGCGGCCGTGAACGCGACGCTCGCATTCTTCTCGTAGGGCATCCCCAGACGCAGGCCGAGCGCGAACGAGCCGAACCACATGATCAGGAAGTAGGCTAGCAACGGCACGGCGATCATGGCCACGTCGAGCGGCTGGGCGGTGATGACCTCACCCTGGAGCGCGAACAGCAGGACCACCGTGAACAGCAGGCCGTACAGCGCCCACGGCGCGATGCGCGGGATGAACGTGGTCTCGTACCACTCCCGGCCATGGGTCCGCTCGCCCCACCGGCGGGTCAGGTAGCCGGCCACGAGCGGGATGCCCAGGAAGACCAGCACGATCTTGGCGATGTCCCACATCGACACGTCCAAGGTGGTGGTCTGCAGGCCCAGCCAGGCCGGCAGCAGCTCGAGGTAGAAGTAGCCCAGGACCGAATAGGCCACGATCTGGAAGACCGAGTTGATGGCCACGAGGACGGCTGCGGCCTCACGGTCGCCGCAGGCCAGGTCGTTCCAGATGAGGACCATGGCGATACAGCGGGCGAGTCCGATGATGATCAGGCCGGTCCGGAATTCGGGCTGGTCCGGCAGGAAGATCCAGGCCAGGGCGAACATCAGGGCCGGGCCGACGATCCAGTTGAGGAACAGCGACGTGGCCACCAGGGTCCGATCCCCGGTGACCCGGCCGACCTCGGAGTAGCGGACCTTGGCCAGGACCGGATACATCATGATCAGCAGGCCGAGGGCGATCGGCAGCGAGATCGTGCCGATCTTCACCGCGTCGAGCCAGTCGTTGAGGTCGGGGATCAGTCGACCGAGGCCGAGGCCCAGGACCATCGCCGCGAAGATCCAGACCGGCAGGAACCGGTCCAGCGTGGACAGGCGGGCGAGAGCGGGCTCCGCAGCGTCGGCTGGGGTCCCCAGCGCGACCGGCGCACTCATATCGACGCGCCCGCAGGCAGGCCGGCGGACCGTGCCGGATCGAGCGCCTGCCGGGGACACAGAAGGTCTTCCATGGGGTGAATATCACACCAGCGCGTGATGTAGCGCATGGGCCATTCGGTCCGAAGGCGGGTGCCCGTCGGCATCACGTGGCGATCGAAGCCCGCCGGCCGCGCCCCGCGGCGCGCAGGGCGACCTCGACGAACGGGCGCATCCGTTGGTTGAGTTCCATGTAGGTGCGCTGGAACGCGCCCAGTCGCTCGGCTTCTGAGCCCTCGACCTCGGCCGGATCCTCGAGCCCCCAGTGGAGGGAGTTGTGCGACCCCGGGAACACCGGACAGCTCTGGCGGGCGCGATCACACACGGTGATGACATAGTCGAACGACTGACGGGTGAACTCGTCGACCGACTTGCTGCGCGCCGCAGACCAGTCGATCCCGGCGTCATCGAGGACGCGGACGGTGTAGGGATTCACGCCCTTGGGCTCGGTTCCCGCTGAGAAGACCTCGAAGTCAGATCCGCCGAGACGGCCGAGAACGGCCTCCGCGATCTGACTGCGGGCACTGTTGCCGGTGCACACGAAGAGCACGCGGATCGGTGTGTCGGACATCGGTCGTTCCTTCCTGCTGCCGCGGGCTCGCCCGGCCGCTGCGATCGTCTCCTCGAGATCGATGAGTTCGCCGTCGAGGCGGTCGAGGTCGTCGCGCTGGCGGGCGATCGTCGCCCGCTGGTCGGCGATCAGCGGAGCCAGGTCGCGGTCGACCTCACCGTGTTCGAGGCACAGGCGGGCCATCCGCCCGGCGTCCTCAGGACCAAGTCCAAGGCGCCGCAGACTGACCACCAACCGGAGCCGAGCCAGGTCTTCCTCGGCGTACTCGCGGTAGCCGTTGGCCTGTCGGGTGGCCGCCGGGATGATGCCGGCCGACTCGTACCAACGGACGGCCGAAGCGGCGATGCCTGCCCGCTCCGCCAGTTCCGAAACCTTCATGGCATCAGGTCCCGCGGGCCAAGATCGACAGCACGACGATCGTGACCGCCACGGCCACGGCCGTCCCGATGCCAGCGACCAGGTAGCGCGACGCCTCCTGCCTGCGTGTCGTCGGCGGTGGCAGCCTGCGCATCGCTCAACCGGCGACTGCGGGCATCGGCAGGTAGCCACGCGCCTCGCGGACCTGGGCGGCGAACTCGTGCGGCAGGTCGCTGGCCACGATGGCCTGCGCCGTCTTCTCGACGTCGTACTCGACCCGTCGGAGGTCGAGAGCGCCGGTCGCGGTGTCGAGCAGCGCCCAGCAGGCGCGTGGATCGCCATCCTTGGGCTTGCCCGCCGAGCCGTCGTTGATGAAGCGTGCTGGACCGACGGTCTTGTCGTACGGCTTGTGGGTATGGCCGCAGACGATCACATCGGCCATGGCGCCTTCGGCGATGCGGGCGAAGGTGGCGTCGGGCTTGTCCTCGTACAGGTACTCGTTGATCCTGCGGGGTGAGCCGTGGACCAGGAGGTAGCGCTTGCCGTCGGCCTCGAACCGGATCTCCCGCGGCAGGGACCGCAGCCAGGCCTTGTTGGCCTCGCTCGTGTGCGCCTTGGTCCAGGCGAATGACCGGTCGCCCAGGGCCTCCTCGATCGGGGTGCTGTAGGCGCAACCGCACTCATCGGCGTCGAAGCCGGTGCCCTCGTCGTAATTGCCCATGACGGTGGGGATGCCCTCGGCCTGCAGTCGGTCGAGCACTTCGTTCGGCCACGGCGCGTAGCCGACGAGATCGCCCAGCGCGTATCGCTCGTCAACACCGACGGCGACGATGTCGGCGAGGACCGCTTCGAGGGCTGGCAGGTTGGAGTGGACGTCGGAGAAGAAGGCGAAGCGCATGTATCTAAGCCTAGACCCTCAAGTCACTTGAATGTCAAGCCACCATTGCTTGTCGCGAAGTACAACGTGGCGGTCGCGATAGGGGCGGGTTGGTCCTCGGCCTCTCAGCCGAGGAAGATCAACTTCAGGCCCGCGATGACGAGGACGACCGCAAGCGCACGGCGAAGCGCCGACGTCCCGAGCCGGCGCGCTCCGAGCTCAGCGCCGATCATGCCGCCCAGGCCCGCGGCCAACAGCCAGATCGGGAGCGCGGGCGGGAGGGCCTGGACCGAGGCGACATTGCCCAGTAGGCCGGAGATCGAGTTGGCCAGGATGAACGCGGCGGACATGCCGGCCGCGACCCGCGCCGACGACCAGCCGGCGAACAGGATCAAGGGGGTCAGGAAGATGCCCCCTCCCGTACCCGTGAGCCCCGACAGGAGGCCGATCCCAGCACCGGCAACCACGGCCGGGAGGAATGGGATCGCCGTCGGGACCGCATCGCCCGCACCGGCCCTGCCCGCGGTCCGTGCGAGTTGGGCAGCGGCGATCAAGAGGATGATGCCGACGATCGGCTTGTAGATGTATGCCGGGAGCACGAGCGCACCACCGACGAACGCGAGCGGGATCGAGCCGATCACGAACGGCACCAGGGCGCGCCACCGGACGTGACCCGCCAGGTGGAACCGGATCACGACGATGGAGGCCACGAGGATGTTCAGCGCCAGCGCCGTCGGGCGCATCGTCGCCGGCGCGACACCGACGAGCGCCATGGCCGCCAGATAGCCGGACGCGCCAGCGTGCCCGACCGATGCGTAGAGCGTGGCCGCAGCGAAGAACGCGATGGCGAGCAGGAGAACCTCGTTCATCGCTCGCGATCGTAGCGGCGCGCACCGGCGTTATCGCAGCCGGCCGGTAGCTTCCAGGCTCGGGACGACCAACCACCCCTCCGCCCGGCCGCGGTAGATCAGCTGCTCGGTCGTGAGCCGAGTGGATCGGGGACCACGCCTCAGCCCACATCGCCAACCACCCGAAGCCGCGGCGGAAGCCCGATGTCGGCGGTGAGCGAGTCGAGCGAGCGCGCCTGATCGATCCGCAGGCCCACCCGCGCGGAGGGCGAGAGGCCGAGCTCGCGGGCGAATTGACGGACCTCGTCGGCGTTGTCGCGGGCGACCTGGTGGAGCGGGTTCTTGACGAGGTTGCCGTCACGCCGGGTCACGGGGCCCGTCTGCGAGTAGAGCCGGGCCGCCGCCGCGTAGCGGCTGACCGCCTCGCAGTAGCAGCGCAGGACGTCGGCGTCCGCCGAGCGGATGACGCCCGTGTGGCGCATGTCCCGGATGACGCGCCGCCAGACGGCCTTGGCGTCGGGATCCATGTCGGTCGGCATCTTCGCGTTCGGTCGCGTGATTGGCCATGCGACGGCTCATCGCGCCACGTGGGCCAACGTGGGCGCACACGGCCGGACCTTGGCGGTTCCCCGATCAGGACCCGGGATAATTCGCGAAACTCGGCCGTGCGCACACAGTCGGGAGGCGCGGTCAGGGCTCAAGCCCCCTACCACATGGGATACCCCGCCCCGGTCCGTCGACGCGCCCTTGGTCGAGTTGCACGAGCGGCACAGGACCGCGGTGTTGCCGATGTCGAACGACGCACCGCCTGCGGCGAGCGGCACGACGTGATCGACGGTCAGGTCGGCTGCGTGGTGGGCGTCGCGCTGATAGCCCGGGCACCAGTTGCCGTGCTCACCACGCCAGGCGCGGAGCACGCGGGCGCTGAGTCGTTGCCAGGCCCGCGTGCTGTACAGAGCGTTGTGCCGGCTGCGGTTGGACTGGCGGGCGTGCGTCGTGCAGCGACTACCCGCACGGCTGGTGACGACACCGCAGACCGTGCACAGCTTCACCGCTTACCCCGCCTGCGTGCCGTGCCGTGATTGACCTAGTGATCCTTGAATGCAGGCACGTCGACATCGCGATGAGCGTGCGTCGCAGGACCACCGGGGTCTATTCGCCCCGGGTGCTACGCCTCGGGAGCCAACCGCCGACGGCGGGCTCGCGGATCCCAAGCTGCCGTCGTCACCCGCTCGAGCGAGTGGAACGCAGGATCAGGTAGCCACCCACACCGGCGATCACGGACGCTGCGAGGATGCCGATCTTCGATAGGGCCAGCGCGGGCGACTCGCCATACGCAAGGTCGCCCACGAACAGGGACATCGTGAAGCCGATCCCGCCCAACCAGGCCGCGCCGTAGATGTGCCGCCATGAGACTCCGTGGGGCAGCGACGCCAGGCCGGACCGGACGACGAGCCAGGCCGCCAGGGTGATGCCGATCTGCTTGCCGACGATCAACCCGACGATGACGCCCAGGACCAGCGGGGCGGTCGCGATGGCGGCCGGGTCACCGACGAGAGGGACGCCGGCGTTCGAGAGCGCGAAGAGCGGGACGATGAGGAACGCCACCCAAGGATGCAGGGCGTGCTCCATCCGAAGCATCGGGGCCTGCGCACTCTCGGTCAGGTCCTCGAGTTCCCAGAGGGCGGCATGGTGCGCTGCGTCAGGGTCGTCCCCCACGTCACGGCCGAAGTCGGCGATGAAACCGCGAGCACGGTCGAGGAAGTCGATTGGATCGATCCGAGTGCGAGCCGGGATGGTCATCGCCAACAGGACGCCGGCGATGGTGGCGTGGATGCCAGACTGAAGGATCGCGATCCACAGGCCGATGCCCAGCAGCGCGTAGACGAGCGGCCGGCGCACCCCGAGCCGGTTGACCGCCACCAGGATCACCAGGATCACAGCGGCCGCCGCGAGGGCCGTCAGTGAGATGTCCGATGAGTAGAACAGGGCGATGACCATCACGGCCAGCAGGTCATCGACGATCGCCAGCGCGGTCAGGAAGATCTTCAGACCGACGGGGGCGCGCGACCCGAGCAGGGCCAGCACGCCGAGAGCGAAAGCGATGTCGGTCGCCATTGGAACGCCCCAGCCTCGCGCCGCTTCGGGATTGCCGCCGGCGATGAGCAGGAACAGGATCGCGGGCAGCACGGCGCCGCCGACCGCCGCCGCGATCGGGAGGATGGCCCGTCGTGGCGAGGCCAACTCGCCGACCAGGACTTCGCGCTTGATCTCCAAGCCGACGACCAGGAAGAAGATGGCCATCAGGCCGTCGTTGATCCACAGGTGCAGCGACTTGGAGAGTGAAGCATCGCCGATCCCGATGGTCACGGGCGTCCGCCACAACGAGACGTAGGAGTCCGCGACTGGCGAGTTGGCCCAGACCAGGGCGATCAGGGCCGCGCCCATGAGCAGGACGCCGCCCGAGGCCTCGCGGGCGCTGAACTCCCGAAACGGGGCGAGGAGCCGATCGACCGGTTCCTGCGGAAGATCAGCCGTCAAGCGACTGGGGCAGTGGTCGGGTGCACCAGCGCGTGCAGGCGTGATCGCACCTCGTCGATTCCCTCCAACGAGGTGGCGTCGGCCGCCGCCGACCCCCACAGGCCGAGGGCTTGCATGAGAGCGATGAACAGGATCGCCAGGATGCCGTTGACCAGGACAACGCCTGTGAACAAGGCCACGCCGAAGAGCGCGTCGCGAACCGCTCGCGCCTCAGCGGAGCGTCGATCCACCTGACCCCGGCTGAGTGGCTCGCCGATATCGCGCATGTCTCTCACGACAGATACCTCACATACAGGTAGACGGTCGAGATGGCAAGGGATGCGGCGACCACGCCAAGGCCGTAGCGAAAGAACTGCATGAAGGTGATCGGGTGGCCGTCGCGGGTGGCCAGGTTGGCGACCACGATGTTGGCCGAGGCGCCGACGACCGTCAGGTTGCCACCTAGGCAGGCCCCGAGGGCCAAGGCCCACCACATGGGCTCGGCCCTGAGCCCCGTGTCTGCGAGTTGCTGGACGATCGGGATGGCGGTCGCGGTGTAGGGGATGTTGTCCACGATCGCCGACGCCAGCGCCGAGAACCACAGGATCCCCATCGTCGCTACCGTCAGGTTGCCGCCGGCAGCCTCGGCCAGGGAGTCGGCGATGCCACCGACGATGCCGACGTGGATGACCGCCTCGATCAGCATGAAGAGCCCGATGAAGAAGAACAGGGTGTTCCACTCGATGTCGCGCAATGCCTCGTGCGGGTCGAGCGGTCCGACGAACATCAGGATGGTGGCGCCGAGGAGGGCGATGGTCGCCGCCTCCAGGCCCAGGGTTGAGTGGAACAGAAAGCCGACGAGCGTCAGACCCAGGACGATGAGGGCCCGGATCATCAACGGCCGGTCCTTGATGGCCGCCGCCGGATCCACCGTCGCCAGGATGTCGAGGCGGTCGGCGTCGTCCTCCATGTTCCGGCCGAAGGCCAGCCACATGATCCCGACGAAGGCCACCATGATCAGGATCACGACCGGGGTCAGGTTGACCAGGAAGTCGCCGAAGTCGAGCCCCGCGGCGGAGCCGATGAGGATGTTGGGCGGGTCCCCGATGAGGGTCGCGGTACCGCCAATGTTCGAGGCGAAGATCTGGCTGATCAGGTACGGGAACGGGTTGACCTTCAGGGTCCGGGCGATCGACAGGGTGACCGGGGTCAGCAGCACGACCGTGGTTACGTTGTCGAGGACAGCCGCCAGGAGGGCGGTGAGGAGCGACAGGATGATCAGCAGCCGGAACGGCTTGCCGCGCGAGAAGTGGATGGCGATACCGGCCACGAACTCGAAGAAGCCGGTCTTGCTGAGCCCGCCTGCCAACACCATCATCCCGGCGAGCAGGAAGATGACGTTGAAGTCGATTGCTGTGAAGGCCTCCTCTTGGTCGACGATTCCGAACACGACAACAAGAAGGCCGCCGAGCAGCGCGATCAACGTCCGGTCGAAGCGCTCTGACGCGATGAGGGCATACGCGACAAGGAAGACGGCACCGGCGGCGAAGACGTCCATCCGTCAGCCTGTCTCGGGCGTGGACGGACGCCGGTTCAGGTGAACGGGAGGGGCAGGTGCGTCAGGGAGACGAGTTTGGGCGTACCTATCCACCAGGGCCGTCGCTGGCCGCCACCACCAGCGACGTGCGCCCGAGGGCCACGTTCATCTTCTCGCGTGCATCCATGACTCCCGAAGGATACACGGCCATTGGAGGGCTCCGCGAGCCGCATCGTGACCGGAAGGTCGGTGGTCGCGGGGCTATCCCTCTCGCCCCGACCAAAGCACCTTAATGTCCCGGTCTCTGTTCTCTGGCGTCGTTTCTTGCGCGCCTCCGGCGTGTCGGTGTGGGCAAGACGCGAGTGATGGCCATCGAGGAGTGTGCGGACGACGTCTGCCTGCTTGCCGACGAGTTCAGCCTTGTCGGGCTGCAACGACAGCGCCAGCGAGGCGCCGGCCATCGGATCAGCGGATAGCTTCGCCTCCACGATCACTGGTCCCAAGACCTCGAGTCGCTCGAAGCCGGCCGCCGTGGCCTGCGCCCTTCGCCGCTCGTACTCGTGGCGGACGTCCTGGTGCTCGGGTGATTCCGGCAGCTCCACGTCCCATAGGGAGCGCAGGTCCTTGAGATACCCGAGCGCGCGCTTCGGGTCCACCGTGTGGGCAGTGGACTCCGGTCGTCGAGCCGCTTCGATCTGCGTGGCCAGCTCGGACTTGCGTCGGAGGTAGACCTCGTCGGTCATCCGTCCGAACGCGTTGTCGAGGGCGACGGCACGGTGTGGATCAACAGGTGCATACCTGGGCCGGGGAGGCGCCATGCGGCGCTCCCCGGCCCATCACCCACAACGGGAAACGATATGACTCAGATCAAGCCGATCTCGCGAACCGAACCCGTTCCGTCCGGGAACGGGAAGGACCCGCGAGGCGGCAGGCATGCACTCTGATACGGTTGCGATCGCCGATGGCCACCGAATCCGCCTGCCTGCTGATCGCCGATATCTCGGGGTACACGGGGTACCTCGCGGGTGTCGAGATCGATCACGCCCAGGACATCCTGGCGGACCTCACCAACACCATCGTCAGCGCACTCCGGCCGGGCTTCCGGCTCGCGAAGCTCGAGGGCGACGCTGCGTTCACCTACACGATCACGGACCGGATCGACGGGTCGCTGTTGCTCGACACGATCGAGCGCTGTTACTTCGGCTTCCGGCGGCGGCGTCGCGACGTCCGCCAGGCGACGTCGTGCGAGTGCAATGCCTGCGTGCGCATCCCGGACCTCAACCTGAAGTTCGTCGTCCATCACGGCACGATCCTTCGCCAGCGCGTCGCCGGCCGCGAGGAGCTGCTTGGTTCGGACGTCATCGTCGTCCACCGCCTGCTCAAGAACTCGGTCGTGGAGGCGACGGGGATCGAGGCGTACGCGCTCTTGAGCCAGGCCTGCGTTGATGCGATGGATGTGGAAGTCGTCGCGCTCGGCATGCGGTCGATGAGCGAGACCTACGACCACATCGGCACCGTGCCGGTCTGGGCCCACGACCTCGACCGGCGCTGGGTGGAGGAGGAGTCGCGGACGCGCGTCATCGTCGATGCAGACACGGCGATCAAGGAGGTCGCCATCGCGACGACTGCGCCGCCACAGGTGGCGTGGGAGTTCGTGACGGCCCCGGGCCGTCGAGTGTCGTGGCAGGTCGGGGTCACGGGCGTTGAGATGGTCGCGACCGGCAACCGACGTGGGGTCGGGGCCACGAACCACTGCCTGCACGGCGCGGACGCGAGCATCGAGGAGCTGCTCGACTGGCGCCCGTACGACTACTTCACGTTCCGGAACACGATCCCGACCCCGAACGGGGCCATCCGCATGCTCGAGACCACTGAGTTCGAACCGACCCCGGAGGGGACGATCGTCCGCTTGCGGTTCGCGGCTCCGAAGTCGGCCAGGGAGCGCACCCTTATGCGGCAGATGGAGTCGTTCCTCGACCAGGCGATCCAAGCGAGCGGCGTCCTGCTGACCGAGCAAATCGGGGCGGAGCTCGAGCGCCGCCGACTGGACGGAGGCGAGGAACCCGACCTGCCGACGCCTCGTCCGGATGGCCCGCTCGCCGGGATCTCGCCGGCACCGTAGCGACGCGGAACGATCCCGTGTTGCCAGCCCGTCCGCGGGTGCGGTGGTTCGCTCCAGCCGAGTTGACGGCGCGGACGTACCCGGCGGGGGAGCCCGGGAGTCGGTGTGGATCGGACCAGCGCGCCGTCATGCCCAGGCGTCGGGCATCGACGGACGGATCGCTGTTCGGTCGTTGGGCCAATGCTGCTAGTGCGCGGCGGGTGTCCGATTGACCGCGCGGGGATACTTGCCCAACCACGTCCGGTCAGCAATCTCCGCCACTGAGCGGTCGCCGGATCGTCGTCGGGCATCGCCGGGATAGTGGTCCCCACCTTCGAATGATGGTCGCGGCGTGCCCGACCGGCGCGGCACGCTAGCTCTCGTCGGCGACGTCGAGGAGCCGCTCGGCATCCAGGATCGTCACCTGGTGGTTGGTCGAATCCAGCAGGCCGCGGCGCTTGAAGTCTCCGAGGGTGTGAGCGAGTGTCTCGCGGGTTGTGCCGACCATTTCGGCCAGCTCCTGCTGGGTTAGCCTCGCCTGGATCAGGGTGCCCCGTTCAGTCACGACGCCGAACCGTTGGCCCAGATCCAGCAGCTTGCGTGCGAGGCGCTGGTCAACGCGTTGGTATGCCATCGCCTCCAGCTCGCGTTCGGCCGACTGGAGCCGACGGGACAGATGTCGGATGACGTTGACGCCGACGATCGGATAGCGCTCGATCAGCCGCCGGAGCTCGTCAGGGGAGATCGTGCAGATGACGCCGTCATCGATCGCCTCGGCGTAGGCCTCCGGCAGCCGATCCTGGCCGAGCAGGCCCATGTCGCCGAGGATCGTGCCCTTCTCGTAGATATCAAGCGTTAACTGCTTGCCGTCCGGCGACATCCGGTATACGCGGACCCGGCCCTTCTTGATGATGTGGATCCGGTCTGGCGGATCGTCGGGTGCGAGGATCTGCTGGCCGCGGACGCAATGGGTCATGGTCGTGGCATGGCCGATGTCCTGCATGTCCGCTTCCGACAGGCCGGCGAACAGCGCGACTTCGCTAAGGAGACCGATCTTCTCGGTGAATGAACGTGACTGTGATGAAGAGGTCATGCGGTCCGATCCAGGCGGACGATCCGGCCGGCGGAGAACGGCAGGCCGACGTCGATGCCGAGTGAAGTGTAAAGGGCGCTCGGCAGACCCAGGTCCCCGAGGTACAGCCGGCCGACCCGGGCGGCGCCGGCCGGAGTCAGCAAGCCCGGTTTCGGCAGAGCAAGGGTGAGCGTGGCCTGCGCGGTGACGACCGCGCCTGCGACGGCGCCCGTGTCAGGATCGAGACCCGACGGGATATCCAGGCTCACCACGGGCCGCCCGGAACGGACGACGAACCCGATGAGACGCTCCGCCTCGTCCCGCGGCGCCCCGTGGATCTGATATCCAAGCACCGCATCCACCACGAGATCGGCCCTGACCAGGGCGTCCTCCAACTCGTCGTCGGTCAGGTCGTACGTGGCGACACAACATTCCGCCCCCATCGCGATGAGGGTCGCCAATTGATGGCGAGCAGCCTCCGTCATGCGCAGGGCGGGCCGGGCAAGCACCACGCGTACGGTCGCGCCTCGATTGGCGAGATGACGCGCCGCAACCAGGCCGCCGCCACCGTTGTTCCCCGGCCCCACCGCGACAACGATCCGCCGGTCCACAAGGTCGCCGCCGACTTCCAGCCGCACGACGTCTGCTAAGTGGGATCCAGCCTGTTCCATCATCTGCAGGAGGGTCACCCCGTAGTCCTCGATGGCCAACCGATCCACTTCCGCCATCTGGGCTGCCGTGACCGTCGGGACGCTCGAGACCCGGAGGACGGGAATCGGGGTCTCTGTTGCTCGCATGAGTTACCTCCTGGCGAAGAGCAAGGTCTGGAGCGGCGTCAACAAACCCTGCACCTCGTCAGGCGTCTGGCCCGAGCCGATCGCCCGCGTCACGCAGTACTTGAGATGGCCATCCACGAGTCGCGCGGAGATCGCGTCGACATCGGCCTGCAACACCGAGGCCTGCAGGAGGGCAGCGTGACAGCCGCGGCCTTCGTCGATCTCTGTAGCGAGCCATCGTGCAGCGCCGATGAGCCTGGTCACTTCGGCCCTCAGGACCCTCTGACCGTCGGGGTCGAATTCCGGCGGGACGTGGCAGTGCGCCGACGCCTCGGTCGAACCAGTCACGAGCCCGGTCACGTGCCGTCCTCGAGGCGACGCAACGCCTGGGCGAACAGCCCTCCCATGACACGTGCCGTCGTCGGGAATGCGTGGATCGTGTCAGCAAGCACGTCGATCGTCGTCTGGGTCTTGATCGCCAGGACCGCCTCGTGGATGACTTCGGAAGCGGCGGGGCCGGCGATGAATGCTCCTCGGAGTGATCTGCTCCGGCGATCGACGACGATCGTGACGTGTCCCGACGCCTCGGCGACGTACCCCTTGGCGGTCATGGCCAGGTCGACGACCTCTTCGAACACGTCGAACCCCGCGTCGATCGCCTGCTCGAGGGTCAGCCCGACACCGGCGGCCTCGGGGTCCGTGTAGACGGCGCGCGGGATGGCCGAGTAGTCGGGCCGGACCTTGTCGCCGAGCGCGATCCGAACCGCGATCTCACCCTGGTAGTGGGCCAGATGTGTGTGCATCTCAGGACCAGATGGGTCGCCAATCAGGAACACGCCGTCTGCGATCCTCAGGTCCGGGGTAACCGCCGGCGGCCTCGACGAAACGTCCACCCCGATCGTGTCGAGGCCCAGGTCTGAGAGCGGGAACGTCCGCCCGACCGCCAGCAGGATCTCGTGACCCTCCACGGACGAGCCGTCGGAGAGCTGGACCCGGTGGGCCCCAGATGTGGCCGCTCGCGCCTCGATGTGGACGGCGCGCACGCCCGTTCGGATGTCGACCCCGTCACGGCGGAGGCCGGCCTCGATCGCGGCCGAGTTGCGCGGGTGATCCTTCGGATTGACGGTCTCATGCGGTGCGACCAGCACCGTGGGCACGCCGAAGCGCGCGAAGACCTGGGCCATCTCGATACCGGTCGGCCCCGCTCCGAGGACGACCAGGCTCTCCGGGAGCGTGCGAGTCGTGGTGGCTTCACGGTTCGTCCACGGCGTGATCGACTCGAGGCCCTCGATCGACGGTATGGTAGGAGCGGAGCCGACCGCGATCACGACGTGACGGGCGCGCAGCGTCCGGTCCTCGGCCGCTCCGGACACGACGACGGTACCCGGGCCGGCGAGCCGCGCCGTGCCACGGATCGCGACGGCTCCGGCGGCCTCCAGGCCGTGCTCGTGGCCTTCATCGCTGGGTGTGTCGGTGCCCTCGCGATTGATCATGTAGTCACGGCGGTCCGATGCGTGCGACCAGTCGTAGTCGCCTCCACCGGCGTGCACGGCGGCTGCGTGGAGCAGCGTCTTGGACGGCATGCAGGCCCAGAACGGGCAGGATCCGCCGAACAGCTCCCGATCGACGACCGCCACCGAGGCGCCGCGCGCCCGGGCCATGTACGCGGCCGCCTCACCCGCCGGGCCGCCGCCGATGATCACGAAGTCGAAGGCGTCTTGCTCCATCATGCGGCGACCGTCTCGATGGCTGCGGCCAGCTCTCGCTCGGATGGCTCGATGAGGACCGTGCCGTCCGGGGTCACCACGATCGGGATCGCGCGGTAGCCGGCTGCGTCGAGCAAGGCCTCCGCCGCCGTATCCACCCCAACGTCCACATAGCGGTACTCCGCGCCCACGGCATCGAGGTAACGCTGCGTGCTACGGCAGTCCCCGCACCAAGGCGCGCCGTACACCGTCAGTACGTCCGGGATCGGCAGGTGCGTCGTCATGTGGTCAAGGCTCCCTGTTCGTGGAACGTTCGACTCATGGTGATGGACACCAGGAGTCGCGACCGTGTGCTGGCGCACAATCGTTGCGGTCGAACGCGTGTGATGCTGCACACAGCGCGGGCGCCCGCAGCCGAGCATGCTCCACTCAGACACGGTGATCCCTCCCCCCCACCGCGACGAAGAAAGGACCCGGCCCCGACGCCGGGTCCTTTCATGCCCGCCCCAACGATCAGCCCGGCCCACCTCGGCCATCACATGCCAAACCCGGCCCGCGGGACGTACTTCATCTGCCCGTCGGTCAGCACCAACAACGCGCACGGTAACTGGGTGATCGGCGCACACGGAGCCTACTACGTCAAACGTGCCCGTCCAGGGCTCGACCGGGGCCCACGTCTAGGTGACCGTCCCCGTCCACGTCTTCGACAAGGCGCAGATCGCCGCCGGATGGGGCCTGTACATGGACCTCGCGACCTTCCCGAGCTAAGGGACCAACAGCGTCGAGAAGCCGGCGATGCTCCTCTCCGAGGGCGTCGACGCATGGCTTGGCGGCAACCCCGACTTCAGCGAAGGCGACATGGTGGCTGTGGCCGATAACAGCAACGGGACGTCCACGGTGACCGTCGTGGGCGGGATGACGCCCGAGCACATCGGAAACTCGGTCACGATCTCGGGAAGCTTTCCCCTCGCGGGTCTGCCGGGTGGGATGATTCGACAGATGCAGGGCCCGGGCCGGCCCCTCGTTGGACTCCGTCCGGCCTGGAGGATGATGAGGATCTTCGTCGTCTGGTCGATCGCCATGTGGTACCTGCTGGACTCCAGCTTGTGTGATGGGTCGCCGGTGGCTTTCGGCTCGCCGATGTCCACGGTATGGCCATCGCGCCGTCCGGGCTGTGGCGCGGGTCACATGCGCTCGTCCGGGATGTGCGCCACGGCACATCGTCGATTCGCGATCGAAGACCCACTTCCCTGCACACCCCGAGCATCGGAGCACGTACGAGATGAATGAACTGATGACCGCGCTTGGCCTCGAGCCGCCCGATCCGCCTGCCGATCCGAGGCACTCGTGGTGAACCTGTCCGACAGGCTTCGTCGCTTGTTTGCGGTCACGCCTGCGCCCGACCCGGTGCCGCTGGAGGTCCCCGTTGAACTGACGGTGTATGGGGCCGACTGGTGCGGAGATTGCCGACGGGCAAAGGGTCATCTCGACTCCGCCGGCGTCGCCTACAGGTGGGTGGACCTGACCCACGATCGCGAGGCGAAAGCGATGCTCCGCGCCGCGGGACTCAGAGCGATCCCGGTCATCGCCACGACGGACGGCCGCGTCCTGATGGAGCCGTCCAACGCCCAGCTTCGAAGGCTGGTCGCCTCACTCGCCTGACGGCCGTCACCGGGCGTCTGTGCGCTCGTCGTTGACCAGCAGACTGCCGCCTTCCGCCCGCTGGGCCAGGTCCCCTAGATGCGTACGGACGATCCGCTCGATCGCCGGGCGCGCGATCAGGCGATAGGCGACGTGGCGAGCCGGGCCGGAGCGAGGAAGCTGTCCCGTGTAGGTGATCCGACATCGATCGCCGCCGAGCGGCGCGACGACGATCGACTCGGTCATCCCCCGGACCGGACCGGCGAGGTGACGGAACGTGATCGAGGCGGGCGGGACGAGCCGGATCTCCTCGCGCGTCCTGACGACCCGCCGCATGCCGAATGGCAGTCGTACCGAAGTCTCGAACTGGCGGATGACCGACCGGTCATCACCCATCCTCACGAGTGTGCCAGCAGGGTCGGCGTCACCGTCGCCCTCCCCCTCGAACGTGGTCATCATGCCGTACACGGTGGCAGCAGGTGCGTTGACGTCCGCGTGTATAGGTCCTGTCCTCGAGCCAGGCTTCGCGTCCGTCGCTGATCGTCCGCCTGCGGCAAGTCGCCGCCCGAGACGCATCAGGAGGCACATCCCGGGCACTGCGTCCAGGTACATCACGAGGAGTTCGCCGGGCCCCGGCCGCTGATCGTCCGCGCCAGTCATCGGTCGGCTTCCGCAGCGTAGCCCGTCAGGTGCAGCAGCGAGTACAGCAGCATGGAGGCATGTCCGGCCGAGAGGACGAACCGGTCTCGGTCCGGCCAGTCCGGCTGGGACGGTGCGTGGCGCAGGAATCGCGTCCACAGGGTGTACGCCATGGGAGCCATGCCCATCGGGGCACCGGGGTGGCCGGAGTCGGCCTGCTGGACGCCATCGATGGAGAGCGTCCTGATGGTGTCGATCGCGAGCCGATCGAGCTGCTCGGGGCTGGGGGCTGACATGCAAGGTCCTTTTGGGGTGGCGGCGAAGTTGAGCTGGTCAACTGGTGGGGTTGCTACCAGTGTGCGAGCGGGCCGCTGTGGCGCAGGCCACACCTGGCGTTCGATGCGCGCGGGCGCGGCCGCCGCATTCGTCGCGCGTCCGGGATGGCTTTGGACCTGCTCGCGCCCGGCCGGAGATCATCGGGACCAATCTCGGCGAGGTCGTCGACCGGATCTTGGTGGTCGACGCATCCGGGTGAGGCCGTACCAGTTCCGCGGATGTCGAGGCCGTCGAGGCTGCCCCGGGTCCAGGTCATCTTGCCACCCGGTCAGCCGATGCCGACGGTCACGCCCTCGTCCACGACGTTCGGGGCCTTCAGATGACGGCGCTCCAGTGAACGTCGAACAGAGAGCAGAGCAGCGATCCCCTCGCCAGCTGCGCTTCCCACTTGCTTGGTGGCGCCCGACCGAACGTCGCCGGCGGCGAACACGCCATCGAGCGAGGTCGCATAGCCGTCATTCGCCACGATGAAGCCCTGGTCGTCCAATTCGACGATGCCACGCAGGAACTGAGTGTTCGGGTCGAGGCCGACGAACACGAACGCGGCCGCCGGCTCGAACCGGCGCTCCTGCCCCGTTGTACGCTCGCGGGTGAGCACGGCGCCCAGCCGCCCGTCCCGGCGCTCGAAGTCCAGGATGTCCATCCCCGTGTGGATCTCGATCTTCGGGTTGGAGCGGACGCTGTCCTGCACGAGGTCGCTCGCGCGGAGCTCGCCGCGGGTCAGGATCGTGACCTTGTCGGCGATCGTCGCGAGGAATAGCGACTCCTCGAGCGCGGAGTTGCCGCCGCCGATCACCACGAGCTCCTTCGCCCCGCGGTAGAACGGGCCATCGCAGGTCGCGCAGTAGTGAACGCCCAGACCGATCAGCCCGGCCTCGCCCGGCACGCCCAGCCGGCGGTACTGGGAGCCAGTTGCCACGATCACCGCATCGGCGCCGTACATATCGCCGCTCGAGGTGGTGACCATCACGCAATCGGATTCGCGGCGGATGCCGGAGACCTCCACCGCGGACAGGAGTTCCACACCGTAGCGGCGGGCATGGGCGATCAACCGATCGGCCAATTCGGCGCCGCCGATGCCCTCCGGGAACCCTGGGTAGTTGTCGATGCGATCCGTGGTCCCGGCCTGGCCGCCGAGGGCCCCCCGCTCGATCACGAGCGCCTCGAGACCCTCCCGGGCAGCGTAGATCGCCGCCGAGAGGCCGGCCGGGCCGCCGCCGAGGATCAGCACGTCATAGATCATCCGCTCTGCCCGAAGCTGGAGGCCCAGCTTCTCCGCCAGCTCGACGTTGGACGGCTCCAGCAGGTGGCTGCTGTCCGCGAAGGTGATCGTGGGGATCGTCCGGCCACCGTGTTGGAGATCTTCGACGAACCGCAACCCATCGGCGTCAGAGTCGATGTCGATCCAGGTGAAGGGGATCCGCTGCTCCATGAGGAACGCCTTGGAGCGGCGGCAGTCGGGGCACCAAGGTGCACCATAGACGGTGATTTGGTCCATGTCATTCCTGTCGTGACGTATTGGGCGGTCACCCGGAAGCGGGTGTCGCATTGGCTTGGTGTGGGGCACGCGCCGATACGGTAGACCCCGGTGGCGGTCGCGGACGTGGTGATCGGTGGAGCGCCCCGGGCTACGCGGCCGTGGCCTGGCCGGAGAGGCCGGGGAGCCGTCGCTCCTGGAGGACGCCGTCGACGCGGATGTCGACCCGCTCGTTGTAGAAGCAGGCTAGCCCAGCGATCCGGACGCTCTCCGGAAGGGGCGATGGATACGTCCACACGACATCCTCGAACCGCTCGCCATCAACCTCGAGTGACCAGTAGGACGCGGTTCCCTTGTACGGGCAGCTCGTCGCCGATCCCGAGGGACGCAGGAACTCGGTCCGGACGTCGGTCAGCGGCAGGTAGTAGCGGGTCGGCAGCCCGGTCTCGAACAGCAGCGACGGACTGTGCGAATCGGCCACGGTGACGCCGTTCAGGAGCACCTCGACGCGACGGGAGCTGCGCAGGATATCGATGCGATGGTGCGGATCGCGCGCGTGCGTGAAGACTTCCTCGTCCTCCTCGAACCAGGCGTCCATGGCGCCCCACTCGAACCGGATCAGATCGCGGAGTGCCTCGAATCGCGAGTCCGGGTACTGCCGGGCCGCGTTCTCGGCCAACCGGTCGCCCACGCACACCGACCAGAAACGTGCGTCGCCACGGCTGGGTGACCGCTCCGTGTGATCGGATGGGACGAGCACGTCGGTGGCGACGTCTTCGGCCGGAACGTAGTACACGGGGAAGTGCGGCCCCTCCCAGACGAGGGTCGCGCGATCGGTGTCGAAGACTGCACTGCCTGCGAGGAAGGCGCGGACACGCTTGGCGTTGGGTTCGATGCGGACCAGCCCCCGGCTATCGGTCGTCATGGTTGGACGACGTCCACGATGTACTGCTCCAGCCCGAATTCGACCTCGAGCTGGGGCAGGCTGCGGAAACCGGTCAGACCCTTCGGCTGCTCGCCTGGGCGAAAGAGCGCGATCGTGGGGATGGACATGATGTTGAACGCCTGCGCCAGCGCAGGATTGGCATCGACGTCGACCTTGACGACGGTGACCTGATCCTCATACTTCGCGGCCAGCTTCTCGAGCTCGGGCGCGACCGCCTTGCACGGGCCGCACCACGCGGCCCAGAAGTCGACGACGACCGGACGGTCGCTGTGGAGGACGAGTTCCTCGAACGTGGCGTCGGTGGCGTGCTGGATGTCTGTCATCGGGATGTCGACCTTTCGTATCGATCGGGTGGCACCCTTCATGGGTGTCGGACTCCACGCTACGGGGCGACGATCCGCTTGGCTGTGAGCAGCATCACGTGTGCGTGCGTCCTGCAGAACGGCGCCCATACGCCCCCTGGGCTACGCTGACGGCTCCGCACGTGGAGGCCCTGTGTCGCTGACGTTGCTCGACTGGCGCCGTACTGTCGCGGCGCTCTACGCGGACGTGCGCGCGTCCTCGGAGCGTGATCCGAACGGCACGCTGGAGCGGTTCCGGACCGGACGCGACGCCCTGTTCCGCGATCATCCCGATTCCCCCTTGGCGCCCGAGTCGCGTTCCGCGTTCACGGGCCTGCCCTACTGGCCCCACGACCTGCCAATGCGCTTCGAGGCGACGATCGAGGCGTTGCCGAGCGAGCAGCACACCACGCGAGGCATCTCGGGCGAGACCTTCCCGCTCGAGCGGATCGGGCGGGTCCGGCTGCCGATCGGCGACCTGGACGTGTACTGGATCGCCGTCTACGGCGGCGGGATCTTCATCCCGTTCCGCGACGCCACCGCCGGGACCGAGACGTACGGAGCCGGTCGATACCTGCTCGACACGGTCAAGGGCGCTGATCTGGGCGGCTCCGGCGACCGGCTGGTCCTCGACTTCAACTACGCCTACCATCCATCGTGCGCATACGACCCGCGTTGGAGCTGCCCGCTCGCTCCGCCAGCCAACCGACTCGACGTGGCGGTGAGGGTAGGGGAGCGCTTGTAGATGGGCAGACGGAGACGGCGGGAAAGCCGAGCTTCCCCGCCGTCGCGTTCGTGGAGCGTGTCGGTTCAGCGAGCCGCCTCTCCCGGGAGCTCCCTGAGGCGGATGGCCTGGAAACGCAGGACTTCGGCGATCGCGGCAAGTCCGAGCGCGATGGACACGAGGTAGAGGACGACGCCCACTCGGCGGATCGCCTCGAGCTGGATCGCGGACGACTCCGCCGAGGCGATGGCGGCGGCGTCGCCATTGAGGACCGCCGCGCCGATGGCTACGTGTGCGATCACGGACCCGACCAGGATCATCATCGCCATCACCATCAGCCCGAGGAAGGCTTTGGCGATCGGCAGCATCTTGAGGGTCTTGACAGAGCGACCGCTGGCCTCCTGGACAGCCCCTCCGCCGGTGCGGAAGGCACCCAGGATCCGGGCGATCGCAAAGGCGATCGCGGCAAAGACCGTGGCGAAGCCGATGAACATCGCGGCCGGGCCGAAGTGACCAAGCGCGGTGATGGTGTTCGGATCGCCGCTGCTACCGATGAGACTGGCGCGAACGACCGCGAGGATGAACCCCAATGGGAAGGCCATCAGGGCCATGACGAGCATGGGTGCCCACAGGAGACGGCCCACCTTCTGGGGTAGGTTGAAACCGGGAGCGCGATCGCTGATGTCGACCGCGAAGTCGGTGCGCGTGGAGGAAGTGGTCATCGGAGTGTTCCTTTGCTTCGTTATGCGGCTACTGGCCGCGGGTGATGATCTGGACGATGCGAGCCGTCTGGAAGTCGAGCGCGCGCGCGATCGTGGCGAGAGCGAGCACGATGCCGGAGAGGAGTAGGCCGAGGCCGAACTCACGTAGTGGGCCGAGCCAGCTGAAGGCAACGACGATCTGGGTCGGGTCGGTCAACCCGGCGACGACGGCGTAGGCGATGAACTGGACGATCTCGACCATGAGGCCGGCCATCATCAGGACCACGAAGGCCTTGGCGGTGACCGGCATCCGAAGTGTCTCCACGGTCAGCCCGAGTCCCTGCTGGACCTCGCCGCCGCCGGATCGCAATGCCGCGAGGATCCGCGCGAGCAGGAACGAGATCCCGGCGAGCGCGAAGCCCTCACCGAGGAACTGCAGGCCCTGGACCCAGGCACGGTGCGAGACCGCGAGCTGCGGATCTGTCGCGACGTTGCCGGCTGCGACCAGTGCCAGGATGAAACCCACGAACAGGGCCATCGCGGCCATCGCCAGCATCGGCAGCCACATGAGACCGGCAAGCTGGTGGATCGGCAGCGGGGCGGGAGCCCGTTGTGTCGCGACCGCCGGGCCGAAGTCGCTGTCGTATTCACCGAGGGCGCGACCCCCGCCGGTGGCGGTCTGTGGCATCAACTGCGGGAGCGCGAACTTGACGCTCTCCACGCGGGCCAGCACGCGCCGACGGATGGCCAGCAGGATCGAGGCGATCCCGAGCTTGGTGGTCCCGAACGCCAATGTCGTCAGACCGAATGTCCAGATGGCCAGGGTCGCGACGTCTGTGCCGGACCCACCGTCGGCGACGATCTGCGCCGCGCTCCACGAGCCGATGAAGGCGATCATCGCCGCCCCGGTTGCGATCGCCGCGAGGCCAAGTCCCGTCTTGCGCAGCGTTTCCGATGTGATGGCTTCGGAGCCATCGGATGTGTCGACCAGAACCTTCGTGCTGGTGGCCATGTGACTGCCCTCCTTGGGCTGAGCGGCGGTCACCGGAGGTCCCGGGTTCCTGCCTGTGGTCCAACCGTGCCCTCGCATGGAAGACGCGTCGGTGCGCTGGCGCACAAACCGGGAGCGGGCGTTCGGAAGCCGGACCGTGACGTTCGTCACATCGGCCACAGCGCCTGGTTCTAGCCTGTGATGGGTCGGCGATCTTCGTCGACCCAGCGAACAGAAGGCACCCAGGAGGTATGACGATGGTGCCGATACCAGACGAACCGGCGGTCATGGAACCGCCCTTGACGCCGGTCAAGGCTCCGGCGCCGCCACTATTCGAGGAGATCCCCCAGGCCCTGGCGGGAGCAGCAGACGTCGAGGCACTTGACGCCGCCGTGGAGGCGCTGCTCTGGTTCGGCTAGTCAGCCTTGACTCAGAACCGCCTCAACCCTCGGCGGCTTCCCGGAGCGCCTGGGCGTCGATGATGATGAGTTGTCGGTCCTCGACCCGGATGACACCATCGCGCTCGAGGGTGTTGAGGGCGAGGGTCACCGACTCGCGCCTGGTGCCGATCATGTCCGCAAGCTCGCGGTGACTCAAGCCGGTTCGGATCCGGTCCAGCGCAGGATCTGATGTCAGCCGGCGCTCACGTTCCAGGAATGCCAGTACCAGGTTGGCGACTCGTCCATGGACGTCGCGGAAGGCGAAATCGGCGATCCGCTCGCGAGCATCGTGGAGCTTCTCGCCCATGGCCTCGGCGAGCCTGAGTGCAAGCGCCGGGTCCCGGCTGGCCAGGCCAAGGAACGCATCGCGCGACGTTCGACAGACCACGACCTCCTCGAGTGCCTCGACGTAGAGGTCCTGGATGGTCGAGTCGACCATGCCGATCTCACCGAACGCGTCACCCGGTCCAAGGATGGCGATCGTTTGCTGCTTTCCCTCACGCGACGTTCGATACACCTTGACGCGCCCGCTGTTGATGAACGTCACGGACGACATCGGTTCGCCGGCCTCCTGAAGGAATTCGCCGGCGTGGTACATCGCCATCGCGGACTGGCGTGCCATCGCGTCGACCGTCCGCTCGTCGAGGTGGTGCAGCATCCGGCTGTTCTGGACGTACCAGCATCCCGGTTGCCGGTGCACTGGGTCACGCAGCCGGATCGGCATGGCCGGGATCTTGATCGTACTCACGTGACACCATCCTGGACATCGCCTTCCGTGCAGGCTGTGTGCCAGCGCACGGCCCTCAGATCGTCCCCGGGGCATCGGCAGGACCGTAATACACGCTACAGCGGCGATCATCCGGCGAAGGTAGGTTCCCCTCCTGCGGCAGCCCAGCCGAGGTCATGGATCAAGTCAGGAAGGCCATCAACACCATGGATATCCGTCGATCGTCATCGCTGGCATCGGCGCCAGCCTCGTCATCGCCATGCTGGAGATGATCGTCGAAGCCGTCATCCCCAACGGTGCCGGTTTCTTCGGTGCACCGATCGCGATCGGCGCGACGGTCGCGCGGGACCTCCAGGGTTCGTCCAACCCGATCCCCTTCCATCTCGTCGGGCTGGGGCTCGGATTGATGGGCCACATGATGAACTCGATCATCCTGGCCGCCATCTTCGGACTCTTCGTATCGAAGCGAGCCCTGTCGCCCGTGGCCCTGGTCGGCGCCGGCATGGCATGGGGCGTGGCCGTCTTCGTGGTGATGTGGTTCGTGGTCGCGCCTCTCATCGACCCACTGATGCTCAACCTCAACGCCGCCGCGTTCTTCGTCGCGCACCTCATGTGGGGCGCCGCGCTCGGCTTCATCTGGAGCCGGTTCGGAGCATCGTCGGAGCTCAGCCACGCGCTCTGATCCTGGCATCCAGGCACGGTAGGCTTGCCGGATCGCGGTCCCGCCCGAAGTCGAGGGCGGCCGCGATCCGGAATGTGAGGCCCACGATGCCCCGGATGGACCCGCTCCCGGCCGATGCCCGGCCGGAACTGGCAGCGACGTTCGCAACCTTCGAACGCATCCTCGGCGTCGTGCCGAACAGCCTGCTGACGATGCAGCGCCGGCCGAGGGTCGTCGCCGCATTCGAGGCCCTGACCGAGGCGATCATGGATCCTGCGGGGACCGTGGACCCAGGGCTGAAGCGACTCGCAGCGCACATGGCCAGCCGCGCGGCAGGCTGCCAGTATTGTCAGGCCCACTCCCTGGTTGCGGCCGGAAACAGCGGTGTCGGCGCCGAGAAGATCTCCGCGATCTGGGACTTCCGGACGAGTCCGCAGTTCGACGACGCCGAGCGCGTGGTCCTTGAGTTCGCGCTCGCCGCCGGCATGGTACCGAACGCCGTCACGGATGAGCACTTGGCGCGCCTGCGCGACCACTGGACTGATGACGACATCGTGGAGATCCTCGCAGCTATCTGCCTCTATGCGTTCCTCAATCGCTGGAACGATTCCATGGCGACGGAGCTGGAAGTAGGACCGCGAGAGCTGGGGGACCGCGTTCTCGCGGTCGGCGGGTGGACGGGCGGGAAACACGTGCATCCGGGATGAACGCCGAGGGACGGACGGAGTTCGGCGGCGATCCCACCGACCGCTGGCGCATCCTCACCCTGCTCGGGCTTGGCGAATTGCTGGCGATGTCTCCCTGGTTCAGCGCATCCGCGGTCGCGCCGCTGCTGACCGGTGAATGGGGACTAGCGGGTCTCGACCTTCCCCTGCTGACCATCGCCGTGCAGCTCGGTTTCGTGGTGGGGGCGCTGCTGCTGGCCGTGACGGGCGCCGCGGACGTGATTTCCGGGCGCGTCCTGTTCCTCGCCGGAGCCGCGCTGGCCGCCGTGGCCAATCTCGGTTTCGCGTACGTGGCCCGGGACCTCGCCTCGGCCATACCATTCCGGTTCTTGACCGGGTTCGCCCTGGCCGGCGTCTATCCGGTCGGCATGAAGCTCATCGCCGGCTGGTTCCGCCTGGATCGCGGACTCGCCATCGGCGTCCTGGTGGGCGCCCTCACGGTGGGATCGGCGCTGCCGTACCTGTTCCGAGCGGTCGGCCTCATGTCAGGCCTGGACTGGCACGCGGTCGTCGCGAGTGCGAGCATCGCCGGCCTCCTCGGTGGAGCGATCGTGGCCGCCACGGTGTCCGCGGGCCCGTTCGACACGCGGGCGCCACGGTTCAGCCTCAGTGTCGCCCGGCGAGCCTTCAGCGAGCGATCCGTTCGCCTCGCCAACCTGGGCTACCTGGGCCACATGTGGGAGCTCTACGCGATGTGGACGTGGATCCCGGCATTCTTCGCCGCGAGCTTCGCGGCAGCGGGACTCACGGATCCGACGGCCGCGAGCCTGGCTGCCTTCATCGTGGTCAGTGTCGGCGGCGTCGGCTGTGCCGTCGCCGGTCGTGTCGCCGACCGCGTCGGCCGGACGGCCCTGACGATGACGGCCATGGCGATCAGCGGGACCAGCGCGCTCGCGATCGGGTTCCTGTTCGGGGCGCCACCGGCCCTGACCCTGCTGCTCGGGATCGTGTGGGGGGTGACCGTCGTCGCCGACTCCGCCCAGTTCTCGGTCGCCGTGACCGAGCTTGGCCCGCCGGGGACGGCCGGCTCGGCACTCGCGCTGCAGACGGCCGCGGGCTTCCTGCTGACCGGCCTGACGATCCTGCTCGTCGGGGTTCTCGCGTCGGCCGCCGGGCCTGGCTGGCAGGTGGCATTCGCCCTGCTGGCCATCGGCCCTGCGGTCGGTATCGCGGCGATGGGCCGACTCAGGAGCCTGCCGGAATCAACTCGGATGGCCAACGGGCGCCGCTGACGACTCAGCGCCGGACGAGGGTGCAGGCTCATCCGGCCGGCTACCGAGCACGAGGCATGACGTCAGCCGATCCTCGTTATCCCGGACGATCGACTCCGCGGCGACCAGCATCTCGCGGACCCGTGGATCGACGAGTTCGTACCGGTTGAAGCGTCCATCGACCGTGCCGACGATGTAGCCACACCAGCGCAGACAGGCGAGGTGGCTGGAGACCCGACCTTGCGCGAGACCGAGGTCCGCCTGGAGTTCACTGACCGTGCGCGGCCGATCGGCGAGGATCTCAAGGATCCGGACACGGGTTGGATCGGAAAGGCCATGGAAGAACGTCGCCAGGACTTCGGCCCTGGACAGCTCATCAGCCCGGGTCGCGGCGATCGGCAGGTTGCTCGTCATTCGATGTTCCCCGAAATGTAAGGCACGCTACTGGACATCGCTAAACATACGCGATATCGTATGGTAACGCAACATGGCGTTTATACAGCGCGTTCGAGGAGCCAGTATCATGAATCAACCGATCGTCTACATCGATCTCGGGGTCGGCGGGATGACCTGCGACGACTGCGTCATCCACATCACGGAGGCACTCGAGGCCGTTCCCGGTGTCGAGGATGTCACCGTGGATCTCGCCACCCGCAGCGCGGTGGTGCAGGCGAGCCCGGATGTCGCGCCTGAAGCGCTCGCGGCGGCCGTTGCCGCGACCGGTCAGTACAACGTGTTCGAGCGACGACGCCGGCCGGCATCCGATGCCTGACCAGTTCGACCTGCTGATCCTCGGATCCGGCTCGACCGCCTTTGCGGCCGCCATCGGCGCGAGCGAACTCGGGGCCCGCGTCGCCATGGTCGAACGGCGAACGCTTGGCGGCACTTGCGTCAATCGCGGCTGCCTCCCTTCGAAGAACCTGATCGAGGCCGCCCGGCTCGTCTGGGACGCCGCCCATCCGCGCTTTGACGGCATCGCGCCGGCCCGGATGGCCGTCGACTTCCCGACACTCGTTGGCCAGAAGGACCAGGTCGTTCGCGATTACCGTGCCAGGAAGTACAACGCTGTCGCGGACGGGATGACGGATCTTGAGATCCTCGAGGGCGACGCTGCGTTCACCAGCTCCTCCACGATCTCGCTGGACGGTAGGACGATCAGCGCAGACCGGTTCCTCATCGCGACCGGCAGCCGCCCGATCGTGCCGCCGATCCCCGGTCTCGACACCGTTCCGTACCTGACGAGCGACCTGCTCGACGCTGACGAGGCGGGACGGCTGACCGAGCTGCCCGAGTCGCTCATCGTCCTGGGGGGCGGCTACATCGCGGTCGAACTGGCCCAGATGTTCTCGCGTCTCGGCACCAGGGTAACGATCGTCGCGCGCTCCGCGCTGCTCCGCGGCTACGAACCGGAGCTGGGCACGACGTTGTCGGCGGTGTTCGCCGCAGAGGGGATCGAGGTCCTCGCAAACACCCGGACCGAGCGTGTCTCAAGCGACGGTGAGGGAATCGCGATCGCGGTCGAGACGCCGTCTGCCGGCCGGATCCTGCGGGGCCAGCGGCTCCTCGTGGCGACCGGCCGACGTCCGAATTCGGACGACATCGGACTTGACCAGATCGGTGTCGAACTCGACCCCGACGGGTATGTCGTCGTCGACGCGGAACTGCGGACGAGCCTGGCCCACGTCTGGGCGGCGGGTGACGTCATCGGCGGTCAGCGCGATTCCCAGATGGCAACGCCGGTCGGCGCCCGCCAGGGGCGGATCGTGGCCGAGAACGCATTCAAGGGTGCTCGGCGCAGGGTCGACCACGAGGTCATCCCGCGGGCGATCTTCACCGACCCACCCATCGCCGTCGTGGGTCTGACCGAAGCCGAAGTCAAGGGTCGGCACCTGCCGGCGGTGACCGCGACGACGCCGCTCAAGTACGTTCCGCGTGCCGGGGCCATCCATCGCCCCGAGGGATTCGTCAAGATGATCGCCTCGACCGTCGATGAACGGATCCTGGGTGTCCACATGATCGGCGAGTCAGCAGCGGAAGTCATCCACGAGGCGGCCATGGCGATGCACTTCAAGGCCACCATCGATGACTTCGTCGATCTACTTCATGTCTATCCGACGATGAGCGAGGCGCTCAAGATCGGCGCCCTGGCCTTCCGCAAGGACGTGACGAAGCTGTCCTGCTGCGCCGAGTGAGGCCGGGAGCCGTCCGGGAACTCGTAGACCGGCTCGCCCACGAACCAGCGCACGTCGCCACGCTCGTAGCCGAGCGGAGAGGGTCCACGCGCGAGTCCCAGGCCCTCGACTTCGAACCCCTATCGGAGACGAGGCCGGTCCGTCACCCATTCGCCAGGCGCCGCCCCGATGACCAACGTCGACGAGTCCGAGGACACGAGGCTGTCGAAGGCGGCCACGTCCTTCGCGCTCACGCGCTCGTAGAATCGAAGCATGAAATCTCTGACGCCTGCGGATGGCTGCACGGTGCACCTCCTCCGTCGTCTTGGGTAGGTGACGCTCTAGCCCTGGCCCGACATGATGATACGCAGCGGTTCGGCGAAGGCCGTCACGATCAACAGCGCGCCGGCGACTCGAAGGAGGATGCCGTGGCGAGCAGCGACCCAGCGGGCGAATGATTGGCCGCGCGCCGCGCTCACCAGCGAGAGCAGGATCAACGGAAGGCCGAAGCCGAGCCCGAACACGATGAAGGTCCCGATCCGGGCGCCCGCGTCGCCGATCCCAAGGGAGATCGCGAGGAGCGCGATCAGGAACGGACCGGAGCAGGGGATGGCGATCGGCCCCAGCATCATCCCGTAGACGTAGGCCTGGGCGCTCGGATGATCGATGATCGGGACCTGCACCGATGCCATCCGCGCGAACGGGTTGCGCCCTGCGAGGAGGAGTAGGCCAAGGGCGACGAGCACGACCGTGGTCAGCGGGACCAGGACCGTGAGCAGCCCCGACAGCGGCAATGCCATCGCGGACACGGCCACACCGACGGCGATCACGACTGTTAGCACCCCGGCGACAACGGCTAGACCCAGGAGCGCCGTCCCTCGACGGGCGGCGGCGGCATTCCCCGCAAGGTAGGCGATGAACCCGGGGTAAAGCGGGAGCAGGCACGGGCTCATCGCGGCCCCGAGGCCCAGCAGGAACGGTGCGAGCAGGGTATTCATCGGCGGCTCGTCGCTCGTGCGTCCGCCGGCTCAGGGCAGGTTCTGGGAGAACAACTTGATGAGGTCGTCTGCCCCGTGGATACCGAAGTCCTGCTGGATGACATCGCCGTCCGGGCCGATCAGGATGAGCGGCGTCGACGGCGGAGAAAGGATCTGGTCACCGAATGTCGCAGCGAGCGAGCGGGAGACGTCTTTGCCCGCTACCACGAACGGCCATTCGTATCCCTTTCCGTCCGCGTACTTGGCGAGGTCGGCCGGGCGCTCGTTCGGATCCACCCCGAGACTCACGTAGACGAGGTTCGGGTTCGCGATCTGGTCGATTGCCACACGTGACTCGCCCTGCTGGATCGCACAGCTCGTGCACCAGGCCGCCATCGGCTCGATCGCCACGAGGCTGCCCCGCAGCCCGTCGATGGTGAATGACTTCCCGGTCCGGACGTCGACGAGGGGCGTCGTCCGCCAAGTCTGGCTCTCGGGCGCTGATGAGGCCCCGACCGCAGACGAGCACGCTGCGACGATGACCATGATGCAAAGGGACCACGCGAGCGATGTTCGGTGTTTCATGAGTGAAACGTCCCATAGTGCGACGACGCGACGCTGTAACGAGCCTCACGACGCAGGTGGATCTGCGTCACGTGTCCAACGACGAAAACGGGCTCGATCTGTCGACCAAGCCCGCGTTCAAGGTTGCCGTCGCTACCGGTCGTTCACTGCCCCTGGATGGGACACAAGAAGTCGGCGGCCGCGACCCGTGTGACGCCGATGTCGCCCGCGAGTTGCGCGGCCATGATCGCGCTCTGGGAGGTGAGCGGGCGCATCGCCACGTTCCAGCTGACGACGTAGACGGCCCAGTGACCGCCGTGATAGCCGACGTCACCGGGTCCCACGGAGGCGACGCCGCCGGTGCCGGGCACCATGTAGAACTTGTCCGTTCCCTCACCCGGCGTCGCGGCCGGCGGGACGATCGTCCGGACCTGAGCGCCATCAAGCCAGATGTGGGTCTTGACCGGCTGGCCTGCGAATACAGAGCCGGCGGCTCCCCCCGTGATGATCAGGCCAAGGAACAGGCTCGCCGCAAATCGTCGCATCTCGCGACCTCCGTGCTCGGGAACGTCCAAGCGTTCTGCCTGGCTGCGTCCAGGCTCGATCGTGCAGGTCCCGCGTGACCGGAGGGTGACCGTCCGATGACGGTTCGATGACGTCCTATCCGACGTAGCGGCGGTCCGGGTAACACCAGATGAAGCCGGAGTCGGCCGGCATCTGGTAGATGACCGGGTGGTCTTCCCGGAGGGCATGGGCTCGGGCATGGCCCGCCTGCGATTCACAGCAGCCAACGTGGCCGCAGGTCGCGCAGAGGCGCAGGTTGAAGTTGCTGCCGCACTCCTCGCAGCGGTTGCCGCTCGGAGCGGCACGCTCGCCGGGCACGTGCTCGCATGTCGTCGTAGATGAGCCGGTGAGTCGACGAAGGATGTCCATGCCCACACGTTACTTGCGACGAGGGTGTCTCGACTGTGAGGCTGCTTACGGCAGACCCGACGGGTGACCTGCCAGTATGCGCCGACAGCGCCGTGCCGGATTCGATGGCAGGCGCTCGATGGCGCTCGGCGACCATCGCAATGACGGAGGCCCGACACCTTGCACGAAGCAGCGGACGATCACGAATTACAGGTCGCGCACGAGCGTGCCTCGAAGGACGCGTTCTTTCGAACGTCTCCCCACAGCCCCATCCCAGTCGTGGAGCGGTCGCGGTTCGGCGGCCTCGCGTATTACGCGATCGACCCGGCCATGCGGCTCGCGGGTCTTCGTCTCGCGCCGGGTGCAGCTGATGAGCCGCCGGAGGTCCAGATCGCGACGTCCGATGGTGGTCAGCGAACGGCCAGGCGTCTCGGGACGCTGGCCTTCGAGATCCACGCGCAGCCGCGAGCGCTCGCCGCCTACGGATTGGGCGGCGCAGACGGCTCGCTCTTCGTGCCGTTCCTGGACGCCACGAGCGGGACGGAGACGTACGGCGCGGGTCGGTACCTGGATCTCGAGCCGGAGCCGGACGGCACCTACGTCCTCGACTTCAACGTGGCCTATCACCCGTACTGCGCGTATTCGCCCGACTACTCCTGTCCGCTCACCCCGACCGAGAACCGGTTGCCTGACCGGATCGAGGCCGGCGAGCGTCTGGCCAGCACGGCCGACCATTGACTCTGTCGCGCCTGGAGGCGGCCGCCATGCCGCCGACGCTGGCACCGCAGCCACGTCCCGAGGGCGAGATCCTGCATGAGATCACCCGCTCCATCTGCCCCGAGTGCCGCGTCGTCATCGACGCTCAGATCCTCCTGCGCGATGACCAGGTCTACATGCGCAAGCGCTGCGACACGCACGGCTGGTTCGAGGGCCTGATCTACGCCGATGCGGGTGCCTACGTCAACCAGGCGAAGTACAACAAGCCAGGGCAGGCCCCTGCACGGATCTCGACCGAGGTCCTGAAGGGTTGCCCGCTGGATTGCGGGCTGTGCTCCGAGCATCGTCAGCACACCTGTCTGGCCCTCATCGAAGTAAACAGTGCGTGCAACCTGGACTGTCCGGTCTGCTTCGCCAATGCCGGCGCCGGCTTCAACCTGACCCTCCCCGAGGTGGAGGGGATGCTGGACCGCTTCGTCGAGCTTGAGGGCCACCCGGAAGTGGTCCAGTTCTCCGGCGGCGAGCCGACCATCCACCCCGACCTGCTCGAGATGATCGCCGCGGCCCAGCAACGCGATATCCGCCACGTGATGGTCAACACCAACGGGCTGCGCATCGCGAACGATCCGGAATGGTTCGAGCGGTTCGCCGCTCTGCGCCCGCTCATCTACCTCCAGTTCGACGGGCTGACCGACGAGACGTACCGGGTCATCCGCGGCGAGCCACTGCTGGAGACGAAGCTGCGCGCCCTGGACCGCCTGGCGGAGGCGGACTTGCACGTCGTCCTGGTCGCCGCCATCGAGCGGGATGTCAATGAACATGAGGCCGGAGCGATCGTCGAGTTCGGCCTGCAGCATCCAGCCGTCCGGGGTGTGATGTTCCAGCCGGTGACACACAGCGGACGGCACCCGGACCATGACCCCCTCCGGCGGATGACGATCCCGGACGTCCTCCGGGCCCTTGACGCCCATCCCGACGGGACGTTCCGTGCGACTGACTTCGTGCCGATCCCGTGCTGCTACCCGACGTGCAGTTCCGTGACGTACGCCTACCTCGGTGACGACGGCGAGGTCATCCCGCTGCCGCGCATCCTGGAAGTGGACCAGTACCTGGACTACATCACGAATCGCTCGCTGCCAGGCATCGATCGCGACGTCCTGCACGCGCTCGAGGGCCTGTGGTCGGCCGGTTCGGTCCCTGGTGACACCCAGTCGGAGGCGTTCGTGTGCGCCGCCTGCGACCTGGATCTGCCCGCGATCACCGATCTGGCGCGGCGGATCTTCATGGTCCAGATGCGCGACTTCCTCGACCCGTGGACGTTCGACGTCAAGAAGGCGATGAAGTGCTGCATCGGGATCCTTCAGGATGACGGTCGGATGATCCCGTTCTGCACCTACAACACGGTGGGATACCGCGAGGAAACCCGACAGCGCCTTGCGGCCCGACGTCGGGGCGGCCGCCCGATCCCCGTCCTGGCCAGTACCCCGTGACAACGGAGTCCGCGGATGCGGTGGCCGCCTGCTGCTCGACCGTCTACGGGAGTCCTGTCGTTGAGCTATTGGTCGGCGATTCGCTCCACCCCGGCGGCCTGGAGAGCACCCGCAACCTCCTGCGATCGTCGAGGTTGGGGCCGGGAGCTCGATTGCTCGACGTCGGCTGTGGCCTCGGGGCCAGTGCGCAGGTCGCCGCGACCGAGTTCGCTCTTCGCGTGGACGGGGTCGATGCCAGCGGACCGGCCATCGCTCGAGCACGGGCTCGGGCCGAGGGTTCGCGGATCCACTGGACCACGGCCGCACTCCCGGACCTTCCGTTCGAAAACGCCGAATTCGACGCCGTCCTGGCTGAGTGCGTCCTGTCGACGGTGGATCGGCCGACGGCGTTGATCGAAGTCGCGCGCGTCCTTCGGCCGGGTGGCGCCCTCCTGTTGAGCGACGTCGAGGTCGACGGCGAGCCGATCCCGGCCCTCGGGCATCGGGTCATCGGTGCTGCGTTGTGCGTCACGGATGCGTGGCGCCCTGGTGAGATGGATGCACGTCTCCCCGAAGCGGGCTTCCGGATCACCGGGCGTTGGGACCGTTCCGCGTCGATCCTCGCCCTCATCGATCGCATCGAATCGAGGCTCGCTCTGGTGCGCCTCGCCGCCCGGGACCTGGGTCTTGACCTCACGAGCCTGATCGACCCGGTACTGGCGGGATCCGACCCGATGCCGTCCCCCGAGCTGATCCGGGACGTCATCGACTCGGTTCGAGCGGCTGTCCGGGACGGGACCCTTCGCTATACCGCCGTCATCGCCATCGCAGGAGACGCCCCGTGAGCAAACGCGCCAGGACGCACCGCCCGCCGCCGACCAACGGCGCGCCCACGACCGCGGCCAGCCGCCCGAGGTCCCGCCGGCAGGATCAGCGGCGCGAATCAGCAGGCGGTCTCCGAAAGTGGGTATTCCCGTCGATCTTCCTGGTCGCCGGACTGTCTGCGGTCGGGATCCTGGTGCTGGCCGTGACCGGCAGCCCGGCGGCAAGCGATGTCAAGGCGACGCGGCCGGTCCTGGGCGCGCCGACGGCCGCTCTTGTCATCCACGAGTACGGGGACTTCCAGTGTCCGTCTTGCGGCGCCTTCGCCCGTTCGATCGAGCCGCAGATCCGGGCTGCCTACATCGACACAGGCAAGGTCCGCCTGGCGTGGCACGATTTCGCGTGGATCGGCAGTGAGTCCCGCGACGCCGCCAACGCCGCACGCTGCGCCGGTGACCAGGACAAGTTCTGGGAGTTCCACGATCTCCTGTACCGAAATCAGTCCGGCGAGAACGCCGGCGCGTTCTCGAAGCAGCGGCTGAAGGCATTCGGTAACGACCTGGGTCTCGAAACGACCGCGTTCAACGCCTGTGTCGACGCCGAGAAGTACGCGAATGCCGTCCAGGCCGACGTCAATGACGTTCGCACCAAGGGCTTCAACGGCACCCCGACCTTCGTGATCGGCGACCAGCGGATCGTCGGCGCCCAGCCGTTCGGGGTTTTCGCGGCCGCGATCGACGCAGCCCTTGCGAAGCAGTAGAGCGGACCGATGGGGATCGAGGCACTCGTCGCCTTTGCGGGTGGGGTGCTTTCCCTTCTGAGTCCCTGCTCCGCATTGCTTCTGCCTGCGTTCTTCGCCTACGCATTCCCATCCCGCGGTCAACTCGTGCTGAGGACCGGCGTCTTCTACCTCGGTCTTCTGACGCTCTTCATCCCGCTTGGCCTCGGGGTCGGGGCCATCGGAAGTCTGTTCCTGGAGCGCCGAACGGAGCTGTCCATGATCGCCGGGCTCCTGCTGATCGCGATCGGATCTTTCCAGCTGGTCGTCGGGGGCTTCGAACTGCCGGGCGCAGACCGGATCACCGGCGGTCGGTTCGGCGTCAGCAGCGAGTCACTGGCCGCAACGTATGTGCTCGGTCTCGTCTACGGGATCGGCGGCTTCTGCTCCGGCCCGCTGCTCGGTGGCGTGCTCACGATCGCAGGTGCTTCCGGCGGGGCGCTGGAAGGTGCCCTGCTGCTGGCGATCTTCGCGGCCGGCATGGCGGCGCCGTTGTTGATCTTGGCCCTGTTGTGGGAGCGACTCGGGCCCGCCGGTCGTGGACGCCTCCGCGGTCGTGAGATCCAGATCGGCCCGTGGACGCGTCACGTGTCGGTCGTCATCTCCAGCGTCCTGTTCATCGTCCTCGGCGTCGCCTTCATCGTCTTCCAGGGCGGCAACGCGCTGGGTGGCGTCTATGCCGCACTCGGGGCGTCTGACCTGGCGCTCACCATCGAATCGTCAGTTCGCGCTCTCGCGACTGACGCACCGCTGGCGCTGGCGGCTATCGTCGCCCTGCCCGTCCTCGTGATCCTGGTCCTCCTCCTGGCATCGCGACGAAGCGAGCGACCGGAAGCGACGGAGATGCCCGGATGACGGACGATTCAGTTCCTGTGGCCTTGCTCCCGCCTCGACCTCGGCCTGTCGGGGCTGCCGTCGTGGCGGCCGTGCTCGGGGTTGGCCTTCTGTGGTTGGTCCTGTCCGTCGTGACCGGGCTGATCTTCCACTTCATGCCCGGAGCCCCGATCGTCGCGGCGGTCTGGGTCCGGCGATCGTACGGCCCGGATCGGCCGCTCGCGTGGAATTCGCTGGGGGTGCATGTCGTCGGCGGAGTCATGGTCTCCCTCGCGACAGGGGCGACGCTGCTGGCCGCAGGAGGGTCCCTGGACGACGGTGGGCAGGTGGCAGCCGTCCTCCTCGCCGGCACCGTGATCGCGATCTGGCTGGGTCGGCGCGGCTCGGGCTGACGCCCCGTCCGTCAGCCCGATCAGGCCTGGCTGCGAAGGTCGACCACGGTCCGCCAGCGCCTGAGGCGCCCAGCTCGCACCTGCTGTTGGACGAGCGACTCCTCCATGACGACCAGCGTCATCGCCAGCCGACCCCGGGCGGACCGGCGGCCTCTGTAGAACAGGTGACGGGCGACCCGGCGCCGCCAAGCACTTCGCTCCAGCAACCCGCCCGTGACGTCCTCGCTCGCGATCACTGTCATCCGGAGGGATGCGGCGACCGCGGCAACGGTATCCCGGGGCGTTGACCCGACAGCCAGCGCGGTCGAGAACAACCGGCCCGGTCCAGTCAGGGCGTCGCGGATGCACAGCAGGGCATCAGCGTCGACTGGCACGAACATGAGGGAATCCAGAGCGTACGCGCCAGCCGCGCCTACCCGCGGCGGACGCCGGATCGAACCCTGGACGAAGGTGAGCCGCCCGTCGACGGCGATTGCCGATGCGCGACTCATCGCAGTCTCGATCGCCCGAGCCGCGATGTCGATCCCCGTGACAGTCACGCCGGTGCGGCGGTTGACTTCGATGGCGATGCCGCCGACCCCGCACCCGAGGTCTAACAGTCGGTCGGACGCGCTGGGCTCAAGGGCGCAGACGAGCGCGTTCAGGTCTTCGGCAGTCGCATAGCCATGGGCGGTCATACCCGGCAACGGTGCTGTCAGCTTGAGGAATCGAAGCCCCTCGGGCGATCCGGTCAGCAGCCGGTAGCTCGACTCGAAATAGAGCCGGACGACCCGGGTCACCCAGCGATCGGTGGACGCCATGGCGATGACGATACGGCAGCCCCGGCGTAAGCCACCCCACAGCGTTGCCGGACGAGCTGCGTACGCTGGCATCATGTCGCAGCCGCGGACCTTCGCTCTTCTCGTGACGATCGGACTCGTGGCGGCCGCTTGCTCATCCTCGCCCGGGTCTGCGTTCCCTCTCGCGGCGGTGTCGCCCGAATCGAGCGAGCCGTCGACAGCGATCGGAGGCACCGGGACGGAGGCACCGAACCTCGGCGATCTGCGCGTGACCTCCGCCGGCTGGGCGACGGACTTCTCGATCGCTTCGGTCGATCTTGGCGACTTCCAGGGTGGCGGTCCGCCCAAAGACGGGATCCCACCCATCGACGACCCTAGATTCGAAACGACCACCGATGCCCAGACCTGGCTCGCCCCGACCTCACCCGTCATCTCGCTCGAGATCGGCGGTACGGCGCGAGCCTACCCGCTGGCGATCCTCGTCTGGCACGAGATCGTGAACGACACGCTGGGCGGGACGCCGGTCGTGGTGACGTTCTGCCCGCTCTGTCACACCGCGCTGGTCTTCGAGCGGACGCTGGACGGGACGCTCCACGACTTCGGGACGACCGGCAACCTCCGCTACAGCGATCTCGTGATGTACGACCGCCAGACCGAATCTTGGTGGCAGCAGGCCACCGGGCAGGCCATCGTTGGCACACTGACCAACAAGAAGTTGATATTCCGTGCGGCGCAGATCGTGTCACTCGCGGACTTCGCGGCCGCCCATCCCGACGGGGACGTCCTGAGCCGCGACACCGGTGTTGATCGAGACTATGGTCGCAACCCATACCCGGGATACGATCGGGCCGATGAGCGGCCATTCTTGTTCTCAGGTGATATCGATGGCCGACTGGCGCCAAAGGAACGGGTGGTGACCCTTGACGCAGGGGGCACACGGATCGCGGTCCCGTATCCGGCCCTGACCGCTGCTGGCGCGATCGAGATCGCCACCGCCACAGGACCCGTTGTCGTCTTCTGGGCGCCGGGTACCGCCGCGGCCCTTGATGCAAGTGAGGTCGACACTGGCCGCGACGTTGGTTCGACCGGCGTGTTCCGCCCCATGTCGAATGGCCAGCGACTCACCTTTTCCCGCAAAGGCAGTCAGCGCGGCGCGATCACCGACGCAGAGACAGGTTCGAACTGGTCCATCACGGGTCAAGCGACGGCGGGTCCACTGGCCGGTTCCCAGCTGGAACCCGTCATCCACGGCGACCACTTCTGGTTCGCCTGGGCGGCGTTCCAGCCTGACACCAAGATATGGAGCGCCCCATGAGCCGGATCGATGTCGGGCCGGTGACGGTCGAGATAGCGGCCCCGCCGGCGCTCGTCTACCAGATGCTGGCGGCCATCGGCCAGGGCGCCCAGAAGGATGGCGAGCGCGCGGAGGTCCTGGAGCGGGCCGACGATGAGCTCGTCTGCGACTTCTGGACCCGCGTCTCCTTGCCGGCTGGCAGAGACCGGTTGGTACGGACCCGCGAGCGGGTCAGGCTCTTCCCGCCGGATCGTATCGAGTATGAGCACCTCGATGGGCCCGTTCGCGGGTTGCGAGAGTCGATCGCGGTCGGGACCTCCCCGAGCGGCAGGGCGCGTCTCACGTACGTGGGCACATACGAGTCCAGCGGGATCTTCGACCATCTACGAGCGCTCCTGCTGGCGCGGCCGGCCATCCATCGGGCGATGGACGCTCACTTCGCGGACGTCCGTCAGCGGGCGGAAACCAGGGCAAAGCGAAGCCGCGTCTTTGTCACAGAGCCGGGCGCGTGATGGCCACAGAAGTCGAGCAGCAACCGCCGGTGATCGCCGTGGAGCCGCGCATGCGCGGTCGGCTCGCCACGCTCGCTCGCGACCGGGCCCTCGTGATCGGGTACTTCACTTCCAAGAGTTGCTGCGCCGTCGTAGGCGACATGACCGTAGCGTGGCGGAGGGTGGCACCGGGCCCCGGCTACGTACCGCTGGCGCCGGTCGAGGGCGTTTCCCTATACGCGGACCAACGCCTCATCGAGGTCCTGCGCGAAGGGATGCCGGAGCTATGGCCCGGAGGCCTGTTCCGGCGAGACACCCCGACGATCCGGCTCGCGATCCCGGAGCGGTGGATCCAGTTCTTGGGCGGACCTCCAACCGCGACCCGGTGAGGCGCACAATGTCGTCGTGGCCCAACAAGACGTCGCGATCATCCTCACGCGCCAGTTCGCCGACGGGCTGTCGGTAGCCGCGCTGGTCGTCGATGGTCGAGGAGACACGCTCTTCTTCAATGAGCCCGCCGAGCGGATCTTTGCCGTCGCTTTGACGAAGTCGACGCGCTTCCGTTCGACGAGCGTGCGGCGATCCTTGCACCGCGTGGCGATGACGGCCAGCCAATGCCCGTCGACCAGCTCCCAGGGATGGTCGCGATGCGGGAGCGCCGACCGGTCCACGCGTCGTTCCATATGAATGGCCTTGACGGGATCCCACGCCCGATCCAGGCGACAGCGATCCCGCTCACCGATGCCGGTGGTGGGGGTGATCGGCGCGCTGGTCGTTCTGTGGCCGCAGGCTGACGACGGGGCCCCGCCGCTGCCGGCGAGAGCGTGAGGGTCACCGTATGGGGGTCGCGTGGTTCGATCGCCAGCGCGGGTCCCGAGACGCTCCGCTACGGTGGCAATACAGCTTGCCTCACCGTTGAGGACGGAAGCGACGTCGTGATCGTCCTGGATGCGGGGACCGGGCTCCGGCGCGCCGGCATCTATATCGCCGGCGACGGCCGAGTCGTACACCTCCTCCTTACCCATCTTCACATGGACCACATCCAGGGACTGGGCTTCTTCCGGCCGCTGTTCGAGCCGGGTCGTGAAGTCCATGTCTGGGGTCCCCCGTCAGCCACCGAGACCCTCCGGGCACGCCTTACGCGCTACCTCTCCCCGCCGTTGTTTCCGGTGCGCCTTCGCGACCTGCCCTCGTTGGTCGAGCTGCACGACGTGCCACCTGTTTGGGACATCGGCGCCTTCTCCGCGACCGCGACGACCGTCCTCCATCCAGGCCCGACCGTCGGGTACCGTCTCGCCACTGCGGAGAGGACGCTGGCATACCTGCCCGACCACGAACCGGCCCTCGGCGGCCGGCTCGAGGACGCCGAGTGGACGTCCGGCCACGATCTCGCGGAGGGCGCAGACCTGCTCATCCATGACGCCCAATACACGTCACATGAGTACCGCCAACGGGTCGGCTGGGGGCACAGTTCGCTCGAGCACGCTGCCTCGATTGCCGATCTCGCCGGTGCGGATCGACTGGTCCTCTTTCACCACGAGCCCGACCATGACGACGAGACGATCGATCGGATGGTCGAGGAGGCGAGGTCGCTGCGGCTCAGGGGTGATGTCGTCGGCGCTCGCGAGGGAATGACGATCGACTTCTGATCGTCGCGGCACCGGGGGCAGGTGCTCCTGGTCATCCCCCCGGCGGATCGATAGGTCGCATCGTGTAGACGAGACACTCGCCGCGCGGCACCTCGGTCCCGTCTTGCCGGTGAGGGGTGCACTTCAACCGGGTGATCGGCTTGTCGGTTCGAACCTCGATGACCTCGGCCTCGGCGGTCACCGTGTCACCCACGAAGGCGGGGGCAGGGTAGTCCCATTCGTGGTGGAGGAAGACGCTGCCCGGACCGGGCAATTCCATGGCCACGAGCGCGTTGAATAGTCCAGCCGTCAGCCCACCCTGGACGACGAGCCGGCCCACCCGCGTCGCTGCCGCAACGCTGGGTCGAAGTGCAGAGGGTTCCGATCGCCTGTGAGCCGGGCGAATGCTTCGACTTCGTCAGGCCCAAGGGTTCGGGTCCACGTCGCGCGTTGACCTACGATCGGTGACATCAGCGTCATCGACCCTCCTCTACTACATCGGGCCTACGTTCGCGTCCGAGGCGAGGCCCTCAAGAACGCCGTCGGCCCGTGGCACAGGAAGGGGTCCTTCGGCTTGTCCTGCGCCGCGACTCCCGCGAGATAACTCGTATACGCAGGATATCCGCGATCGGGAGGCCTACGGGCTCAGATTGGTTCATGGGACCGTCACAACGGACGGCACGGATGGTGTGACCTCGGTGACGTAGACGTTGACAAAGTCGAACTCGGGCACCTGGACGGCTTTCACCGTATACCGATGCCCGTCGACTTCGATCTCCGCCTCGCTCTTCGGTTCGGCAGTCGCGGACCGCAGGACGCGCCCGATGACTCCGTCCGTACTCGCCTGACCGACCGACAGACGCAGGTGGTTCGTGATCGCCCGGCTCGCTGGGTTCGCATACAGGAGCACGCCGCTGGGGGCGAAGCGGAGAACCGGGCTTGGATTCAGGTCAGGAAAGGTCGCTGTCGCCCCGTCCCGCTCGAACGGCCCAGGGTCCACGCGACCCTTCCGTGCCACGCGGACGGCCGCGACGCCCGAGAACATGGCGACACAAAAGGGGACCGCGAAGGTGATGGCGATCTGCCAACTACTCTCGATCCGGAAATCGCCGTGTAACAGATCGGTCCCGTGGTTGACAACCGTGAGGGCGGTGCCGACCACCAGACAAGTGATCACCGAGCGGCGCAGCAGCGTCCGATCGACCTTCGGCAGAGAGCCAAATGCGGGCATCTTCATGATCGGCCCACAGTAACGGTCCGCGGAGGGCGAAACGGCCAGCCACCTTCACGAGGAGCGTGATACTGCGCCATCTTGCGGCGGGAACCGGGGCGTGAACGAGCTGGATCTTGCTCCGATGCTGTCGCTCGCGACCTCGTGGCCCGCGCGTTGTTGGGCCGTCACTTGGGCTGTGTCGCCTGGGCCTCGAGGATCGACTTCAGACGCGCGAGATCCTTGCCGTTTGCGCGTCGCATCGCGCCGGCCATCAGAGGCGCAGCCAGGCCTGAGAATCCCGACGGCTCACCCCGATTACGGAGGGTCATTCGCGTCCCGCCGCCCGGTTCGTCTCGCCACGTGTAGGTCGTCTCCATCGCGAACGGGCCGTCGGCCGTGCTCATCACGAAGCGCTCGCCGGGGACTGATTCTCGCACCTCATAGACGTACGCGATGGTTCGGCCGAGGAACCGGGCGACGAACGCGATACGACTGCCGACCGTGGCCGGCTTCGGGGTTCTCCACTCGATCGACTTGATGTTCTGGTACCACGTTGTCGCATTGTCCGCATCGGCCGCAAACGCGGCGACCACGGCGCGCGGCCGCCCGATGACTATCTCGGTCTCGACATCGACAGTGCTCACGACAGTCCCTCTGTTGTGCCCGATGGTCGGGCGAAGTCCAGGCCTTCGCCAGATGGGTCTGGTCCCGCGTCACCACCATGACCCGTGACGGCCAGCCGCGCGAGGAAGTGTTGCCAGCCTGCCTCGTGTTCGTCGCGGCTGGTTGCAGTCGGCAGTCCCCGATGAACGAGTCGGACGACCGTCTCCTCGCCATCGAGGGCGAATGTCACTTCGACCGTCGTCGAGCCGGGAGGGACCTCGGTGCTCCCGACCCATCCCCAGGTGAAGACGAGCCGGTGCGGGGGCTCGACGACGAGGTAGGCGCCCTCGACGACTGCCCGGCCCGGCATCCGCACGCGATAGAGCCCGCCAGGGCGCGGGTCGAGCTCCGCGTCCTCACCCATCCAGCGACGAAAGAGGGTGGCATCGGTGAAGAAGGCAAACACGATCTCCGGACGGGCTCGGACTCGCGACTCGACTTCCAGACCGAATAGGGGATCCGCGTTCATGGCTCGCTCGCCCGATCTTCGGCCTCGGCGAGGATCCGGAGTGTGTCGAGGTCAGATGACCACATCGATCGGATGACCTCAGCGAGCGGGCCGAGCGCTCGTTGGTCCGCCTGATACAGGCGACGGGTCCCGATACGCCGCTCCGTGACCGCCCCTGACCGGCGAAGGACGGCGAGGTTCTGCGAGATCGCTGGCCAGCTCACGGTGAAGTGCGCGGCGATCTCGCCGGCGGACAGCTCGTGCTCCCAGATCAGCCCCAGGATCGCGCAACGACGCTGACTTGCGATGGCCTTGAGCATGGCTGACTCCATGGGCGCCAATTTAAGACCTTGCTTCAGCATTGACAAGCCCCCGACCGACGGTCCATCGTTAAGCAGGAGCTTAAGTATCAAGCGAACTCCTCAGGAGGATGGCGATGACCGGACCGATGCTGTTTGCTGTGGACGTAGATGCCGACGCCGAGTCGGTCTATAGGGCGATCTCGACCGAGGCGGGCGAGGCCGCCTTCTGGACATCTGACTTGGACCTTCAGCCCATCGTCGGATCGATCGCTCGATTCGGGTTCCCCGGTGCGCCGGTCGATCTACGGATGCGCATCGACGCACTCGAACCAGGGCAGCTCGTGCGCTGGACCTGCCTGGGCGACTTCCCGTACTGGGCGGGTACGATCGTCAGCTGGGAGCTGTCACCTTCGGCCACCGGCGGCACGACGGTCCTGTTCCGCCACGCCGGCTGGCCGGACGACTATCCAGAGCCGGACTTTGCGAAGGTCAGCTACACCTGGGCCCGGATCGTCGGCGCCCTGAAGGCTTTCAGTGAGACAGGGACCATTCGGCCGTTCCTTGGTTGAGTGGGGCGCCTGACACCTTTGGGGCGCCCACGTTCTGATTGGAGTCCTGCCGGCTTGGAGTTCCGTGCGGCACGCGCCTCAGGCGATCGATCGGCGGAGCCAGCGCTCCGTGCCTGTAATCTCGATCTTGAGGGGTAACGCAGCCGGGACATTAAGGTGCCTAAGGGTGGTTTGTCTCCTCTCGCCCCGACCAGAACATCCGTTCTACGGAATCGCGTTTGGCAACCGGACATCCACCGTTGCGCGTCGGCACCATGTTGCACCGCCGGACCTCAGTGTCCCGGCTGGGCCCAAAACACGACCCGCCGTGGGTGCCTCTGCCACAACTCGTCTGGTGCATACGAAGATGATCTCGTCGCGTGAACCGTTCCCTCGCCAAGGGAATCATTCCCTGCTCCGAGCCGTCGTCTCCTCGCCGATCGGCCGTGGCCCAGTCACGCAACGAACTAGCACCGAGTAGGCTCGGGCCCTGGCCGCCTCGCAGGCCTTGGTTGGAGGGACCCGTGGACACCGACGCGCTCAGAGCGCAACTCGCCGAGCTTCTTGACGGAGTCGGCGCTCACATGTCGTTCGAAGACGCCATCGCTGACTTCCCGGATGGTGCGATCAACGATCGAGCACCGAAGATCGACTACACGCCCTGGCACCTGGTCGGGCACCTTCGCCTGACCCAGGCCGACATCCTCGACTACGTCACGAATCCTGCGTACGTCGAGCCGGTCTGGCCCGCCGGGTATTGGCCGGACCGTGACGCGACGGCGACCCGCGCCGAGTTCGACGCGACGCTCCGCGCGTTCCTCGACGACAAGGCAGCGCTCCGCGCCTTGATCGTGGACCCTGCGAGCGACCTTTTCGCGGTCATCCCCTGGACTCCCGGTCACACGCTCCTGCGTGAGATTCGCATCGACGCCGACCACAACGCCTACCACGTCGGCGAGTTCGCGATCCTGCGGCAGATCACGGGGTCCTGGGCGGCCGGACACGAATAGGGCCCCACCTGATCGCCCGGGCTCATGGGTGGAGGGGCGGCCGAGGCCGGCTTTTAGACGAGCGACGTCAGGGCGTCGTTGACGGCTCCGTCACCCTGGCCTCGAGGATCGACTTCAGTCGCTCGAGATCCTTGCCGTTTGCGCGTCGCATCGCGCCGGCCATCAGCGGCGCGGCCAAGCCCGAGAATCCCGACGGCTCACCCCGATTGCGCAGGGTCATCCGCGTCCCTCCGCCCGGCTCGTCGCGCCAGGTGTATGTCGTCTCCATCGCGAACGGGCCATCGGCGGTGCTCATCACGAAGCGCTCGCCCGGAATCGACTCCCGCACCTCATAGACGTACGCGATGGTCCGGCCGAGGAAGCGAGCGACGAAGGCGATTCGAGAGCCCACTGTGGCTGGCTTCGGCGTGTTCCATGCAACCGACTTGATGTTCTGATACCAGATCGTGGCATTGTCGGCATTCGCCGCGAATGCGGCCACCTCGGCACGAGGCCGCGCGATGACGATCTCGGTTTCGACATCGAGAGTGCTCACGGTAGGACCTCAGCTATATCCGATCGGTCGGCATCCGGACCATCATCCGACGGGTCCTGCCCAGGGTCGCCCCCACTCGCCGCGATGACCACCCGGCCAAGGTAGTGCCGCCAGCCCGCGGCGTGCTCGTCACGGCTCGACTGCGTCGGGAGACCCCGATGAGCGAGTCGGACGATCGTTTCCTCACCGTCCGGAGTGAAGGTCACTTCGACCGTGGTCGAGCCGGGAGGCACCCCGGCGTTTCCCACCCACCCCCAGGTAAAGACAATCCGGCGCGGCGGTTCGACCACGAGATAGACGCCCTCGACGACCGCCCGACCTGGCATGTGCACCCGGTAGAGGCCACCCGGGCGTGGATCAAGCTCCGCGTCGTCGCCCTGCCAGCGGCGGTACAGCGTGGGATCGGTGAAGAACGCAAAGATGGTGTCGGGACGGGCGCGTACCCGCGATTCGAGTTCCAGCCCGAACATGGGATCGACAGTCATGACCCGCCCCTTGTCTCTTCGGCCTCGGCGAGGAGGCGGAGCGTGTCGAGGTCGGACGCCCACATCGATCGAATGACCTCCGTCAACGGGCCGAGGGCCCGCTGGTCCGCCAGATACAGCCGGCGGGTGCCCACCCGTCGCTCCTTGACCGCCCCAGATCGGCGCAGGACAGCGAGGTTCTGCGAAATCGCCGGCCAGCTCACGCTGAAGTGCGCAGCGATCTCGCCAGCCGACAACTCGTGCTCCCAGATGAGCCCGAGGATCGCGCAGCGACGCGGACTTGCGACGGCCTTGAGCAGGGCGGAGTCCATGCGACCAAAATTAAGGCATTGCTTCAGCATTGACAAGACCCTGGGCCGCAGGTCATCATTAAGCACACACTTAAGGAGTCCTTGGACCCTGAGGAGGATGGCGATGAACGGACCGATGCTGTTTGCGGTCGAAGTGGATGCCGACGCCGAGTCGGTCTACGGGGCGATCTCGACCGAGGCGGGCGAGGCCGCGTTCTGGACCTCGGACCTGGACCTCGAACCCGTCATCGGGTCTATCGCTCGCTTCGGGTTCCCCGGTGCGCCGGTCGACCTCCGGATGCGCATCGACGCGCTCGAACCAGGACGCCTTGTGCGCTGGACCTGCCTCGGCGACTTCCCGTACTGGGCGGGTACGACCGTCACCTGGGAGCTGTCGGCGACGACTATCGGCGGCACGGATGTCCTGTTCCGCCATGATGGCTGGCCAGACGACTATCCAGAGCTAGAGTACGCGAAGGTCAGCTACACCTGGGCTCGGATCCTCGGCGCCCTCAAGGCATTCGCTGAGACTGGAGCCATCCAGCCGTACCTTGGCTGAGAGGGGCTCGGGACCCGCAGTTAGATCGACCTCATGCGGCAACGGAATCGGGACCAGGGTGCCAGACCGAGGTATCTCGTCTCGCCCCGACCACTGATCCTGGCGCCCGCTACGATGCGATCCATGAACGTGGCACGAGGCCTCGTCCTCCTCTCCGCCATCGGGTTTGGCGTGGCAGGCCTCGTGTATCTCGTTGCGCCCGCTGCGATGCTTGCGGTCGTGGGTGTCTCATCGGCAGCCCTAAGTGAATTCCTGTTGCGGACAGAGGGCGTCGCACTAGTGTGTGCTGCCGGTCTGTTGTGGGCGGTCCGCGACGGGACAAATGCACAGCTATCTGCCACACGCGTCGCACCTTGAGGAGCGACGGATCCTCTCCGGTCAGCAATCTCCACCCGGCCGCCCCGCGATCTGCGAGGTTACGAGGTCGCGACCGACACCGCCAAGGTCCAGGGTCCTCGCTCCTCTTTATGTGGACACATCGCTGTGGTAACGTGTCCACATGGCTGACGTCGGGATCCGGGAGCTGAAGCAGCGCCTGTCCGAGTACCTGGACCGCGCGGAGCGGGGAGAGGTCCTGCGGGTCACCGACCGCGGGCGGCCGAAGGCGGTGCTCGGCCCGGTGCCGGGCCGTGCTCGCATCGAGGACGGGATCCGCGCCGGCTGGATCACGCCGGGCACGGGCTCGCCGCTCGGCCCGACGCGCCGGTCGAAGGCGTCGAGGCGGGTGCTCGAGGTCCTGGCCGAGGACCGCGGCGAGTGAGCACCTACGTCGACTCGAGCGCCCTGCTCAAGCGCTACGTGGAGGAGGCCGACTCGGCCGCCGC
>Ga0315268_10000480_pt1 | contig 47057 bp, 53 predicted proteins | sample C1_top_MG_FD_204535 | JGI IMG/M metagenome (GOLD analysis project Ga0315268, IMG submission 204535) | Sediment microbial communities from Yellowstone Lake, YNP, Wyoming, USA - C1_top | ecosystem: Environmental > Aquatic > Freshwater > Lake > Sediment | place: USA: Wyoming | collected 2017-08-01 | reverse complement strand
AAAGTCTGAGCACAACAGCGGTCATGCTTATCACGGACCAAACGAAACCGAAGAACAAATTGAGGCTTGGGTTTGAAACAGCCGACATTCGAAGTAGTTGCGATCGGAAACGAGCTGCTCATAGGAAAGACGCTGGACACCAATTCGCATTGGTTGGCAGTACAAATCAGCAGACTCGGTGGAGTACTTCGACGAGTCACAACAGTGCGTGATCGGCGTGACGAGATTGGAAGTGCGATTGGGAGCGCCCTGGCGAGACATCCCAATTTCCTGCTTACACTTGGGGGGCTAGGGCCCACCCATGATGACATCACGCTGTCCAGCATAGGCAGACTCCTCAAACGACGCTTGGCGTTGAATCATGAGGCGCTTGAATTCCTAAGAAGAAGGTACCTCACGAGATTCGGACCTGGGGTCAAGCTTACTCGGCCACGCCTGAAGATGGCTCGGTTTCCGGAGGGGGCTACACCTTTGCCGAATCCCGTCGGCACGGCGCCTGCCCCTTGCCTTGTTGTCCATGGAACTACCATGATCGCTCTTCCAGGAGTTCCAAGAGAGATGCGGGCTATCTTCAAAGGCTCGGTTGTACCAATGATCGAGAGGTTCGGAGGCCATTACCACTTCTACGAGCACTCTCTGCTGCTCCGCGGAATACCGGAATCATCATTGTCACCAAAGATTGATGAAGTGATGAGAAAACACCGGCAGGTCTTCATCAAGTCGCATCCACGAGGGATTGAGAAAGATGGATCAGCGAGGATTGAGTTGCACTTCCGAATTGGTGGCACGTCTCCTGAGAAGGCAAAAGCAGAGCTAAAACTCGCGGTCGCGCTGATGAAATCGAAGCTTCGAGGAAAGGCGACTGTCAAAGATGCTGGCAGATTCTGAGCAGGGAGGAGTATAGCGCATGCTAGCTTGACGGGTTGAAGACGCTCAGGCTACTTCTTGGAAAGCCACCAGTTCAGGTACTCTTTCTGTCTGCGCCTCTTTTGCTCGTCGCTCGACTCCCTGTCGTTCAGCTGCCCCCTGCCCTCAAGCAGTTGCTGAGATGTGAATGTAAGGCCACAGCTCTTGCAAGAGTACTGTTTCAGAACTGGGTCGTAGCTAAGCGTGCCACCGCACTCCAGACAGTACTGAGCCAAACCCTGCACTTTCCACGAGCTCTGTAACTGCAGAAAACTAGTTAAACATCGCGTAGGATCGAGCGATGTCGATTTCTTGGTCGATTGTTAGTCGCTTGCGCTGGTGTAGTAGTATTCGCCGATTTCCTTCTGCTCTCTGTCGAGTTTGCTTCCTAGCTTGTTAACGCGGGGTCTTCCGCTGGTGGGGTCCCGTCTGAAAGTCATATCCATTCGACTGAGAAAGCTGTTCATTCCTTCTCTGAGTGGTATTGGTTTGCCAGCGTGACCTTCTAAGCCGGGTTTTCCATCAAATATCATCAGTCTGTCAGCAATGAAATCTTGCGAAACGATGTCGTGCTCAACGACGAAAGCGAAGGCGTGCTTTTCTTCCACGGTGCGTCGGATAGCCTTTGCAACTGCCAACCTCTCTTCCACGTCTAGGTAGGCGCTCGGCTCATCCAGTAGGTAGACTTGAGAATCCTTTGCTAGGCAGGTGACGATCGCTACTCTCTGCAGTTCTCCGCCGCTGAGTTCTTGGATGTTTCTGTCCACCAATTTCGCTAGTCCCAAAGCGTTGAGGTATTGGTTTGTGAATGCTTCCGTTTCGTATGCCGATGCTGCGACCGATCGAAATAGAGCCTCGACGGTTCCTTCGTATTTCGCCGAGATGTATTGTGGCTTGTAGCTGATGGTCAGGCCCTTCCAAGCCAGTTCGGTTCCTTCATCTGACTCTTCGATGCCCGCGAGGAGTTTGATGAAAGTGGTTTTACCTATGCCGTTTGGTCCGAGGATGCCTACGACCTCGCCTATTCCTGCCGCGCCGGCGCTCACTACTAGGCCAAACTGCTTGAATTTCTTGCTCATTCTGGGCCATTCAAGCTGCCAACTGATGGCTGGGGCGAAATCACGTGGCGGCTTCACATGGAACTTGATTGGGTCGTCACGGAATCTCATATTCTCGTCTGGAACGAAACCATCAAGGTAGATGTTGATGCCGACCCGCACTCCGTGCACGTGAGAAACGATGCCATACACACCAGGTTCTCCATACAGTACGCACACCTGATCGGATAGGTAGTCAAGCATCGCAAGATCATGTTCAGCGAGAAGTACGGTTTTGCCTTCTTCGACAAGTCCTCTTATCGCTCGGGCCGCCCGGAGCCTCTGACTCACATCGAGGTGACTCGAAGGCTCATCAAAAATGTAAACATCCGCATCCCGCCCAGCAGCCGCCGCGATTGCGAGTATCTGAAGTTCCCCTCCACTAAGGACGCTCATCTGTCTCGTTTTGATCTTGTCAAGTTGTAGTAGATCGACGAGTGCGCGGGTCCTTCCCTTGTCACCAACCCTATCGAGAACATCTGAGACTTTCCCCTTCAGGTATCCAGGGATCCGGTCGACATACTGCGGCTTGAGAACGATCCTGAGCCGTTTCTTGCTGAGCTTGCCCAAGTATTCTTGGAGTATCGAGCCACGGTAGTTTCGAATGATGTTGTGCCAGTCAGGTGATCCTTCGAGGTTCCCCAGATTCGGTGTGATCTCGCCCGAAAGTATATTCAGGGCTGTGGTCTTGCCGGTTCCGTTCCTGCCAACAAGTCCAGTCACAGTGCCCTCTTGCGGGACCGGAAGCCTGTACAACTTGAACGCGTTCACGCCGTAGCGGTGGCTGCAATCTCGGTCAAGCTCTGCCGGAAGATTGACGATATTAATTGCGTTGAATGGACATTTCTTTATGCATATGCCGCAGCCCGTGCACACGTCCTCCACAATGATCGGCTTCTTCTCGCCCTCAACGAATTTGATCGCATACCTGCGGTTCAGAACTTCAGGGCAGAACCTGTAGCATGGGATACCGCAGTCATCAGGCTTGCACCGCTCTTCATCGAGCACAGCGACTCTTGTCATTGGCAATCACCCTCCGTGGAAAAGCGAGGGATCGAAGTGAGTTTCAGAAAAAAAGTGTGCCGGATTCGAAAGGAAGTAAGTCAGAAAGATCCTTGCTCGGAGCCTTCCTCCTCGCTCCACTCGTCTTCTTCCCAGTCCTCGTCCTCTTCTTCGTCCCAGTCTTCTTCTTCCTCACCCAAACTATTGACCCTCCAGAACAGCCGCCTATGTTGCGAAATACGAGTTTCTTTTAAGGCTTTTCTAGGATGAGCCCCACGCTACCCCATGGCGCCGTGTGGGCTTCTCATGCCTGACCTTAAGAACGCCCAGCACAGGTCTCGGGTGCTGTGAGCCGAACCTATTCGGCCACGAGCATCGATTGTTATCATACGGCCGTCCATTATCGAGGCGTCCATCTCGACTCGGCCCAACAAGTTCAGAGAGGATCCATATCCGGCGTTGAAAGTCGAGTCATCCTCCATGGAGACCACAGAGGATTCAACCGCGTCGAGAGCTGTCCCTCCGTTTCGCAGAACGTCCACACCATTCGATGCGGCTCTTCGAACCCCGCGCAGACCCTTCCTTCGCCTAACGCCTCTCCAGAGCCCAGCTCCTCCATGGACTACTAGACTGTAGTTCAAATGCCCGATCCTCAGAGATCGAAATGCGGTGTCTCATTCGCGCTTCCTATTAAGCCGAGTCACATGTTTCAGACTCAAAAGGAAGACGTGCACTGCCCTGCGAATCCTCTCAACACGCCTTAGAGATATCGAAAAGGCTGCCAGAATGGTCAGGAAAGGCGGTATCGTTGCCTATCCGACAGACACAGTCTATGGTTTGGGATGCGATCCTCGGAACTCGAGAGCCGTCAAGCGGGCCTTCGCCATCAAGGGAAAGCGAAAGAAGCCTTTTCCGATTCTAGTCGCTTCGCCGGCTGTGGCGGATCGGATCGTGATAATGGACCGCCGAGCAAAGGCGTTGGCCTCGAAGTTTTGGCCGGGGCCGCTTACATTGATACTCAAACGGAGAGCACGGTTCCCCAACTCGCTCACCTTTGGTCGGAAGACGATAGGGGTGAGATGCCCAAGGCACCAGACAACGTTGAAGCTGATTCAGAGATGCGGAGGCCTTCTTACTGGAACAAGTGCAAACCTCACAGGACGTCCTCCTTGTACGAGTGCTAGAATGGTTCAGCGCTGTCTTGGCGACAGAATAGACGCCGTCGTGGACGGCGGACCCTCCCCGCGGCGGGTAGGCTCGACGATTGTCCGCATCAACACTCACGGAGTCACGATACTAAGGAAGGGGCCAATACGGACCGGACAAGTGAAGCGAACACTCTCAGGCGCGGCCGCACGTCACAATGGGACTAACTGAGAAGAAGTCTTCTGGGCCAAACCCTTTTTCAAGTATTGGTGAAGGTTACTGGGGCAGTCCAGAGCGGGAGAGTCGCTTGCTGAAAGATTTCAACCTGCTAGTGTCCACATCGCGAGGTAACGAGAGAAACACGTGCAGCGAGATGTGGTACCTGCTCGGGGAAGCAGGCGATCGAGCCACGGTGGTGGAACGAACACAAGTGATAGGGCTCGTGGTGGCACGGACGAAGATTGACCCCGTGACTGCCATCGACAGGCTGCGATCACTGTTGCTGGAGCGCCCATGGGAATTTCGCTATACTCTGAAGGTTACTCCGATCATTGGCACCGTGGCATCGGATCCGCAGAGAATTGAGGACCTCGCAGTGAAGTTGGCTGAGGTTCTGAAGAAGGATGAGAAGTACCGTATCACCGTCGAGAAACGCAGGACATCGATTTCGGGGCGAGCATTGATTGAAGCGGTAGCGAACCGAATCGATCGAGAAGTCGACCTCGACGAGCCTGACAAGATCGTGCTGATACAGATCCTAGGTGAAGTCACAGGCGTGTCCGTGATACCACCGGACAAGATCCTTTCCGTAGAAAGAGAAAAACGATTGGCTTCCCAAGAGCGGACAAATTAGTTACACGCGATGCTGCTCAGTCAAATTCTCGTGGACAGAAGAGCCACGCGTTCAACGACTGCCTTCTTGATCGCTGTATCGAGTTCTTGATCAGGCATCTTGATCGCCTCCAGCTCCGTCGGACTTATACCGTATAGCGTCGTTATGTTACGAGCTTTCTTCTCAGACCATTCGTCGAGCAGATCCTCATCCAACTCTGCCCCCACAATCCGAGCTATCCTATCTTCCAGTGCTCGAGCCTCATCTTCGGTTCCGGAAAAGGCAATGAAGCCAACTGTCGCTGAGTCTTGGGTCACTCCGATCTTGGCGATCGCGGCATCTATCTGTCTCTGGGCTGAAGCATAGAGAAGCGCTTCCATCGCGAGGCTTCGCGAGATATTGATCCCCGACTTGAATGCGTGTGATGCGTTAATTGCTGCAATCTCCAAATGCTCTTTGCCTGCGATGTGTCCTCCGTCGAAGAACTGGATATCGCTGCCGGGAATTGCGGTTCGGAGCTCTTTCAAAGCCAGAGAAGGGTTCATGTCCGGAGGTAGCCTGAACGCAGAGACTACAACGGATCTTTCGTCTTCAGATAGATCGAGGATCAAGTCTCATCGATAGAGGCGTGCGTATTCAATTAGTTTTTCCACGATGTTGCCTTCGATCCCTGCCTCGGTCAGGGTCTCTCTGACGAAACTGAGTGGCTTTCCCTTCTTCTCGGCTTCGTCGAGGAGACGCCTAGTGCTTTCAAGTCGTTCCCAAGGGAAGATGATCCACTGTTCAGTCTGAACAATGAAGAAGTCTGGTTTGAAGATACTCTGCGGCTTGTAGTAGAGTGTTGCAGTCTTGATCGCCTTTGCGCCGCATGCGTCAAGGTGTTCCACGGCGACTTTCAGACTCTCGCCGGTGTCGGAGACATCATCAACGACAAGCACGTTGGTGCCTTTGACAGGAACCGTTATCGCTTGGCTTATCACGGGTTTTCTCGCGGTCACGCCAGGAGCTAGATAGAACTCAATCCTTATGCTTGCTGTGTACGCGTTTTCCAGAAGATCGGACAGGACGCGCGCGGGTGCCCATCCACCCCGGGACACTCCAATGATCAGGTCAGGTCGGAATCCAGAATCCTTCATCCGCTTGGCAAGCTCTAGTAGCATGTCGTAGACCTGATCCCATGAAGGCGCGGTGAAAGAGATGGGCAACTAGGCTAGCTCCAAGGAGTACAGCACTTCCTAGGAGCCATTATAAGAGTTGTTTCCTGTCACCGGGAAGACATGCGGAGATGGATTCGTTCACATGAACCTATGAAAAGGTGTCATCTCGCTACATGACCGACCGGTCACGGCACATAGGTTTCAGGCGTGTCCAGCGAGAATCGCTCAGTGGAGATGCACATTTCACTGGGCAGTCCCCTCAAAGCAGGTCAGTCCACTTCATCGCGAGTCTAGCGATGCAAGGGCTTCCTCTTAAGTACAGCCATGAGCCAATGATCCAGATTGGGACAGTGCTTTCTAACTGGTTTTATATTCCAGATCAGAGTCTACGGCAGCCGATTGCCCAGATACCAAACAGTTTCTGAGGCGAAATGTGCTTGTCGCGAAGAAAGACAAAGTCAAAACGGAAACGTAGTTCCGTTGAGATCTTCGGATTCCTAGCGTTGGCAGTAATCGTTGTCGCCATAGTTTGGTTGGTCTTCTTTACTTCCCCTCAAAACCCCACCCAGCCTATGCAGACGACAACAACAAGGGCCCTAGCCCCTGACTTCACGTTGACAGACGTTAACGGAACTCCAGTCAGGCTTTCAGATCAGCGAGGTAAGGTCGTTGTGCTGGAGTTTATGCAAACAACCTGTCCACACTGTGCCAACGAGATGTCTCAGCTTGCCTCTGTTCATGACCGGTTTGGGTCCGATGTCACGATGATTTCAGTCAGTGTTGATCCTCAGGGCGACACCGATGAGGTCCTGAGGGCCTACGCTGCGGAACACAATGCGCCATGGGTATGGGCAAGAGATACGTCGAGCAATACTGTTGCATCGCTGTATGGAATTTCAGGCGTTCCAACTGTCATCATCATAGACGCCAATGGTCGAATTGTTCAAGTCAATACGGGCGAGACCTCATCGTCAACATTGATCCAACAGATCCAATCAGCACAGTAGTGAAGAAAGAGAGAGTAGAGTGCTCCAAGGCTACGTGGATCGCATCTTTCGTGGAGGGGGTTCGGTCTTTCGGTCATGGAGACCAACCTAGCGACCATCACGAAGAAACTCCAAGAGAAGGGATTCGAGACTCAAGGGGATACGCAAGTGAAGGATCCTTGGGTAGACAATCCACGTGTGATCTCTAGAGGCGAGGCCACATCTGAAGCTGCCCAAGGACGATCATCGCGGCAAGTCCAAAGCAGATCGCCAAAGGTAGCCCTGGAAATACTTCTCTTCGCTCCAGCATCTTGAAGCCAAGAAAGCTTCCAATGAGAACGCCTGCGAAAGCTCCGATGTATGCTAGCGTCCCGAAATTCACCATTGCATTGCTAACGAGCATCGAGTAGAACACAAGATCTCCCATTCCGATGGTGAGGTCACCGACCGTAAACACAGCCCCCTTAAATTCCTCCAAATCAGCCATCTCTGCAATCTTGCCTATTGGGCCGCGGTACACTGAGACAAGATCGTAGACCGCTAGCGCGGCCAGTAGAACGATCGCGGTCAAGGTTGGGATGGAAGCACCAAGAAAGGTTCCAGTCAACGACCCGATTATCGTGACCGACAACAACCGAGTACTCTCAGGGCCTCTGTGCAGTCCGATGAGCAGGAGAGCCGAGACAAGTCCGGTCAGACCAACCCAGCTGTATCCGTAGACATCTATGATCGGAGACAGTTGCGTCGCGTACAGCTCGCTATACCAGTTGAGGAGAAAGAACGCGACAAAGAGCATTGCCCCCGAGATTAGGTACTTCACGATGCGCTTTCTCTGATACCTCACAAGCAGGTAGATCAGAGTAGCAGCCACCGCCATCATCACAACGAATATTGATGCGTTCATTGTGGCGCCACTCGGAGTCTCCGGGAAGATCGTGATTGCTACGACCTCGGCTTTCGAAGCCTGCAACCCATAGGTGAGGCCTCCGGAGACCAGAAGCGCTGCCAGTACTGGAATGACTTGACCTGGGGTTGCCTTGAAATGCGTCGTCATTTGCTCATTCCCAGCTCCTTCAGGCACTCATCACAGTAGTCTTCACCTTTGCGATCAGTATCACTCAGACTATTCGAGAAATACATTACACACGACCGATTCCCGCAGTGAGTCAAGCCCAATGTGTGCCCCAGTTCGTGGACGGCTTCCTTAGCAATTCGGACTGGCAAGAGCTCAGCCTCACCATAGTTGGTAGTGCCTTTGAGTCTGTACGTAGAGACTATCGCAACCCTTCCAGGTAGCCTCGCCTCTCCGAAGACGAAGTTCATACTTGGTACGTACAGGTCCAAGCCCGTCACACCAAGCAGCCTGTCTTCTTGCAGGAGCTTCGCATGTTTCTCAAGATCGGTAAGGATACTCGTTGCATGATGCTGGCCGGTGTGGGGATTGCGCGATTTCTCTGCGTCGATTTCTATCTCGACTGCTTGACATGAAGCTCCCTTGAACTTGAATGGCAATCGCTCCTGGGGGACCGCAATCGATTGTCTTTGTACTTGACCAATCGGAACGAGAGCGATGCTCCGAAGTCTAGATGTCGTAGGACTCACCGGCTTTGGGGACGAATGACTCAAGCCCTGCATGGTTGTTCGCCCAGTCCGCAAGAACTGCGCAGCTATCCTCGTCGCCGTGGACTGCAAAGACCTTTGTTCTCTTGTCCACACTTTCTAGGCATCGAAGCAGTTCGCCTCTTCCACCGTGAGACGAGAAGTCGAATTTCAGTACCTTTGCATTGACCCTCTCAAGCCTACCGTGAAGCATGTATTTGCCTTTGTCGAGCAGCACTCTTCCTGGTGAGCCTTCAACTTGGTAGCTTACGAGAATGATCCCATTCTTCCTTCCGCGCGCGACCGATTCCATGTAGAAGACTGATGCGCCTCCCTTGAGCATTCCAGCTGGGGATATGATTACACCTGGGCCCTTGACGGCTCTTCGCCTCTCGTGCCAGTTCCTTACCCATTCCGCCTTCTTGACAGCGGATCTGAACAACTGTGGATCAGCAAGAGCTGACTCATGTTCCTCCAAGACGTTGATGGCCACCAGAGCCATTCCATCAACATATACGCTATGCTTGAAATTGTGGGCAGCGAGCATACACATGATTTCTTGTGATCGTCCCACCCCAAAGGCAGGAATCAGGACGGTTCCCCCGTCCTCAACTATCTCATTACATGCGGCGACAAGTTGTTTCTCGCTTTCGTCTCGATCAGGATGATCCTCCTTCGCGTACGTGCTCTCTATGATAAGAGCGTCGAGTTCGCCGTAGTTGCAGTCTGCAGAACCCACAAGCCTCGTCGCTTTGAGGTTGAAGTCGCTTGTATAGACAATTCGCTTCCCCTCCGCATCCACGAGGACTTGGCTGCTTCCGGGGATGTGCCCTGCATTGAGAAGAGTCACGGTGCCGTTCCCGACTTCGAATGGGTGGCGATACGGCACATTCACGGTGTGTTCCTTCATTGTTTCCAGATCCATGAACTCGTATGGCAGATAGTATCCGCTCAGTTTGATCATGTCCCGGACCAGGATCTCCGTCAGCGCGAAGGTTGGTTCGAGTCCGTATACTGGGAGCCGACTCCTCACATAGAACATGGGAACAAGTCCGCTATGGTCAAGGTGGGCATGAGTAGCCACAATGCCATGCAGGTCTCTCGGCGAAACATGTACCGGGAAACCTATCTGGTGGTCGACCATGACGCCGTAGTCAAGCAGAATGGATTTCTCTCCCAGCTTGACTTGGACGCCCGAGCGACCAACTTCGCTGCATGCACCGAGGAAGCGTATGTTCATCTTGATTCATCGACTTGATTGAATTCGAAGCGGAGCCGCGGCCTTTCTAAGTGTTTTGCAGTAGGACTCGCCGGGATCATCCGTACATGCTCTGCAAGGACTTGGACGTTTGCTTCATTCTCTTTTCGAACTCTTCTTCGATATCTTTGGCGCCCTCTTCAAGATCAGTGACATCGACCTTGATTCCATAGGTCTTGCAGATGGTCTTGACTGCAACCGCGGCTGCCGAAGGATCCGCGGCCGCTGCGGAAGCATACGGAAGAATCGCTATCGCGGGGAAGTTGCACATCTCGAACTCGCTCAACATAACTGCAAGCTGCCCATATACGAACAAGCCAGGCTCCAGAGTCGGATACTTGAAACCGTTCTTCCTAGTCAGGTACGCCCTGGTTGGAACTACTCTGACCTTCTGCTTTCCGGACTTGAGGCTGGAATCCAATCCGCCGACCAGCACAGCATCTTTGAATTTATGATCCATTGTCCAGCGAGCAAGCACCTTGGCGAACTCGGACTCCTCAGTCCTATGAGGAGCAAACTCAAGCTTGACAAAGACCAGTTTACCCTTTCGGAAGACCTCGAACGGCGTGACCAAGCCCTCTTCGGCTGTGGATACGAATGGCGGAGGATGCGCAACATCAACGAAACCTATCCGCTTCGCTTGAAGCGAGTGTACCAGATACGAGATAGCAATGTATCCAGTTGACCCAATACCGTGAAATCCAGTCACCAGGGTACAGTTTCTGAAACTGTTTCCTCGAACATTCAATGATATCGGCATGAATATCAGCTGTAATTCCGTCAAAACGCATACCTTGGGAAGTCTGGCTAAAAACCTGCCGTAGCTCCGTGCAAGATCGATTTGGCAAGCCTTCGGTAAGACTTTTATTGACGTGCTCCGGGCCTATCTTTCCGTTATATTCGGAGGATGATGATTTGGCGTATCTTGGCGGACAACCTGTCCTCGTGCTGAAGGAAGGGTCCTCACGGAGCACAGGCAGAGACGCTCAAAGATCGAACATGACCGCCGCTCGAGTTGTTGCAGATGTTGTGAAGAGCACTCTCGGTCCTAGAGGAATGGACAAGATGCTCGTTGACAGCCTGGGCGATGTGACCGTCACCAATGACGGAGCAACTGTTCTCGATGAGATTGACGTACAGAACCCTGCAGCAAAGATGATGGTCGAGGTCGCAAAGACACAAGATGATGAGGTTGGCGACGGCACAACCACAGCAGTGATCATCGCAGGAGAGCTGCTGAAGCGCGCGGAGACACTCCTCGACGACGAAATCCATCCTACGGTCATAGTCGCAGGATACAAGAAGGCTGCCGAGAAGGCCATGCAAGTGCTCGACGACATATCTATCCCCGTTGAGCCGGATGATAAGGCCACGCTCAAGAAAGTTGCTATGACATCGATGCATAGCAAGGGACTGGGGGCAGCAAGGGAACACTTCGCAGACATTTCGATCGAAGCTGTCAGACTAGTGGCTGAGAAGCGAGGCACAGAATGGACCGCTGACATCGACAACATACAGCTGACCAAGAAGGAGGGAAAAAGCCTCCTCGACACCGAACTCATCAAGGGCATCATAGTGGACAAGGAAGTCGTCCACCCAGGCATGCCGAAGTCGGTGAAGAATGCAAGAATTGCACTACTGGACTGCGCGCTAGAGATTGAGAAGACTGAGATCAGTGCCGAGATCAGAATCAACGACCCAACGCAGATGAAGGCGTTCTTGGACGAAGAGACCAAGATGATGAAGGACATGGTGGACAAGATAAGAACGGCAAAAGCGAACGTGGTGATGTGCCAGAAAGGAATAGACGATACGACTCAGCATTTCCTTGCTAAGGAAGGAATCCTGGCCGCCAGAAGAATCAAGAAATCTGACATGGAGAAGCTGGCTAGAGCGACCGGGGGAAAGGTCGTTACCAATCTTGTGGATCTTAGAGAGAGCGACCTGGGATTGGCGGGCCTCGTGGAGGAACGCAAACTCGGTGATGACAAGATGGTCTTCATAGAAGGATGCAAGAACCCAAGATCAGTTGCGATACTGATACGAGCCGGACTGGAGAGGTTGGTTGATGAAGCCGAGCGTGCTCTGAACGACTCGCTTTCTGTCGTCGCAGATGTCATCACCAAGAACAAGGTTGTGGCTGGCGGCGGAGCGATCGAGGCAGAATTGGCCAAGAGAATTAGGGACTACGCCAAGAAAGTGGGAGGAAGAGAGCAGCTGGCTATCGAGGCATTCGCTGATTCGATTGAGACTGTCCCCAGAACCCTAGCGGAGAACGCTGGATTCGACCCAATCGACATCATGGTTGACTTGCGGTCGGCTCACGAGAAGAAGGAAGGACTGTGGGTGGGCGTCGACGTATTCAAGGGCGGAACAAGAGATATGCTGAAGAGTGGAGTCCTCGAACCCCTCAAGGTGGTGGAACAGGCCATCAAGTCTGCGACAGAGGCGGCCTCGATGATCCTCAGAATCGATGACGTCATAGCCGCGGCAAAACCGCCACCAACTCCGCCTCCGAGGGGTGGTCCCGGCGGAGAGATGCCCGAGTACTAGCCCAGCCACGTAGTCGACTCGTCAGAAAGAACGGATACAGTCGACCTGACCGTTTCGGTCTAAGACAGAGATAGTGGGCCCTTCGCATGATTCCTGATGCAAGCCTTTAAGAAAGGCCGCCGGACCTCGTAGGCGAGCAGTGCTCCGGTAGTATAGTCCGGTCATGTGTGCGGCGCCGAGAGTATGCTGGCCTCTCGCGACACAAGTCGGGGAAAGCCAGCGACGCGGGTTCAAAATGATCAAACAAAACAGGTCATGAAAATCCCGCCCGGAGCACCAAGCTTGCACAAACGTGAACTGGTTGCCAGAACTCAGAAAAGGAACAGCGGTCTTCATAACAGGCACACCAGGAACGGGAAAGACCACAACGAGTCGCATCCTTGCGACAGAACTCGGAGCTCGTTACGTCGAGCCTAAGATCTTGCTTAGACGCAAAGGGCTCGACTACGTATACGACCAGAAGAGGAAAACGCGCATAGTTTCACTCAGAAGACTTCGCAATGCAATATACGAGCGAGCAGCACGAACCGACCATGGACTGGTCATTGACAGTCACATCCCTCTAGAGACCGGTCCTTTCCCCAGACTTCTAAGAGTGATTGTCCTACGTTGTGATCCGATCGTCTTGGAGCGACGACTTGAACGCAAACGATGGTCGAAACCTAAGATCGGTGAGAACCTACAGGCCGAGATCCTTGACATCTGCCTATGGGACGCCGTGAAGAACCATGGGTGGAACAAGATCCTAGAGATAGACACTACGGAGAAAGCACCCGGTCAGGTGGTCCGGTTGATTATGAGAGACCTGTGCAAGAGACGAGTTCAGAAGCAACCAAAAGTGAACTGGCTGTCGAATATGAAACGCAAGGGGATCCTGATTCGTTATCTCAAGTGAGGGTCGAGATTGAAGAGAACCTACCTTGTGGTAGCCTGCCCGAAATGTCGCGGGCTCCTACTCGCACTACAGGGAAGAAAGACTCGGCAATGCCCCTATTGCGGAACCAAGATGAAGCTCACGAAGACGGAGGTTCTTTGGGTAACGAGCGACCTCGAAGAGGCACGCTCGATCCTTCACTCCAAGCGGCAAGACAGATCTGGACTGATGACAGCCAACGAATATCAGAAGCAGATCAGCACAGACTTTTAACACCGATGGATTAGTATGTGTGGTGGTCATTTTGTCTTCGGCTGCGGATAGGAAGTTCTCCGAGGAGCTTGCGCTTCTCCTTCAGAAACCAATCGTTGTCGAAACCAATAGTGGCAAGAGATACACGGGCATTCTCTCCGGAGTGGATACGGACACCCTCACGGTGTGTATTTCAGAATGCACCGACGAGTCAGGGAAGACTGTGCATAGGCTATTCATTACAGGACACTCCATCGCACAGATGTACAGCGTGGAGAAACCGTTCGCCCTGCAATCACTTGCCGACAGACTCGAGCGAGTTTTCCCAAGAATGGTCAGGATAGTCGAAGGAGCAGGCGTAATCGTGGTCATGGACAAGATCCGACTGGGGGAAAAGGGCATTATCGAAGGATCAGGACCGGCCGCAGAAAGAGTTCAGAGAGTCTATGACGAGTTCATGAAAGAACAATCCAAAGGGACCTAGTGCCAAGCCGAGAAACGAGTTTACAAGCTGGAAGTCTGATCCAATACACACATTTGCACGGAATTCGCATGGATCCTATCGAATGATGTGCTTTGTCCTTCGAGATCAGCCAGCGAGATGTCCTAGGCAGAGTAGGGACATTTGAGACCAAGACCGGAAAGCTTGAGACACCAGCACTTTTCCCTGTCGTGAACCCGCTTGCTCAAGAGATCTCTCCACGCGTGATGTTCGAAAAACTCGGATGCAAAGCTCTAATCACAAATGCATATCTGATAATGCGACGAGCAGGGAACGCTGGAGTCACCAACATACATGGTTTCCTAGATTTCCCTGGCGTGATCGCCACAGACTCGGGTGCTTACCAGATTCTCCGCTACGGAGAAGTCGAGATCAGCCCCTTGGAGGTTATTCAGTATCAAGAGTCCGTTGGAACTGACATCGGCGTTATCTTAGATTTGCCCACAGGATCGAGGGCTTCCAAAGCCCATGCAACCGAGACTGTCAAAGAGACAATCAAGAGAGCTGATGAGGCACAGAAAGCGATCACAAGGAGAGACATAGCTTGGGTGGGGCCGATACAAGGAGGAACGTTCCCTGATCTCGTCGCTCACAGCGCTCGTGAGATGGCGAAGCGAGGATTCGACATATACGCGCTCGGAAGCCCAACCGAAGTGATGGAACAATACCTGTTCGCGGACCTAGCCGATATGATTTTCGCAGCAAAGACGAACCTCCCTTCGAGTGCACCGTTCCACCTCTTCGGCGCAGGTCACCCCTTCATGCTCGCATTCGCCGTTGCGCTTGGATGCGATCTATTCGATTCAGCTGCATACATACTGTATGCACGCAGAAGCCGCTACCTCACCAGCGGCGGCACTATGCATCTAACGCAGATGGAGCACTTCCCGTGTAGATGCGGTGTATGCGCCGGGAGGACGCCTGATGAGGTCAGATCACTTCCTCTCATCGAGAGGACGCAATTCCTTGCTGAGCATAATCTGTCTGCATGTTTGCAGGAGATTGACACCATCAAAGAGTCCATCGTTGAAGGAAGACTCTGGGAACTCGTCGAAGCGAGATGCAGGGCCCACCCGAGCCTGCTGGAAGGCTTTCGAAGAATCAGAGAGCACAAGTCTCATGTCACGCTCGGTGCGCCCTCAACAAAGCGGAAAGGGATCTTCTTCTTCGACTCAACGAGTCTTCAGAGACCGGAATATGTCATGTACCTTGAAAGACTAGTCCGAGACTATGAACGTCCGAAAGCAGCAACGGCGATACTACTGATGCCTGCGACCCGACAAAGTCCCGAAGACAAAGCAAGAATGCGTATGGAACTCGTGAAGGTGGACCGTGGCGCACATGTCTGCCTATACTCCCCACCGTACGGCCTGGTGCCTTCAGAGTTGGAGAACACTTTTCCGTTCATGCACACTGAGATCGCGGGAGAACCTGATCCTGAAACCATCAAGGCAATGGCAGAAGCTGTTCGGACATACCTCATCAACAACAAGGCGTACCGGTCGCTAGTTGTTGTCCACTCAAACAGGCACTGGCAGACACGCTTCGCCAGATTGTGCGGGCACATCTGCAAGGGCATGGGTTTGGAGTTCTCTTGCCATAGTGATCACAAACTCCCAAGCCCGCCGACTGAAATACTAGGCAATCAGAGGAAGCGTCCATACAAGGCAGTCAGTGACAAATTGATCCGAAGGAAGCCGTAGGGTTCAAGTGTCCATGGCGCGATGGGCAACCTCCTGCCGGATCTCGTCACAGAAGTCATGGAGACGTTCAACGGATACAAGAGTAACCGAGAATTCAAGATCACGTAGTCCATTGTGACTACGCGTTCTCATCAGAAGTTGTGAGATCCTGATTGGAGAACCATGATCGACCCTGTTGCGAGATCACGGATTAACCCCACGGAACTCTGATGGCAAGGATTTTAACGACAATCGCGTGGATGAGAGTACAGCGACCATCAATGAGCCGCCAACGTTTCCTTCGTCATCCGACGAAGCTGTTCGAGGTCTCCGCGGGGAAGACAACAGATCAATTGGTATCAGAAATGACTTCCACGGCCTTCCAAGGTAGGAGACTTGGAGAAGCTTTCGAGATCTGGACTCGAATGCTGAAGAAGCGCCAGATAGTCATTTGGATTGGAATCGCAGGAGCCATGGTCCCAGCCGGAATGCGAAAGCTCATTGCACAACTGATACGAAGAAGAATGGTCGACGTTCTGGTAACCACAGGCGCGACGATCTACCACGACAGCTACGAAGCAACCGGAGGAAAGCATTTTGAGGGGACCGACAAAGTTGATGATGTCCAGCTCAGGAAGAACCGAGTTGACAGAATGTACGATGTATACGCCGACGAGAAGAAGTTCTACCGACTCGATATTGAGATCGAGAAGGAATTCTGCTCTCTGCTTAGAGATAACTACCCCTACTCCTCTCGCCAGATCACTGAAAAACTCGGCGCTTGGCTTTCTGAGAAAGCACGAGACAAAGACAGCATCTCAATCGCTGCAAAAGAAGCCGGCGTTCCGATTTTTCTCCCTGCCCTATGTGACAGCTCCTTGGGTTTTGCGATGATGTTCGCCAACAGGAGAAGGGGAAGAAGAATCATCGTTGACCACATGAGAGATGTTCACGAGAGCGCCATGATTACTGAGAAGTCGTCGAGGAGTGGCGTAGTGATCTTCGGGGGCGGAGTTCCCAAGAACTTTATACAGCAATCTGCAGTTGTGGCAGGCTACGCGACGAGGCACGATCGAACACACGACTATGCGCTTCAAGTGACGACGGACGCGGCACACTGGGGAGGTCTCAGCGGTGCGACTCTTGAAGAGGCGAAAAGCTGGGGCAAGTACAGTCCAAGGGCGCAGATAGTTACTTGCCACGTGGACTCCACCATAGCGTTGCCGATACTCACTCAAGCTCTTGCTGACAGGTTCAAGCGCGTCAGAAGGAACATACCATGCTTCGAGTGGACGGCGGACTCGCTCAAGATCACGTTCCAAAGGTTCAAGGCATAGACCTAGGAGAGTCGCGGACTACACAGCTAAATACATGCGAATATCGGTCTAGGAATGGGCCCGGGCCCGTAAGGACGTGAAACTCCCGGGAAGCTCAGCCAGGTTGGAGCGACCGTAACACTCTGGACAGAGCACAGTTGTCGAAGCTCATAACCGGTTGGTCGGGCGTTCAAATCGCCCCGGGCCCATCACAATCATCCGCAATCTTGACGTGTCCAAGAACTACTTGGTTCGTGATATTCAGCGAGAAACAGCTTTCGCAGATCGGGAGTAATCGATTCCGTCGGGTAGCGCTCAATAGCGCCTACGACTGTTGGACGCGCCTGATGACCAGTTGGATGTCCTCGGATTTGACGGTCTTGCGGCCCGCATGAGTGGCAAGTGTTGTGGCCTCCTTGCTGACGCGTATAGCGTATTCCTCTAGGATGCGACGCATCTCCTCCACTGCGTCATCCCCCACTCGTTCAGCACCAGCTTTCTCGATGAGTCTCCGAACCGCCGCTGTGGAAAGTTCACCGTTTCGCATCAAAATAACCAGAAAAAGGTTTGGAATTGCAGATTCTATTAAGGTTTGCCACTTCTCGACAGTATGAGCATGATTAACGCCTTCTGCGGCGACTAGGGCCGCTTTTGAGCCCTTCTCATCTACTGCGCCATGTCAATCGGGACCCTAGCTCAGAAGGAAAAAGAGATGGAAATGTGAACTCCCCCTCGTAACGCGGCTCGTACGTGGCTCCTGCACCCCAGACGGGCCCCGGCGGACGAGTCCAAAAGCGAGCTTGCATTGTGGCTCGCGTTGGCGAGATTCGACAACGCACTGCAACTATGAAGCATCAGTAGTCGTGAGTCAATTAACCCTAGGTTTTTAGGCTAGACACATGATTGCAGGCACTCGCACCGAATCGGTGATAACAACTTGGGAAAGGTTCGCACGGAAACGGTCAAGCGCGCAGCAAGGGAACTGATCGAGAGATTCCCTGACAAGTTCACAAACGAGTATGAAGCAAACAAGGCAGCGATCAATGAAGTACTGAAAGCACCGTCAAAGAAGCTTAGAAACCGAATAGCAGGGTACGTGACACGTCTCAAAGTAACGGATGCCCAGAGAGCAACGCTGATGCAGATGAGTCCAGAAGCCCAGCTGGATCTCGGCGAAGATGAGGAAGAACAAACCCAAGAGGAAAGCACGCCTCCGACAGCTTAGACTCTTTCTTCACTGAGCACTCCACGCATGAGATACATTCTCTCTTCTTTGCGCTTTCACAATTTGCCGGGGTGGCGATCCGATCATTGTTCAAATCTCTTGAAGCTCGTGCGTGACTGTTAGAGCCATATTATCCAGAATACAGTACGGCTCTTGTCGAGACCCATTGAACACGTAACAATACCCAGATCACAAATTGTTTCATTCAATATCACAGAGCCGATGTCCAGATCAAAGTCATTTGCCGGTGGCTGCAAAAACAGGTTTCAATTCTTGCGATAGGAAGCGAATCTGGAAGTTGACAATCAGACCCTCGACAGACCGCAAGTCAGGGGACCGGGAAAGGGAATTCATCCATGTTCATTTGCTGCCATCTTGTAACCATCGTTGAGACACCAAAGTGACAAGACTTACATGGTAAAATGTGACCGCACGATCCATCTTGGCGACGACGACTGCGTTTGCAAAGACTTTTATGGGAATGGAATGGGGTAAGCTCCGTACGTGTTTAAGGGAGGCGCATGCTGATGGTGGAAATGTTCTGTGTCAAATGCAAGGAGAAGAAGACAGTCCCCGATGATAGCGTGACGAAGGAGAAGACTGCAAAAGGACGCAACATGATACGTGCTGTCTGTCCAACCTGTGGAACGAAGATGGTCAAGTTCGTGAAGTGACTTCCGGACTCTGTAACTCCGCAACAGGGCACTGTATGAGCGACTCGATGAGCTGTGCCCTCTTCTACCCCTTCTGATTCTTGACTAATTCCGTGGAGGTCACCATTGCAAGGAACGGGTTCAAAGCATTGGCCGAAGCGACCAAGCAAAACTCGCCTGAACTCATGATTAGACACGAGCAACTCGATCTTCACATCTATCTGTCGTCAATTGACAGTCTACTTCTTCACGAGGAGACGATTCCTGATCGAGTGGCCGAACTGAAGCTCGAATTCGTGCGTGATGAAGTGGTTAAGGATCCGGTAGTTGTCGACGCCAATTCATGTGTTGTTCTCGACGGAATGCACCGCGTGGCCGCGTTGAGAGAGCTCGATTGTACGTGCCTACCGGTATGCGCGGTCGACTATCTCAGTCCGAGTATCAAAGTCGGTGCGTGGTATAGAGCGATCTTCGGCAAAGCAAGTCCTAGTCAGGTCAAGCTCGCACTCTCGGCATCGGGCGTTGGATTCGAAGGATTCCCATTCGACATTTCGAACATCACGGAGAATCCTACGCTCGCAATGCTCTTTGCGGACCGCGAATGTCTCAAACTCGAGAGTAACGGTCTGCAAGTCTTTGAAACGCTTAAGATCGCAGAGCGGTGCCTCCGAGAACTATGTCTCATTGTGAAGTTCGAAACCGAGAGCGACGCGCTCCAAAACCTCGTCAACAAGAAGACAGAGGCCATAATGACCCTGCCAAAAATAGACAAGGCATCAGTCCTGAAAGCGGGACTCACGAGGCGACTACTGCCTCACAAAGTAACGAGACATGTCATACCCGCACGACCATTAGGAGTGAACGTACCTCTGAAGACACTCATGGATCGTAACACTCCGCTCACAGAGTCGAACAAGAGATTCGTTTCGAGCCTGCAAACAAGAGGAACGACTCGCAGACCTTCAGGGACCATAATGGGAGGCAGACGCTACGAAGAGGAGACGTTTATCTTCAACTAGCCCAACCTCCACAAGAAGGTCTGACGTTGCGGGTTCGCGTGAAATTCTACGGAGTTCTGAAGACAGCTGCAGAGACGGAGGGACTTGAGATTGATTTTGACAGCGAAGTCTCTGTAAGGCAGCTCGTGAACAAACTCGTCGACGTGATTGCTCGCCCTGAATTTGAGACATACCTGATAGACGCAGACATGAAAGACCCTAGACCGAACGCACTGATCCTCATCTCAGGAACAGAAGTCGGAGCGCTAGACGGCATCGATACTACGCTGAGAGATGGAGATGAGATCGTATTCCTCCCAGTTGCGCATGGAGGTTGAATGGTCCCGTGAGCCAATCCGTCTCACATACTTTATATGAACCCCGGCAAGGCTAGCTTGAGTCTGTCTGAGAGCTGAAGGTAATGCCCGCGGAGATCAGCGATGTCGACGAATTCGTTCGAATTTCGGAGCGAGCGGAAGAGTGTAGAGTGAAACGTCTGGAAGATGTGGTCAAGTTGAAACTGAGAACACCGGGCAAGCTCTACACAATAAAGCTGAATGCTGACCAAGCCGCAGAAGTCATCAAACGGGTCAAGTGTGAAGTCATAGAGACCTAGATAGCCGAGACCTACCGTGCCCGCGCATTTGTTGAGGGCAAATGGTTAATGGATGACTGGATCAGGCGGGCCTTCTCTTCTGAAATAGGCAATGTTGTCCATTCTCCTTACGAACCTTGTGCAGCGTCCACACTCGGACGCCAATATTGGCTGCTGATCCTCAGGACAAGTGAGGACCTCCACGTTAAGGATGCGATAGCGTGGTGATGTCGGGCTTACGCCGTAGGCTTTGATGAAGTCCTCCAATGTAAGCTCAGGTGCCAATGGATCGTCCAAGTCAATGATGACCTGAATTGACCGAATAGGAACTCGAACGAAGGTCCCCGAATTCTCAGCGAGCAATCCTTGCTTCCTCTCTTCCTCGTCTTGAGAGGACCTCTACCCATGGGTTACCGGCGAAGAATGTCGGCGGGTTCTCCATTGCAGCAATTGGACGTAAGGTGCGTGTCGAAGCGAGAGCCTTGAGAGGCTCTGGAGCAGAAGGCATGTGCCTCAGGGACATGAGTTCCTCGCTCAAGCTTTGGACAGTTCGTTCGAGAGTATCGATCTGGGTGCGAAGTTCTCGGATCTCATTTTCAAACCGATCATTTGATGCCATATTGGTCTGGGACGCCACTATGGCCGCCGTCTCGAAGTACCGGGCAGGTAGCGCTTCCTCGACGTTTCTATGGTCGTATGTGAAGAGTCCGATACCTCTCTCACGAAAAAGCCTCGCGTCGGTGATAGAAGCTGCGCTCTTGGGAAGAGCAAGATATGTCCTGTTCGATTTTCCAGCAAGAGCTGCTACCTTCATGATCGAATTCAGGAAGGTTTGTCGATTTGCCCAGTTCGATTCGTCGAGAATGACCACGCGAACACTCGTATCCTCACCTTGGAAGAGCATGTCCGGGATTGGACCTGTGTCCGCGATGGGAGACTCAGCAAGGCCGGCAGTCATGAAGCGTTGAAGGATCCTTTGCTTTATGTTGACAGGGTTAGGCTGCGACAGGGAGCCATCCCTCCATGCGCTCCCAATTCCATCTGTAGTCCTCGGGAACCGCATAGCCGTAGATAATGCATCCATGCCAAACCGAGTGTTGCGGGTTCTTCGTCATCTTGACGGATACTCCCTTGATTCCCTTTTCCTTCAGCAGCATCTTCATCTTTGTAGGAGCGTCCGCTGCGAAGTCTCGGAGTTTCTCGGGGGGTTGCCAGCTGAAGTTTCCGCCAGAGAGCAGAATCTCCTTGTAGAGCAGGGGTTGAAGCTCTACTGGGCACTTCTCGACAGATCTCACTATTGCCTCTGCAAGATCGATCATGCCTTCGAAGACTGTGTCGCCTATCTTGATGTCTTTCGGCCTAGGCATTCCGCGCGTTATGTAGCTTTGAAACAGCTCATTCTGAGGGTTGAAGACATATTCTCCGATCAGGAATCTCTGCCATGACTTTTCAGCGAAATCGACTTCGACTCTGGTTCCTGACACCTTGAGCTTTGCTCTGAACTTCGAAGGGCTATCCTTCGCGGCCTTGACCGCCTTCTCCAGATTCAGCGGAAGAAGACCCAAGTCCTCTTTCACGCGACGGACAAACGCTTCTTCGCGGGCAAGATCTCCGTATCCTAGATCCTTCAAGATCTCAGCGGTGATGGAATTCGCCTCTCCGCCTCCGCGATTTACGGCGACCAGCGCGCTACGTATCGGGTAACTGCTAATCGGACACACCTGCGTATTTCCGTGTCCAGATTCCACCACGACGCATGTGGTGACGCCGTGACCTATTGCAACTGCAAACGGTTGAGAGATCACAGTGGAGGCTTTCACCAGTCCGTCCTTGGCGACTTCCTTCATGGTCTCGAAGAGACTCTCGTACATGTATCGCGGCGAGACACTGGAAAGCGATGCCACCAAGTAGAACCCTTCGAAGTTCTTGTCTTGTTTGGGTCGGAACATGTTGAGGCCGAAACGGGAGATCTCGTTGACGACTCGCCAAGCTCTGTTGTCCCCGCGATCGATGACGCCATTTCGCATAGGGTAGACGAGGCGGGAAGCTAGATCCTCTGACGATTGTAGATAGAGAGGAACGTCGTCTCCGACGACAATTTCTGGTGCCTGATTCAGCGCTCGCATCATTATGGAATCTCGGTCGGGGAAGTACCCTCTGTTTCGCAATACCTTGGGGATATCACCGCAGGTTATGGGCCCGAACTTGAAATCACTGGTGCCAAAATCCATTCCGAAAGTGTACCGCTCTTTGTATTCACTCAATGCGAACTCCTCTCGACAACCAGTCTCTCACCATCGATGCGGACAACTACTTCCTCGTTGGCTGAGAAGGGAAACAGCGAATCCTTCACGATGTCAGCAGGAATGTACAGAACTCCCGTTCGGCTCCTGTCCGAACGCGTTCCGAGTATTATGCGAGCCATGCCTCGAAGAACCATGCAATTCACCTGCCAGATTGACTGGCACAGTGCACGGCAGACCGCGCAATAAGAACCGGGGAAGGACATGGCAGACTGGTGAGGCAAGTAAAACTACCAAGGACTCAGCCGCACAATAGAAGCCATTTATCACAAACTGTTCAACCCTTGTGGCCTGGTTTCCGGGGTAATTCGCGATGGCGCGCGCAACAGGTCAGTATGCGTTGACATTCCTGCTGATGTTCGCCATCGGTCTTGGTGCACCCATCTCACCCCTACTTGCGTCAAAGATGGGAGCCAGCTGGATTGAGATCGGGTTAATGGGATCCGCGTGGGGAATTGTCTTCACATTGTCTGCGTTCGTGACGGGACGTGTCTCGGACAGGATCGGGAGAAAACCTATTCTAGCAATGAGTTCCGCGTTAAGCGCACTGGCGGCCTTGTGCTTCCTGCGAGCAACTAGCGTCACAGAGCTGATCGCGATCAAGGGGATCGAAGGGCTTGCTTGGGCGTGCTTCTGGCCACCAATGGAAGCTCTCGCAACGGAGACAGCGGATGCTCAGGAGACCGGCAGAGGAATTGGACTCGTTACAACTGTCTATGCATTCGGTTTCACGATCAGCTCTTTTGCGGGAGGGTACATGACCGGCTTCTTCGGATTTCCTCTCGCCTTCTCGACCTACTTTGCGTTCGCCGCTCTTTCAATATTCGCGGTTTGGTTTGTTGAAACTCCGAAACATACAGACCACAGGATGATGATATCACCAAGTGGACTGGCCCGGAGACTCTTCTCTCGTACGCTGGCAGTTGCCAACGTTCTTGGAGCATGCTACACATTCGGATTGGCAACGATCATGATATTACTTTCGGTCTTTGCGGCGGGCTTTGGAATTTCCGTCTTCTGGATCGGGATTGCCTTCTCGGCATTCTGGGTTGGAAGGATACTCGGGGCTGCATTCGCTGGAGCTGCGTCGGACAGGCTGGGGAGAAGAAGCGTTGCTCTGACCGGTATGACTATCGGGTGCATAGGATTCGTGATGATCATGAGCGCTACGAGCCTGTTGCTGATAGTGGCTGGCGCTCTGTTGGCCGGTCTTTCTATAGGCGGCATCTTTCCAGTCAATGTGGCCATTATTGCAGATGACATCGAACCCGAGCTTCGCGGCGCTGCAATGGGGTTCTTTGAGATGAACTGCGCAATTGCTTTCATGGTCGCTTCGGCATTGGGAGGCATATCCGCCGAACTTGTCAATTCGAGAACTCCATACGCATTATCGGCGGTTGTGTTCGCCTCCTGCGTAGTCGTACTCGGCGTTCTTCTACCACACCGTCCAAGAAAGCAACAGTGACATCGTCATCCAGCTCGTAGAACCACGTGCAATGGCATCGGACCTGTTTCAGGGGATTCGGCACAACAGATAGGCTTCTCGGACCGCTCGATACTCTTTTTACTCATCTGGTTCATGCGTACGCCCGAAGCGAGTGTGACACATGCTCTCTTTGAAACCCAATGACTTCACAGGAACTAGACTCCTTGATTCACGCAACGTTCTAGCTGTATTCTATGCCAACTGGTGCCCGTTCTGCAGAAGGTTCCTCACACTCTTCGAAGGTACCATGATGAAGAAGACAAATCCTCAGGGGGCTCTCGTTGACATCAGCGACGAAGACAACCCATTGTGGGAAACATTCGAAGTCAACGTGGTTCCAACTCTAGTCGGGTTCAGGGACGGAGTAGCAATCGTGAGAAAGGACGGGACCGCTGGCGTAGGCCTAGGCGTACCTGAACTCGAAGATGCGCTGCGAAAGATGGAGAAAAGCTAGGCAACCCGGTGCGAAAGATTCGATCAACAAGACATATATCCAGTTGCCCGAAAGTTTGACCTCGCATTATTAGGCATGGAAGGTCTTAGTATTGAAGTTCATTGATCTTACGGTTCCGCTCGGAATAGCAACCCCGCCATGGCCAACCTACGAGCCGCTTCAAGTGAAGTACTTCAAGCGACTTGCACCAAACGGGGCGAACGGACAGATTCTGACACACTCCAACCACGTCGGTACTCACCTTGACGGCGAGATACACTTCTACACTCCTGGAAAGGATATCGCGAGTTTGACGATGGATTTCCTCGTAGGACCGGGAGCGGTAGTGGATCTCTCAGATGCGGCCGGTGACTATGATGTCTACACTTCGAAGATGGTTGAGGATAGAGTTGGAATCAGAGAAGGCGACATACTGATCATCCACACCGGCTACCACAGGTATGGTTGGGACCAGCCTACTGCTGATGAGATTCGTTACATGGTTAAGCATCCTGGCCCGGACAGGGAGTTCGCGGAATGGGCCCAGAAAAAGAAGATCAGATGGATTGGTGTTGACTGCGGTAGCGCGGACCACCCAATGAACACGATCATCCGCGACTGGATGCCTAGACAAGCAAGAGAAGCAGAGGCGCACTTCCAAAAGAAATATGGCAAACCGCTAAAGGAGTTCTTCTCGGACGATAAGTACCAGCTCATGCACATCGAGATGTTCCCCCACACGATAATTCACGCTGAGTGTGTCGGAGGAGACATCGACCTCCTCCTCAACCAACGCACAACGATAGGGTTCTTCCCGTGGCGATTCGTTGACGGCGAATCAAGCATAGGCCGATGCGTGGCTGCCTTAGAAGACGCCGAATACGACCGCCTGATGAAGAAGAAAGCATCGTTGCCAAGAACCCGATTTGGCGACGCGATTGGATGCAAGCGCTAGAGAAATGTAAACATCAGTCACGCTAGCATTGCTCGGCACGGTGCAGAAGGGCACTCAAGAGAGACTTGAGAGCCTTGCACGGAGGTTCAACCACTTGCACTTGAGACACCACTCTCGAATATTGCGCTCAAGACAGGGCGCAGTCCCTCTTCGTAGATAACGGCAGCCATCTTTCTGTAACCTTCAGAACTCAAATGCAGGCCATCACTCGAGTACTGTGAAGCAAGCCGGCTCGTGCCCTGGTCGAGAGTTGCACGGAAAACGTCTACACAACGTATCCCGATCTTTCGACAGTGTTCCTGCAGTAGCCCGTTCAACTCGATCCGTGGGGGAATTCCTTCGTCGTATCCGATTATTGATGGCACAGTACACGCGATCGGCGTTATTTGGTTCTCAAGTGAAAGCCTGTACATCTCGCTGAGGTTCCGGAATATGTCTCTTGGAGCGAGCCCCCACCCCAAATCGTTCGAACCTCCTAGGATTATCACTACTCCCGGCGTAAGACGGATCACGTCCGAGCCGAATCGAGCTAGCATCTGTTCGGAAAGCTCGCCAACAATTCCCTTGTTGACAATCTCGATTACGAGCGAATCCGATGGAAAGTCCCGACTGATACGATCGGTCAAGACCGTTGTGTATGGAGTCGACTTCCCCATGTCTTCACCGAGTCCGTACGATTGAAAACCGACTGTCAGGCTGTCACCTAACGCTACCACTCTCACACGCGACGATACATTGGGAATCGATTTCGCCATGTCTTCCGACACCGATCCGGAATCCTCAACCCTCTACCATCGAGCCGTTCGAACTAAGGGATTGACTTCTACAACTTTTTTATATGGTATTAGTCGTCTTCGTGAACGGCGATTCGTTTGGCGAGTCTGTGGACAGGCCTTCTTCTTCGCGTCGCAAAGCACTGGATCGCGGGGGAGACTTGTGAAGACGCATTCGCACGCGCTCAACAATCTAACACTCACAAAGTGCGAGGAATAATCAACCTGCTTGGAGAGGAGACAACTTCCAGAGAGGAGACGACTGCCGCCAAGAGCAAAATCCTCGAGATTCTGGAGGCCATCAAGTCACGCCAAATCGAAAGCTGCATTTCCGTGAAGCCCACCCAGTTGGGCCTATCGATTGACCCGTCGCTCTTCAGAAACAACCTCGCTGAGATTCAGAGCAAGGCCGAATCGCTTGGAACCTTCGTCTGGGTCGACATGGAAGGCTCACCGTTCACGGCGCAGATAGTCGACTCTTACCTCGAATTCCGCAAGAAACACGACAACATCGGAATCGCGATACAAGCCTACATGAAGAGAAGCGAGGCAGACGTGAACCGCATTCTCGATCTTGGAGGAGCGATCAGACTGTGCAAAGGCGCCTACAATGAGAGCCCCGAAATCGTTTACAAACGAAGAAATCAGATCAATGAGAACTTCTCGAAGCTAATGCGAACCATGTTCGAACGCGGAAGAGGTTTTGCCATCGCGACTCATGACGAGAAACTGATCGAGGAAGCGACACGCCTAAGCAACGTCCATCACGCGGATTTCGAGTTCGAGATGCTAATGGGCATCAGAGACAAGAAGAAACTGGAACTTGTTGAAAGAGGATACCGTGTAAGTGAGTACATCCCCTTTGGCAAGAGCTGGTGGGCTTACTCGAAGAGACGGATTCGGGAGCACAAGAGCAACATATTCTTACTCGCCCGTTCACTTGTGAGTGGATAGAGTCTTTCACTAAGCATAGAATCCATGTGACACAACATCCACTCGGAATCAAACGAGTATGGATACTTGCTCATTCAGGACTTTCCTGAGAGCAGACTCGATCCGCTCCTTGCCGGCCAAGACGGAAGCTCGTAGTCGAGTCTCCTGTGACTCCAATTCGGTGATGCGGTCATGACACTCCTTGATTTCTAGGTGAATATCACTGGACCGTTTGCGAACTGAAAGCCACTGGTCGTAGAGGCCAGATCCTCTGAGCTGCCTAAGGACTTCCCGTCGGTTTGCCTCCAAAATGCCATGATCCTCTCTAAATCGGTCAAGCGCCCCAGCTTGAAGTACCTGTATCGCTTCAGCGGCCCTCCGTTTTCTTCTCTGATCAAGGAGCAGCTCATCACGTTCGAGTAACTCGTAGACCGAGACAAGCAGCTGTCGCATCTCGCCAGCTGGAATCTCCAGCACCGCCGCCAACGCGTTCTCAATCACCTTGTTGACCGTCGCCTTGTTCGGCCCCTCAAGCGCCTTACTGTCAGCTCGATCGATTTTTCGCAGCGGCTTCAGCAATGGTTCTAGCAACCCAAGTATCTCCGCCTCTTTCTGTCGAGCCTGCTGTTCAATTTGATTCAGCTCCTTGAGGGCATGATCACGACCAAGTGAGGAGAGATCATCCCGAAGTCTTGCTTCTTGATCCTGTAGGTTCTTCGCGGTTTCTCGTGTTTGCTGGATCTCATCCATCTTGAAACTCAGTTCACGAGCAGCCCTCACGAGTTGATCTGCGTCCTCTGCTATGAGCTGAAGCTCCTTCAGGTTGGAGCTATCAAGAAGTTGACCAAGTTCCGTCACGCCTTGACTGAGGGTGGCTATGGAGTCCTCGAGGATCGAGGACTCGGATTTGACAGCCCGTATGATGCTTGGGACGTATCTGTTGTACGTTTTCACGATCGCCCGAATGGTCTGAATCGACTCCTCTTGGAATCTCCTCAACTGATCGTATGTCGGGTCAGGCCTGTGCGCAATCAGCGACCTGCAAGCATCAAGGACTTGTTCGGAGAGTCTGGCGCCATGTTGCTCCGCCGGCTTGCTAAGGGTTCCCCAAGCCCGTCCAACTGCCTCACGAAGGTTCAGCGCAGCCTTCTCGACCGACCCGACCGATTTGAAGACATGCTTAAGTGTGGATGAGAATCTTCCATGATACGATCGCTCTCTGTCAGCTATGATCTGACGCATCCTCTCGCCAAGGTCCTGAACAGGGATTTCCATGCGTCCTCATTCCTTCCATTCATGCGACGGTCGAATCCGGATGAGATCAAGCCAATCGAAATCGAGTTTGACATGGGGTGGAACCGATATGCATATGAGGGTTTCTTCCAGATTTGCCATGGTCAGTGTGTGCCATGCCATTCTGCGCCAAATGTGGAGCCCAACTCATGCCTGGAGGGACGTTCTGTCAGAAATGTGGTACTCCCGTCTCTCCCGCCACTGGGGCCCCAACGCCTAATGTAAGCGGCCTTCCGCCTCACCCTGAACCTACACAGATACCCTGTACAACAGCATTCTCCATTTCAGGTCGTAGAATTGTCAAAGAGCTTGGGATCGTAAGAGGATTGACTGTTAGGACCCGCGGCATCGGAGGGCGATTCCAAGCCGGAGTGAGCGCGATCGTTGGTGGCAAGGTTGATGCATACATCGACATGTGTGAACAGGCACGATCGGAGGCGCTCCAACACATGATCGACCATGCACGTGCTATGGGTGCAAACGCGGTCATCGGTATGCGATACGACACCACTGAGATAGCTGAAGGAATGGATGAAGTTCTCGCCTATGGTACAGCCGTCGTAGTCGAGTCCGCCTGAAACTGCTGGCCTCTTGGTCGGGAACTCTTAGCACCAGGCACTTCGGGAACACGTGGCATTGGAAGCCCAGTAGATATCGTCAGGTCGGACTCCGTGGCATCTCACCAATCGGCGAGTCTTGTCGAAAACGAAGGGCTACCAGCGGCTTCCTCCACTTCGACTCCAGTCCGTGCAAACTGCAGGCACGTGCGTATTCTAGGAACTCGCGTTGGTCAAGCCGTCATGACAATCATCGAAATGAGGGAGCCGACGTTCTCTAGCGCGCTCTCAGTTTGGCCGTTGCCTCCATGTCAGGTTCAGCTGAGTCTTTCCGGATGACAACTCCGTAGATTCGCTCGGCGTCCTCTTTCGAGATGTATTCGTTCTTCACGTCCCAGGCGACACGATCTACATCTCTGGACTGTGGGTTACGGTAACCGCCTCCGGCTCCGGTCTTGAGTCTTACGAGATCTCCCTTCTTCAGAACTTCAGCAGCTACTTTCCTAGTCTTGCGTGGTTCCTGTCCTTGCTTCATTATGATGAAGTAGTTCGCGGTGCCTTTCCGGCCGCCCTCCATTCCCCAGCATGGGTAAACGGATCTGCCGAAGGACGCGGTGAATGAGGCTTCGGAATTCATTACTCTGTAGTCCTTGATCAGGCCGAAGCCGCCCCTGAACATCCCGTGGCCGCAGCCGTCCTCGACATTGAGCGAATACTGTTCCACCCTGATCGGTTGCCTCACTTCTATGACTTCGTTTGACATTATGAAGGTCTCTCCGTCGCCACTGCAGACGAGACCGCTCTCGCCGTCCTTGTTCAGGCCGCCTCCCCAACCTCCTGCCTGAGGCTCCACGATGGCGAAGGGCTGTTTCGTCTTGTCGTCGATTCCTCCTACGATTGTGGCGCAAACGCTGAGGAAATGTCCGGCCGTAAGGTTGCTAGGCATCTGCGGGGCCAAGGCCTTCCATACGATGTCTGTGACGAAGGACATGGCTTCCCAATATGTGGAGGTAGGAGCTGGATACTTCGGGTTGAATATGCTCCCTTCGGGAGCAATCAGGTGAAGCGGCTCGAAGTTTCCTTCATTGACAGGCAAGTGCGGGTCGATTACCGCTTTCATTATTGCCTTTGCGGCCGAGAGCGTGGCTGGATAGGGCGAGTTGATAGATCCTTTGGCCTGAGGGCCCGAGCCTGTCAGGTCCACCAAGAACTTGTCGCTGGATATCTCCACGGCAACCTTGACTGGAATCGGGTTGTCCGATACTCCGTCGTCATCAATCATGTCCTCAGCTTCGAATCTTCCGTGCGGAAGTTCCTGCAGCTTCTTCTGTGTCATCAGTCTGCCTTGTTGTATTCCCCATTCCATGTACTCCTCCACCGCGTTCAAACCATACTTGTCGCACAACTCGACTATTCGTCTGTTACCGACCCTAAGGGAGGCAGCTTGGGCCTCCATGTCCCCGAGAGTCATGTCCGGAGTCCTGACGTTCCATCGAATTAGATCGATCAGATCCTCGTTTGGTCTGCCTCTCTTGAAGAGCTTGACCGATGGGAACTGCAGACCCTCCTGATAGATCTCCGTAGCGTCAGATGTCCAGCTGCCGAAGTGCATCCCGCCTACCTCTGACCAGTGGCCCTTGTTAGCGGAGAACGCCAGAAGTTTGCGCTTGTAGAAGACTGGCATGACGAGCGTGACATCGTTCAAATGAGTCCCGTGCGTGTGCGGGACGTTCATGACGATTATGTCGCCGTCTTCGAAACCTTTTGGCCCATACTTCTTCAGCGCGTCCTTCACAGCGATGTCCAAAATACCGAGGAACCCGGGCACTCCGTTGGCCTGCGCGATCAACCTGCCGTTGGCGTCCGTGATCCCGCATGCGTAATCGAGCACCTCGTAGATTACGGGGCTCTTGCTCGTTCTCCCAAACGCTGCGAAAGTCTCTTCCGCAGCTGAGATGAGACTGCTACCTATTATCTCAAGTGTGAATCTGTCAGTCTTGGTCATCTAGACAGCACCCCTCTTCACGCTGATGATAAGATGCCCGTATTTGTTCACCGTCAACACATCCCCGGGCCCCACTAGTGTCGTCGATGTTGTCTCCTCCACGATCGCTGGCCCCTTTATCTTGGCCCCTACAGGCAACAGTGACCTTTCGAATATCTTGGCATCACACTCTCCATCGGGCAGCACCACTCTTCGCTCTCCCCTCCTCGCCTTCGAGAACGACGGTTTCAGTTTCTTCATCGGCTTGACGGTGGGTTTCTTTACGCGCCCATATGCCGTCAGCCTTGTGTTCACGATCTCCACGGGATCCTTCAGGCTGAATGTGTACTGCGCTTGATGCAGCCTATCGAATCGCTCTTTCGTCTTCTGGATATCTGTGGACTTCAGCGGAATCAAGTCCACCGGAGTGTTGACCGTGTGTTCCTGACCAAGGTATCTGAGGTCCAGAGATGGCCTGAAGTAAGCTTCTTGGTCCGTAACGCCTTCCTTGCGCAATATCTCGACCGCCCGTTCCTTCAACCTATCATAGATGGAGTTCAGCTGGACCAAGATTGGCTCCTCGAACGGCAATACTTTCGTCTGCACGAAGTCGTGTCTGAGATCCGTCAGAAGCATTCCCCACGCCGAAAAGACGCCTGGGACAAGCGGAACTATTACCGTCTTCACGCCCAGATCCCGTGCGAGGTCGACGGCGAACATTGGCCCCGCGCCGCCGAACGCCACTATCGCGAAATCCCGCGGATCGTAGCCTCTTCTGACCGATATCAGTTTTATCATGTTGATCATATTGGCGTCAGCGATCCTGATGGCGCCCAATGCTAACTCGTGAAGGGGCAGACTCAACCGTTTGCTCAGAGGCCCTAGCGCTTTTTCTGAGAGGTCTTTGCGTAGGCGTATCTCACCACCAAGGAAGTATTCGGGGTCGATAATCCCTGTCACAACGAAGGCATCTGTAAGTGTTGGCCTGTCGCCGCCCTTGTCGTAGCATGCCGGGCCGGGGTCGGCGCCAGCGCTTATTGGTCCCACTCTGAGTGACCCGACATCGTCTGCCCAGATGATGCTTCCGCCACCAGCCCCTATTTCCACTATGTCCACAATAGGAACCTTGAGGGGATACCCTGCAGAGAATGGTGTCTTTTCGAGATTGTACTCAGCACTTATCCTGACTTTGCCGTCGTCCACGAGTGAGGTCTTCGCCGTGGTTCCGCCAACATCCAGAGCTATTACGTTGCGCATTCCGGTAGCGCTTCCTACAGCGGCCGCGCCGATTACTCCCCCCGCAGGCCCTGACTCGACCTGAAATACGGGAGTAGCGATCGCCTGCTCGAAGGACGCTACTCCACCATTTGATTGCATCACGAAGAGGTCTGCTTTGACGCCCAAGTTCTTGAGCCCCTTCCTGAGGTTCTGAAGGTAGCTGTCAACTATCGGTTGAACGTACGCGTTCGTTACGGCCGTGTTCGTCCTCTCGTACTCTCTCCATTCGGAGCAGAGCGACACGGAAGTGGACACGTACGCACCTGGCAGAAGCTCCTTGATCCTGGTCGCACATCTTTCCTCGTGTGCAGGATTCGCGTAGGAATTGTAGAGACAGACGGCGATTGAATTAACGCCTTCTTTCTTGAACAGAGAGGCTATTCCTTCGAGGTCTTCTTCGTGCAGCCTGTCGACAACGGTGCCGTCGGCATCTGTCCTTTCTCTTACCTCTGTTCTGAGGTACCTAGGCACGAGGGGCTCGGGCTTCCTATACATGAAGTTATACATGTCAGTCCTGTTGGATCTCTGGATCTCCAGAATGTCTCTGAACCCTTTGGTCGTCACGAGACCTGTCTTTGCACCCTTCCTTTCGGTTATTGCGTTGATGACCATTGTGGAGCCGGTCGCTACAAAACGTCTGATCCTGTCTCCTTCCACTCCGCTCTTCTTGATCGTATTCATGACGCCGATTGAGAAATCCTTTGGCGTAGTTGAGTCCTTGATGAAGATCAATTCGCCAGTATCTTCGTCGAGCGCACAAATGTCGGTGAAGGTTCCACCTACGTCCACAGCCGCCCTTACGATCATGCTCCTTTGCCGGAATACTCTTTACATTTAAGTCTGTGCTACGATCAACATATTCGGTCGACGCACCTACCACCATACGAGACCGACGTTGGAGGTTGAAAGTTCGATGGAGAACAAGAAAGCGAAACTTCTGCATTTCAAAGGAGGAAATCTGCCAAAGAGTTCCTTAGAGTATTTTGTGAAGGAGGGCGAGGTCCCGCGGGTTCAATTTGGAACGGCTACCATTCTGCCGAAGGGCAGGCTTCCCTCCGAGTCGTATAGCAAGCATGATCGCCATTCGGAGATTTCCTACATCATATCGGGCAGCTGCACATTCCACGCGAATGATGATATCGCAGTACTGGAGGAAGGCGACACTCTCTACAACCCGCGCGGAACCAACCATTTCGTCGAAAATCCGAGGCAGGAGCCTTGCGTCATTTTCTGGGCGCTGGTCGAGGAGTAACCCGCGCGTCCTACAAGATGGCCTCAGTGCCCCGCATTCGGGTCAACCCAGGCAGTTCACATATTCTTCCCGGCTGATGGGTACAGATGACAGGCAACGTGATGCCCATTCTTGTATTCTATCATGATCGGGACGATATCGCGACAAATGTCCATCACGAAAGGACAGCGAGGGTGAAAGCTACATCCTGGCGGAACGTTCAAGGCCCCAGCGATCTCTCCGGTGCTCGTGATCTTCTCTGGCTTCAGCGCTTCCTCCTCAGGCGTGATCACCGGAACCGCCGAGAGGAGCATCTTTGTGTATGGATGCAAGGGGTTGCTGAAGAATTCGGGCGTACCAGCCAGCTCGACGATCTTCCCTAGGTACATGATCCCTACTCTTTGGGCGACGTTCCGCATCAGGCTCAGATTATGCGTGATGAAAAGGTATGACAGGTCGAAGTCTTTCTGGAATCTCATGAGCATGTTGATGATCTTTGCTTGGATAGAGACATCCAATGCAGAGGTAGGCTCGTCCAAAACGATGAACCTCGGCCCAGTGGCTAACGCTCTGCCGATAGCCACAGCTTGTTTCTCGCCCCCACCCTGTTCGCCTGCGTATCGCACTACAAATTCTCGCGGCAACTCGATCAGGTCCATCATTTCGAAGACCTTCTCAGCGTAGTTTCCATCTGGTGCGAGATGATGAACCCTGAAAGGCAGTTCCAAGATCTGCCCTATAGTCCGCCTAGGGTTAAGGGAGGAGGCCGGATCCTGAAAGACGATCTGTAGTTGCTTCTTGAGTTCCTTCGGCCGTTTGCCCACGCCCATGGATATGTCCTTTCCCATGAATGTGATGCTTCCCGCTGTGGGGCCGTAGATCCCCATAATCACGTGGCCCACCGTGCTCTTCCCGGAACCGGATTCACCCACCAAGCCGAAGGTTTCGTTCTTCATCACGCAGAAGGAGACATCGTCAACGGCCTTCACGATCCCCCGGGTCGTCTTGAAGTGTTTCTTGAGCCCTTTAACGGTTAGTATCTCCTCTCCAGACATCAAATGTCACCGTAGTGAAAACATGCGACTCTGTGGCCGTTACCGATGTCGAAAGCGGGCGGCCCATCCGTGCGGCAACGTTCCTTGGCGGAGCGGCATCTAGATGCAAATCTGCATCCGTCAGCGATGGTTATGTAGCTGGGGATTCTGCCGGCGATCCCTTCGGGGACACCCCCGCCTGTAAGCTTCGGCACCGCTTTCAAGAGATTCTGTGTGTAGGGGTGTACTGGATTTGAAAAGAGCTCGCCCGTGGGAGCCTCCTCTACCATCGTCCCCGCGTACATGACGTAGAGTTTGGTTACGAAGCCTTTGACGGCGCCTATCGAGTGGCTTATCAGGATAACCGAGAGGCCTCTCTCCTCGACTATCTGTTTCAGTTCTCTCATTATCTGGTCCTCTATGGTGACGTCCAGAGACGTGCCTGGCTCGTCGGCAATCAACAGGTCTTTGGCTGAGGCCAAGGACATGGCTATGCAGACTCGTTGCCTCATCCCCCCGCTCAGCTGGAACGGGTAACTGTCTAGGATCCTCTCGGGCTCAGGGAGAGCAGCGCTCTTCAGGAGCTCCACAGCCTTCGCTCTCACCTCTTGTTTGGTCGGCGCATCGCTCGTGAATTCCGAGTAGCGTACTATGTCCTCCAGTTGTTCTCCTACCTTGAAGACTGGGTTGAGGGCAGCGGTTGGATCTTGGAATATCATGGACATGCTTGTCCTTCGCAGCCTCATGAGGTCCTGCATTCCAAGCTGCAAGACGTCGCTGCCTCTGTAGGCTATCGTCCCTCCGGCGACTATCGCGTTGGCGGCGAGGATCCTCATTATCGCCTTCATGGTAGTGGTCTTGCCGCAGCCAGATTCCCCTATTATTCCCACTTTCTCTTTTGCGCCCACATTCAGGAAGACACCCTTTAGGACCCTCAGCAACCCTTCGTAGACTTTGAAGTTGACCTGAAGGTCCTTGACTTCCAACAGTTGCTCTGCCATTACACCGTCTCCGCTGCGAACAGGTCTCTCACGCCGTCGCCTAACAGGTTGAAGCCCAGTATGATGAGAACTATCGTCAATGCCGGGAACAGAGAGACCCACCATTGCTCTGGCAGGAAGTTTGCGCCGTCGGAGACCATGGTTCCCAAGTCGGGGATGGGAGGCTGCGCACCAAGGCCGACGAAGCTTAGGCTGGCGCCTATCAAAATCACCCAGCCCGCATCGAGAGTCACCTTCGTCAATATGGGGCCTAAACAGTTCGGCAGAATCTCTCTGAAGATGATGTGGAAAGGACTCGCTCCCGCTATTTCTGCGGCCTGAACGAACGGTTCATTCCTGAGCGAAGATGAGATGCTGTACACCAACCTGGTGTACCATGGCCACCACATGAGAGACACAGCCATCATAGCGTTGAACACGCTTGGTGTCAGGACAGAGCATATCGAAAGAGCCAGCACCAGGGGCGGAACAGCCAGAAAGATGTCGGCACCTCTCATTATTATCATCTCAACTTTGCCACCTCGGTAGTAGCCCGCGACGAGACCCAGCACTACACCTAGCGGTACAACCAAGGACAAGACAACGACCGCCATCATGAGTGAATACCTGAAACCGAACATGATTCTGCTGAGCACGTCCCTCCCGAATTGATCCGTCCCGAATATGTGGACCCAGTTCGGAGACTCGTGCGCTTCTGGGTAGTCTACGAAGAATCCTGCATGCGACGGATACGGGGCTATGTAGGGCGCGAAGATCGCTACAAAAGCCACTAGTGCCACGACCCCAAGCCCGACCTGGGAGAGGTAGTTCTTGGAGAACTTGTGCCAACTCTTCCCATAATCCGGTCCCCTGCGAGACACAGCTCGCTTCATCCTTGCTTCACCTACGCAGCTTTTTCGACGAATCTTATCCTTGGGTCGAGGTATGCGACAATCAGGTCCACTACGATGTTTGCAATAGCGAAAATGATGCCAGCTATCATGACAACGGCTACTATTGCGTTGAGATCCTTTCTCAACATCGCATTAATCCCGTAGCGGGAAATGCCAGGCCAATTGTATATCAACTCTACAAGGAAAGCATTAGCTATCAGGGAAGAGATGTCTAAGCCCATCACCGAGACCGTGGGGATCAGTGACGGCCTCAACAGGTATTTCAGGGTAAGCAACCTTTCAGGAACGCCATGCGAAACAGTTGAGAGAATGTAGTCCTTGTTGAGGTTCTCAACCACGCTGGACCTAGTGATCCTAGCCTCCTGTGCTATCGGCCCAAGCGCTAGAGCAAGGGCAGGAAGGATCAGATGAACTAACGCGTCAAACAACGCCGCCATGTTTCCCGATATCAGCGAATCGATCGTGAGGAAACCCGTCACCGTAGGAGGGGCTACGATGTTCGGGCTGATCCTGCCGATGCTGGGGGCTATGTGGAGCATGAATCCAAAGACGAGAAGGAATATTATGGCTACGACGAACGCGGGTACTGCAACACCAACGTATGATAGCACTCTCACCACATTGTCGAACCAGGAATTTGCTCTTCTTCCTGCGACCATCCCGATCGGTATAGCTAGAGCCACGACCAACAAAGCTGAAAGCGTTATGAGTTCCAACGTGGCTGGCAGGAATTCCTGCACGTCCGTGAGTACGTCTCTCCTTGTTACAAGAGATTCACCCAGGCTACCGCTGGCGGCATCTCTAACCCAGTAAAAGTACTGGATGTATAGCGGCTCGTTCAAATGCAGCTGCTGCCTCAGGTTTTGAATAGCCCATTCCGGCGCCCTTGGACCCAATGCCAGCCTCGCAGGGTCACCGGGCAGCACCCTCGCGATGACGAATATTAGTATCGAGAGACCGAACAAGACGAATATGGTGTATGAGAGTCTCTTGAGGATGAAGGTACTCATTCTCATTTGGTGTCGCACCTACTTGCAAGAGCCGATATAAAAAAGGGGGATGATGGGGACCAGATCCTTCGATCGGCCCCCGTTCCCAAATACTCTGTAGGGTCCTATTGCTCGTACTTTTTCTGTGGACAGTCGGGAAATTCACTTATCAGCCGGGGAACAATTGATGCTTCTTGGCCGCATCGAAGCCTATTAGGCGTACGTCCCAGTTGTAGCCCAGGATTGGGTTGTTCTGTCCCTTCGCAGCGTACCAATCTACGTATCCGGCGTAGTAGGCCCTTATTTCACTCTGGTCAACGACATATATGCTGAGGTACATGCTTTGTAGTACCTCTTGTGCCTTGACGTACTTCTCAAAACGCTGCGTCTTATCGACCGTGGCGACTGCGTCGTCCAGCATATTGTCGACCGTCGAGTTCTTCAACCACTCGTTCTGCTCCCAGGTTCCTGTCGACTTGGAGTGATATCGCTGGATCATTATTGATCCGGCTTCAGCGTAGGAGGCCTCGACGAAGATCGTGACAATGTTAGGGGAGGTTTCTAGCTTGCCCATCTCGTCAACTACCGATAACCATGGAACCTTGACGACTTGGACGCTCACTCCGATATCCTTCATGTTGTCGGCGAACAGGAGCGCGACCTTCTCTTCGTCAGGGACTTCGGCTATCCAGTGGTAAACGATTGGGTACTTGTCCAGTTGCCCGTAGTACTTCGATTTCTTTAGATACTCCATAGCCTTTGCCACGTCTCGCTGGTACACGATCGCGTTTGGATCATGGCCCGGAAGAGCAGATGGTACAGGGCCCGCGGCTTGGTGGTATCCAGGGAAGATGTTCTTCGTAACAGTCTGATAGTCGAATGCGTAGGTTACTGCCGCTCTGAAGTTGATGTCGTCGGTTGGGGGCTTCTTGGTATTCATCATGAGATAGAATTCCGCCGATGTCGGGATGCTGACAATCGTTATTCCCGGCAGCTTCGACATCGCGTCGAGGGACTCTGTCGATTGCCACCTGTCCGTTATGTCTATGTCGCCGGTACTGATCATTGTCTTGACTGTAGCTGCCGCGCTGGTGCCGATCATCTTGAACTGATCCGGCGCGTTCTTGTTGAACTCACCCCAGTAGTCCTTGAACCTCTCCATCAGGACATAAGCCTCGAGTTTCGCTTCTTTGACCTTGTAGGGTCCCGAACCAGCGTCATTGGTCAGGAGCCACTTGCTTCCGTAGTCGCCGTTGTCACCGTAAGGACCCGGCGTCTGGAAATTGGAGGTCACTAGCTTCTTGTTGAGAACGTAGATCCTTACCATGAATGTGACGAACGGACCGACCTGTTTCTTGAGTGTGATCACAACGGTCTGGGGGTCAGGCGCCGAAACCTTGTCCACGTACGGAGTGAAGAGGTATGAGTAGCCTTGACCCATCGCAAGCATCCTGTTTAGAGAGAAAACCACGTCGTCCGCGGTAAGCGTCGTCCCGTCATGGAATTTGACATCGGTTCTCAACTTGAAAGTCCAAGTGAGGCCGTCCGAACTGGTCGACCAATCTGTGGCAATACTGGGCTTGACTCCCCCAGTCGCTTCAGGATAGACGAGCGTGTCGTAGAGATTGACGAAGGCGCTAGAGGCCGCTTCGTCTGAGCCAATGGCAGGATCTAGGTTGGGCACGTTCGCGAACGTGGCACTGAGAAGTGTAGGTCCCGCGGGGGCGGCGGTAGTCGTTGGGAGGACCTGGGTAGTCGTTGGGGAAGCTTCAGTCGTTGTTGTTGGCGCGCCGGGAGACGGAGTCATGGCATACCACGCCCCTCCGGCTATCACCACGATTATGATGAGCGCAGCTATCGCAATTTGGGTACTTCTATTCATTTTAGAATCAACTCCTAGAATTGTGAAGGACCGGTTACGAGATGCTGCGTTTATAAGACTTTGCACACGACAGCCGAGAAAACGGATTCACCTGACCAGATGCTGCAGCTTTCTCGCGAATTGCTTTCTGAACTCGAGCGTTTGGTGGGGGCATCCGTAACCTTGGCGTTCGGAAGAAACTGACGATCCACCGCCTTCAACTACTGTTGGAATCCGCCCCGTGGGTGATAGCGATAGCATCATAAACCCTGCCTCGCGGTACCCTGAACGCGCTCTTGGGAGCAAATGAGAATGAGGAAAAGCTTGCGAATTTTGTGGATCAATCCCGTCGGTAGTTCGGTTGACGACGCTCGTATGAAAAGCGTGCTCGATAGTGTTAGGCGACCCGACGTTAGGTTCGATGTCGTACATCTAGCTAGAGGACCTGACAACTTAGAATATCATTACTACGAGCACTTAGTGATGGATGATATCCTAGGTCTGATCAGAAGAGCTGAAAGAGACAGATATCACGCGGCAGTAGTAGGATGCTTCTATGATCCAGGCCTTAGAGAGGCCAGAGAGCTTGTGAGGATTCCTGTCACGGCTCCGGCTGAAGCATCTATGCATATTGCAGCCACTTTGGGACACAAGTTCTCGATCATCGTAGGTAGAAGGAAATGGGTTCCCAAGATGGAAGACAACGTTAACATGTACGGGTTCGAGAAGAAGCTTGCCTCGTTCAGAATCCTGAACTTCACCGTGAACAGAATGAGGAGAGAACGAGGAGGACTGGAAAGAGCGATAACGCGAGAAGCGAAATTGGCTATTGTGGAAGACGGAGCAGAGGTAGTCATACTCGGATGCACCGTAGAAGCGGGGTTCTCAAGGCGACTTATGCAGCGCCTCAAGGTTCCAGTCGTCGATCCAGTCATTGTCTCATTCAAGTATGCTGAGCTACTAGCGGATCTCTACAGCAAGCTAGGTCTATCGCATAGCAAGATCTATGGATATGAGAGCCCGCCGAGAGAAGATGGACAGTTGACGTAACGTCGCATTTGCATAGGAAGACCTGACGCGGACAGCTATCGAACGATCAATGCTATTTCAAGCCGGTGGGCAACTCTCGCGAGCCGTCTTCTTTGTCTGGGCGCTAACCGCTGACCTGCACAATGAGGGCGAGGAGGAATTGTCGGAGGGACAAAGCTGGTTCCACTCAAGAGAGCTAGAGTGGAGCCTGGCCTCTCATCATAGGTTCAATTAGCCTTGTGGCGAGCGTGGCTGCGCCTGATCGGATGTTGGCGAAAGTGTCGTTGCCCAGGTCGTTCAGGATCTTGGTCATCGTATCAAGCAACGCTTCACGCGCCTCACGAGAGAAATAACCAATTGACCCTTCAATCTCTTCGAGACCAACCCGATGGCTGTATGACATGGATGCTAGGACCGTTGCGGCGGCGAGGTCCTTGAATCTCCCAACGAGGCAGAGCACTCTTGCCTCAGCATTGATTGAGGAAAGATCCCATGCATCCTGATCCTGTTCCGTGGGTTTCATGACAAATCGCGCATAGGCGACCTGGTCTTCAGAATACCTATTCGAAACAAGTAGCTTCGTGACTTCCATGTCCTTCACGGCCACTGTGAGAAGATATAGTATGTCCGTTAGATGACTCGTCAACGTGCGAAATTCATGCGCGACATCTAGGAGAGCTTTCGGCATAGGAAACACGTAGTACTCAAGGCTTCCGTGTAAGATTGAGTGGCCGGCTTCGTGGCGAAGGGCTCCCTCCCAGACAGGCCGAGCGACCGCTTTCCCGCGATCCAAAGAGATCGATATCCTTGGAATGCCCGTCCACGCCTCATGAGTAGCGATGAAAGCATCGTCGAAGTCGGAAGACGTGACCCCGACTCTTCTCCGTTGCGCCATCATGTGGCTGTGCCACAGTCGATCATTCTCGAAGAGCACGATCTCCACAATGTCCAGATCTACAGGTCTAAGACGACCGTAACATTCTTCCAAGAGACTCAGTATGTCGCGCGCTTCTTCGTCGAGAATCCGTCCGTGCCTCTCCACGTGGAGCAGGGGCATAATCGAGCAATACGCCTAGCTGGACATAAAGTCTGTTTGCTAGGAACCGATGTCGCAAGGAAGAACGGCTTCCCGTTGTACCAATAGGTTCCGCTCGATGGTCCGGTGTTTCCCTTGCCTATTGTCGCGTAGCTCTGTAGCGTTGCTTTTCATCTTTGATGAACGCGTCGTGTCGATCTCTCGGAAAGCGAGCCGGGAATTTGCTAGTTCTAGTTGTTCACGACAAAAAGAAAGAGGATGGGATGCGGAAGAACTATTGTTCTATTCCCCACTCCTTGATGATCTGTACCAGCTCCGGATGGATGAATTTTCCATCTTTCTGTACGGGTTCGCCGTCAAGCCATATCGAAGCTTTTAGTATGATGCCGTCGTCGTGGGACGCTGCGTCCCATCCTAGTCTGCCTCCAAGGTCCGGTCGGAGCAGTGGACCCTGTCTTCCAAAGCCAACTTGGAAGCAACCCCAGACCCTTTCCACTTCTGCTATGTCGCCTGTCTGTCGCGCCAGAGGGTGGTAACCGTAGCAGAAGTGGGCGATCCGGTACATGTTGGGATCCTTGAAGCCCGCCAGATATTTCCGTAGTATTTCCGCTTCCTCGCCACCCGTGATCTCCTTTATGATGCCTTTCTCAACCTTGAACTTTATTGGAGTTCGTATGTTGTTCTTGATCTCGTCTGGAGGCCAGATATTTCCGTCGAAGGCCAAGATGCCATTTTGAGTTTCTTCGAGGCAGGTTCCCCCTGTCTGTCCGCCTAGCATGATGATCTTTCTCTTTTCCGCGGTTCCGCCATAGTTCTCGAATTTTCTTCCTCCGATCTTAGCACTGAAATCCGTTCCCGAGGGGCTCGTCACCTTGATCTCCTTTGCCTTGGTAGTGAGTTCTGCGAGCTTTTCTCCCAACTCGACCATTTTCGGATAGTCTACCCAACCTATAGTCCTCACCATCGCCTCGCGGTCGAGCGACGTCAAACAGATATACGCTCGGTTTCGCTTCAAGGCGTTTATTTGCGCCTTAGTATACAAGAGCGCTTTGACCGAAAACTCGATCGCAACGTCAGCATCCATCATCGCTGCCGCCAATGGTTTAGGAGGCTCGGCAAACGAAATCTGACGGGTCTCGGTGACAACCATCGTTGGCGTCGCTCCGGCTGAATATGCAGCAGCGGCTGTCGCCTTCAGTACAGCTTCGTCATTCAACGTGTCTCCGTATATGAGAACGTCTTCTCCCTTCTTTACTCCTAGAACGTAGTTTACCAAGGTCCTTGCAGCTGCATCTAGTTCCATGTAATACGTCAAAACAACTCACTCAGACGGAAAACTCGTCTTGCTTAGATTATAAGTCCTTGCAGACTCAGTTGCCAGACACAGAAGCGGCTGAAGATCACTGAAAGTCCGAACACATTATCTGTTAGAATACGCCCGATCCTTTCGGAAGAAGCTTATCCGCTCATCTCCCCATCAACACAAGAAAGAGTCGCAAAGATCTGCGCCACAAACATCTGAAAACAGGAAAAATCTTGCTCGAAACATCGTCGAGAGATGGTGCGGGGGGAGAGCCCTGACACGAAGGTTCAGAACAGCCCTCAACGCGGTAGAAGCCCGTGCTACGCGCGACCACGAATCCCAAGATCGAAGAACATTATGCAAGTCTTCGCGTCGTCCTCTGGAGGGATCAGTTCAAAGTCATAACTTCGGTAGAGTTCAACCATGTCTCTTTCGGAATCCAAGATCACGAATCTGCACCCCACTTCGTTTGCCAACGAACTGGCCTTGCTAAGCACCCAATCCACCATTATCCTCCCCGCTCCTGTCCTTTTGTACCTTTGATCTCTAGCCATGTGGCCAAGGAGCGGACTTGGCACGTGACGGAACGGTTTCTTCTCCTTGCGTCCAGCCGGTAGATCCCTCTTCTCGAGCGATCCCATGGCCAAAGTCACGAAACCAATGGGCCGCCGGTCGTCCTTGGACCAGAAGACATAGGTGACCCCGAGGTTCTCTCTATAGTACTCTAAGGCCTCCTGAGGTTTTTGGACAAAATCGCAGTATTGCCCCTTCTCACATTGGAAATCTCGGAAGTCGTCCGGAGACCGCAATAACGACACGACCACGTCTTCGTAAGAAAGCATGAGGGGAAAAGGGCCTACTCTTCCTTCATCCTCTTCGCGTCAGCGATGGCTCGTTTAAGGCGGTCTTGCATATGCGGGGGAGCAGGCTTATCCAGACGCTGCGCTATGAACTCCCACTGCCTCTCAGTAAGAGCCGGGATTGGTTTAGGCAGCATCGGCTCGCACCTTCTACTGCTGCTGCAACTACTCCCACTATTAATGCTAGTGTTACTGCTGGCGCTAATGCTAGTACCGGTGCCAATGCTAATGCTAGTGCTAGTAACGGTGCTAGAAGACGCTTTTGGACGTGAGGGTGGTTCTAGGAATGCCTGATGGAGTTTCTCGCTGGCGAATCTCGCTGCCTTCTCTTCCAAGTGAGCCTCATGATGCAGCCACTCATGTACTGCAGCCTCAGCGATCAACAGAACGATTAGATCACACGGGTCCGCGACCATTTTCGGCTTCATGCCGAATCGATGAATGAGCCGGCGTGTGGCTGCGAAGGCAGCCGTAGCGATCTCGTCCAAGTAGACCTCAACGCGGTCACTCTCGCTTCGAGTGAAGGTGAGGCATGTTGCAAACTTGTAGAGTTCCCGCTGTGCGTATGTCGTGAAGTTCCAGATCATAGGTTGTTTGTGGACCGCCACATACTCAATAACCCAGAAAGGTGGCAAAAGAAGGGGGCAGATAGTGAAAAGATCTCTACTCGACGAGGACGGGCAATGAATCTACAACAACGGCCTGTGGACTTGACTTGAGCCTCACACGGATGGCAACAAGTGGAAGCCTTAGTCAAGAAAGCGTCATGGTTCATGTACAGCCGAATCTGTTGTCTTCCTCGTCTTCCTTCATGTGCCACTCTGCGCACGCGCCCAGATTCCTTCGGTTCGCGAATACGTCCCACTGGGGCATTCCACCTGCTCGATTCCTTGCGAACTTCTTGCGATCGGTCTTCCACCAATTGTGAGTCAGCCTCATAACATACACAATCTTACCGCTGTAGTCCACCTTAGTGGGGTTTGCCTTTGATCCCAGTCCGACGATCCAATCACCCACGTTGGCTTTCCGTCTTATAGCGGGCTTGCAGAAGCGTTTGCCATGAATCTGTAGAAGCTTACAGAACCTGGCATCCCTCAGTGCCTTGAAGGTTATTTGATGAGACTTCTCATCGGCCAATGTCATTTTCCATCCGAGAGGTTCCTTAGAAGTTACTAGGGTTGCGCGTGGGCTGGTCCAGGAACTCCTACGGGAATCACGTATGCAGGCTTCTGCTGATCCGAAAGCTGCAAGATTCTCTGAACTTCGGTGTCGTGGAACCCGCCGACAACTACGTTTCCTAATCCAAGCGCGACGCATTGCAGGTATATGTTCTGAGCAGCGTGGCCCGTCTCCTGCCACACGTATCTGACTCCTCGCTCACCGTACTTGCCCATGGTCCGATCAAAGACTGCCGTGATCACGAAGTTCACAGGCGCCGATCCGACCCATTCCTGATCCAGGGCGGCGGCCATCAGCTGCCCGCTGAAATCCCCTGAGATTCTCTTGACTAGCCTGTGCCCACCTGGTTCATAGTGGTAGATTGCCGCCTCTAGGCCCTTCACTCCTGAGGGCTTTGTGACAACGTAAACCTCAAGCGGATACGTTCCCCCGGCTGAAGGCGCAGTTCGAAAACCATACTGTGGCAAAGTGATGCCCTGCGCCGCCCAGAGCAGTTGCATGACCTGCTCGATGGTCAGGCGTCCTTCCGCATACTCCCTAATGGATCTGCGTTTTGCAAGTGCTTCCTCAACTGAGACCGGACCTGAAGTTGTTGGGTTTACGCCGGCTTGGATTGTTTGCGATGTTTCGGTTAGGCCTGGTTTCCGCCGCTCCAACTCGCCCAAGCTGAACAATGCTAGGCCAACGCCGACGGTCAAAGCGCCAGCAAACAGACCCAGGAAAGACCTGCGTCTCAGTCTTGCCGAAGACACACAAGATGCCCTAGTTATCGTTCGCCTTCGCACCAGATATCCTGCTCGTCTCCCATTCTAGGAAGATTCTAAGAGAGAACTTCGACAAGGGCAGAATTGTGAAAAATGCCAGCCTCCCACCCAAGGGTGTGACGACTACTGGCTATCGAGCAAGTTGTCTCGCTAGTTGGAACCTCGCCAACACCTCTTCCTCGGCGCGTCTTGCTTTGAGCTGGCAAGTGGGCCGCAGCACGGCACTATCGATCACGCTCATGATAGCCCTAGGCGAGAATCACTGCGTGGCGTCAAACTTCCAAACCGAGCCGATTCATTCATCCACCGGGACGCGGAAGAAGGCTGGCGAACACCCGGCTATTGGGAACCACGGTACCGCTCGTGTTTCAGCCTGAGGTTGTTCGGGCTTGAGTGCGTGGAGGCTCCGGATGTCAGATGCCGTTTTCTTGGAGTGTGCCTTTCAATGGCAAGTTGCCTTGGGAGTCTAGGACCGCGATCTCAGTTGCAGAGTTGTAGAACACGAAGTCGCTCCCGTCCCTGGTGATGCGCAGATTCCGAATCCCTAGATTGCCATCCTTGTCAATGACCGCTAATGGTGTTCCAACATCGTTCCGCCACTCCTGCAGATTGGCAGTCTGGCCCGTAGCGCCCTGAGCAACCATTGCACCCTGGAAGCCTCTTGGAAACAGGAAGTTGGCGATAGTGAACCGAGAGGGACGAATACGAATAGAGGCATGTGAATAGCAGGTTTCCTTTCTGATTGCCCGACATGCCTTGTTTCTCAACTCAATGACGGCTACCGGGGTTTTGAGTACCTTCCTAAGCGGCGTCTGAGGAACTATCCACGTTCCGGGAGCTTGACGGGAGGATAGGTCCGCCTGAGAGGCCACTTCAACTCCAATCCAGCATATCCAAGTCTCGCCAGCGTCGTATCGTAGGGATCAACCACTTCCTCCTCCAAGTTGAACGCGAGTTCGGGGGCAATGGCTGCAAGCTTCAGAATCAGGCTCTTCCTCTCCTTCGCGCCCATTATCCGCGGGTCGGCGCTCATGGCGGCGACATGGAAACTGACGCGGTAGTCGATCAAGTTCTGAATTGCATCGAAAGGAATCTGAAAGGCCTCTGGCTTCGCGCCTGTCTTCCTGGCGAAGGCTTCAGGCGTTCCAGTCTAGGTAATTGGAAAAGTGGGCGTTAGAAGAGGGATGGTGTGAGCGGCCGAGAAGAAGTGGAAGAAGACGCACGGGAAGCTTACAGCAGTAAGTACTGT